>Ga0136617_10002417_pt1 | contig 16654 bp, 15 predicted proteins | sample AntDrymUQ3222106_2_FD_129672 | JGI IMG/M metagenome (GOLD analysis project Ga0136617, IMG submission 129672) | Polar desert sand microbial communities from Dry Valleys, Antarctica - metaG UQ322 (21.06) | ecosystem: Environmental > Terrestrial > Soil > Desert | place: Antarctica: Dry Valley...
CGAGCCCGAGCCCGACCCCGAGCCGGAACCGAGGCGCCCCGCCGCCTACGGACCGCCGCCGCCGAAAACGCCGGCCTACGAGCCGCCTGCGCCGCCGGTCGAGCACGAGCCCGACATCGTCCCGGCCGACGACGAGCCCGACGTCGAGGAGCTGCTCGAGGAGACGCCGGAGTTCCTGGAGGAGACGCCGGAGCACGACCGGCTCTGGTTCGAGCAGCGCCCCCCGCGCGACTTCGACTTCGACGGTTAGACGTTCGGCGTGGAGCCGTTCTCGCGCGGCAGGACCTCGACCGGTCCCTCGATCCACGCGTGCACGTGGTCGCCCGGATGCCACGCCGGATAGCCGAGTCGCCGCGAGCAGATCACCTGACCCGACGCCAGCCGCAGTCCGACGAGCTGGTCGTGGCCGAAGAAGCGCCGCGTGACGACCTCGGCCGGCGCGGCGCTCGCCGGCCCGCTCACGCCGATCGCGACCGACTCCGGCCGCACCAGCACATCGCAGGCCCCGCTGACGTCGCCCGCCGGCAGGAGACCCAGCTCACAGCTCGCGCGCCCGTCGTGCGCGTCGCCGGGGAGCACCTCGATGTCGCCGAGGAATGCCGCCATCCAGCGCGAGGCGGGGCGCAGGTAGACCTCCTCCGGGGTGCCGGCCTGCTCGACGCGGCCGTCGCGCATCACGGCGACCGTCTCGGCGATGCTCATCGCCTCTTCCTGATCATGCGTGACGAACAGCGCCGTCACGCCGGCCGTGCGCAGGATCTGCGAGACCTCCTGGCGCAGCCGGTCGCGCAGCGACGCGTCGAGGTTGGAGAACGGCTCGTCGAGCAGCACGAGGTCCGGCGTCGGCGCGAGCGCTCGGGCGAGCGCGACGCGCTGCTGCTGGCCGCCCGACAGCTCGTGCACGGGCCGCTTCTCCGATCCGGCGAGACCGACGAGCTCGAGTGTCTCGCGGATCCGCCCGCTGTCGGGCTTGCGTCCCAGGCCATAGCCGACGTTGCCCGCGACGTCCATGTGCGGGAAGAGCGCGTAGTCCTGGAAGACCATCCCGATCCGCCGCTGCTCGGCCGGCACGAAGCGGTCGGGGCTCGACACGACGCGCCCGCCGACGACGATCTCTCCCGCGTCCGGCCTTTCGAGCCCGGCGATCAGCCGCAGCGCCGTCGTCTTGCCGCAGCCGCTCGGGCCGAGCAGCGCGCACGTGCCGCCCGGGTCCAGCTCGAGCTCGGCGCCGTCGACCGCGCGCACCGAGTCGAACGCCTTGCGCAGGCCGCGCAACCGCAGCCCGGCGGATGGCGGTGGGAACCCGCTGCCGTTGTCGTTTGCGATCTCCATCGCTATGACCCGACGCTCCCCTTCGCGCTCAAGAGGTACAACGGAGGCGCTGCGATGAGCAGCAGCAGCAGCGCCGGGATCGCGCTTGCCTCGTAGAAGCCGAACGACGTCTGGTGCCAGACGTCGGTTGCCAGGGTGTCGAAGCCGATCGGCGCGAGCAGCAGCGTCGCGGGCAGTTCCTTCAACGCGTGCAGGAACACGAGCGCCGCGCCGCCGAGCACGCCGCTTGCGACGAGTGGCGTCGTGATCGTGCGCAGCACCGCCATCGGGCTGCGGCCGAGCCCGCGCGCGGCCTCCTCCAGGCGCGGTGGGACCTGCAACAGCGCGGCGCCGATCGGGCTCACCGCGAGCGGCAGGTAGTGGATCGCCAGCGCGAAGACGAGCACCGCGAGCGTCTGGTACAGCGGCAGCGCGACACGCGTCGTAAAGAACACGAGCGCGAGCGCGACGACGATCCCCGGCAGCGCGTAGCCCGCGTAGCCGACGCGTTCGACGATCCGCGTGAGGACGCTCGGATAGCGGACCGACAGCAGCGCGACGACGATCGCCCCGAGGCTCGCGGCCGCCGCGGCGCAGGCCGCCGCGAGCAGCGAGTGCCAGCCGTTCGTCGTCAGCGCGCCGAGCTCGAGGCCGCTTGAGATCTGCTTCGTCGCCCAGTACAGCAGCACGCCGACGGGCAGCACGAGCGCGACGCCGACGACGGTGCCGCAGAGCGCGAGCGCCGGCCAGCGCCAGCGCCCGAGCCGCACGGGCTGGGTCGGCCGCTGGGCGCCGGGCGTGACGCGGTGCAGCGCGCGCGCCGCCCGCACGCGCGCGTAGACGGCGAACAGCACGAGCATCACGATCACGAGCACCATGCCGAGCGCCGCCGCCTCCGTGCGACCGAAGCCCGACTGGTAGGCGATGTAGATGTCGCGCGTGAAGGAGTTGAAGCGCATGATCGAGACCGCGCCGAAGTCGCTGAGGACGTACAGCGCGACGAGCACGCCGCCGGCGCCGATCGCGGGCGCGAGCTGCGGCAGCACGACGCTGCGAAAGACCTCCGACGGGCTGCGGCCCATGACGCGCGCCGCCTCCTCGAGCGACGGGTCCATCCGCCGCAGCGCGCTGCGCAGCGGGATCAGCACGAGCGGATAGGTGAACAGCGTCAGCACGAGGAACGCGCCCGTGAAGCCGTAGATCGAGGGCAGCTGCACGCCGAGCAGGGTGGCGAGCGCCCCGCGCGGGCCGAGCGCGGAGACGAACAGGTAGGCACCGATGTAGCTCGGGATGACGAGCGGGAGGGTTGCGAGCGTCGCCCAGACCCGCCGCCCGGGCAGGTCCGAGCGGACCGTCAGCCAGGCGAGCGGAACGGCGATCGCGATCGCGGCCGCCGTCACCGCCGCCGCGAGCCCGAGGCTGCGCGTGATGAGCCCGAGCGTGCGGTCGGTGAGGACGGCGTCGAGCGCGCCGCCGGCGTCGTCGAAGACCGCGACGACGAGGTACAGCGCGGGCAGCGCGGCGCTGAGACCGACGGCGAGACCGAGGCCGAGCAGGACGAGCGGCGGTCGCCGCGTGCCGAGCACCCGGACCGCCGCCGGCAGCCGGCGTCCGAGTGCTCGTCCCGCGGCCGCCGCGTCCACGGCCCTACAGCGCGCCCGTCTGCCGCATGAGCTTCAGCGTGCCCTGCAGGTCGCCGAGCTTGGCGAGGTCGATCTTCGGTGATGGGATGTCGCCCAGCGGCGTGAGCTCCTTCGGCGCCTTCACGCCGGCGACGACCGGGTACTCCTTCGAGCTGTCGGCGAAGTACCGCTGCGTCTGCGTCGAGAGCATCTGGCGCACGAACGCGATCGCCTGCTCCTTGTGCTCGGAGGAGGCGAGCACGCCGACGCCCGCGACGTTGATGAGCGAGCCGAGGTCCTTCGGCGGGAAGTGGACCTTGACCGGGTAGCTCGGATCCTGGGCCTGGGCCTCGGCGACGTAGTAGTGGTTGATGAGGCCGAGGTCGATCTCGCCCTTGGCGATCGCGTCGCGCACCGGGATGTTCGAGTCGTACAGCTGGACGTCGTTGGCGACCATCCCCTCGAGCCACTTCTTCGCCACGTCCTCGCCCTCGACGAGCCGCAGCGCCGTGATGTAGCCCTGCAGCGACGCGTTCGTCGGCGCCCAGCCGACGCGCCCCTTCCACTTCGCGTCGGTCAGCTCGAGCGGCGAGTCGGGCAACTCGGACTGCTTGACCTTCGGCCCGTAGGCGATGATCCGCGAGCGGCCCGTCGTCCCGACCCAGCTGCCCGTCCTGGATCGGAAGCCCGTCGGGACCTTGGCGAGGATGTCGGCCGGCAGCTTGAGCAGCAGCCCCCGCTTCTCGACGGCGTCGAGCGAGCCGGCGTCCTGCGAGAAGAACAGGTCGGCGGGCGAGTTCTTGCCCTCCTCCGCGATCGTCGCCGACAGCGCCGGGCTGTCGCCGTAGCGCGTCTTGACCTTGAAGCCGGATGCCGTCTCGTACTGCTTGACTGCCGGGCTGAGGATCGGCGCGATCCGCCCTGAGTACATCGTGAGCGTGTTCTTGTCCTCCGACGATCCGCACGCGGCGAGGCCGGCGAGCACTGCAGCAAGCGCGGCAAGGATTGCAGGGCGTCGACGGATTAGCATGCTCTGCGCTCTCCTCCTCGTGTGGTGCGGCCTGGTTAACGGCGCAGCTTAGGGCAGCCTAACGCCCCTTGCCATGACGAACCGCCGATATCTCTACGGAATTGCGGGCTGTATCGCCCTCGCAGCCGCGTCCCTGCTGGTCGCCGATGAACCGGTTTACGACGCGTGGGCGTGGCTCGTCTGGGGCCGCGAGCTGACGCATCTCGGACTCGATGCCACGACCGGTCCGTCGTGGAAGCCGCTGCCCGTCGCGCTCGCGGCACCGTTGTCGCTCGCGGGCGACGCCGCACCGCAGCTCTGGCTCGTGCTCGTGCGAGCGGCGTGGCTGCTGTCGTTCGTGCTCGCCGCCGACCTCGCCTACCGGCTGACGGCGGGGCGCCGGCACGCGCTCCGGCTCCTGGCCGCCGCGTTCGCCGCGCTCGGCCTCGCGCTGCTGTCCGACGACGTGACGATGTGGGCGCGCCAGGCAGCCGGCGGGATGTCCGAGCCGCTGCTCGTCGCGCTCGTCCTGGGCGCCGTGCGCGTGGCGCTCGCCGGCCGCACCCGCTCGGCGCTCGCGCTCGGCGCGCTGGCGGCGCTCGTGCGACCCGAGGCCTGGCCGCTGCTCGCGCTGTACGCGTTGTGGTGCTGGCGCGCCGATCCGCGCGCGCGACCCCTCGTCGTGATCGTCGCGCTCGGCGTGCCGGCGCTGTGGCTCGCTCCGGAGCTGCTGGGCTCCGCCGGCGGTGGCGCCGAGCGCGCCCAGCGCGGGACGAGCGACCCGCTCGAGGCACTGTGGCGCGCCGCCGCGCTGCCGCTCGCGCTGAGCTGGCCGCTTGCGCTGCTCGGGCTGCGCGACCGCGCGCCGCGCGTGCTCGCCGCGGGCACGCTCGCCTGGCTCGCCGTTGTCGCTGCGATGACGGCGATCGGCTTTCCCGGCCTGCCGCGCTTCATGGCGCCGGCGGCGGCGATCGTCTGCGTGCTCGCCGGCGTCGGCCTCGCGGCGGGCCGCCCGCGCCCGGCCACGCTCGTGTTCGTGCTCGCCGGTCTCCTCGTCGCGGCGGCCGGCCTCCCCGGGCGCGTGTCGGAGCCGCTGCACGCTTGGCGCAGCTCGGCGCGGATCAGCGACTCGCACGACCGCCTGCGCACGCTCGCGCGGATCGTCGGTAGCGAGCGGCTGCTCGCCTGCGGGCACCTGGCGACAAGCGACGTGCTCGTTCGCACGGCGCTGGCATGGGAGCTCGACGTGCCGCTCTCGCAGGTCGTGAGCTTCGGCACCCGCCCGCGCCTGTCGGGCACCTTCGTCGTCGGGCTGCAGGCGTCGCCGGGGCTGCGCGAGGACGTGCGCGACGCGGCGACGCTCGTCGCCGGCGTCGGCGAGTGGCAGGTCTACACGATCGATTGCGCCGCGGCCGCGAGCGCCGCGGCGGCGGCGAGCGCCTCGGCGGCGAGCAGGGCGGGCGTTCCGAGCGCCACGCGGTAGGGCTGCACCGCCGGTCGCGCCTCCTCCTCGTGATAGTCGGCGTCGGCGTTGACCGCCCAGAGGTCGTGCGCGCTGGCGGCGCACGCGTTCTCGACGGCGCGCAGCGCGGTGAGCATCGAGTGGTCGGAGTTGTTGTAGCGGTGCAGCCCGTTGCGGCCGACCTGCTGGAGGTTGGCGATACCCTCCAGCCAGCCGCGGATCGTGGCGATGCGCGCGTCGTAGCCGGCGTCGTAGATCGGATAGGCCCGTGGCACGCGGACGACGTGGCCGGCCTCGACGCGCTCGGCGGGCGCGAGGCCGATGGCGTCGAGCTCGCGCGTCGCGCGCGCCACGAGCTCGCCGTCGTCGGCGCACCAGAGGTCGTCGCCCTGGAAGCAGAAGTACTCCAGGCCGACGCAGGTGCGCTCGGGGTCGGGGACCATCGCCGCGCTCCAGGCGCGGAAGTTCTGGATCCGCCCCACCCGCACGCCGGGGTCGTGCACGTAGATCCAGTTGTCCGGAAACAGGTCCTCGCCGCGGACGACGAGCGCCACCGTCAGGAAGTCGCGGTAGCGCAGCCCGGCGGCGGCGCGCCGCACCGCGGCCGACGGCGGCGGGTCGGCGAGCGCGACGACGTCGCGCAGCGCCAGCGACGAGACGACGCTCCCGACCGTGACGCGCTCCCCCGCCGCGTGCACCGCGGCGACGCGTCCGGCGCGCAGCTCGATCCGCGTGACCCGCGATCCCAGCCGCACCTGCCCGCCGGCGCCGACGATCTCCGCTGCCATCGCCTCCCACATCTGCCCCGGCCCGAGCCGCGGATAGCGAAACCGCTCGATGAGGCTGTGGACGCCGGCGCCGTCGTTGAGCAGCGCGGCGCGCACGACGCGCGAGAGGGAGAGCGTGCGGATGCGCTGGGCGGCCCAGTCGGCGCTGATCTGCGACGTGGGGACGCCCCAGACCTTCTCGGTGTAGCTCTTGAAGAACAGCTCGAACAGGCGCCGGCCGAAGCGATCGCAGACCCAGTCCTCGAACGTCTCATGCTCGCGACGGCGGGGACGTCGCGCGAGCGCGACGCCGTAGGAGCCCGCGCAGCGTGCGAGCTCGACCGTGCCGATCTTGCGCACGACGTCGGCCAGCCGCAGCGGGTAGTCGATGAAGCGCCCGCGCCAGTAGATGCGCGACAGCCGCTCGCGCACGAGCAGCTCGTCGCCGAGCACGTCGTGCCACAGGCGCTGCACCTCGTCGGATTTCGTGAAGAAGCGATGGCCGCCGAGGTCGAAGCGATAGCCGTCACGCACGACGGTGCGCGCGAGGCCGCCGACCTGACCGTCGGCCTCGAAGACGACAACCGGCCGTGCGCTGCGCGCGAGCACGTAGCCTGCCGTCAGCCCGGCCGGCCCGGCGCCGAGCACGGCGAACGGCTCGCTGCGTGTCCCCCCCATAATTAGGGCACTCTAACTTAGGCTCTCCTAACTTGCTGACCGTCGTCATCCCAGCCACAGACGCGCCGCCGACGCTCGCGCGGTGTCTCGTCGCGCTCGAGCGCTCGAGCGAGGCCCATGTGGTCGAGGTCGTCACGCGCCCGCGCGACTACGGTCCGGCCGCCGCCCGCAACGCCGGCGTGGCCCGCAGCGACGGCGAGATCGTCGTCTTCGTCGATGCCGACGTCGAGGTCCACGCCGATGCGCTGCGCCGCCTGCGTGAGGCACTGGAGCGCGACACAGGACTCGACGCCGTCTTCGGCGCGTACGACGAGCATCCAGCCGCGACGGCGACGGTCTCGCGCTTTCGCAACCTCTTGCATCATCACGTACACCTCAGCGCGCCCGGGCCGGCGACCACGTTCTGGGCCGGCCTCGGCGCGATCCGCCGCGAAGCCTTCGACGCCGTCGGCGGCTTCGACGCGCGCCGCTACCCGCGTCCGTCGATCGAGGACATCGAGCTCGGCATGCGCCTGCATGTCGCCGGGCATCGGATCGCGCTCGACCCCGCCGTGCGCGGAACGCACCTCAAGCGCTGGACGCTGGCCTCGATGCTGCGCACCGACCTGATCGCACGCGGTGCGCCGTGGGTCGCGCTGCGGCTCGAGCGTGGCGGCGCGGGCGGGCGTCCGCTGAACCTCTCCCGGCGCCGCCGTCTCGTGGCGGCCGCCGCCGTCGTCGTCGCCGGCGGCGCGGCGACCGGCGGCGTGCGCGTCGCCGCTGCCGGGCTCACGGCGATGGTCGCGCTCGACGCGCGCTTCTACGCGCTGCTCGCGCGCCTCGGCGGCCCGCGCCTCGCGCTCGCCGGCGTGCCGCTGTCGCTCGCCCATCACCTCACCGCCGCGGCCTCGGTTCCTGCCGGCGTCGTGCTCTGGGCCCGCCGGCGATGACCGGCTCGCCGCTGCGTCTCGGGCTCGTCGGCTGCGGGCGCCTCGCCGAGCTCGGCTATGCGCCCGCGGCGCGCGCGGCGAGCGGCGTCGAGATCGTTGCGGTCACCGATCCCGATCGCGCCCGGAGGGGACTCGTGGCGGCGAAGCTCGGGGCGTCCGCGCATGCGCGCCTCGGCGAGCTGCTGGCGGCGACGTCGCTCGACGGGATCGTCATCTGCACGCCGCCCGAGCAGCACGAGGAGGCGGCGGCGATCGCCGCGCAGGCCGACCTGGCGGCGCTCGTCGAGAAGCCGCCGGCTCCCGACGCGCCGGGTGCGCTGCGGATCGCCGCGCTCACGCCGGCGCCGTGGATCGCCTTCAACCGCCGCTTCGACCAGGGGCTCGAGCTCGAACCGAAGATGCCGGCCGGCGCTGGGCTGGCGCTGCGCATGGTCCTGCACTACCGGCGCAAGTCCTGGCGGCCGCTGCAGACACGCGACGACGCGATGCTCGACCTGGTTCCGCACCTCGTCGACCTCGCGCTGTTTCTCACGGGATCGCTGCCGCTCGCGGTGCGCGCCAACGCAACACATGATCGTGCCGGGGTCGTGTTCGCGACGACGCGCGCCGAGGTGCGGATCGAATGTGCGACGAACCGCCCGCATCGCGAGCTCGTCGAGATCCACGGCGCGGACGGTCGCCGCGTCGCCGGCGCCGAGCGGGGCGGCCGGGCCCGCGGCGCGCTGGCAAGGCTGGCGCCGCGCACGCACCCCCTCGTGCGTTCGCTGACGCTGCAGCTCGAGGCGTACGGGCGGGCGCTGCGCGGCGAGGACGCCGGCCCGCTGGCGACCGCCGGCGAGGGCGCCGCCGTCATGCGCGTGCTCGACGCCGCGCGCCGCTCGAACGCCCTCGGCGGCGACACCGTCGCCGTCGAGGGCGTGACGATCGCCTAAGGCCCACTGGATGGCGACGAGAACGACGATCCTGTGATCTGCGTGCTGCAGTTCGACGCGGCGAGCGTCGCGGTCGTCGACCGGATGCTCGCAGCCGGGCGCCTGCCTGTGCTCGCCGCGCTGATCGAGCGCGGCCGGCGCATCGAGCTCGACACACCGGCGGACCATTTCGCGGCGGGTGCGTTTCACACGCTCTACAGCGGCGTCGAGCTCGCCGACCACGGGCTCTTCTACCCCTTCCAGTGGGACGCGGGAGCCCAGCGCGCGCGCTACATGACCGCGTTTCCGGCGCCGCCCGCGATCTGGGAGCGGCTCGCGCGCGCCGGCCTGCGCACGCTCGCGATCGATCCCTACGAGAGCCGCCCGCCGCGCGACTGGTGCGGCACGTACGTCTGCGGCTGGGGGTTTCGCGATCGCGTCGTGCTGCCGCGCTGGTCGCTGCCCCGCCGCGCCGGATCGCAGCTCGCGTCGCGCCACGGGCGCGGCCCGCAGGCGACGGAGATCTTCGGCCGGCCGACGGTGCGCGAGCTGCTCGCGCTGCGCGCCAAGCTCGTCGCGGCGCCCGCTCGCGTCGCGACCGCTGCCCTCGAGTTGCTCGCGCGCGACCCGTACGACCTTGCGTGGCTGACGTTCAGCGCGGCGCACCTCGCGGGACATCAATTCTGGGACCTCTCGCAGGTCGCGGAGGAGCCCGCCGGGCGCGACCGCGAGCTGCTAGAGCGCGCGCTCGAGGACGTCTACGCTGCGATCGACACGGCCTTCGGGCGCGTGCTCGACGCGCTGCCCGAAGCCACCGACGTCATCGTCACCTCGGCCGTCGGGATGGACGTCAACAGCTCGCGCGCCGACCTGCTGCCGGAGATGCTCGCGGCGGTGCTGAACGACGGTCCGCTGCCGTCCGACGGCGCCGGCGCGGGCGCGATCTGGCGCCTGCGCGCCGCGATCCCGCCCAGCGCACGCGGGGCGATTGCGCGGGCGCTGCCCGATCGCGCGGCGCTCGAGCTCACGGCGCGGCTGGAGCTGCGCGGGGTCGGCTGGTCGCAAACGGCCGCCTTCTGCCACCCCGCCGACAACCAGGGCTACATCCGCCTGAACCTGCGCGGCCGCGAGCGCGACGGGATCGTCGACCCCGGCGAAGCCGACAGCCTGTCGGGCGCGATCGCCGCGGGACTGGCGACATTCCGCGACCCCGATGGCGCTCCCGCGGTCGCGCGCGTGGACCGCGTCGCCGACCACCACGGCGGCGCCCGCGCCGGCCAGCTCCCCGATCTCGTCGTGCAGTGGAGCGAGCGGCCCGCGACGATGCTCGCCGGCGTGTCCTCCGCCCGCTTCGGCGACGTCATGCGCCGCGGGACCGGCAGCGGTCGCTCGGGCAACCACACGCCCGGCGACGCCTGGGCCGTCGTCGTGCCGGGCGCGCACGAGGCCCGCCAGCCGCTCCGCCCGCCCCGCCTCACAGACGTCGCGAGCACGATCGCCGCGGTCTGCGGCGTCGACGGCGAGGGGCTAGCGGGCGAGCCGCTGCTGCACGAGTAGTTCCCGCGCCGCGCCCGCGGCGACCGACACCTGCGCGAGCGCGACGAGCGCGGCGACCCCGGCACCAGCGCGCGCCGCCTCGTGCGCGAGCCGGCGGTAGAAGGCGACGCCCGCGAGCGAGCCGCCGCCAGCGCGGTAGCCGACCGCGCCGCGGCCGTAGCGCATCTGCTGGCGCACGAGGCCGCGCACGCCGAGCTGCGGCCGGTGGACGACCACCGCCCCGGGCACGTGCCGCAACACGCCGCCGCGCGCGACGAGCCGCGCGCACCAGTCGCGGTCCTCGCCCGCGGCGAGCGCGAAGCGCTCGTCGAAGGGCAGCGCGCGCAGCGTGTCCGCATCGCAGGCGAGGTTGCAGGTCGGAGCGAAGCGCAAGCCGCCGGTCTGGCTGTCGGTGGATGCCAGCATGAGCGTGTTCGTCAGCAGCTGCGCCGCGGCGGCTGCGGCACCCGCGGCGGGATCGGCGATCGTCGTTCCGGCCGCCGCCCCGCCGCCGGCACAGGCGTCGGCCAGTCGCTGCGCCCAGTCCGGGTCGGGCTCGCAGTCGTCGTCGGTGAAGCAGATCACGCTCCCGCGCGCAGCTCGCGTGCCGAGGTTGCGAGCCGCTGCCGGACCCGCGCCGCCCGCGCGCACGACGCGGACAGCCGGCGCCCGCACGTCCCCGCCGTCGTCGACGACGACGACCTCGAGCGAACGCGCGCGCTGCCGTGCGAGCGCTGCGAGACAGCGCGCGAGCGCAGCCGGCCGGTCGCGGGTGGCGACGACGACGGAGATCACGTGCGCCCTCGCAGCGCGGCGAGCGTTGCAGCGCTCGTCGCGGCGACGCCGGCGAGCATCGCGCGTCTGACTCCATATCGCGCCGTCGGCACCCGCCGGTACCGCTTTCGCGTCGATGACGGCACGCTCCGGCTGCACCTCGGCGCGGCAGCGCCACCGCCGCCCGGGCTGTCCGCGCAGTGCTCCCGCGTCGCGCGGCGCGCTTGGGCGCGGGGACGCGGACCGGCACCGTGCGGCATCTTTACCGACCCGTTCGTCGAATTGTTGCTGAAAAGTATGTATGTATCCCTTAGGAACCCGCATGAGCTCACACGCGATCACCGGCCACGCTGAGACTTCGCCGCCGATCCTGTCCGATCAGCGCGAGCGCCAGCGCCACGTCATGAGGTGGATCTTGCTGGTCGTTGTGGTGCTGCTCATGATGGGTTGGGTCGCAATAGGCATCGTTCACGGTCCTTCGGCCTGGACCGTTGCGGGCGGTGGCCCCGTGGGCGGCATCTTTGCCTGGCTTGTACTCGATCAGTTTCGGCGATAAGCCCGCGTGCGGGTGCGCTCGGGTTGATCGCCGCCGCCTGCATTCTGATCGCCGGCGACTCGGACGGCACGACGTGGCTTGAGCGGACCGCCGTCGGCGTCGGCATCGTGCTGCTTGCGAAGGGGATCATGGCGCGAAACGGCTCGCCGAGCGCAGCGACCCGACGCCCCCATCGCCGAACGCCATGATTTCTGCGGTCAGCGGCGTTCCTGCACCCAGGACGTCTGGATCCATATCGCGCCGTCGGCACCCGCCGGTGGCTTTCGCGTCGATGACGGCACGCTCCGGCTGAACCTCGGCGCGGCAGCGCCACCGCCGCCCGGTCTGTCCGCGCAATGCTCCGGCGCGGCGCGGCGCGCATCGGCGTCGGGACACGGACCGGTATCGTGCGGCATCTTTACCGCTCTGTTCGTCGAATTATGGCTGAAAAGTATGTATCTTCCGGCGGGTCGAGCCGGCGGCGAGCTCGCCGCGTACGACGCGCTGAGACGTCCAAGCAGGCAGGTTCAAGGGGAAGCGGACCGGCGCATATGACACCAAAAAATAGTTCCGCGGCTGCGGCTGTAGCCAGTGCTCGTAGGGCGCAGGACACGTGATGCGTCCGGGCGATGACTTCTTTGCCGACTCCGATTCCGGTGCTGATGCCGACGTGTCGCGCGGCCGGCCTGACGACGCTGCCGCAGACCGCGCCGAGCGGCCCGTGGGACCGACCCGCGCCTCGCGCGTCAACGGCGCCGGTCCGCGCCGTCCGCCGAGCGCGCCGGCGAAGCCCGGCGGCAACCTGCGCGAGGTTCTGAGCAGGGCACGCGCGAGTCAGGCGCCGCGGGCGTCGCGAGGGCGGCGGGCGGCGCGCTCAGATCTGCCCCCCGTCCGGGCCCCGCTCGACGAGCCACCGTTGCCCGCGGGTTCGGTCCAGCGCCCGCCGCGGCCGATCCTGCGTAACGAGGTTCACCACCAGTCCAACTCGCCGCTGCGGCGGCTGCGGACGTGGCTCAACGAGTCGCTGACGTCGCGGGCCGAGCTCGCGGAGTTCGCCGAGGACCGGCGCCTGGCGCGGCTGCCGAGTACGTCGCGGACGAACCTGATCGTGTTCGTCGGGCCGCGCGGAGGCGTCGGCAAGACGACGGTCGCACGGACGGTCGGGGGCCTTTTGTCGACCGCGCGCTGTGGCACGGTCGTGCTGATGGACGCCGACCGCGACTACGGCCCGGCGGGGGATCTCGCGCCCGATTCGCGGCGCTCCTCAAAGACGCTCAGCGATCTGCTCGCCGACTTCGACGAGGCTCCCCATCCGCCGCAGCTGCGGCCCTACCTCTCGACGCTCGACGATGGTCTGCTGATCCTCGGTGCGCCCTCGACGCGAGCGGAGATGCGGGCGCTGGCGCCCGAGCACTACGAGCGGGCGCTGGGGTTGCTGCGTGGCGCCGACGTCGTGTTGATGGACTGCGCGGGCGGCATCGGCGATTTGCAGGAGTGGGCGCTGCGCGTGGCCGACCAGGCGGTCGTGTTCGCGACCCCCGACTACGTCGCCGCGAACAACGTCGCGAAGGTCCTTACCGACGACGACGTCAAGCTGCCGCAGCGCAGCACCCTCGTGCTGAACAACCCGCGTCCTGAGGGCGCGGGCGACATGACCGCGATCGAGCAGCATTTCGCGCGCCACCATCTCGAGGAGCGCGTCGTCCTGCCCTACGACCAGCGCCTGCGCGTCATGCTCGATCAGGGCACCTACGAGCTGGAGTGCCTGGAGCGCAGCACACGTGTGCCGCTCAAGCGCCTGGCCGCCACGATCGGCGAGGGCCTGCGGTGAGCGTCCTGCGCGAACGGCCGCGCGTCGCCGTGGCGCTGTTCGTCGCCCTGGTGGCGATCGTGGCCGCCGCGATGCTCGCCGGCGGCGCCCTTGCCGGTAGCGACTGCCCGGACGCGGACAGCGCTGACGTCCAATCAAGAACGCAACGCTAGGAGAAAGGGAAGGATGCTCGTACATCTGAGGAGGTTCGGCCAGGTCCTGACAGTCGCCGCGACGGTCGCGGCCTGTACGGCGCCGATGGCTGCGCTTCGCACAGCGGCGGGTGGCACGAGCGGCACGAACGGCTTCGCGGACGTATCGAAATTTCTCGACAACCTCGCGACCTACGTCATCTATCTTGCGATCCCAGCCGGTGCGCTGGGGCTGATCGCCGCCGGCGGCATGCTGATCGCCGGCAACCCGGACGGCACGACGTGGCTTGCGCGCACCGCCGTCGGCGTCGGCATCGTGCTGCTCGCGAAGGGGATCATGGCGTGAGCCGGCTCGCCAGACGACGCTGGCGGTTGCCCGGCGCCGAAGCTGTGCTCGGCCGGCCCGTCGTCGTCGCGCTGGCATGCGCCTTGGTGTTGGTGGTCGTGGGCTCGCTCGCCGCGCCCGCGCCGGCCGTGGCGCTGCCGAGTCCGGCAGACCTGTTGCCTGGGAGCCTGCCGAACCTCGATCCGTCGCAGTGGGTCGTCGACGGATTCAAAGCGATTCTGCAGTTCATCTTCGGCGACCAGCTCGACGAGCTCGGCAGCCATCTCGTCAACCTCCTGCTGGCGGTCCCGCTGCTGACGGACCAGGGCGCGTTTCCGCGGCTGAACAACTATCGCGAGTACGTCACCGGTGGCGCATGGGGAATCCTGGCGCTGAGCTTCGTCGTCGCATCGCTGCGCTACTGGCTGTCGAGCTACAGCGGCAGCGGTGCCTACGAGGCGCTCACGGGGTTCACGCGCAGCGCCGGCGCGATCGCGATGCTGCTGATCTTCCCGGTCGTCTTCGACCAGGTCTCGCGGGCCGTCAACGCGTTCACGGCCGCTCTGGTCGTCAATCCCGTCGTCGGCGACGGCCTGGGCAAGGGCATGGTCGGCACGATCAGCAACGCGCCCTTCGCCGGCGGAGGAATCTCGATGCTGATCGGGATCGCCGCGATCGTGATGGCGCTCATCCTGCTGGTCGTGAAGGTCATCGTGACGGCGCTGTTGGCCGTGCTGTTCGTGGCCTCGCCGCTGGCGATCGCACTATGGCCGATCGAGGAGCTCAGCTGGGCGCTTCGCAGCCTCCTGCAGGCGATGGTCGGCCTGCTCGTCTTCCCGATTCTGTGGGCGGTGTGCTTCGGCACGTTCGCGGTGCTGAGCACCGATGCGCTGTTCCCGGGCGACCATGGCGACGCGATCAGCTCGGTGCTGTCGCCGCTGATCGCGCTGGCGGCGCTGATCATCGCCTTCCGGCTGCCGTTCGCCGTGCTCAACCAGGCGATGAAGGCTGGTATCTCGCCGGGGATCAACCGCGGCGTCGCGACCGTCCGCAACGCCGGCTACGTGCGCGGGCTCGCGCGGGTGGGACGCTGATGAGCGGCAGCGAGGAGAGCGCTGCCGCTGCGGCGGCGCGCAACGAGACCTATAAGCACCTCGAGGATCCGCTGCGTCTGAGCGGGCTGACGATCGGCCAGTACGCGGCGTTGTGCGGTACGACGCTCGTGGCGATCGTGTTCGGTCTGTATCTCTCGCCGCTGCCGCCGGGGGTGACGATGGGCGTGTCGTTGTTCCTGGCGGGGCTGCCGATCGCGCTGTCCTACGCCGTCAGCGGGTTCGACGTCGCGATGACGGACACGATCACGGCGCTGTATCGCTGGGCGCGCGAGGACAAGCACTTCCTGCCGGGCGCCGGCGAGACGGCGACCGGCTATGTCGTGGCGCAGTCCGGTACCGAGCAGCGCCCACCCGTGCGGTCGCCAGAGGACGTCGCCTCTGCGCGGCGTCAGCTCGAGGGCGCATGGGACGCGTGATTGGTCAGAAGCGCGAAGCCAGCGGCCCGCCGCCGGCGTCGGGCACGCTGCTCGACGTCGTCGCGCTGGACCGCTCGGGCGTACTCGTCACCGGCGAGGGGGCGCTCGTACGCTATGCGGAGGTGACGCCGCGCAATCCGCGCGTGATGGGCACCGAGGAGCAGCAGCGCGTCGGCGAGGGGTTCGCGGCGATGGTCGGCCGGCTGCGCCCGGGCCAGTCGCTGCAGTTCTACGTCGAGGCCGCGCCGGTGCTGCTCTCGGACGTGCTCGAGGCCACGCGCGGCGAGGTTCAGAGTTCGCTCGAGCGCCAGCCGCGGGCGCGCGCCGTCGCGTTGCGCCGGCTGGCGGACGCGCACGAGCAGTCGCTCATCGCGCACGCCACCGAGCAGGCCGCCGTGCGCTTCCGGACATACGTCGTCATTCCCTTCCTGCCGTCCGGCCCGGTCGCGAAGGTCGACTGGGATGCGCTGCGGCCGCGTAACCGCCGCCGGCTGCCGCGGGCACCGCTGACGCGCGGCCTGGACGACCACCAGCGCGCCTTGCGCGAGTCGCTCGTGCACACCGACAACATCATCAGCGACCTCGAGGCGCTCGAGCTGTCGACGCAGCTGCTCGCCGGGCCGGAGGTCGCCGAGCTGCTGTTTCGCCGCTTCAATCCGTCGAGCGTCGGCACCGGCTACCTCCCGCGCCTGGAGGTGCTCGGCGCGCTCGACGAGCTCGGCGACGTGCAGACCGCCGCCGCGGCGGCCCAGCGCCTGCGTGAGCAGATCGCGGCCTCGCCGGTCGATCTGGACGACAGCCGCTTCATCCGCGTCGAGCAGGACCTCGAGCGCGTGCTGTACGTCTCATCGATCCCCGACTTCACGGAGTTCGGCTGGCTGCTGCAGGCGATGGAGATCGACCGGCCGTTCGCACTCAGCGTCCACGTGCACGCGCTCGACCGGCGCCAGGAGCGCCGCCGCGCGAGAAACCGCCGCCGGCGCCTGCACGGTGTCAACGAGGGCGTGCGCTCGCGGCGCAAGGTGCCCGACGAGGAGATGCTCGCGCAGGAGGACGAGACGCGCGAGCTGCTCGAGGAGCTGCGCGGCCGCCAGCGCTCGTCGGTCTACGAGGTCGCGATCTACCAGACGGTGCGTGAGCGCGGTCCGCTGGCCGACCCGATGAAGCTGGCCGAGGCGTCCGAGCGGGCCGTCGCGGCGCTGCGCGACGCCGCCGACGCCGATGCGAAGTTCGGCGGCTTCATGCAGAAGGACCTGTGGCAGTCGACGCTTCCGCTGGGCCGCGACGTCGCGAAGCGCACGA
>Ga0136617_10002418_pt1 | contig 16653 bp, 13 predicted proteins | sample AntDrymUQ3222106_2_FD_129672 | JGI IMG/M metagenome (GOLD analysis project Ga0136617, IMG submission 129672) | Polar desert sand microbial communities from Dry Valleys, Antarctica - metaG UQ322 (21.06) | ecosystem: Environmental > Terrestrial > Soil > Desert | place: Antarctica: Dry Valley...
CACCGGCGAATCGCCGCAGCTCGACGATCTCGCGGTCGCCATCATGCGGACCAAGCGTGACCGTCTCCGCGCTCCTCGTGATCACGCGCAGGCCCAGCACTCGCTCGTAGAAGCGCAGCGATCGATCGAGATCAGCGACCTGAAGGCGTACCCTCCCGAGCCGCGTCTGGCCAGGGAGGCGGTACTGCCTGGGTCTGATGCCGCGTTCGCGGTCACCGCTTTCCCCTCCACTGATCATCGCGACCTTCGCTCGCCGTTGTCGCGGCGAATGCTACGCCGTCGCATCTGCAGCCGTACCGCGCGGCCAGAACGTTTTCACCATCGCGAAGATCAGCAACACGACCAGAACTCCCTGGGCAGCGAGGGTCTCCGCGCTTGGATAAATCCCCATCGCGTCGACGTGGGGTCCGCCCGATATGACGGTAATCGGCACGACGTTACCCTCCTGCAGCTCGCGAACTCCCTTCCCCATGAAAATGAACGCCATGTAATACAGGAGGATGCTCGTGATGGCAAAGAAAGGGCGCATCGGAATGCGCACGCCGTAGCGGTAGAAGAGTGTGAAAATGACCGCGAGCGCAACTCCTCCCGCCAGGATACCAAGCGACAACGGAAGGGCGACGTTCGGCCCCTCGTGAAAGAGCACCTGATAGAACAGCGCCGTCTCCGCCCCTTCGCGATAAACCGCCAGAAACGATACGAGGGCCAGCGCCCGTCCCCCACCCTGCTCCAGCGCCGTACCCACCTTTTCGCGGATGAACTTCTGCCACTTCGCCGCCTCGACCTTGGAAATGAGCCAGTAGCTGACCGAGAACAGTACTACCACTGCCAGGAGCATCGTAATCGCCTCGACGATCTCTCTGCTCGCGGGCATGGCGATGAACAATGTGCGCAGCGCCACTGCTGTCGCGACGCTCGCCACCACCGCGAGCGCGATGCCGAGCCATATCGACCTCAGGCGCTCACGATGTCCCATCTTGATCAGGAACGCGACAACGGCGCCTACGACGAGAATTGCCTCGAACCCCTCGCGGAGGATGATCAGGAACGACTGAAAGAACGCGCCCCATCCGGTTGACGGGCGGCGCGCCAGATCCACGATCGAAGGAAGTCCATCGACGATCGCGGCGCGCGCTCGCTGGGCCGCTTCCATATCGAGGCGTGACACCGCGCCCTTGAAGTCCGCGAAATGCCGCTCCATCGTCGCCACCATCCCGGGCTTCTTCGCGCGGGCTGGAGTCTCGAGCGGCTCGAACGCGATATACGCGTCAAATGCGCGCTCGCTCGCTTCGTCTCCGCGCCCCGCCCGCGCAAACGCGATTGCTGAGTCGAGCAGCGCCCGGATGACCGGCGATGCGCTGTCGGGAGAGACCGCGGTCACGTCAGGCCGCGCGACCGGAAGCTTCATCTGCTCGCCCCTCAGCGAGTAGACGTAGTTGACGATGTTCCAGCGGTCCTGGGGAGAGAGCACCGACGCGAATCCAGGCATCGACGTTCCGCGCACTCCTACCGTGATCACGTTGAATGCGAGAGTCGGCGTGAGGTCGGTCGTCTCCCTGCGCACTCCGATGGCGGGCGGTGGGGGATTGGAGTTGCGGCCAGCGGGCCCGTCGCCAGCTCCGGCGATTCCGTGGCAGGAGGAGCAGCTCTGGCTGTAGAGCCGGTGTCCCGCCGCGGTGTCCAGCGGACCAGTTGGGAGATCCATGGCCCCGGCCGCACCAAGTGACGCAAGGAAACGATCGTGCAGCGCCCTGATCTGCGCTGGCGGCAGCTTCGCCGCGACAGCGGAGATCATGGTGTCGAGGACAGCTCTGGTTCTGGGCGCGTCATAACCGGTCAGCCGGCCGGCAACCTGCCGCGCATCGCCCAGAAAGCTCGTCGCCTCCTCGTACTCGACCGGCGAAATGAGCCGGCCGCGGTCGTCAAACGCCTTGGCGTACTCCTCGACGGCGACGCCGACGATGCTGGAGAGACGTTTTGCGTGGTTTTCCTGGGCGGCCAGGCCGGTGGGAAGAGCTGCCACCAGCGACAGAAGCAGAAGACAGCTCCGTCGCGAAAGTCGGGAATCCATTGCCGAGTAACCTATCTGGATACCCGGGGGAAGCAATTGGGGACCCTTCTGGGTCGGCCGTCGGGTGACAGATCGTTACGAAGCCAAACTTAGAACGCTAGTCTTTTTCTCTTCTCAGCCCTCCGCTTCCCGCAACTCATAATCCCCCACCAGCTCCCGGTCACTGATCGCGGCCCGTACTCCGGTTCTGCGCTCGAACCGGTCCACGAAAACAGCGAGTCGCTCGGTAGTGAACTCGCCGCGGAGCATCCCGAGCGCCGCGATCGCCTCCTCGATCACCGGCGGCTCGCCTTCGACCTCGACCAGGATGTCCATCCTCGGATAGACCTCGAAGCGGACTGTCGCTGCACCGCATCGATACTGCACTACCTGGCGGTCGATCTCACGGGTCACCACGTAGCCCAGCTTCTCGAGGATCGTGGACAGCCCCTCGAAATCCTGGACCACGGTCGAGATTTCCTCACGCACCTTGTACGCGCCCGCGGAATCAGTCGGCCCCTTCCAGTCGACGTGGGTCAGGACGGAGTCTCTCGTCTCGTAACGTCGCACCCGCAGCACCTCATCCCGCTGGGCGAGATCGCGCGATGGGAGATCGTACCGTTTGTCGGATAGCCGCCCCTCGAAGGCGAGCTCGGCGCCGGCCTCATCCATTCTCCTCCGTCTCAGATCGAGATCGTCGACCACCGCCTTGAGCTCGACCTCAAACATCGAGGATCATATCGAGAACTTTCCTGGTATCCCTGAGCGACTCGAACACGGCATAAGGCTCGTGCTTCTCCAGCTCGGCCACCGAGTAGTGGCCGCTGGCTACGCCGATTGCACGCGCCCCCAGCTCGCGCCCGCACTCGATGTCCGCGGGTGTGTCACCGATCACTACCACCTTCTCGCCGGCGACTTCACGACCCATGGTCTCGCCGAATCGCTGCTGCGCGATCCCCGGCAGCCTCGGGCGGTGCTCGTGATCCGAGCCGAATGCGCTCACCCTGAAGCGCGCGGGGTTTATTCCCGCCGCGGCGAGCTTCGCCCGCGCCCCCGCCTCGACGTTGCCGGTGAGCAGGCCGAGCACGACATCGTCCCTCGCCTCAAGCGCGTCGAGAATCTCGACGACACCGGCGAGCGGACGCACCTTGAACTTCCTGCTCTCGATTCCCTCCCTGAGTCCGTCGAGATAGCGATCGATCAGTGTCGTCATGCGCGAGTCGATAAGCTCGTCGGAGTGGCCTTCCAGACGCATCACATCGCGCACGATCTGCCTGTCGGTCTTTCCGTCGTAACGGTACGATGCATCGCCGGGGGATCCGAACACCTCACTCAGCGCTCGCTGCATCGATGCGCGGCCCAGTCCCTCGCTGTTGAGCAGAGTGCCGTCGATATCGAACAGCACCAGCCTCATGTTCTGGTCAGAAAAACACCGGCCACGATCGTCGTTGCGCCGACAGCCTGGAACGCGGTCGGCGTCTCCCTGAGAAAGACCCAGGCGACGAGCAGCGCAATGATTGGCTGGAGATTGGTGTAAACCGCAGTACGCGTGGCACCTAGAACTCTCAGCCCGCGATACCAGAACAGATAGGCGACGCCCATCGAAATCACGCTGGCGTAGAACAACGCCAGCCAGCCCCCGATGCTGACCGCGGCCCAGTCAGTCGAGGCCAGCGCCGGTCCGGAGGCGACGAGAAGCGGAACAGCGCCGCCGACCATCGTAATAGCCGAAAGCTGGCCGACATTGATTCGTCTGGTGTAGGGCTGGAGCAGAACCGTGTACACCGTCCAGCAAAGCACTCCGCAAAAAACGAGCAGCGATCCGAGCAACGTCGTCTCGCCATCCGAGATCCCCGCGCTGCCGATGATCACCAGCGCCACTCCCACGACCGACAGTCCGATTCCCGCGAGCGTGAGACGTCCCACTCTCTCGAGGCCGCGCAGCCTGGCGAAGAGCGCGACGAAGGCTGGAGCGGAGCCGACGATCAGCGCCGCGTTCCCCGCGCGCGTGCGGGCGACTCCGTGCACGAAAAACAGCTGATAGAAGCCGTTTCCGAGAACGCCGAGAAGAAGCAGCGCCAGAATGTCCCTGCGCGCGAGGTGCAGGCGGGTACTGGTGAAGGCCAGGCCAATGAGAAAGAGAGCGGCCAGAGCTACTCGCAGACCCGTGAGAGCCATGGGACTGAACGACTCGGTGGCGTATTTGACGACGCTGAAATTGATTGCCCAGATCACGGCCATCGTCAGCAGCAGGAGGTCGGTGACGCCGAATGCGGGGCGGACTTGTACTTCAGCCTGTGTCATCTTCCAAAGCTAGCCGTCACCGGCAGGACGCGGCTACTTTCCCTCAATGCACATCTCGTTCGCCGTCTTCGCCGACGCCGCCAACCTCTCCCAGGAGGGAAAGCTCAACATCCTCGGCGTCTTCGACGCGGTGCAGGTTGCGGGGCTGCCCACGATTCACCCGCGGACTCACTTCGTGGTAAGGCTCAAGGCGAACTCCGACGACATCGGCTCGCACAAGCTCACTTTCCGCTGGCTCAGCCCGCTCGATGAAGAGCTCTGGTCGTCATCAGGGGAGATGAGCGTTGCCCCGGCGCCCAATCCGCTTTTCGAGGTCGACCTTCCGATTATAGCCGTCGTGGATCTCCCGCTCAATATCACCGGACAGTACACGATGCAGGTGACTCTCAACGGGGAGCCGACGGCTTCCGTGCGGCTATTGGTTAACGGCCCCAGTCAAACGATGATGCCGCAGACGCCGACGGGGATAGTCAGCTGACCTTCTTCCGGCGAGAATACTCCTTGAGAGAACTACAACTAAGAAATAACAGATCTGTGTATTTCTTAGTTGTAGTTGCTGTCTTTAATTGAGGATTCGCCGAGCAAAGCGAAAGCGCTGCAGCAACAGGTTCGTGTACTCGTCGCCACTGCTCAGATCATCCACCGCATAACCCCCTCGGCCGAGCGCGAGATGGACCACGCGTGTGCCGCCCATCGAGATCGCGACGTGGGTGATCTTTCCTGACGGCTCGTCCGAGAAGAACAGAAGATCGCCGGGACGTACATCGCTGATCGTTTCGATCGGCTCGCCGATGGTCGCCTGCTGCCAGGCATCCCGCGGCACGTGAACTCCGTGAAGGTGAAACGAGCTGTGCACGAGCCCCGAGCAATCGCACCCCCACGGCGTGACGCCGCCCCATTCATACGATGTCCCCTCGAAGAACGTCGTCGCTGAGGCGATGATCGAGTCGGCCGAGGGAGGAAAGCTGTGCCGCCGCTCGTCGAGCGTCATCGCCAGTCCGCCGAACCGTTCCTGGCCGTCGGTGATGAGGGCGCCCAGGGGAAGCTTCCGGGTGGCCCCCTGCGCATCGCGGACCGTGCAGCCGAGGGAGAGCGGGCGGGGATCGTCCCAGCCGGTGTTGGCCGGCGCCGGCACCGCTTCGGGAATGGTGACTACGTACCCCTGGTGTACCCACCCATCGTAGCCATCCGCGCTTTTCACGTGGAGCCAGAGGCCCTGGCGCTCGATCACTTCCGCCACGTGGCCGTGGAGGATCTGCGATACCTGGGTTGTCCTGACGTCGGGCTCGCACAGCATTGGCGCGATGGCGGCGACGGCCGTAACGCTCTCGCTCAATGCTCCGGCCAATCCGTTTTTGGTCGAGCCGGAATGAGAGGAGGCTCCGGTTTTTGCTTGACGCACTCCTTGCAGAGTGTCACGCCGCGAAAGTTGCAGATGATGCAGATGAACGTTCCGCAGCTGGCGCATGGATAGCCTTCGGACGCGCGCTCCTCGTTGCCGCACGCGCGGCAGTGCATCGAGTCCCTCTCACGCAGGTCCTTTTTCGCCATCAGGTGCGCCCGGCCGGGAAGGCAGTAATCAGTTCGTCAGTTGACGAGCGAATCTTGCACTTAGAAACGCCAGTTGCGGAAGAAGTCGAAGCCAAGCTGGGACGGAGTCTGCTGGAAGCTTGCGGTCGATCCCGCCCTGCTGCACCGCGCATCGCTGGAGCCGGGCTCCACACCCGCCTGCGCGCTGTACACCGAGCTGATGCGATACTCCAGCTGAAGCCCGAGGTTTTCCTTGAAGTTCGCGCTGTTGACGAAGCAGAGTCCGGTGCTCAGCCCGAGGAACCAGCGCGGACCGATCTGCTTGCCGAGCACGGCGCGGGTGTTGAGAAGGCTGACCAGATACGGATCGTTGGCGCGCTGCGCATCCGAGCCCGGTCCGGCCGTCTGGAGCTCGAAGATATCGAGCACGTTCTTGGGGATCGCGCTCGTAAACAGGTTACCGGCGTAACGAATGCCGAGCCGCGTGATCTGATCCGTCGAGGTGTTGTCGAGGCCGATGGCGGGCTCGCCGGTCACCAGGTAGCTGAGCAGATCGCTCTGTGACAGCGGAAGGTTGTCGGGGTTGTCGAGCGCCAGCTCCGGCCGCGCCAAGGTCCCACCGATCGTGACTCTCACTCGCACGTCCCGGCCGTTCGCGCTCTGCCGCGGCTGGCGGACGGTGTGGATGGCGCGAATGTCGAGCGATGGATTCAGGTCCGGAGTTCCGAAGAACAGCAGCGTTCCGCTCTCGACCTCGAACGTCGGCTGTACGAACGGATCGACGAGGTTGAGACGGTAGGTTCCCTTGTCGGCGCTGAGGGTTCCCTCGAGCGCGAGACGCGGGGGATCGGCGAGGCGCGCGCCGGGCTCGAGTGTGACGTTGAGGGACCCGCCCAGCTTGATGTTTGCTTCCGACGACCGCAGCCAGACATCCGGCCCGATGGCGATGGCAACGTTGTCGAGGGTGAGGTTCCGGGTAAGTCCGCGAGGACCCTTCGGCATCACCGCGCGGTTGACGGCGAGGAGAGTGTCGAGCGTCCCGGCAAACTCGGGATCCTCGAGGTCGATGATTCTCTTCCGCGCTACTTCCGGGATGTAAACGCTCCCCCGCTCGACGCGCAGTGTGCCGCGCAGCACGGCATCGTCGAACGATCCGGTGAGTCCCACGGCCGGCGAAGTCGAGATGTCGAGAGAGGCAAGTCCGGGTTTGTCGATCGCGCGGAAGTTCGACGCGGAGGCGTTGAGCGAGAACGCCGGGTTGTCGTACTCCTCGAAGCTGACCGTTCCGTTGAGGGAAAGTGTACCGCGACGCTCGCCCATCGTTTCCGCGGACAGGCGCCGTATGTGCACGGTGTCGCCCGACAGCGCGATCTCGGCCCTGATGTGCTCGAAGCGTGTCCCGAGATTGGACATCGTGGCCGAGCCGTCGCCCAGGGCTATTTGTCCGAACAACCGGGGCTGCTTGACGCTGCCGCGGAAGTCGACTTCCGCGACGATTGCGCCGCTCGCCTCGACCAGGCCAGGCACGAAGGTGCGGAGGAGGCGCAAATCGACGCTATCGGCCCGGACATGCCCGCGAATGGAATCGTTGGCCAGCCGCACGTTCTGAACGAGCAGCCGCGCGCGGCTCGAGTGCTGGAGCAGCAGCGAGTCGAGCACCAGCGACCCGGGCGCGAAAGCGATCCGGGTCGGGGACTGGAGCCGATAGCGATTTGCGGAATCGACGGCGAGGGAGGCTGTGTCGATCCTCAGGAGCGTAGTGTCTCTGTTCCGCGTCAGGTTGCCCGCGAGATCCGTCCGCACGCCCCGCTCGCTCAGCATCGACCCGCTGAAGGTGCCCGAGGTAGTTGAAGCGAGTGCGACCGAAGCTCTGACGCTGTTGAACGACACCGCGCCGAGGCCGATGGTATCGGCGGCAAACAGGATGCTGCCGTTCGCCTGCTTCGTGATGTCGGAAAGAAGGAGGGTTCCGCGCACACTCCTGACGGAGCGTGTGCCCAGCCGGATGTCGGCGACCCGGGCGACGGCGTTGAGGGAGAGATGATCGAGGGTGCCGCTGAGCTCCCCCTCCAGCTCGCCGCGTCCCCGGAGCGAGTCCAGCATGGTCGACTTTGCGAGATCCGGGAAAAGCGATCGCGCCCGCGAAAGCGATTCCATCACGGCGCGGAAACGGAGCGACCCCGTATGTGTTCCCGTCAGCGCGAACGTTCCCGACGCCTGCGCCTCGCCCCCCACGGCTCTCAGAGAGAGTGTGTCGACCGTGGCGATGCCATTGGCGAATCGGAAGCGCGCGGTCGAAGGCTCGACGGCGAAGCCTCCGATCGTGGATCGGTCGATCGCGGCAACGGCGCTGCCGACGAGCGTCGCCAGCGACGAGCCCTTCAGATCGAGATCGTAGTTTCCGGTGAGGCGGGTCTGTGGTACTTCGGGCCTGGCGGTGAGCGCGCGCAGATCGAGAGCCGTGGTGACGGCGCGCCCGCGGGCGCCGTATTCCAGGGGATCGGCATCGACGAGGCCATTGTACGCGAAGCTTCCCGCCGGGCCTGTCAGCCTAGTCGTGACGAGAAGATTGGGTGACGTCCCCTTGACCCGCACAGGTCCAGCGTACTCTCCGCGCAACGGAAGCAGCGGATACGAGTTAGCCAGCGCCGTGAAGGAGAGAGGCTGAGCCCCGAGGGTGAGATCGTAGACCAGGAACTCGTCACCCCAGGTCACTCTGCCGTCGCCGGTCACGCGCGAGACCGGAAGTCCTCCGTCATGGTGATAGAGATCCGCGTTCCGAAACCGTACATCGAGCCAGGAAGAATCCAGAGTCGCGGTGCCCTTCACGATTCCCTTTACCCGCGGGAAGAGCGGATTCAGGAACTGAAGCGTGCGGAGATCCAGCTGGTCGACATGGACGTTGAAGCCGTGAAACGCGGTAAAGGCGGGGAACAGGATGTCGAGCTCGCCCTGGCCGGTCGCGCGGGTGATCGCGCCGGGCACATTCGCGTCGGCGAAGGTTATCGACGACTGCTCGACCTTGAAACGGTTCAGATATCCGCCCGAGGCTTTGACGTTGCCCGTGATCTTCCCCTGCCAGTTGTAGGGAAAGTCCCTGCCGTTGAAGGTGCGGAGCAGATCGAAGTCGAGCGGCGCTGCCTGGAGGTCGACGTCCCTGACCGCCAGCACCGGGCCGCCGACGGAGAACGTCATGCGGCCCAGCACGCGCGACGCAGTCGTGCGCACATCCATCTTCGTCAGCACGTAGTCGATGAAGTGCGGGTCGCGCTGGCTGCGGATGTCGAGATCCATCTTTCCGCCGCCGGTGGTCGGCAGGGTTGGATAAACCCAACCCACATCCCGCAGTGAGACCGAGTCGCCAATGACGTGAATGTTGTAGCGCACCGGAAGATCGCTTCCCCAGACGACTTTCCCTTTGGCGCGGCCGGTCGACCCCGGGAGATCCCAGTGATCCGCAACGATCCAGATCGAGTCGCCGAGATTCATCGCGCTCCCGGACACGTTGTGGAACTGGAACGGAGGATCCGACTCGGTGAAGCTCGCCTTCCGGATGCGGGCGAAGCGGCCGGAGCTATCGGGGTCGGAAATGCGCCCGTAGCCGAAGCTGGCATCGCCTTTGGTCCAGCGCCACGTCCGCGCGAATCCTTCCTTCGTGCGCCTGATCTCGAGATCCTTGCGCGAGAGCTCGAAGGCGATGGCGCTGTCGCGCCTGGCGCCGCGAAGCTCCGGCGAGGGGTGCCAGGGCATCGTGAGGATTAGGCTCGCGCCGTGCACATCCGATGAATCGATGACGATGTATTGTCCGAAGCCGCCTTCGCTCCGCGGATCGTCGTTTCTGCCCTCGGGGAAAATCCGCCTGAAGTTCCACTGGCCGCCCTCGTGCTGCCTCAGGTGGACGACGGGCCGCTGGGCGTCGAGATACCTGAGCAGAATGCGCCGGTCGAAGATGTCGCGCGCGTCGTACTGCAGCCGGATCGGCCCCGACGCCACGAACAGGGAGTCTTCGTCGTCGCGGATTTCCAGCGAGTCGATCGTGACGCCGTTGAAGAATCCGCCGTGGATGCGGCCAATGTGAACCTTGCCCTTTACCCTGCCGGCAAGCATCGACGCGACCATCTGCCGGACACGCTCCTGGCCAAAGCCCGTGTGCGTCACACCGACGAAGCTGAGTCCGGCGATCACGAGCAGCCCCAACAGGATGACGGCGCTCGCGATAGCGATGCGGAGACGGCGCGACATACCTAGAACGCCTGTCCGATCGCGAAGCTGAAGGTCAGCCGGCTGCGAAAGCTGTTATCAGGGGCGGGCTTGAATGTCGAGGGACACGGGCCGGGTGCCTGGGTGATGGTGGTCCCGTCCGGCGTGGTCGTCACCTGCGCGGCGAGCGTGTTACCGGGACTGACGCAAACGAGCTCACCGCCCTGGCGAGTCGCCTCGTAGTAGATGGGACCCTGAGGTCTCGCGTAGGGATTGTACCCAACCGCGGCGCGGATCGGACCAACCGGAGAGAAGGCGGTCAGCTGGATGCCGGGCGTCACCTTGAGCTTCAGTTCGCCGAGACTCCCGCGGTTCCACACCTCTCCGGCGTCGGTGAAAATCGTCCATTGCAGCAGCTCCGGCAGCACCGGACTCCGCAACCGGAGCTCGAGATTGCCGACGAGCAGGGCGTTGCCGCCGACGGGAACGACCCGGCGATAGGCGGTAGTCGTGTCCTGCAGGGTTGTGACCGGAGTAGTGGCCGTCGGCGGAAAAACGTCATAGTCGTTGGCAATGTAGATCGCCGCCCCCAATTCGTTCTGCGCGAAACCGCGCACCGTCGTCGGTCCACCGGCGTAGAGACGTTCCTGCGGCGGCACGAACCCGGTAGCCGCGCCAAAAGTGCGGCCAAAAACGGTCCCCCCGCGAATTCGGAACGCGAGGACGTTCCCCCGGCCGGTGCTGACGTAGCGCGCGGCGTCTCCGACGATTTTGTTGAACTGAAGACCCGGGTCGGAAAAAATCGCGGGTGAAGAATGCCGCGCTTCGAGCCGGATGACCGACCCTCGAGTCGGCGAGAGGAGGCTGTTCGAATGATCGCGGGTCACCGAAGCGCTGAGCACGGCCAGTCGCTGAGTCTTCTGTATCTGCTCGCGCTCGGCCGCCTGGCAAAGGTTGAAGACGGCGCAAAACAGCGCGGGCTGCGCCTCCGTTCGACCGAGGTCGAGCGAGTAGGCGAGGTTGACGGGAGTTCTGGACAATCCCCGCCACGCCAGTGAAGCGACGCCTCCTATCGCCGTCGTTCTCAGATAGGCGTTGTACTCCGACACCCGCTGACTGTACACGGTGATCGTCGGGACGGTGCGGAGGCCGAAGAAAACGGGCTGCCTGAGGGTCGCCCCGAGGTAGTAGTTGAGACGGTCGCTGAACACATCTTTTCTCGCCTCGGGACACAGGCCTTCCGCGCCATGAAGTGGCCGGCCTATTCCGATCTTCGACACCCGCGCGTTCACATTGAGGCGCCGCGCCCCTCTCCCGAAGTTATAGTCGATGAACTCACCGGTCGCGCGAAAGCAGTCCAGCGTTCCATAGCCGACGCCCACGCGGGCGGCGTGCATGGCAGCTTCGGCGAGTATGACGCTCAGCGTTGCGAGTGAATCGTCCGGAGTCGTAGCGGAGTCGGGCGCTATCGACACGTGCTGATACGCCTCGGTCTGATAAAGCGCGCGCTGCGCGTCGAGGATCTCGCTCTCGCGAAACAGCCTCCCCGAATCGAGCCCCATGATGCGGCGCACGACTCTGGTCGGTATCTGCTGATCCTTGCCCGCGAATGGCTCCACCCTGATCCTGATTGCTCCAATCCTCGTTCTCGGTCCCGGCGTGGCCGTGAGCGTATCCCACGCCAGCAACAGGCTGTCGCTCACGGTGAAACTGTTGGTGGCATCCGCGCGCGGATAGCCATTGTTGTTCAGGCGCTCACGAATCGAATCGGCGGCAGCGTCGAGCGCGAACCGGTCGAACCTGCCCCCTTCGCGAACCGGAAGGTTGCGGACGATCCTCTCCCTTTCAGGTACGTTCTCCAGGCCGCGCACCACGAACGACCTGGTGATGACCGGCGGACCCTCGTTGATCAGGAACGTGAGCTCCACGGCTCGCGGCGCCAGCTCCTTCACTACTGTATCGACCGTCACCCTGGGATACCCCCGGCGCCGGTAAAAGATTACCAGCCGGGCGCGGTCGTTCGGCAGCTCGACCCTGTCCAGACAATGTTTGACAGTAAAAGGAAGGTGGAGGTAACGGCGCGCCCACGCCGAAGGCGTGTTGACTATGGTTTTGGCGAGATCGGCATCAGAGAACGCGGTATTCCCCTCGAACTCCAGGCGGAGGACCTCGAGGTCACCGCGGTCACAGCTTATGTCCTGGCCCCGGGCGGTGCCTGCTCCAATCAGAGTTCCGAGAAACGCGAGTGCGGCAGCTGCCCCGAGCCCGACTCGGCGCTTCGGGCTCACCCTTTCAGCGCGCGGCTGGCTGGCGGCTGGCCGGGCGGGAGCTCCCGGGCCCAATGCGTTTGCGTCTCCGGCTCACTCCGGTCGCCGAGCATCCGTTTCGGCGGATCGGTCGGCGCCCGCGAGAGCTCGCCCTGCGGAACGAGGGGGGTCCGCTGGATTAAGAGTTGCACAAGGTAGAAGCCGGCCATACCGACTGCGACGCCGACACTGACGGCCGGCAGCAGGTCCTTGGCCCCAAGCTGGCGGCGATAATAGTATTCTGCGCTCACGATGAGGCCTCTACCCGGGGATGCGCGAAAGTTCTCGTAGTCTGCCCCTTCATGTCAACCGGCTCAACACTCCCATGCGGCGACTTCTTCTCCTCGTAGCACCGGCGATTATTGCCTGCGGTGGCGACGGCGGCTCAACCCCCGACCGCAACACGATCATCGATTCGCGCGATACGTACGATCCGCGATCAATGGACCCCGCATTGTCCACCGATGTTCCAACCGGACGCGCGGTCGCATATCTGTTCGATGGCCTCACTCGCTTCACCTCGGACGCGCGGATAGTTCCAGGGCTCGCGAAATCGTGGGACATCAGCCCCGATGGTCTGACATACACCTTCCATTTGCGTAACGGGGTGAAGTTCCACGATGGCCGTCCCTTCGCCGCGAAGAACGTGATCGCCACGTTTCAGCGCGTCCTCGACCCCGCGACCAAGGGCGGCCGCGGCTGGCCGCTCTATCCGGTGAGGGGCGCCGAGGATTACGCCGCCGGGAAGTCGACGACCATCGCCGGACTCGCCAGCCCCGACGACTCGACGGTCGTGATCACCCTCAAGGAGCCGCTCGCGATTTTCCCCAAGCTCCTGGCAATGCCGGTCTCGTCGATCGTCCCGGACAATCCGGGCTCTGACTTCGGCCAGAAGCCGATTGGAACGGGACCGTGGAAGTTCGTCGAGTGGCGCCACGACGACTACCTCAAGTTCGCGAAGAACGCCGAGTACTTCGACGGACCTCCGAAGATGGATTCCCTGTTGGCCCGCATCATCCCCGAGCGAAGCACGGCTACGGCCGAGTTTGAAGCCGGGAACGTCGATGTGCTCAACGTCAACGAGCAGGAGACGCGAACCTGGGAGCAGGATGCCGGGAAAAAGGAGATGCTCCAGTCCGCGGCGGCGCTCCGGTTCTGGTACGTCGCCATCAACGCCACACGCGGCCCGCTCAAGGATGTGCGAGTGCGACAGGCGCTGAACCACGCAGTCGATGTTCCGACGATGCTCCAGCAGGTGATGGGCGGTCGAGGCACCGCCGCCGCCGGTGTGATTCCACCGACCCTGGGCGGTGCGGACACCACGAGGCGCGGCTACACCTACGACGTAGCGAAGGCGAAGCAGCTCCTCGCGCAGGCAGGGTATCCCAACGGAATCGACCTGGAATTGTGGACGGGCAACACCGATGCATCACCGCGAATCTCTCAGACGATTCAGGCGAACCTCGCTCAGGCAGGCATCCGCGCCAAGCTGGTCCCGCGCGACCCGTCATCGATGCGCGAGGCGTCGCGCAAGGGCGAGACCGATCTCGCGCTCAAGGAGTGGTGGGCCGATTATCCCGACGCCGAGAACTTCCTGTTTCCGCTGCTGCACAGCAGGAACAAGGGCGTGGGCGGGAACGTTTCGTTCTGGGGGAATCCACAGTTCGACCGGCTGATTGACGACGCCCACCGCGAGCAGGATGAAGCGAAGCGCAATCAGCTTTACACCCAGGCCGACCAGATCGCCTTCAACGAAGCGCCGATGCTCTTCCTGTTCTTCTACAAGGACCTGTACGCGGTGCAGCCGTGGCTCAAGGGCTTCACCGTTCCCGCCGTCTTCAGCGGGCAGCGCTGGACAGATGTGACAATCCAGAAGTAGCAAGTGTTCGCGTTCATAGTACGACGACTCCTGCTCTCCATTCCGACGTTGTTCGGAGTGCTGGTCGTCGTGTTCCTGCTTCTGTACGTCGCCCCCGGCGATCCGGTGCAGGAGATGGTGGGCGAGCGGGCCGACGCCGAGACCATTGCGCGGCTGCGCAAGGAGCTCAAGCTCGACGAGCCCCTGCACAAGCAGTTCACGCACTATACCAGCGGCGTCCTCAAGGGGGATTTCGGGAATTCGTACATCACCCAGCGCCCGATCATCCAGGACATTCGCGAGCGCTTTCCGAAAACCCTGATCCTCGCCGGCTCGGCGATGCTCCTCGCCTCGATCCTCGGCATCACCATCGGCGTGCTGAGCGCGCGACACCCCGGAGGCTGGTTCGACCGTCTCGGGCTCGGGCTGGCCTATCTCGGGATTTCCTTTCCCGTCTACTGGGTCGGGTTGATCCTGATTCTGGTATTCGCGGTGATGCTGCGCTGGCTACCGCCATCCGGGTACGGTGGAATCGAGTACCTGATACTTCCCGCTTTCGCCCTCGGCTCCCGCTCGATCGCATTCCTGGCGCGGGTGACGAGGTCGGCGATGCTCGATGTGCTGAACAGCGATTACGTGAGAACCGCTCGCGCCAAGGGACTGGTGGAGCGGGTGGTGGTGGTGCGTCACGCTCTGCGCAACGCGCTCATTCCCATCATTACGGTGCTCGGCCTCGATTTCGGGTATTACCTGACCGGCAGCATCCTGACCGAGACGATCTTCAGCTGGCCGGGAATCGGACGCTATGTCGTGAACGCGATCACGCGGCGCGATCTGCCCGCGATCCAGGGGTCGGTGCTCTTTCTCAGCGTGGTGTTCGTGCTCGTCAATCTCATCACCGATCTCGCCTACGCCAAAGCGGATCCTCGCGTAGCATACTCCTAAGCCTCGCCGTGCCGGGAACGGAGCGGGAGAGGAACGCGGCGCGCGAGTCGGCGCTGCGCGCACAGATCGAGATCGTCGAGAGGGAGTCGGGAGCAAAAGCGATCTCCGTTGCGCTTCATGATGCGGAGTCGGGGTTCGAGCTCCACTACAACGCGGACAGGTGGTACCACGCCGCCAGCACCATCAAGGTGCCGATACTGCTCGGAGTTTTCGCGGCAATCGATCGCGGGGATTTGCTGCCGCACTCCCGGGTACACGTGCGGAACCGGTTTCTCAGCGTCGTCGAAGGAGTGCCGTTCCGGGTGGAGTCGGGCCGCGATGCGAATTCAGCGGTTCACAACGCCAGCGGCAAGATGATGCGCGTGGACGAGCTGGCCTATCACATGATCACCACCAGCAGCAACCTCGCGACGAATCTGCTGCTCGGCGTCATCGGGCCCGACTCGGTGAACCGGACGCTTCGGGACCTGGACCTGGACGACGGCCTCGAGCTTCGCCGCGGAGTTGAGGACGAGCTCGCCTTCGAGCACCAGATCAACAACCGGGTAACCGCCGATGGATTGCTGCGCGTTCTGGTCATGCTCGCCGAGGGCAAGGTTTTCTCACCGGCCCTGTCGCGGCGGATGATGGACATCCTGCACGGGCAGGAGTTCAATCAGGGAATTCCCGCGCGGCTCCCCAAGGGCGCGCGCGTCGCCCACAAGACCGGGGAGATCTCCACCATCGCCCACGACGCCGGCGTCATCTACCTGCCCAAGCGGAAGCCGTACGCGCTGGTGGTTCTTTCCGAGTGGGATCAGTCGACGAGCGGCCGCTCCCGCACGATCGCCGCTATTTCGCACCTGATCTACGAGTTTCTGACCCGGGTACCGCTCGATGAATGACGTTCCGGGCTTCCCGCTCCGGGTGGTGGACGGGCTGACCCTTCCGCCCGAGTACCGAAAGGCGCTGCGCCCGGGGGAGGAGTGGAAGGACGCGACGGGAAGGAACAGGCAGCTCCCGCGCTACTTCTACGAGGTTCCGTCCTGGGACTCAGCCATGAAAGTGGAGCTTTCCAGCCATTTTCTGCTGTGGGAGTTCATTCAGGTCGACGTACGCGAGGCTCCGCCGCTGAGGACTTTTCCCCGGTACGTTCCGTGCGCAGTGACCCTCCTGGCAGTGTGTCTGGAGAGGTTCAGGGAGGCAGTTGGTACGTTCGTGCACATTTCGGCGAACGGCGGCTACCGCTCTCCCTCGCACCGCTTTTCGCGGAACGCCACTCCGCACGCCTGGGGGACCGCCGCCAACATCTACCGGATCGGCGATACCTGCCTCGACAACCGGAGTGCGATCGAGCGCTTCAGCCTCATTGCCCGGGAAACGCTGCCCGGTATCTGGACGCGTCCTTACGGCCAGCCGACGGGGTACGCCGAGGACCATCTTCACCTCGATCTCGGTTACGTGCTGTCGGTGCCGCGGGA
>Ga0136617_10002419_pt1 | contig 16643 bp, 16 predicted proteins | sample AntDrymUQ3222106_2_FD_129672 | JGI IMG/M metagenome (GOLD analysis project Ga0136617, IMG submission 129672) | Polar desert sand microbial communities from Dry Valleys, Antarctica - metaG UQ322 (21.06) | ecosystem: Environmental > Terrestrial > Soil > Desert | place: Antarctica: Dry Valley...
CACCGCCCTGCCGAATCGGAGGGAAGAGATGGACCTCCTCGACCGCCTGCGCTCCGATCTTTTCCGCGATCTCCCGCAGGAATCTCTCAGTAGTCTCGATCACAGGAGAGTCACCGGATCACGGTCGAGCGTCACTCTCAACGCCGGCGGAACTGGAAATTTTTCCATGAAGTAGCGCGACACACGCGTCATGGCAGAGGGGTTGGAGGATTTCAGCACGAAGTGCCATCGCCACCGGGTCTTGACCCGCTCGATGGCGCATGGCGCAGGCCCTACGAGCGTTATTTCGCCCGCAGTCTGCGTCTCCAGCAGCTCCCTGATCCAGTTCGCGCCGGTGATCGCGAGCTGCGATGTCGCGCGATCGCTGGTGCCGCTGAACACGATGTTGGCGAGCCTCAGATTGGGCGGATACGCGGGCTTCACGCGGCCTTCCAGCTCGTCTTTCACGAATGTCGCATAGTCGTGGGTCACGGCGCATCGCACCGCATGATGCGATGGCACTCTGGTTTGAATGAGTACGCGGCCCCCCTTCGGCCCGCGACCCGCCCGGCCAGCCACCTGGCTCAACAACTGAAAGCAGCGCTCCGACGCGCGAAAATCGGGAAGATTGATGCCAACATCTGCATCGACGACTCCGACCAGTGTGACGTTCGGGAAGTCGAGGCCCTTGGCGATCATCTGCGTCCCCAGCAGCATATCCACCTCCCCAGCCGCGACACGATCGAGGATCTCGGCGTGGGCCCACTTGCCGCTGGTGGTATCGACATCCATCCGCGCAATTCTCGCCGAGGCAAAGCGATCTTTCAGCAGTCGCTCTACCTGCTGCGTTCCCAGCCCTCGATGTCTCAGCGTTTTTCCACCGCAGCGCGCGCAGGTCACACGCAGCGGTTCCTGGTGAGCACAGTAGTGGCACAGCAGGCGTTCGGGAGACCGATGATGCGTAAGGGTGATGCTGCAGTTGGGACAAACGACTACGTCGCCACAATCGCCGCATTGCACGAACGCGGAGTACCCGCGCCGGTTGAGCAGCAGGATGCTCTGTTCGCCGCGCTGAAGCGTGTTGGCGAGTGCGGCGTCGAGCTCTTCCCGGATGACGGCTGAGTAACCCGTGCCAGGCCCGCTGCTCGTATCGGGCCGCTGCACATCGCGATGCCGAAGGTCTACGACATCGATTCGCGGAAGTGTCCCGCCTCCCACCCTTTCGGGGAGAGAGATCAATGTGTATTTGCCGGAGCCCGCGTTGGTCCACGACTCCAGCGACGGAGTGGCGCTTCCCAGTACCACGACAGCGCCCTCCGCACGCGCGCGCACGATCGCCACCTCGCGTGCGTGATACCGCGGGGTCTCGCCCTGCTTGTAGCTCGACTCGTGCTCTTCATCCACGATGATGGCGCCGAGGTTCTCGAGCGGAGCGAAGATCGCCGAGCGTGCGCCGACGGCAATTCTCTTCTCTCCCCGGCTCAGTGCCCGCCACGCGTCATAACGCTCACCCTCGCTCAGCGCGGAATGCAGTACCGCTATCCGGTCACCGAATACGGCACGAAACCGGTCAACCGTCTGCGGCGTGAGGGCGATCTCGGGAACCAGGACAATCCCGGTCTGCCCGCGCCGGTCCACGATCTCCCGCAACAGCTCGATATACACCAGAGTCTTGCCGCTCCCGGTGATCCCATGAAGCAGAAACACGTCGCCTGCCGCACCGGCCTTCAGCGTGGCGATGGCTTGTTGTTGAGCAGCCGTTGGATCGAGTGCCGCAGCTGATCGTGACGTGCGCTGTGCAAATGGGTCGCGGTCGACCTCCTCCGCGTCGATCTCCACCAGTCCCCGCCGTTCGAGCCCTTTGAGAACGGAGGGAGAGAACGCGAGTTTCTGGAGAAGGTGATCCAGGGTGCTCGTGCCGCCGAGTGATTCGAGCATCTCGAATACGAGACGTTGCTGGGGCGCTCGCGCGAATGCGCGGTCGCGGTGAGTGAGGGTCGGCAGATCCTGTCTCAGCCGAACGATGCGCCTCGTCTTTCGCGCAGGCTGCGAATGTTCTGCACCCGTCATCGCCGCCGGCAGCGCTGTACGGAGGGCGATTCCAAGCGGAACGATATAGTATTCCGCGATCCACCTGCACAGCTCGAGCATGCGATCGTTGAGAGCGGGATGAGCGTCCGGGACTTCGAGAATGCGCTTGGGGGTTTGTCGCAGCCCGTCCGATGTCGCGCTACCGAGGCAGATCCCGACTTCCTTGCGGTTCCTGAACGGAACGATGACACGTGAGCCCACGACCGGTGCCACGGGGATGGCGGGATCGATGGCGTACCTGAATGTCTGGAAGAGCGGAACCGCGAGCGCAACCTCGACGAGCGGCGTGTCGGCCTCGGTCATCGGCCCGCTAGCGGGCGCCTCCGCTGGCAGCTCTCGCCCCGGGTGCCGATACCCTCTCCACACCGAGGCCTGGCCGCTCAGTGAGCGCGATGCGACCACCCGCGATAGTGACACCTTCGAACGGATCGGAGGCGAGAAGTGCTGCCCCGTCGAAGTCGGCATGATCGAGCAGCGGCGCCAGCTGAGCGATCGCGGAGATTCCGAGACTCGATTCGATCATGCATCCGGCCATCACCAGCATGCCGAAGGCGCGGGCGGTGTGCACGATGCGAACTGCCTCCCGCAGGCTTCCGCATTTGGCAAGCTTCAGGTTCACTCCATCAACCGCTCCCGCCAGCCGCGGAACGTCGGTAGCGACAAGACACGACTCGTCGGCGATGATCGGCAACCTGGAACGCATGCGCACGAATCGCATACCCTCCACGTCGTGCTGAGCTACTGGCTGCTCGACGAACTCGACCGCGTTGTCGGCGAGGAAGTCGATCATCCTCACGGCTTGCGACGGTGTCCAGCCGGCGTTTGCATCCACACGAAGCCGTTTGTCCGGCGCGGCGTCGCGAACGACGCGCACGATCTCCGTGTCGCGGTCGGTGCCGAGCTTGACTTTGAGAATGGGGTATTCCGCGGCGTCAGCCACCCGCTGTCTCAGCCCATCGTTATCGGCAATCCCGATGGTGAAGCTGGAGGGCGGAGCGTCGGCCGCATCGAGGCCCCACATCCGGTGCACCGGCATACCCAGGCGCTTGCCAGCGAGATCATGCATTGCCGCACTGACCGCCGCCTTCGCCGAGCCGTTGCCTCTGAGAACGCGATCGAGCTGCGCGTCGACAGATTCGAGCGACCACGCATCAGCGCTGCCAAGCACAGGCGCGAATTGCTCCAGAGCCGCGACGACGGTCGCAACGCTTTCTCCGTAGTACCTGTTTGGCGCGGCCTCGCCCATTCCCGTCAGTCCATCGCGATCAGTAATCGTGACGACGACATTCTCATGCGCCGCGTAGCCGCCCCGCGCGATGACGAACGGATACCGTGTTTTGAGCTGCAGCACTTCGTGCGTGATGTTCACACGCCGCCAAAGTTTGGCGCCATTGCCGTGGAAGGCGACATGACGCGCGAGGTAAACGCTCCGCGCATCTCTTCCGGACTCTCCGAACCGCCGAGAAACGCTATCAGCGCATCGGCAAGGTCGTTGCCGCGCTGGTAGCGATCGGCCGCACGCTTGGCCAGGCATTTCATGACGATGTCGGACAGCGGAGCAGGGATTCTCGAGTCTACTACGTCCGGAGCGGCAGCTGTCTCGGTGACGTGTTTGTAGCTGATCGAGTAACCGTCGGCACCGTCGAAAGGCGGGAAGCCGAGGAGCGTCTCGTACATCACCACGCCCAGTGCGTAGAGATCGCTGCGCCCGTCCAGCAGTTTTCCGCGGGCCTGCTCCGGCGACATGTAGTGCGGTGTGCCCATCACGTTACCGGTGCCCGTCATGCGGGCTCGAAAGTGCCCGGTGGCAATGCCGAAATCAGTCACGAGCGCGTTCTCGTCCTCGTCGAACAGGATGTTGTCAGGCTTGATGTCGCGGTGCACAAGGCCGTGGCGATGCGCGTAGTCGAGAGCACACGCCACCTGAGCGGCGATCGCGGCCGTTCGTTCCGCCGGAAACGACCGGCGGTTGTTGATGCGATCGGCGAGAGTGCCGCGCGCGAGGTAGGGCATCACCAGAAATACCTGGTCGCCCACCGAGCCGAAATCCGTGATCGGACAGATGTGCGGGTGCACCAGCTGAGCAGCTGATTCGGCCTCGCGACGGAAGCGCTCGCGCATGTCGGCGTCCCGCGCCAGGTGGGGATGCATCACCTTGATAACCACCGGACAATCGAGCGGCACGTGCAAGGCGTAGTAGACATTGGCCATGCCGCCTTCACCGACGCGATGCATCACACTATACCGGCCCCCGGTCACGTGACGCAGCGCCGTTATCGCGGGATCGGGTTGCTGCGCGCTTCTGTTCGTCAGCTCCGGCAGCAGCTCACTGCAGCGCAAACACCTCGCGGCAGAGCCGCGGTTCCACGCTCCGCAATCAGGACAGAACATGTCTACCCGCCAAACTGCATGCGTACAAAGTCATAGGGTGGCCACGGTCCTGTAAGATGGAAATCGAGTGCGGTATGGCGCTCGTCTTCCTTTCGAACGAGGTCGGAGAAAGCTGTCCAGCGCTCGACGTCCACCAGAAAGGACGCCTGAGCGATGATGGCCGTTTCCGCTTCGGGCACAGGCATCACGACCGTCGCCGCAGATTGGCCGCGCAGCACTCGCATGCTCTGGGCGGCCGTTGCCTGCAGTTGCTGCGACGTTTCCTTCGCTTCGTCGGACGTCGCGTTGGCCGGCTCGACCCCCACCGTTTTGGTGACGGTGAGACGCGCCTGAGAGTGGCCTTCGATGGAGCCCATTGCCTGCGTCAGCGTGAAGTAATGAAGCTCGAGCCATCGCGCGAGATTGTCGCGAGAGCGGAATACGGTGCCAGGCGGAGCAGGGAGCACGGCGGTGAATGACTGTACTTCTTCGAGTATCCGCGCGTACTCCGCCATCTCCTTGTCGTCCAGCACGACGCGCGTGTATTTGCTTGGCGCGACAATGGCCGCCAGCGCCCTGAAGGGAATCACTGTCGTCCCTTCGGAGAGGGGCTGATGAGCACCCATTTCGTGCGCCGCGACTCCGTACAAACGGAGGCCGGTTACAGCAGCTTGCGCCATCTCAACACCGCGAGGAGAAAAATGCCCAGCCCGAGCTGAACGGCGACCATCGTCCAAAAACCGTAACGCCAGTGCGCCAGCGGAATCACGTCGAAGTTCATCCCCCACATGCCGCTCACAACCACAAACGGGATACTGACGGTCGCCACCGCGCTCAGCGCCTTCGTCACGGTGCCGAGGCGATTGGATACCTGAGTTAAGTAACTATCAAGGGTACTGCTAAGCAACTCGCGATACGTCTCGAGAGCGTCGTTGATGCGAAGAACATGGTCGTGAATGTCGCGGTAGTAGATCTGCGTGTCGACACTCAGCAGCGTACTGGGACGGTTCGTCATCACCGCAAAAACGTTGCGCTGCGGCGACAGATGACGCCTGAGCGACAACACCAGCCGCTTGACGCTGAAGATCTCACGCAGCGCTCCCTGGTCGAATGACGCGAACACACGCTCCTCGAGACTGTCCATGAACAGATCGAGCTGATCGAGGATCGGGAAATAGGCATTGACCGCCTCGTCGACCACGGCGTGCATCAGTCGCGCCGCACCAGCCGCGGCAAGCTCGGGTTTGCGGCCCAGCAGCTCGGCCGTCGCACGCACCGAATCGCTCTGTTCCCCGTGAACAGTCACGAGGTAGTTCGCCCCGAGAAAGCACGTCAGGTTCACCGTCTTGATATCGTATGGGTCTTCCGTCTCGTGAATGAAATCGACGGTGCGTACGATCAAAATGAGGTAGCCGTCGTACTCCTCGATCTTCACGCGGGAGTCAGGATTGAGGCTGTCCTCGACGGCGAGGGGATGAAAGCCGAACACGTCCGTGAGAAGCGCTACTTCTTCGGGCTTGCGGTTGTCGATGTCCAGCCACAGCGTGCCGCTTCCCGATGCGAGCGCGCGCTTGATCTCTTCAACGCTCAGGTGATTCTGCGCCCCTTGCCCGCCGTGGTAGCAACTCCACGGTTTGCCATCGGGTCGCTTGACTCCCGCCACGTCATCGCCTGTGGTTCCGGACAGCGATAGTATCGGAGAATCCGCTGGCAGAGCCGCCGCGCGACCTTCAGTTCCTTCCTTCTTCATCGCGCCTCGCCCCCATGGTGTACGCCGGTGTTCAAGTTAGTGGACACGTTCGGCACGAGTGAGGGGTGAGGTGAACGGTCAATTGGTAGCACGCGTGAGGCACCGGTCACTAGGCAAGCGCCGACAAATGAGCCACGCACGCTTCGCCGAGTGCGTCCGGCGCATAACCGCCTTCGAGAGCACTCACCATACGCCCGCCGCACGAACTGATCGCCCTCTCGACGAGCGACCTCGTCAACTGAACGATGTGATCGACCTCGAGGGTGAATCCTCCAAGCGGATCCGACGCGAGTGAGTCAAACCCGGCCGAAAGAAGAATGATGTCCGGAACGAACCGTTGCGTCGCCGCGTCTACCCCACGCTCGAGCGCCTCGACATACCTCTCGGCCGCAAGACCAGGCGGCATCGGAATGTTCCACACCGTTCCGTGCGGACCTGTGTCGCTGGCCGCTCCGGTGCCGGGATACCACGGCCACTGATGCATTGAAACGAAGTGGATGTCGGGTTCGTGTTCGACGAGCGCCTGAGTCCCGTTACCGTGATGAACGTCCCAGTCGACGATCAGCACTCGTTGCAGCGAGTGCGCCGAGCGGGCGTAGTGCGCGGCAACGGCGACATTTCCGAAGAGGCAGAATCCCATCGCCCGGTCGCGAAGCGCGTGATGCCCCGGTGGACGAACGGCGCAGAACGACCGGAGATTGTCTCCGCGCGCCGCCCGGTCGATTCCGTCGACGACGCACCCCGCACCGGCAGTCGCTGCGGCCCATGATCCTTCGCTCGCAACGGTGTCTCCATCCAGCCTGCCACCGCCTTCCGCGGAGATGCGCTCGATGGCAGCGATGTACGACTCGTCATGGGCCAGAGCAAGCTCTTCAGGGGTTGCATGTCGCCCTTCGACCTGATCGACATCATGAAACAGAGAGGGATGGTTACGCAGCGCGCGAGTGACGGCGCGCAGTCGGCCGACGTGCTCGGGATGTGCCCAACCAGTATCGTGTCGCCCGCAGTCGGAGTGCGAAATGAATGCAACGCGAGCGGATGACTCCGGAGGAACTACCTGACCGGCCTCCGCCGACGGCGCGATACAAGCAGGGTCGATCCATCCCTGACCCCCACTGAGGCGAGCGTCTCGCCCTCGTGCAGTATCTCGAATCCGTGCAGCTTGACGACAAATTCGTCCACCGCGGCGTCACCTTCGAAGAACGCAGCGACCGCCGCGGCCTTCACTATCGCGACCGACTCAGTCGATGGGACATCGATGCGAATGGCATCCCACAGCTCGGCCATCTGCACTCGAATATGAAGCAGCGCATCGTCGCCGGAGCCAAGGCGTATGACACTGTCGGTGGCGCGAAGCTCGTTGACGAAGGGTCCGGTCATGCCGCCGGAACCGGCAGCTCGGGCGACGATGCCCCGGCCTCGACTGACTCTTCGATCGTGGGAGTCGGCAGCGTGGAAAAAAACCGGGCGATCTGTTGATCGAACAGGTAGGTGGACCCGGTGACGCGCGTCGCTCCATTGTCGGCAACCGCTCCGATCACCATCTCTTCCCCCCCCTGACCCCGAAGCGTGACATAGCCCGGGCCCTCTCGCTCGACGAAGGCGGCATAGATTCCGTTCCGCCCCGCGAAAAACACTTTCGCCTCTGCGATCACATCGGCGGGTGAGCCCGTTGTCAGGGTCTCCTGCACGGTGCGGCGTTGCTGCATATGTCGGGCTTGCGCCATCGTTTGGTCGGTAAGCGGGGGGGTCGTCAGTGATGACGTCAGCCGGCGGGAGAGTGCAATCTACCGGCAGCGGAATATCGCGACAAGCTGAAGACCGGCGCGCGATTTACTCGAGCGGCGCGGTGGCAATCCTGACGATCGAATCGTGGATGAGCCGGATTCCAAAGTGCAGCGAATCGAGCGGCACCCGCTCGTCGTGTCCGTGCATCCGCTCTTCGTCCCCCGGCACCATCGGAAACGGGAGAATGCCATAGGCCTGAACTCCCGCGCGTCGCAGATGAACACTGTCCGTCGTGCCAGTGCTCATATAGGGCGCAACTGTGATCGACGCGTCGAGCGCTTTCACCGCGCTAGCGATCGCCTCGAACATCGGGGAATCGGGATCGGACGCTGGTGCCTCGCCTCCTTCCGCCGTGACTTCGATCGATACGTCAGGATCTCCAACACATTCGCGCAGACGCTTCGCTACGTCGGCGATCATCTCCCCGGGAATCGTACGCACGTTGAGAGTGGCGCTCGCTTCAGCGGGAATCACATTGCCGGCGACACCACCGGCCACACGCGTTGCCGAGATTCCGTTCCGCACGACGGCGTTGAAAACGGGAACGCGCGACAGCACGTTTTCCGCCCCCGCGCGCCGGGACGTGTCTGACCCAACGAGCTCGGCCATCGCCATCCGCTGCTGACTGTCGGGCCACAGTCGTGAAAGCGCGTCGAAGAATCGGCGCGTCGTGTCCGTCAGGGTCACTGGTTCGCGATAGTCGCCGATCTTCGCGAGTGCCCGGCCGAGACGGAATATCGCGCTCGCGTCGAGCGGGATCGCGGCGTGGCCCGCCGGTCCGCGCGCCGTCACTGCCACCATGTGAGAAATTTTTTCCGCCGTCTGGATCGCGATGTACCGCTGACCGTCTCCGATGATGCGAATGCGCCCGCCTTCATTGACGGCGAACTCCGCATCGATCAGGTCGGAGTGCTCTCTGGCGAGCCATCCCATTCCCGAGGCGCCGCCCGTCTCTTCATCCGATGTCGCGACGAAGATCACGTCGCGCGCGAGCGCCACCGAGCCATCGAGCATCGCCCGCCGCAGCAGCAGCATCGTCATCAGATTAACGGCCAGCATGCCTTTGTCGTCGATAGCTCCGCGCCCGTAGAGATATCCGTCTTTCACTACGCCGCCGAAGGGATCACACGACCATTTCTCCCGCTCCACACCGACTACGTCCATGTGGGCCAGAAGCATCACTGGACGGCGCTGTCCGTTGCCGCGCAATCGCGCCACCACCGCAGCGCGCGACTCAGCCGGTATCAGGAGTTTCGTCTCGATCGCCTCCGCTTCGAGAACGCGGACGAGATATTCGGCGAGCGGCAGCTCGTTGCCGGGAGGATTGGTGGTGTCGAACCGGATCAGCGCCTGAAGATGCGCAACTGTCTCGGCCTTGGCCGAGGTCCAGTCAACCGGCAAGCAGCTTCTCTATGTTCCGAATGAGTGGCGCGAAGGAGAGCGCTTCTCCGGTACGCGCCACGCGAGTTGCAATCTCCTCCGCCGTTTCGCGCTGCCCTTCGGACCACAGCTCCTGAATCATCCAGGGCCCGGCGGCAGGGTTGCGGTACCAGTCCGCATCGAAGCGGTTCACCAGGGCCTCACTGAGCAAAGCCTGCAGTTGCCACGCCCGGAGGTATCGTGTGGAGTAGTAGCGCGGGTCGAAATCGACGAACGCATCGGCGTGCCTGTAGCGAAAGGTCGTCGCACGCGTGAGAGTATCCACGTACAGGTCGGGAAGACTGCTCCAGTCGCCCTTGTTGCCGTATGCCTCCACCTCGTAGATCAGCTTCGCGCAATACCGACGGATGTAGTGCAGCTCCTCGAAACCCGCGAGGCGAAGGAAGTCGTCGATTCTTCCTTTTCCGAGCTCGGCATAGCGCAGCAGCCACCCGCGGTCCTGCATGCGGTGATCGAAGAGCATTGCATACGATTCTGTCACCGAGTTGTCGCCTAGCCATCGGTACTCGAACGGAAGGTCGGGGCGGGCGTTGGCGAAGTGCAGCGCGTGGCCGCTCTCGTGCAACAAGGTCGTATAGTCGCTCTGGCCACCGTGTGGCCGGAGGACGAGATACACTTCCTCGGGTACGCGCGTAGGTGCACAGAAGGCCCGCGCGCGTTTTCCGGCGCGCTCTCCCATATCGTATACAATACGGCCGCCAGCGTCCGGATCGAGGCCCATCTCCCGGAGCTGTCGCGCCACCGACGACTGAAGTGTTGCGCCCGGAAACGCACCGTCGTACTCCGTCGCGCGCAACAGCGCGAGCGCGTCGGCGCGCGTCGCTTCCCCAGGCGAGATGCGGAGGGATTTCTTCAGATACCGGGGAAGCGTATCATCCCACATCGCCTGCGTGTCGCGAATGAACGCGGCGCAATCCGCAGCCAGCGCGCTCAGTGACACGCCGGTAATCTCCTCGAACGCGGTGTTGTAGTCAGAGGCCAGCTCGATCGACTCGATGTAGTCCTTTTCTCTCTGCAGACGCTCGAGTCGAAGGGGCGCATGTTCCTGCTCCACGAGCGCTATCCTTGCGTCGTCGAGCTGGAGCCGCTGCGCCCGGTCGCTCTCATTGGCGATCTCGATAGCCGCCGCCTGGTACTGGACCTTGCGACCGTCAGCAGTCTCGATGAAGGCGGAGCTCTCCCATGCGATCTCTCTTTCGTCCAGCTCCACCAGCGAGCGCGACGACTGGCACTCCAGCTGCCACTCGAGCAGATGACCCGCCGATCGATGCTCCTCGGTGCCGGGAGATGTTCCCTTGAACATCTCGACCGTCAGGTCGAGCGCATCCTGCCCCATGACCTCCGGGTGGCGGGCATAGATGGCGGCGAATTCGGCGGTTGGTTTGTGGCCGGCGTGCGCCAGGTAGCTCTCGCGCGAAATCTCCTCGGTTAATGCCTGCCCGTCGATACGAAGCCTTTCCAGGGTGAGCGCACTCACGTTGCGATGCGCTCACTGATGAAGGATGCGACGGCATCGATGGAGACGCGCTGCTGCTGCAGCGTGTCGCGCTCGCGCACCGTTACCGAATTACCCGCCGCCGATTCGCCGTCGACGGTGATGCAGAACGGCGTGCCGACCTCGTCCTGCCGGCGGTAGCGGCGCCCGATGGCGCCGCTGTCATCATAGAAGACGGAGAAGGAGGGACGGAGTGCATCCGCGATCTTCTTCGCCATCTCCGGCATTCCGTCCTTCTTCACCAGGGGAAAGACTCCGGCCTTCACAGGGGCGAGCGCGGGATGCAGTCCCAGTACCGTGCGGCCTTCGGTTTCGCCGGCAACGTTCTCTTCGCGGTATGCGTTGACGAGCAACGCTAGAAGAGTGCGGTTCGGCCCGACCGCAGTCTCCACGACGAACGGCACGAACCGCTTGTTGGCCCCCTGCTCGAAGTACTCCAATTTCTTCCCGGAGAATTTCTGATGCTGCGTGAGGTCGAAGTCCCCGCGGTTGTGAATTCCCTCGATCTCCTGAAATCCCAGCGATCCACCAAAGTCGAACTGAACGTCGAAGGCTGCCCTGGCGTAGTGGGCCAGCTCATCACTCGTGTGCTGATGGAACTTGAGCCGGTCTTCGGCGAGCCCGAGTCCGCGGTGCCACGCCATGCGCTCGCCCTTCCAGTACTCGAACCATTCCATGTCCGTGCCCGGCTCGACGAAGAACTGCATCTCCATCTGCTCGAACTCACGCGTGCGAAAGATGAAATTGCCAGGGGTGATCTCGTTCCTGAACGCCTTTCCAATCTGCGCGATGCCGAAGGGAATGCGCTGACGCGTGGACTGCTGGACATTCAGGAAATTGACGTAGGTACCCTGGGCTGTCTCTGGCCGAAGGTATACAACGGAAGCACTGTCCTCGGCAGGCCCCATGAATGTTCTGAACATGAGGTTGAACTGCCGCGCTTCGCCGAGGGTGCCCTTCATTCCGCATGCCGGGCACTGCGCATCGGGCGTACCCGGAGTGCCTTTCATTTTCGGATCGTCGGCGCGAAATCTTTTTTTGCAGTTGCGGCAATCCACCAGAGGATCCACGAATCCGCTGACGTGTCCGCTCGCCTCCCACACCCGGGGATGCATCAGGATTGCTGAATCGAGGCCCTCGATATCGCCGCGTGAACGAACCATCGCGTTCCACCACCGCTCCTGGAGATTCCGCTTCAGCTCTACGCCAAGCGGACCGTAATCCCAGACGGAACCCGTGCCGCCGTAGATCTCCGACGACTGGAAAATGAACCCGCGCCGCTTCGCCAGTGACACGAGCTTTTCCATGACATCCGGCTGATTGGGCATGAGCCCGTAATATAGCCGCTACCGGTTATCCACTGCCCACACCGATGATCTGATCTCTTCTTGTGCCGACACTCACGTGACTGATTGGCGTGCCGACCAGTGTCTCGATCCGATCGAGATACGCCCTTGCAGGGCCGGGCAGGTCTGAAAGCGCTCTCGCGTCAGCCGTCGATGTGCGCCACCCGGCCATCCATTCGTATTGCGGTTCAGCAATCTCGAGCGCGGCGAGATCGCCGGGAAACTCGGTGTGCAGGTCGTCGCCGACGCGATAGCCCGTGCACAGCCCGATCTGATCGAACGTGTCGAGCACGTCGAGCTTGGTGACGGCGAGGCCGGTAAGCCCATTGATACGCGCAGCGTAGCGGACCACCACAGCATCGAACCATCCGCAGCGACGGGCGCGTCCGGTGGTTGCGCCAAACTCATTTCCAAGCTGGCGCATCTGATTCGCCAGCGGCTCATCGAGCTCAGTGGGCAGAGGCCCGTTACCCACGCGAGTCGTATATGCCTTGACGATTCCGAGCACCGCGTGAATGGCCGTCGGAGCGATGCCGACTCCAATGGCGGCACCCCCCGACGTTGTACTGCTCGAAGTGACGAACGGGTAAGTCCCATGATCCACGTCGAGCAGCGACCCCTGCGCACCTTCCAGCAACACGTTGGCGCCATTGGTTATAGCGCGGTGAATCACCAGTCCAACGTCTTCGGTGATTGGCAGAAGGCGAGCCGCTAACGGCTCGAGGAGTGACATGGTCGACTCGACGTCAGTCCGTGCTCCTACGTTGAACGATGCCAGTCGCGCGTTCGCGTGTGCCACTCCCTTCTCCACGAGTGCTCGAAGCCGGTCTGTGTGTCGCAAATCGAGCACCCGTACTCCACGCCGCGCAATCTTGTCTTCGTACGCCGGTCCGATGCCCCTGCCGGTCGTTCCAATCTCCCGGCTGGCGGTGCTCAACGAGTCCACGAGCTTGTGAAATGGAAGCACGAGGTGAGCGCGATCGCTGACATACAAACGTCCCGAGACGTCGACACCATCAGATATCAGCTCATCTATTTCCGTGAAAAGCGTGTCCGGATCGAGAACGACTCCGTTGCCGATTGCACAGCGGACACCGGGATGGAGGATGCCGCTCGGTATCTGATGCAGCACGAACGATTTGTCGCCGATATGCACCGTGTGGCCGGCATTGGCCCCACCCTGATAGCGCACCACCCAGTCCGCACGCTCGGCGAGGACGTCGACCAGCTTGCCTTTTCCTTCATCGCCCCACTGTGCACCGACAATGACAACCGTTCGCGTTTTAGAGTCGAACATGAAGCTCCATGCGCGGACGCCACCATACAGCATGGCTCCCGCGGTCGAGGCCGTGACGGGGGGAAATGGAAAACGCCCCGGCGAACCGCGGGGCGTTGAGTCAATCTACCCGACCGTTCTCGACTGTCAATCAGTCAGCGGCACGCTCATCCCATCGCTGCAAGAAAAATCCAGGACGCGATAGCGCAGCCAATGCCCATCTTCATCGCCGTCGCCACGATGCGGCCGATTAAAGCGCCGGTTGCCACTTTAGTGGAACTTCCGCCCGTCGAGCCAGTGCTCAGCTCACCGACCAGCGCTCCGATAAAGCTTCCCACGAATGCACCCACCAGAGGCCCGAGAACTGGAATGGGAAGTCCCATGAACGCACCGGCCATTCCACCGATGATCGCCCCCCAGCTGGCGCGACGCGAACCTCCGTACTTGCGGGCGTACTTGCCGGAGAGACCAAACTCGATGACCTCCGCGATGATGCCGAGGACAGCGATGCCGATCAGCGTGAACCAGCCGATCGGTCCCGGCGTTACGAGGAAATTGTAGGCCACCGCGCTCGCAATCATCACCCACAGGCCGGGAAGGCCAAGCGCGATGAGAACGAGCGAAGCCAGCAGAACGAGCGACAGGAGTACGAGCGCCATTTAGTTGAGCTCCTCGACGGTAGCGGCGAGCAGGCGGGAAGCCTGAACGACCCCAGCTCCGGTGATGCGCTCCGGACGGTCGCCCTCAGTATGTACGCGGGCGAGGGTCCCAAGGTTTCCGCGACTGATGGTCACGCTTTCCCAGCCGCCATCGGTGAACGCGATATTGTCGGCGAGAACTCCCGGCAGCATTCGCGTCATCGACACACCGATACCCTCGCGCTCGGCAGCCCTGGAGATAGCGGTGCGGAGGCGGGCCGAAGCCGACCCGCTCGACATGCAGATGAACCTGCCTTCGTCATCAATGGTATCGCAGTTGAGGGCGATGCCGCTGCCGGGATTGCTCGAAACGAATGACCGCGCACCCGCGAGGCCAAGCTCCTCCCCGCTGGTGATGACGACCGTGAGCGGCGTCATCGAATCGAGTTGTCGAACGGCGCGGAGGACGGTCGCAACTCCCGTCGCGTTGTCCAAAGCGCCGCGGGATCTGTTGCCGACGAGACAGATGAGGAGTGGCAGGAGCGACGCGATCGTGATGTAGATGAAAACGAGCACCGCATCCCGCGCTGGAGCACCACTGACCGCGGTGACCACGCTCGTCGCATCCAGCTGCGCCAGACTGGCAACGACCAGCGCAAGGAACAATCCAGCGAATCCCAGGGCTGACGCGATCACGCTGGCAATTCGCAGGTGCATCGGAATCGTCTGCGATTTAGAATCGATATGAGCGACCAGACAGATCCCCGGGTGGCGGCTGCTGTGTCGACCTCTTCGCGCTACCAGATTGGTGCTGCTCGAGCGCATCCACGAAATGGCGGCAGTGCCGTATGCCGCCACCCTGGCTGCTCCCCAGCCGATGATCGCGAGGCCGCTGCTCAGAACGACAAGGCCGACGAGAGGTCCGCCCGGTTTGGAGGCCACATACCCCGTGAGTGTCGCGAGAGCAATGCACAACAGCGCGGCGAGAGGCGGCGCCCATTTTCCCGGAAGCTCCGAGAACGAAAACCGCTGCTCCGAAACTTCAAAGCCAAGGCGCTGGAGCTCGTCGCTGCAGATGCCTCGTGCTATCGCTTCCTGGGTACTTCCGGCAAAGCGGGGGTCTTTTGCCAGCGATGCGACAAGGTCGCCCGCCGCTCTCACTGTGTCCGGGAGCGGTTGCGCAGTCAGTCCCCCAGAGAGTAGCGCATTTCCGTGCGTGAGGCTCACAGTGTGCTCCGTACTACGTCAGTCCCATCTTCGCCTTCGTCTCTTTCAACGTATCGCGCGCGATCGATCGCGCACGCTCCGCCCCACCGCCGAGCATATCGGCGACGCTGGATGTTGACGACCTGATCTCGGTGGCTCTTCGCCTGATCGGCGTAAGCTCGGCCTCCATCGATTCGAACAGGACTCTTTTGCAATCGATGCAGCCCCAGCCGGCGGTTCTGCACTGAACGGCCACGTGCTCCACCGTCGCGGGAGGACTGAAAGTTTGATGGAGGTGATAGATGTTACACACCTCGGGAGTGCCGGGGTCGGTACGTCGAACACGCTTTGGATCTGTAACCGCGGGACGCAGCTTCTCCCAGACGTCGGCCGGTTCTTCCAGCAATCCGACCGTGTTGCCCAGTGACTTCGACATCTTCGCCTGGCCGTCGAGCCCCATGATTCGCCGCGCGTGCGTAAGAAGGGGCTTCGGCTCCGGAAAAAAATCCTGACCCGCCGAAAATTTCGCGTTCCAGCGCCGGGCGATCTCGCGCGACAGCTCCAGGTGCTGCACCTGATCCTCGCCCACCGGAACGAGGTCCGCTTTGTACAACAGGATGTCCGCCGCCTGGAGCACGGGATAGTTGAGGATGCCGGCAGCGATGCTTTCCTGGCGTCCCGACTTCTCCTTGAACTGCGTCTGTCGCTCCAGCTCGCCAAGCGGAGTCACCGTGTTGAAAATCCACGCGAGCTCTGTATGTTCCGGCACCGCCGACTGCACGAACAGCGTGCACTTCGAGGGATCGAGACCGGCAGCGAGCAGTGAGATCGCCATGTCGCGGGTGCGCCGCCGCAAGTCCTCGGGCTCGTACTGGACGGTGATCGCGTGGTAGTCCACGATGCAGAAGAAGGACTCGTATTCCGTCTGCAGCGTTACCCAGTTCTTTACGGCGCCCAGATAATTTCCGATGTGCAGCTCACCGGACGGCTGAATTCCACTGAAGATCCGGGACTGGGGCATCGGGCGAAGTTAACGAGTGTGAGGAAAGTGTTGCAAGGAAACGCGGACAGCGAACAGACAGCGGAATCCTACGACGAGATTCTCTCGGCGTGCGTTGCAGCGGCAAATGCCGCAGCCGAGATCATCAGACGCGAATCCGCGAGCCTTTCGGCACTCATCTGGGAGCACAAGTCGGCCGCAGACTTCGTCACGAGTGTCGACCGCGGGGCTGAATCGGCGATCGCGGAGATTCTGCTGGCGGCG
>Ga0136617_10002420_pt1 | contig 16641 bp, 15 predicted proteins | sample AntDrymUQ3222106_2_FD_129672 | JGI IMG/M metagenome (GOLD analysis project Ga0136617, IMG submission 129672) | Polar desert sand microbial communities from Dry Valleys, Antarctica - metaG UQ322 (21.06) | ecosystem: Environmental > Terrestrial > Soil > Desert | place: Antarctica: Dry Valley...
ACCCAGGCCCGATCCCGGCTGGTCGCGGGCGTTGGAGGCGCGGAAGAAGCGGTCGAAGAGCAGCGGCAGCTCGGCCTCGGGCACGCCCGGGCCGTGGTCGCGGACGGTGAGGGCGCCGCCCCGTAGCGTCACGTCGACCACCCCGCCCGGGGGCGAGTGCTTCGCCGCGTTGTCGAGCAGGTTGTTGACCGCCCGCCCGAGCCGCTCGGGCACCCCATCGACCGCCACGGGCTCGAGCGTGGCCGACCACTCCAGTCCCGGTGCGTGGCGGCGGGCGCGCTCGACCGCCTCCGCCACCAGCGCGTCCAGCCGGACGTCCTGCACCTCCTCGGCGGCGCCCTCGCCGCGGGCCAGCTCGATCAGGTCCGCGACCAGCGCCGAGAGCTCCTCGGTCTGGCCGACCACGTCGCCCAGCAGCGCTCGGCGCTGTCCCGCGGGGAGGTCCTCGCGCGCGAGCAACAGCTCGGCGTTGGTGCGTAGGGCGGTCACCGGCGTGCGCAGCTCGTGCGAGGCGTCGGCCACCAGCTGGCGCTGCGCGGCGCGCGCGGCCTCCAGTCGGTCGAGCAGGGCGACGAAGCGGTCGGCGGCGCGCATCCCGAGCGCGGCGGCGAGCCCGACCGCCGCCGCCCACAGCAGGACGAGGACCAGCCGCAGACGTCCGAGCGTGCGCGCGACGTCGCCCAGCGAGCGGCCGAGCAGGACGGCCCCGCCGCCCGCCAGCGGGGCGGTGAGGACGCGGATCGGCTCCTCCTCGGCCTCGCGATCAGAAAGCGCCGGCGCCCCGCCGCCCGCGGCCAGCGCGACGTCCTGCTCGGTGACCGGCACGCCGGTCGCGCCGGCGCCGAGCGCCACGCGCCCGTCGCGGCCCAGCAGCGTCACGTACGGAGCGCCCCCGCCCTGGCGCGGGCCGGGCGCCGGGATCCGGCCGCCCGGAAAGCGCCGGAAGCCACGGAACGGCCCGCGCCCGCGCCGCCCGTCGAAGCGCTCCAGCAGCCCGCCCTGCGCGGTGAGCTGGGCGTCGACCTGGTCGCGCAGCTCGTCGCGCAGGACGAGGTATCCGAGCACGGAGGCGAGCGCCACCACCGCGCCGACCACCAGCGCCGTGGTGGCCACGAAACGGCGCCGGACGCTCATCCCTTCTCCTCGCGCAGCACGTAGCCGACCCCGCGCACGGTGTGCAGCAGCCGCGGTGCGCCGCCCGCCTCGGTCTTGCGCCGCAGGTAGCCGACGTAGACGCCGAGCGCGTTGGAGGTGGCGCCGAAGTCGTAGCCCCAGACGCGCTCGAAGATCGCCGAGCGACTGAGCACCTGGCGCGGGTGCTCGAGGAACAGCAGCAGCAGCGCGAACTCGGTCCGCGAGAGCTCGACCGGGCGCCCTGCGCGCGTGACGGCGTGCGCCGCGGGGTCCAGCTCGAGGTCGGCGAAGCGCAGTGGGCCGCCGCCCGGCTCGACCCGGCGCAGGAGGGCGCGCAGGCGCGCCAGCAGCTCCTTGAGCGCGAACGGCTTGACCAGGTAGTCGTCGGCGCCGGCGTCCAGCCCCGCGACGCGGTCGTCGACCGCGTCGCGCGCGGTGAGCATGAGCACCGGCGTGCGGTCGCCGGCCGCACGCAGGCGCCGGCACACCTCCAGCCCGTCCACGCCCGGCATGGCCACGTCGAGCACGATCGCGTCGACCGTGCCCTCGACCAGCCGGTCCAGCGCCGTGCGCCCGTCGGCCGCGGCCTGGACCGCATATCCCTCCAACCCCAGCGCGCGCTCGAGCGCCAGGCGGACCGCGGGCTCGTCGTCGACGACGAGGACCTGCGGACCGGCGCTCACGCCACCCACGCCGCGAAGGCCGGCCGCCGGGTGCCGTCGGCCTCGCGCAGGCCGCAGTCGTAGGCGGGATCGGCGTGCACGGTGTACTGCGTGAGCAGCCCGACGCCCGGTGTCGCCGCCGTGCGCCGCACCGCGTCGCGCAGCACGTCGGCCTGGCCGGCCAGCTGCTCGGCCTCCGACAGCCCGGGGCCGTAGCGGCGCCGCACGGCCTCCAGCCGGCAGCCGCCCTCGGTCGCGTAGAGCCGCGGCCCGCCGTCGGGCGCGGCCCGCCCGCGCCAGCGCCCGTCGAGCTGGGCCCGCAGCGCCGCGACCCGGTCCTCGCCCTGCTCCATGTCGTTGTAGTTGTGGAACGACCAGATCCAGTGGGGTCCGCCGGCGAAGCCGCGCGCGTCCAGCGCATCGAGCAGCTCGGCGGTGAAGTCGCGGTGCTCGGTGACCATCCACGGCCGTCGCGTCTCGGCGTCCGAGTGCGACGGGGCGAGGCAGGTCGCGGCGAAGTGGTGGCGGCGGGCGGCGGCGTCGACGGTCAGCATCATGCTCGCCACCGTGGCCGCGGCCCCGGACTGCGGCCAGAGCTGGAGGTTGGGCTCGTTGACCACCTCGAAGCCCGCGATCCGCCCGGCGTAGCGGTCCCACAGCGCGTCCACGAAGCCCGCCCACGGGGTGAACGGGCCGTGCCCGAAGGTGGGGAGGCGGTACTCGGCCGCCTTGCCGTGCCCGCCCGGCGGCTTGCCGTCCTCGGTCGCGTTGGCCCAGCGCGGATAGCGGTAGGGCATCAGGATGACCTGCAGCCCGTCGGCCGCCGCGGCGGTCACCTGGGCGTCGAGCGCCTCCAGGTTGGGCCGGCCCGGGTTCGCGCGGTCGGCCAGCGGCCGCGGCGTCGGCTGCAGTGTCGGCCAGTCCGCCCACAGCCGCAGGTGGTTGGTGGCGGCCAGCAGCGCCGGCGCCCACGGCTGGGCGCGCAGCACGCGGTAGTCCTGCGGCGTGCCGGGCCGCAGCACGCCGTTGGGCGTCAGGTCGATGCCGCGCCGCAGGCCGGCCGGGCGCGGCGAGTCCGGCGGCATCGCGGCGGCACCGCCGGCGCGCAGCCCCAGCCACGCGGCACCGGCTCCGACCAGCGCCTGGCGTCGCGTGAGGGCCATGGATCCATTGTGGCGCCCCCTCGGCCGCAGTTGACGTTCACCGTCGCCGACGGACGGCCACCGCGGCCAGCGTTCAGACGGGAGGCGCCTGGGCCCGCACGTGCAGGTCGGGCGCCGCTCGCGCGGCGCGCCCCGGCGCGATCCGCGTCATCAGCCCCGGCGGGAGCCGCCCGCCGGTGGAGAGCCAGGAGCCGGCCAGGATCAGGAGCAGGCCCGCCACCGCGCTGGGCCCGATCCCCTCCCCGAGCAGCGCGACGCCGAGCGCGACCGCGACGACCGGGTTGACATAGGTGATGATCGTCGCGCGGCCGGGGCCGACCGTGGCGATCAGCGCGAAGAAGGCGAGGAAGGCGATCGCACTGCAGGCCACGCCCAGCACCGCCACCGACGCGAGCGCCTGCTCCGACGGCACGGCAGTGGGCACCGAGGTCGCCGCGAAGGGCGCCAGGAGCAGGGCGGAGATGCCCATCGAGGCGGTCACCACGCCCAGCGGCTGCAGGTCGGAGAAGCGGTGCTTGATGATCAGCGGGCCGGCGGCGTAGCCGACGGTGGCGAGCAGGATCGCTCCGGCGCCGAGCAGCTCGCCCGGGCGCCCGACGACGTCGACGCCCAGCAGCACGACCACGCCGGCGAAGCCGACCAGCAGACCGGCCAGCCGACTGCCCTCCGCGCGCTCCTCAGCGTCGATCCTCAGCGCCATCAGCGCGACCACGAGCGGGACGGCGGCGATCAGGATCGCCGTCAGCCCAGAGCTCACGCGCTGCTCACCGAAACCGATCAGCGGCCACGGCAGCGTGATCTCCACGAGCGAGTACACGGCCAGCACCTTCCAGTGCGCGCGCAGACCGCGGAAGGCGCCTCGGCGCAGCGCCAGCGGCAGCAGCACGGCGAAGGCGACGAGGATGCGCCCGAGCGCCACCCACGTCGGGGAGAGGTCCTCGACGGCCAGCTTGATGAACAGATAGGGGATCCCCCACAGCGCGGAGACGATCGCGAACAGCGTCCACGCGCGCGCGTTCATGCCGGAGGGGCCCACGCGCTGCAGGAAATCACGTGGCGCCGGCGCGAGCCAGTCGGATCCCTGGCGGCGCCCGACAGCCGCGCTGATGGGGTAGGAGCCCCAGATGAGCACCTGGACCGCAGCGGACATCCGCGACCAATCGGGACGGCGCGCGGTCGTCACCGGCGCCAACAGCGGCATCGGCCTCGCGGCTGCACGCGAGCTGGCGCGGCACGGCGCCGCCGTCGTGCTGGCCTGCCGCAACCGGGAGAAGGGCGAGGCCGCGCTCGCGCAGGTGCGTGCCGCCGCGCCCGGCGCCGATGTCGCGCTGGCCACCCTCGACCTGGGCGACCTCGCCTCGATCGAGGCCTTCGCCGCGGAGCACGCCGATCCGCTCGACCTCCTGGTCAACAACGCCGGCATCATGGCCCCGCCGCGGCGCGAGACCCCCGACGGCTTCGAGTCCCAGCTCGGCGTCAACCACCTCGGTCACTTCGCGCTCACCGGCCGCCTGCTCGCCGCGCTCCAGGACGCCGCCGCGCCGCGGGTGGTCACGCTCTCCAGCACCGCGCACCGGATGGGGAAGATCGACTTCGACGATCTCCAGGGCGAGCGGAGCTACAAGCGCTGGGGCGCGTACGGGCAGTCCAAGCTGGCCAACCTGCTGTTCATGCTCGAGCTCGACCGCCGCGCCCGGGCGGCCGGCTCGCCGCTCGCGAGCCTGGCCGCGCACCCGGGCTACGCGGCGACCAACCTGCAGTTCGCCTCACCGCCGCTGCACGAGCGGATCGCCATGCGCGTGCTCAACGTCGTCGTAGCCCAGAGCGCGGAGATGGGCGCCCTGCCGACGCTCTACGCCGCCACGGCGGATCTGCCCTCCGCGGCCTACGTCGGGCCCGACGGCCGCGGCGAGGGGCGCGGGCACCCGCAGATCGTGAGCATGAGCGACCGCGCGCAGGACCCGGGCACCGCGGCCCGGCTGTGGGAGGTCTCGGAGGCACTGACCGGCGTGCGCTACGAGTTCGCACCTAAAGGGGTCAGACCCCTTTAGGTTTGCGCGAGGCGGTCGCCGACCACCGCGTGGACCAGCGGCGGCGGCTCGACCAATGCGTCTGACCACGAGAGCGCCGCCAGCACCGCCTCGCCGGCCTGCGCCGCGGCCTCATCGTCCCGCGCGTGCACGCGCGCGACCACGCCGTCGGGCTCGACCCGGTCGCCGATGGACACCAGCACATCGACGCCGACGCCCAGGTCGATCTCGTCCTCCTTGCGCTGCCGCCCGGCCCCGACCGCGGCGGCGGCGCGGCCGATCGCCTCGGCGTCGACCTGCGCGAGCGCGCCCGCGTGCCCGGCGACGACGTCGCGCGACACCGGCGCGCCCGGCAGGCGATCGGGGTCGTCCACGATCGCGGCGTCGCCGCCCTGCGCCGCCACGAAGGCCCGGAAGCGCTCCAGCCCGTCGCCGTCGGCGAGCGCCGCCCGCGCGCGGGCCGTCCCGGCCTCGGGATCGTCCGCCAGGCCGGCCAGCGCCGCCATGTGCCCGGCCAAGGCGACGCACAGCTCGCAGAAGCGGCCCGGCTGCTCGCCGCGCAGCACCGCGATCGCCTCGCGCACCTCGCTGGCGTTCCCGACCGCCTGGGCCAGCGGCTGGCTCATGTCGGTGATCAGGGCGCCGGTGGCGCGGCCGCCCGCCTCGCCGAGCTCCACGCACAGCTCGGCCAGCTCGCGCGCGCTCTCGACGTCCTTCATGAACGCTCCCGAGCCCGCCTTGACGTCGAGCAGGATGGCCTGTGCACCGCCCGCGAGCTTTTTGGACATGACGCTCGCGGCGATCAGGGCGACGTCCTGCACCGTGGCGGTCACGTCGCGCAGCGCGTACATCGCCTTGTCGGCCGGCACCAGGTCGGCGGTCTGCGCGCACACGGCCAGGCCGATCGCCTCCACCTGGGCGACCAGCTCCTCGCCGCTCAGCTCGGTGCGCATGCCCGGGATGGCGTCGAGCTTGTCCAGCGTGCCGCCCGTGTGGCCCAGCCCGCGGCCCGACAGCTTGACCACCTGCATCCCCAGCGCGGCGGCCAGCGGCGCGACCACCAGCGTGGTCCCGTCCCCCACGCCGCCCGTCGAGTGCTTGTCCACCGTCGGGCCCGAGAGGCGGGCGAGGTCGAGCCGCTCGCCGGAGTCGAGCATCGCACCGGTCAGCGCCACCGCCTCGCCGCGGGTGAAGCCGCGCAGGACGCCGGCCATCAGGAAGGCCGCCATCTGGTAGTCGGCGACCTCGTCGCGCGCGTAGCCGAGCACGAAGGTGCGCAGGTCGCCGTCCGCGATCGCCCCGCCGTCGCGCTTGCGGGCGATCACGTCGACGGCGCGCATGCTCCGTGGGTGCCCGGGGATGCCTCGCAGCACACGGCGGGTACCGGCGGAGGCATGACGCTGCGCGAGCAGGTCGAGGCCTGGATCGCCGACGACCCCGATCCGGCGTCGCGCGCCGAGCTGCGCGCGCTGCTCGACGGCGGCGCGGAGCCGGAGCTGGCCGAGCGCTTCGCGGGCGGGCTGCGCTTCGGCACCGCCGGGCTGCGCGGCCGGGTGGAGGCGGGGCCGGCGCGGATGAACCGCGCCACCGTACGCAAGGCCAGCGCCGGCCTGGCCGCCTTCGTACGCGACGCGGGTGGCGGCAGCGTCATCGTCGGCCACGACGCGCGCCGCGGCTCGCCGGAGTTCGCCGCCGAGGCGGCGGCCGTGCTCTCGGGCGCCGGCCTGACCACCTACCGGCTGCCCGCGCGTGCGCCCACGCCGCTGCTGGCCTTCGCCGTGCGCCACCTGGCCTGCGCGGCGGGGGTGATGATCACCGCCAGCCACAACCCGCCGCGCGACAACGGCTTCAAGGTCTACCTCGGCGAGGGCGCGCCGCTGGCGCCGCCCGACGACGCCGCCGTCGCCGCGGCGATCGAGGCGGTCGGGCCGCTGCCCGCCGTGCCGCTCGGCGACGGCGGCGAGACGCTGGGCGAGGAGGTCGCCGACGCCTATCTGGCCGCCATCGTGGCCGCCCTGCCGGCCAGCGCGGCGCGCACCGTCCGCATCGCCTACACGCCGCTGCACGGCGTCGGCGGGCGCTTCTGCCTCGCTGCGCTGGAGCGCGCCGGCTTCCCGGCCCCGACCGTGGTGGCCGCGCAGGCCGAGCCCGATCCCGACTTCCCGACCGTCGCGCGGCCCAACCCGGAGGAGCCCGGCACGCTCGACCTCGTCCTGGAGGAGGCGGCGCGCAGCGGCGCCGATCTGATGCTGGCCAACGATCCCGATGCCGACCGGCTCGCGGTCGGCATCCCGCAGGACGGGGGCTGGCGGGTGCTGCACGGCGACGAGACCGGCGCGCTGCTGGCCGACTTCCTGCTCGAGCTGACGCCCGACCCAGCGCACGCGCTCCTGGCCTCGACCGTGGCCTCCTCCTCGCTCACCGCCCGCCTCGCCGAGGCCGCGGGCGCACGCTTCGTGGAGACGCTCGTCGGCTTCAAGTGGCTGATGCGCGCGCCGGCGCAGGCGCCCGAGCACCGGCTGCTGCTGGCCTACGAGGAGGCGCTGGGCTACGCCGTCTCCGACGTCGTGCGCGACAAGGACGGGATCTCGGCGGCGCTCGTCGTCGCGCAGCTCGCCGCCGCCGAGCTGGCCGCCGGCCGCACGCTGGCCGATCGCCTGGACGCGATCGCCGCCCGCTTCGGCGTGCACGCCACGGCGCCGCTGACGGTCGAGCTGGAGGGCGCCGACGGCACCGCCCGCCGGCGGGCGATCATGGCCGCGCTGCGCGCCGATCCGCCCTCGGCGCTGATCGGCCGCCCGATCCGCGCCGTCGACGACCTACAGACGGGCGTACGCCGCCGGCCGGACGGCGGGGAAGAGGCGCCGCTCTCCCTGCCCCGCGACGACGTGCTGGTGCTGCGCGGCGACGGCGTGCGCGTGGTGGTGCGCCCGTCAGGCACCGAGCCCAAGCTCAAGAGCTACCTCGAGGTGGTGGCCGCCGACCGCGGCGAGGCGGCGGCCGCGCTCGCGGCGCTCAAGTCCGAGCTTGGCGCGAGGCTTCGCTGAGTGAGCGACCTGCGCGGACTCCTGGGCCTCGCCCTCCTGCTGCTGCTGGCCTTCGCCGTGTCGGAGGCGCGCAGCCGGATCAACTGGCGCACCGTGGCCGTCGGCCTGGCGCTCCAGGTCGGCCTGGCCGTGCTGGTGCTGCGCTTCGGGCCCGGCAAGGCCGCGACCGAGTTCGTGGCCGGCCAGGTCACCGCGCTGGTCGAGTACACCAACGCGGGCACGGACTTCCTCTTCGGCCCGCTCGTGGCCGACCGGGAGGAGACGATCTTCGCGCTCCAGGTCCTGCCGGTGATCGTCTTCATCGGCGCGCTGGTCGGGCTGCTGTTCTACCTGCGCGTCATCCAGGCCTTCGTGGCGGTGGTCGGGGGCGCGATCGCCTTCCTGCTGCGTACCAGCCGGGTGGAGTCGCTCTACGCCGCCACGGTCATCTTCCTCGGCCAGTCCGAGGCGCCGCTGATGATCCAGTCCTACCTGAAGTCGCTCACGCGCTCGGAGCTGTTCGCGGTGCTGACCGGCGGGCTCGCCTCGGTGGCGGGGTCGACGCTCGTGGGCTACGCCCTGCTGGGCGTGCCGCTCGAGTTCCTGCTCGCCGCGAGCGTCATGAACGCCCCGGCCTCCCTCTACATCGCCAAGCTGTTCGTGCCCGAGACGGAGGAGACCGTCACCGAGGGCGAGGTGACCGCGGTGCGCGACACCGAGTCGGCCAACGTGATCGACGCCACCGCGCGCGGCGCGCTGGCGGCGGGCGGATCGCGGTCATCGTCGGCGCCCTGCTGATCGCCTTCATCGCCCTGATCGCGCTGGCCAACGGGCTGCTGTCCGGCGCCGGGGACATCTTCGGCTACGACGGCCTGACCTTCGAGAAGGTGCTGGGTTGGGCCTTCGCCCCGGTGGCGTGGCTGATCGGCGTCCCCTGGGACGAGGCGTCCCAGGCCGGCACGTTCATCGGCGAGAAGACCGTGCTCAACGAGTTCGTGGCCTACGCCGACTTCGGGCCGCAGGTCGACCAGTTCTCCGAGCAGACCGTGGTCGTGGTCACCTTCGCACTGGCCGGCTTCGCGAACTTCGCCTCGATCGCGATCCAGATCGGCGCGATCGGCGGGTTGTGCCCGGAGCGGCGGCCCGACGTGGCGCAGCTCGGCCTGAAGGCGCTGCTGGCGGGGTCGGTGGTGAACCTGGCCAACGCGGCGATCGCGGGTGTCGTGGCCGGGTAGGTCCTCAGGCGCCCTGATGCCTACGCGGCCGCCAGGCGCTCCGCGAGGTGCTGCCCGCTCACCGAGCCCTCCGCGTCGACGAGCGCCCGCGGCGGCCCGGCGAACACGACTTCGCCGCCCTCGTGGCCGGGGCCCGGCCCCATGTCGATGACCCAGTCGGCGGCGGCGACGATGTCGAGGTCGTGCTCGATCACGATCAGCGTCCGGCCCCGGTCGACCAGGGCGTCCATAAGGTCGATGAGCTTGTCGACGTCGTCCATGTGCAGCCCGGTCGTCGGCTCGTCGAGGACGAGCACGTCGGCGGCGCGGTCGACCTCGATCGCGAGCTTGATGCGCTGGCGCTCGCCACCCGAGAGCGTCGTGAGCGGCTGGCCGAGCCGGACGTAGCCGAGCCCGACGTCGCCCAGCGCGGCGAGCATCGGCCGCACGGCCTTCTCCGTGAAGAAGCCGCCGGCCTCCTCGACCGACATCGCGAGCACGTCGGCGATCGTCGCGTCGCGCAGGCGGTACTCGAGCACCTCGGCGGTGAAGCGCTTGCCCTCGCAGGCCTCGCAGACGCTCACCACGCCGGTCATGAACGCGAGATCCGTATAGATGACGCCGTTGCCCTTGCACTCCGGGCACGCGCCGGCCGAGTTCGCGCTGAACAGCGCCGGCTTGACGCCGTTGGCCTTCGCGAACGCCTTGCGGATCGGATCGAGCAGGCCGGTGTAGGTCGCCGGGTTCGAGCGCCGCGAGCCGCGGATCGGCGCCTGGTCGAGCACGGTCACCTCGTCGTGCTGGCGCGCGAGGCACCCATGGATGAGCGAGCTCTTCCCCGAGCCGGCGACGCCGGTCACCGCGACCAGGACGCCGAGCGGGACGTCCACCGTCACGTCGCGCAGGTTGTGCAGCGAGGCGCGCTCGACCCGCAGCGCGCCGCTCGGCTCGCGCACGGTCTCCTTCAGCGTCCGGATGGTCGAGAAGTGGCGGCCGGTGAGCGTCGCGGACGCACGCAGGCCGGCGACGTCGCCCTCGAAGACGACCGTGCCGCCGTGCGTGCCGGCGCCCGGCCCCATGTCGACCACCCGGTCGGCGATCGCGATCACCTGCGGCTCGTGCTCGACGACCAGCACCGTGTTGCCCTTGTCGCGCAGCGCGACCAGCAGCCGGTTGACCCGCTGGACGTCGTGCGGATGCAGGCCGACGGTCGGCTCGTCGAAGACGTACGTCACGTCGGAGAGGCTGGAGCCGAGGTGACGGACCATCTTGACCCGCTGCGCCTCGCCGCCCGAGAGCGTCGCCGACTCGCGGTCGAGGCTCAGGTAGCCGAGGCCGACCTCGACGAGGCTGTCCAGCGTGTGGCGCAGCGCGTCGAGCGCCGGCGCGACGTTCGGCGCCGCGATCCCGGCGAGGAACCGGGCGAGGTCGTCGACCTGCATCGCCGCGCACTCGGCGATGTTGCGGCTGTCGATCCTCGCGTCGAGCGCGGCCCGGTTGAGCCGCGCGCCGCCGCACTCCGGGCACGGCGCGAAGGTCGCGACGCGCTCGATCGCGGCACGGATGTGGGGCTGGGCGGTCTCGACGTCCTTGGACAGGAACGTCCGCTCGAACCGGCGGACGAGTCCCTCCCACTTCAGGTTCAGGCCCCGGATCTCGACCTTCCCCTCGGGGGCGCGCAGGAAGCGCTCCCACTCCGCCTCCGAGTAGTCGGCCAGCTTCTTGGCGGGGTCGAAGTGGCCCGACTCGGCGTACAGGCGCCACTGCCAGGAGTCGACGCCGAAGTTGGGCAGCGTGATCGCGCCCTCGTCGAGCGACAGGCTGCGGTCGACCATCGCATCGACGTCGACCGTCGAGACGCGGCCCATCCCCTCGCACTCCGGGCACATGCCCTGCGGGTCGTTGAACGAGAACAGGCTCGAAGAGCCGACGTGGGGCTCGCCGATCCGGCTGTAGATGAGCCGCAGCATCGAGTAGGCGTCGGTCGCCGTGCCGACGGTCGAGCGCGAGTTCGCGCCCATCCGCTCCTGGTCGACGAGGATGGCGGCGCTCAGGTTCCGGAGCCGGTCGACGTCCGGCCGGCCCACGTTGGGCATCAGCGACTGCAGGAACGTCGTGTAGGTCTCGTTGATCAGCCGCTGGGACTCCGCCGCGATCGTGCCGAACACGAGCGAGGACTTGCCCGAGCCCGAGACGCCGGTGAAGACGGTGATCGCACGCTTCGGGATGTCCACCGAGACGTCGCGCAGGTTGTTCTCACGCGCGCCCCGGACTTCGATGTGGTCCAGGTCCGCCATCTACGACAGGACGCCGGCCAGGCGGTACCAGCGGCCTGACGCGTTGCGACCCTTGGGCGCCCGGTCGGGCGACTGGAGCATGGTCCAAGGGTCGCAGGTACACGCCGTAGCGGGCGTTGCTCACTCCGGCTGGTGCGTGACCGCCTCGACGTTGTTGCCCTCGGGGTCGAGCACGAACGCCCCGTAGTAGGACGGGTGGTACACGGGCCGCAGCCCGGGTGGGCCGTTCTCGCGCCCGCCGGCGGCCAGCGCGGCGCGGTGGAAGGCGTCCACGGTGGCGCGGTCCGGGCTCGCGAACGCCACGTGCAGCGGGGCCGAGGTCGGGCGGTCGGAGATCCAGAAGTCCGGCTTGCCGTCCTTGCCGAACCCCACCCCGTGCGGCGTCTCCAGCATCACGACGTAGCCCAGCGGCGCGAGCGCCCCCGCGTAGAACGCGCGGCTCGCCGCGACGTCCGCCACCCCGAGGTTCACGTGGTCGATCGCCATGGCGCCACGCTAACCGCCGCACGGTCCCCGTGGCTTGGACGAATGAGAACGGCCCCGCCGGGCTGAGCGACAAGCGGCATCAGTGGCAAGCGGCGCTTCTCAGCAACGATAAGCTGAACTGATGCTCGATCCCCGCCGGCTGCTCTCCTTCCGTGCCGTCGCGACGCACGGCTCCTTCTCGCGGGCGGCCGAGGCCCTGGCACTGACCCAGTCGGCGGTCTCCCAGCAGATCGCCGCGCTGGAGCGCGAGGCGGGCACCCGCCTGCTGCACCGCGACCGCGGCAACGTGCGCCCGACGGCCGCCGGGGCCCAGCTGCTCGCGCACGCCGACGTGGTCGCCGAACGCCTCGGCCTGGCCGACGCCCAGCTGGCCGACCTGGTCGCCGCCGATCGCCGGGAGCTGCGGATCGGGGCCTTCCCGAGCGCGCTGGCCACGCTCGTACCCGCCGCCGTCGCCACGCTGCTCGCCGGCGATCCCCAGCTGCAGGTCAGCGTGGAGGAGGGCGCCACGCCCGAGCTCGCCGCCCGCGTGCGCGACGGCCGGCTGCACGCCGCGGTGCTGTTCCAGGACGCGGCCGCACCGCGCCGCGAGCATCCCGGCACGCGCCGGCACGACCTGCTGGAGGAGCCGTTCGTGGCCGCGCTGGGGCCACGGCACCGCCTCGCCCGCCGCCGCTCCCTCCCGCTGGCGGCGCTCGCCGACGACCCGTGGACGGCCGCCTCGCGCGACGGCCTGATCGTGCGCGCCTGCCGCACCGCCGGCTTCACGCCGCGCATCGCCTTCCTCTCCCGCGACCCGCTGGCCATCCGCGCCGTGGTGGCCGCCGGACTGGCGGTGACCATCACGCCGCAGGGTCTGGGCGAGCACCTCGACGGCGTCCACGTCGTCCCGCTGGAGGGCGAGCCGGCGCGTCGCACCGTCTACGCGCTGCTGCCCGACGCCGGCACGCGCCCGCTCGACCACGCGCTGCTGGCGCTGCTGTCGCCTACGGATTGAGCGCGAGGAACGCGAAGGCACCGAACAGCACGAGGTGCACGCCGCCCTCCTGCACGGTGGCCCGGCCCGGGAGCACCGTCAGAGCCGCCACCACCACCGTGATGGCCAGGAGCACCGTCTGCGTGGCGCCGAGGCCGAGCGCGAGCGGCCCGTCGAGCCAGATCGAGGCGACCGCGATGGCGGGGATGGTCAGCCCGATGCTCGCCATGGCGGAGCCGAGCGCCAGGTTCAGGCTCGTCTGCACGCGGTCGCGGCGGGCGTTGCGGACGGCGGCCAGTGTCTCGGGGAAGTAGTCGCGGTGGCGCACGGTCTGCACGAACACGAACAGCCCGTAGAGCACGAGCGCCGCGACGGCGGCGAACGCGAGCTGCGCGGGTGAGAACTCCGGGCCGCTGCGGCTGGTGGTGAAGGTGGGCAGCACGAGGCAGAGCGTGGCCAGCGTCGACACCGTGGCGAGCCGTCGCGGTGCCCTCGGCGTTGAACTCGGCGATCCGCCGGCGCAGCGCGCCCACCAGCACCGACAGGCCGAGGATGCCGTTGCAGGTGATCATCACCGCGGCGAATACCGTGTCGCGCGCGAGCGTCGAGGTGTCCGAGCCGCCGGAGACCATCAGCGTGACGATCAACGCCACCTCGATGACGGTCACGGCGACCGCCAGCACGAGCGAGCCGAACGGCTCGCCCACCCGGTGCGCCACCACCTCGGCGTGGTGGACGGCGGCCAGCACCGACCCTCCCAGGAGCGCCCCGGCGATCACCAGCACGACCGCGGCGGGGTCGCTTCCCCACGTTGCGACCATCAGCGCCGCCGCCAGCACGGGCACGAGGCCGGTCCAGCCCGGCCCCGGCAGTCGGTTCGCGAGCCCCGTGCCCTGCTTCACGCGCCGGCGGCGACGACCGGCGCGCCGGCGGCGCGGTCGTCGTAGGCCGCGCGGGCGGCGGCGATCTCGTTCTGGTGCGCCTCCGTCCAGGTCACGAGGGCCTGGATGGTCTGGTGCAGCGTCGATCCCAGCGGCGTGAGCGCGTACTCCACCCGGGGCGGCACGACCGGGTAGACGGTGCGGCGGACCAGGCCGTCGCGCTCGAGCTGGCGCAGCGTCACCGTGAGCATGCGCTGGCTGATGCCGTCGATCTCGCGCTGGAGCTCTGAGAAACGCAGCGTGCGCCCCTCGAGCAGGGCGATGGCCAGCAGCGACCACTTGTCGGCGATGCGGTCGAGGATCTGGCGGACCTCGCAGTCCTCGCGCGTGTCCCACTGGAACGGGTCGTGGTCCTGCCCGGTATCCGCACAGTGCGTCGGTGACTTGAAAGTGCCGTCTTCCATAGCGGATCATGGTGACGCATGATGGGGTCAGTTACAAGAAGGAACCCCCGGCCCGGAGCTCCTTATGACCAGCCACCCGTCCCCGCCGCCCGACGCGCGCGCCGCCGACCCCGACCGCATCAGCCGCAGCGCGTGGGCGATGCTGCTCGTCTTGTGCGGCGCGATCTTCCTCGAGGGCATCGACGTCTCGATGATGGGGGTGGCGCTGCCGTCGATCCGGGCGGAGCTCGACATGTCCACCAGCTCGCTGCAGTGGGTGGTGAGCGCGTACGTGCTCGGCTACGGCGGCTTCGTGCTGCTCGGCGGGCGCGCGGCGGACCTCCTGGGCCGGCGGCGGATGTTCCTGCTCTGGCTCGGCGTGTTCATCGCCTTCTCCGGCCTCGGCGGGCTGGCCACGGAGGGTTGGGTCCTGGTCGTCTCGCGCTTCGTGACCGGGGTGAGCGCCGGCTTCCTGGCTCCCGCCGGCCTTTCGATCATCACCACGAGCTTCGCCGCGGGCCCGGCGCGCAACAAGGCCGTGCTCGTCTACGCCGGCACGGGCGGCGCGGGCTTCGCGCTCGGGCTCGTGGTCGGCGGCCTGCTGACCGCGATCGACTGGCGCTGGGTCTTCTTCGCCCCGGTGCTGCTGGCGGCCGCCATCCTCGTCGCCGCCGTCCGCCTGCTGCCCCGCACGGCGCGCCCGCCGCGGGTCGCCCGCGGCTTCGACGCGGCCGGGGCGATCAGCGTGACCGGTGCCATGCTGCTGCTCGTGTTCGCCGTGATCCGGGCGCCCGAGGTGGGCTGGGCCTGGACCATCGCCACGCTCGCCGCCAGTGGCGCGGCACTCACCGCCTTCGTGACGATCGAGCGGCGCGCGGCGGCCCCGTTGGTGCGCCTGGGCCTCCTGCGCTCGGCTTCGCTCGCCCGCGCCAACCTCGGCGCCATGCTCTTCATCGGGTCGTTCGTCGCCTTCCAGTTCATCGCGGTCCTCTACCTGCAGGAGCTGCGCGGCTGGTCGGCGCTGGAGACCGGCCTCGCGCTCCTGGTCGCCGGCATCGACGCCGTCCTGGCCCCCACCCTGACGCCGTGGCTGCTGCGCCGCGTCGGCACCGTCCCGGTGATCCTGGCCGGGATGGTCCTCGCCGCGCTGGCCTACGGGCTCTTCCTGCCGGTCGGCCCGGACTGGACCTACCTCGCGATGTTGCCGACCATGATCCTCGTCGGCGTCGCCTTCTCGCTGGCCTACGGGGCGCTCACCCTGGCGGCCACGGACGGGATCGCCGAGGAGGACCAGGGGCTCGCCAGCGGGCTGCTGAACGTCTCGCTCCAGTTCGGCTCCGCGCTCGGGCTGGCCGTGGCGGCCGCCGTCAACGTCGCCGTCACCGGCTCTGACCGCTCGCCCGAGGCGCTGCTCGACGGCTACCATGCGGCCCTGCTCGTGCCGGCCGCCGCCGCCCTCCTCGGCGTCGTCGTGACCGCGTTCGGAGTGCGGCGCGACGCCTTCGCGCGGGTCGCGGCCGCCTGATGGCCGCGCAGACCCCGGCCCTCGAGCTCGCCGGGCTGCGCAAGGCCTTCCGAGACCGGGTCGCCGTCCACGGCGTCGACCTGGACGTGCCCGCCGGGTCCTTCCTCGGGCTCGTCGGCCCCAACGGCGCCGGCAAGACGACGCTGCTCTCGATGGCGGTCGGGCTGCTGCGCCCCGACGCAGGCCGCTCCCTCGTGGCCGGCGTGGACGTCTGGGCCCGGCCGGAGCCCGCGTGGCGCCTGCTGGGCGTGCTGCCGGACGGGCTCGCGCTGCCTGAGTGGCTGACCGGGCGCGAGCTGCTCACCTATTCGGGCCGGCTCGCCGGCCTGCGCGCCGCCACCGTCGCCGAGCGCACCGAGGAGCTGCTGGCGGTGATGGACCTGCTCGACGCCGAGCGCACGCTGGTGATCGACTACTCGACCGGCATGCGCAAGAAGCTCGGGCTGGCCGCCGCGCTGCTGCGCGCCCCGCAGCTGCTGGTCCTCGACGAGCCGTTCGAGGCCGTCGACCCGGTCTCGGCGGCGACGCTCAAGGCGATCCTGCGGCGCTTCGTCGCCGGCGGCGGGTCGGTCGTGCTCTCCAGTCACGTCATGGCGCTGGTCGAGCAGCTGTGCGACACGGTCGCGATACTCGCCGGCGGCCGTGTCGTGGCCGCCGGCCCGCTCGACGCGGTGCGCGGGTACACATCCCTGGAGGAGGCCTTCGTGCGCCTTGCGGGCGTCGAGGACCGGGGTCGCGAAGGGCTGGCGTGGCTCTCGTCGTAGCCCGGATGAAGCTCGCGTCGCTGCGCAACGCGATGACGGG
>Ga0136617_10002421_pt1 | contig 16636 bp, 17 predicted proteins | sample AntDrymUQ3222106_2_FD_129672 | JGI IMG/M metagenome (GOLD analysis project Ga0136617, IMG submission 129672) | Polar desert sand microbial communities from Dry Valleys, Antarctica - metaG UQ322 (21.06) | ecosystem: Environmental > Terrestrial > Soil > Desert | place: Antarctica: Dry Valley...
CCCGCCGCTGCTCGTCGAGGTCGAGCACCGCCGCGCTCTGCAGCAGCGCCTTGGTCTCCGAGACCGCGCCGTAGAGCGGAGCCGTCAGCGCCGACACCAGGTCGGCGACCGCCGCCGAGAGCTCCTCGCGCGGGACGACCGCGGTCGCCAGCCCGATCTCGCGAGCCTCGCCGGCCTCGATCGACCGGGCGGTCCCACAGATCTCCAACGCTCGTGAGTAGCCAACAAGGTCGACCAGCGGTTTTGTTCCCGTGAGGTCGGGCACGAGGCCGAGCATCGGCTCACGCATGGAGAGTACGGCGTCGTCGGCCAGCATCCGGAGGTCACACGCGAGCGCGAGCTGGAAGCCCGCGCCGATCGCATGTCCCTGCACGGCGGCGATGGAGACGATGTCCATCCGGCGCAGCCAGGTGAACCCTTCTTGGTATCCCGCGAGCGTCTCGCCGAGCTCGCCGTCGGGCATGTCGAGCAGCTGCAGCAGCGTCGCCTCCCCCTCGATCCCCTCCGGGGTGAGCATGCGGCGGTCCAGGCCGGAGGAGAACGTGTCACCCTCACCGCGGATCACCACGACCCGGACGGCCGGGTCGAGGTCGGCACCGATCGCCCGCAGCGCCTGCCAGGTAGCCGGAGTCTGGGAGTTCTTCGTTTCCGGCCGGGCCAGGGTGATCGTGGCGACGAAGCCGTTGACGTCGAAGCGGAGTCCCCCGCGCGTGAGCAGGTCGGGGTCGAGGTTCCCGGGGGTCATCTGCGCACCCTACCCGCGACTCACGCTAGCGATACCAGCTCGGCGTAGTCGTCGTTCCAAAGGTCTTCGACGCCGTCGGGGAGGATGAGCACCCGGTCGGGCTCGAGGGCTGCAACGGCGCCCTCGTCGTGGGTGACGAGGATGATCGCGCCCTGGTAGGTGCGGATCGCGCCGAGCACCTCCTCGCGGGATGCGGGGTCGAGGTTGTTGGTCGGCTCGTCGAGGAGCAGCACGTTCGCGCTCGACACGACGAGGATAGCCAGCGCGAGGCGGGTCTTCTCGCCACCGGAGAGCACGCGGGCCGGCTTGTAGGCGTCGTCGCCGCTGAAGAGGAAAGAGCCGAGCACACTGCGCGCGTCGGTGTCGGTGAGCTGGGGCGCCGCGTGGCGCATGTTCTCCAAGACGGTGCGACTCGTGTCGAGCGTCTCGTGCTCCTGCGCATAGTAGCCGAGCTTGAGCCCGTGCCCGGGGAGCACGGTGCCCGTGTCGGAGGAGTCGACGCCGGCAAGGATCCTCAGCAGGGTCGTCTTGCCCGCGCCGTTGAGCCCGAGCACGACCACCCGGCTGCCCTTGTCGACGGCGAGGTCGACGTCGGTGAACACCTCGAGCGACCCGAAGGACTTCGACAGCTCCGCAGCGGTGAGCGGGGTCTTGCCGCAGGGCGCCGGCGCGGGGAACTTGATCTTCGCCACCCGGTCGGTGCGACGCTCGCCCTCGATGCCCGCCATCAGCCGTTCGGCGCGCTTGAGCATCGACTGCGCAGCCTGTGCCTTGGTCGCCTTCGCACGCATCCGGTTGGCCTGGTCGGTCAGCGTGTTCGCCTTGCGTTCCGCGTTGGCGCGCTCGCGCTTGCGGCGCCGCTCGTCGGTCTCTCGCTGCGCCAGATACGCCTTCCAGCCCACGTTGTAGACGTCGACGACCGCACGATTCGCGTCGAGGTGGAGCACCCGGTTAACGCACGACTCCAGCAGCCCGACCTCGTGGCTGATCACGACCAGCCCGCCGCCACGGGAGCGGAGGAACTCGCGCAGCCACAGGATCGAGTCCGCATCCAGGTGGTTCGTCGGCTCGTCGAGGAGCAGGGTCTCGGCGCCAGAGAAGAGGACCCGGGCGAGCTCGACCCGGCGTCGCTGACCTCCCGACAGCGTGCGCAGCGGCTGATGCAGGACCCGCTCCTCGATGCCGAGGCTCGAGGCGATCTGCGCGGCCTCCGACTCGGCGGCGTACCCTCCCCCGGCGTGCAGCTCGGCGTCGGCGCGCTCGTAGCGGCGCATCGCCTTCTCGAGTCGCTCGGGTTCTTCCGAGCCCATCTCGTGCTCGGCCTCGCGCAGGCGGCGTACGACGCTGTCCAGCCCGCGCGCGGAGAGGATGCGCGCCTTCGCCTGGACGTCGGGGTCACCCGTGCGGTGGTCCTGCGGCAGGTAGCCGACGCTGCCGTTGCCGTTGACCGTGCCCCCGGTCGGCTGCTGCTCCCCCGAGAGAATCCTGGTGAGCGTGGTCTTGCCCGCCCCGTTGCGTCCGACCAGCCCGATCTTGTCGCCGGACGCGACGCGGAAGCTGACGTCCTTCATCAGCAGGCGCGCGCCCACGCGGACCTCGAGCTGGTGTGCGGTGATCATGGTGACGTTCCTCGGTTGACGGGGTGTTGCCTAGGGTGACCGGGGTTTCGAGACGCCTCGCCCAGGGGCTCGGCTCCTCAACCACCGGTGGCCTGGCGCTAGTCCGTCTCGGTCGTCATGGCCGCCAGTCTACTCGCCGCGCGTGAACCCTAGACTCGGTCGCAGCCTCCCGCCGGAAAGGTCGTCGTGTCTGCTGAACGCTCCTCGTCGCGCGACCTCGCGCTGGTCGCGGTCTTCGCGGCGATCGTGGCTGTCCTCGGACTGCTTCCCGCCTTCTACGCCTTCGGCTCGGCGGTGCCGATCACCGCGCAGACGCTGGGCGTGATGCTCGCCGGGGCGATCCTCGGTCCGCGCCGCGGCGCGCTCGCCCTGCTGCTGTTCCTGGGTCTCGTCGCGGTCGGCCTTCCGCTGCTCTCGGGAGGGCGCGGCGGGCTCGCCGTGTTCGCGGGTCCCAGCGTCGGCTACCTCGTCGGCTTCCCGGTGGCGGCGTTCGTGATCGGCGCGATCGTGCATCGCGCCGGGGCGCCGTACCGGCTGGTCTCGGGACTGGTCGCCAACGTCGTCGGCGGCATCGTGGTCCTCTACGCCCTCGGGATCCCGGGCACGGCCTGGCGGGCCGACCTCTCGATCGAGGTGGCTGCGACAGCCGCGCTGGCCTTTGTCCCCGCCGACCTGGTCAAGGCCGTGGTCGCCGCCCTGGTCACGCAAGGTGTGCACAAGGCCTACCCCGGCCTGATCCGCGACTCGCGCGACCGCGCACGGGAGGGCTCTGCTGTCTGACGAGCTGCTCACGGCGGCGGACCCGGTCGCGGAGTTCGTCGCTGCCCACGAGCACGACCGGCCACTCGTCGTCGCCACGTCGGGCACGTCGAGCGCGCCACGCTCCGTGATCCGTACGACGACCTCCTGGCTGGCCGCCTTCCCCCACGTCACCACCCTGCTGGAGATGAGCGCGGACTCGCGAGTCTGGGTGCCCGGCCCCCCGTCGTCGACGATGAACCTGTTCGCGGCCGTGCATGCGCACGCCGTGGGTGCCCAGGTCGTCGAGAGTGTGGAAGGCGCGACGCACGCGCACCTGACTCCAAGCGCCCTGCGAGATGCTCTCCCCCATCGCTTGCTGGCCGGGGTGCATGTCGTGGTGGCCGGCGACCGGCTGACCCGTGCCCTGCACGACGAGGCGGCTCGGGCGGGGGTCCGGGTCAGCCACTACTACGGCGCCGCCGAGCTGTCCTTCGTCGCGTGGGGGTCGCACGAGGAAGACCTGACTCCTTTCCCCGAGGTCGAGGTCGAGGTCCGCTCGAGCGAGCTATGGGTGCGGTCGCCGTACCTCTGCGAGGGGTACGACGGTGCCCCAGGGCCGCTGCGGTTCGACGACGACGGTTTCGCGACGGTCGGTGACCGTGGTGCGCTGGTCGACGGGCGGGTCGTCGTCACGGGGCGCGGGAGCGAGGCGGTGACGACCGGAGGAGCCACCGTGCAGGTGGCCGACGTGGAGCACGTGCTCCGACGGGCTGTCGCCGGGGACGTCCATGTGGTCGGCGTACCCCACCCCGACCTCGGACAGGTGGTGGCCGCGGTCCTCACCGAGTCGTTGTCCCTCCCCGCAGCACGAGCAGCGTCTCGCTCCTCGTTGACCGCGGCGCAGCGTCCACGGCTCTGGTTCGAGCTGCGCACACCTCCGCTGACCGCCTCGGGCAAGGTGGACCGCGCGGCGCTCGCCGAGCTCGTGACGGCGATGGGACCGGACGTGCGACGGCTGCGATGAGCACGAGCCCCCAGAACCACGCTGACGCACCCGTCATCGTCGCCGCGCTGCGCTCTCCGATCGGGACGGCGGGACATTCACTGCGCGACGTCGGCGCAGCCGACCTGGCCGCCCCGGTGCTGGCGGCCCTCGTGGACGACGGCGACCTCGACCCGGCCACTCTCGCCGAGGTGGTGCTCGGCAACTGCACGGGGCCGGGTGGTGACGTCGCCCGGGTCGCCGCACTCACCGCCGGGCTGCCGACACACGTCCCCGCTCTCACCGTGGACCGCCAGTGCGGCAGCGGCCTTGCGGCGGTCGCGGTGGCCGCGTCGATGCTCCGCACGGAGCCGGGAGTGGTCCTGGCCGGAGGCGTCGAGTCCGCGTCCACGGCGCCGTGGCGCTTCTGGCCACCGATGGACGGGGGCCGCCCCAAACGCTACGAACGAGCCCCTTTCGCGCCTGAGTCGCACGGCGACCCCGACATGGGGGTGGCCGCCGATGAGCTCGCCGAGGAGTGGTCGATCTCGCGGGAGCGACAGGACGAGTATGCCGCCCTCTCTCACGAGCGTGTGGTGCGCGCCGTCGCCGATGGTGGCTTCGAGGCGGAGACGGTCAAGGTCGCGGGTGTGACGCTCGATGACCGGCCCCGGTCCGGCCTCACCGCGCAGCGGCTGTCCAGGCTGCCGCCCTCCTTTCGCGAAGGCGGCACGGTCACGGCAGGCAACTCGTGCGGGATCAACGACGGCGCCGCGGCGGTCGCAATGGTCGACGCCTCGACCCATCGACGGCTCGGGGTCGCCGGACTGCGGGTGCTCTCGACGGCAACCGCCGGCGTGGACCCGACGCGCCCCGGCCTCGGGATCGTCCCGGCCACCGAGCTGGCCCTGAAGCGCGCCGGGCTCGCGCTGCCCGACATGGACGTCGTCGAGCTGAACGAGGCGTTCGCCGGCCAGGTGCTCGCCTGCTGCGACGCGCTCTCGCTTTCGTCCGACCGCGTGTGCGTCGAAGGTGGTGCGCTGGCCCTGGGTCACCCGTGGGGCGCGTCGGGTGCGGTGCTCGTCGTACGCCTGTTCACCCAGCTGGTCCGTCACCAACGGGGACGCCACGGGCTGGCCGCGATCGCCGTCGGCGGGGGCCAGGGAGTCGCGATGGTGGTCGAGCGATGCCCGTGATCGAGGTCTCCGGGGTGAGCCACGAGTACGGCGACCCGGGCAACCGACGCGTCGTGCTCGCCGACGTCTCGGCGCGGCTGACCGAGCCTCGCGTCGGGGTGATCGGCGCGAACGGCTCCGGCAAGTCGACGTTCGTGCGGTTGCTGAACGGGCTGGTGCTCCCGACCCAAGGGTCGGTCCGCGTTGACGGGCTGGACACCCGTCGTGACGGGCGGGAGGTACGCCGCCGGGTCGGGTTCTGCTTCACCGACCCCGACGCGCAGATCGTGATGCCGACGGTGCGCGAGGACATCGGCTTCGGGCTCCGCCGTCGTGGTCTGGGCCAGGAGGAGGTCGCCGTACGGGTAGCGACCGCGCTGGACCGTTACGGACTTGCCGACCATGCCGACCATCCGGCGCACCTGCTCTCCGGTGGGCAGAAGCAGCTGCTGGCACTCGCCTCGGTGCTCGTCATGGAGCCCGCGATCCTGGTGCTCGACGAGCCGACCACGCTGCTCGATCTGCGGAACACCGCGCTGGTGACGGAGACGGTGTCGGGCCTGGAGCAGCAAGTGGTCCTGGTGACGCACGACCTCTCGGCGTTGGACGGCTTCGACCGGGCCCTGGTCTTCGACGAGGCGCGGCTGGTCTACGACGGCGCGCCGGGGGATGCCGTCGAGCACTACGAGAAGCTGATGCGATGAACCTGCTGGGCCTCTACCAGCCGGGGAGCTCCCTCGTGCACCGGATGCCTGCCCTGGCCAAGCTGGGGCTGCTTGTGCTCGCCGGAGCGGGTGCGGTGTTCCTGGACGATCCGTGGCAGGTCGGGCTCGCGGTGCTGGCGGTGCTCGTCGTCTACGTCGCCGCCGGCCTGTCGCTGCTGACCGCACTGCGGCAGGTCCGACCGCTGCTCTGGGTGGCGGCGCTGGTCGGTGGCTTCCATGTGGTGGTGACCGGCTGGGAGCGAGCCGTCGTCGTCGTGGGCGCGCTCGGGGCGCTCGTGCTGCTCGCCAGCCTCGTCACGTTGACGACGCGGACCACGGACCTGGTCGACGCCGTGGTCCGGCTCTGCGGACCGTTGCGCGTCTTCCGGGTGCGGCCCGAGCGCGTCGGGCTGCTGCTGGCGCTAGGCATCCGCGCGGTGCCGGTCGTGGTCTCCCTGGCGGAGGGGATCCGTGACGCGCAACGGGCTCGCGGCCTCGGCGCGAGTCCTCGCGCGTTCGCCGTACCCCTCGTCGTCGCGTCGCTGCGCCACGCCGACGCCCTGGGCGAGGCACTCGTCGCCCGCGGCGTCGACGACTAGGTTCTCGTCAGGGTGATCGAAGCGGACGTCGCGTCGACGATGGCCTGGTCGAGCACGGCGCGGCGGGGGTCGGGGACGGGCAGCCAGGGCTCGGTCCGTACGTCGGACAGATGGTGCAGCCGTGAGTCGGAGAGCACGGCATCGACAGCAGTCTTGTCGCCACCGCAGACCAGCGCCTGCGGAGTCGCACCACCCACGAGGATCCGATGGGCGTGGTCGGCTGCCGCCTCGTAAGCGACTCGCGCCTGGTTGTCCCTGCGACGGGCGAACCGCTGCTGGCTCTGCCCGCCGGCCTTCGTGCGTCCCTGGACGTGCCGTTGTCCCACCTTGGACGCGACGACGGTCCGGCCGTGCATCCGCGCGACCGCGAAACCGCCCCGTCTGACCAGCAGGATCCCCCATTGCTGCGTGACGTCGACGGCTTCGGCCAGCGCGAAGACATCGGCCGGACCGTCGTACTCACGCCCGAGCGAAAGGCTGACCGATGCCGTCTCGCCGTCCTCGGCGCCGGCCAAGAACCGCCCATCCTCGACGGTGAACCCGGTGGCTCCGTGGCGGCGCTCAAAGTTCTCGAACCATCGCGCCAGCCGCTCCGCGGGGACGAGCACGGTGCGGCTCGTGCTCATGGCGGAGCTGCTACACGTTGAAGCCGAGGGCGCGGAGCATCTCGCGGCCGTCGTCGGTGATCTTGTCCGGGCCCCACGGCGGCATCCAGACCCAGTTGATCGTGACGTCCTTGACCAGGCCCTCGAGTGCCTGGTTGGTCTGGTCGGTAATCACGTCCGTGAGCGGACACGCAGCAGAGGTGAGGGTCATGTCCAGCACGACGTCCGCGGACTCGTCGAGGTGCACGTCGTAGACCAGGCCGAGGTCGACCACGTTGATGCCGAGCTCGGGGTCGACGACGTCCTTCATCGCCTCGAAGACGTCGTCCTTGCTGACCGGCGAGGGGTTGAGGGCGACCTCGGGGAGATCGGTCTGGCTGTCTGTCATCTCTGCTCCTTGTCTTGCGCGAGCACTTGGGATGTGGCGTCCTTCCAGGCCATCCACGAGAGTAACGCGCACTTGATCCGCGCCGGGAACTTCGCCACCCCGGCGAAGGCCACTCCGTCCTCGAGGACCTCCTCGTCGGGCTCGGCGTTCCCGCGACTCTGCATCATGGTGAGGAACTCCTGGTGGATGGCGAGTGCCTCGGGGACCGTCTTGCCGATCACCAGCTCGCTCATCACCGAGGCCGCTGCCTGGCTGATCGAGCAGCCGAGGGCGTCGTACGACACGTCCTCCACCACCGGCGCGCGCTCACCTTCCGACAGGTGCACGCGAAGAGTGACCTCGTCGCCGCAGATAGGGTTCACGTGGTGCACCTCGGCCTCGAACGGCTCGCGCAGACCGGCATGGATTGGGTTCTTGTAGTGGTCCAGGATGATCTCCTGGTAGAGCGAGTCGAGGTTCTGCGTCGTCATCGGCAGCCCTCCTCAGCTTGAGCTCACGCGGAAGTACTTCTTCACGTACTCCAACCCGTCGACGAGCGCGTCTATTTCGGCCGGCGTCGTGTAGAGGTACGACGACGCGCGGGTCGAGCTCTGCACACCGAACCGCTGGTGCGCCGGCTTCGCACAGTGGTGCCCGGCCCGCACGGCGATCCCGCGCGCGTCGAGCACCTGGCTCACGTCGTGCGGATGGATGCCAGCGATCTCGAACGAGACGGCTCCACCACGGTTGCCGGCGGTCTTGGGTCCGAGGACTGTGAGTCCGCCGATGCTGGCCAGCCCCTCGAGCGCGTAGCCGGTAATCGCCTGCTCGTGCGCCTTTACGTTGTCCATCCCGATCGCGAACAGGTAGTCCACGGCGACACCGAGCCCGACCGCCTCGACGATCGGTGGTGTCCCCGCCTCGAACTTGTGCGGGATGTCGGTGTACGTCGACCGCTCCATCGTGACCGTGGCGATCATCTCCCCCCCGCCGAGGAACGGAGGCAGCTGCTCGAGCACCTCCCGGCGGCCCCACAGCACACCGATGCCCGTGGGGCCGGTCACCTTGTGGCCCGTGAACGCGAGAAAGTCCGCCCCCGAGGCAGCAACGTCGACCGGCATCTGTGGCACGGCCTGCGAGGCGTCGACCACCACGAGCGCTCCGACCTCGTGAGCACGCCGCGCGATCTCCGCGATCGGGTTGACGGTGCCGAGCATGTTCGAGACCCAGGTCAGCGAGACGACCTTGGTGCGCTCGGTCAGCAGGTCGTCGATGTTGGACAGGTCCAGCTCGCCGTCGTCGGTCAGCCCGAACCACCGCAGCTTCGCGCCGGTGCGCTCGGTGAGCAGCTGCCACGGCACGATGTTGGAGTGGTGCTCCATCTCGGTGATCAGCACCTCGTCGCCCTCACGGACCCCGGTCGGGCCTCGTGCCCAGGCGAGAGTGTTCGCGACCAGGTTGAGCGCCTCGGAGGCGTTCTTGGTGAAGATCACCTCGTCGCGCGCGGGAGCGTTGATGAAGCGTGCCACCTTGTCGCGCGCCTCCTCGAAGGCCGCTGACGCCTCGGCACCGATCTGGTGCATCGCCCGAGCGACATTGGCGTTGTGCCGCTCCAGATGGTCGACCATCGCGTCGATGACGACCTGCGGTTTCTGCGAGGTGTTCGCGCTGTCGAGGTAGACGAGGGGAAAGCCGTCGGCCATGGTCCGCGACAGGATCGGGAAGTCCTTGCGGAGGACATCCAGCTCGGGGAGCAGTCCGTCCATGGCGGTCAGGCGCTCGCCTTGGCGACGTACTTGTCGTAGCCCTCGGCCTCGAGCTGGTCGGCGAGCTCCGGACCACCTTCCTCGGCGATCCGCCCGTCGACGAAGACGTGCACGAAGTCGGGCTTGATGTAGCGCAGGATGCGGGTGTAGTGGGTGATGAGCACGACAGCCCGCTCCTCCTGCTCGCGGAACCGGTTCACCCCGCCGGCGACGATCTTCAACGCGTCGATGTCGAGCCCCGAGTCGGTCTCGTCGAGCACGGCCACCTTCGGGTTCAGCAGCTCGAGCTGGACGATCTCGTGTCGCTTCTTCTCACCGCCGGAGAAACCCTCGTTCACCGACCGGGTGGAGAACGCGGTGTCCATCTTCACGCGTTCCATCGCGGTGTTCACGTCCTTGACCCAAGTGCGGAGCTTGGGCGCCTCCCCGTCGATAGCCGTCTTCGCCGTGCGCAGGAAGTTCGTCACCGACACCCCCGGCACCTCCACCGGGTACTGCATCGCCAGGAAGAGGCCGGCGCGCGCGCGTGCATCAACCGACATCGCCAGCACGTCGACACCGTCCAGGGTGACGGTGCCGTTGGTGACGTGATACTTCGGGTGACCCGCGATCGAGTAGGCCAGCGTCGACTTGCCGGACCCGTTCGGCCCCATGATCGCGTGCGTCTCCCCTGCCCTCACGGTCAGGTCGACACCGTTCAGGATCGCCTTGGGGCCGTCGTCGGTGTCCACGCTGACCTGCAGGTCACGGATCTCCAGGGTGCTCATCGGCCGCTCTCCTTCGGGTTGTGTACGTCGACCAGCACGTCGTCGCCTTCGACGCGCACCGGGTAGATCGCGACTGCTTCGGTCGCCGGGAGGCCGGTCGGCTTCCCGGTGCGCAGGTCGAAGCGCGAACCGTGCAGCCAGCACTCGATCTCGCAGCCTTCGACGTCGCCCTCGGACAGGGCGATCGCCGCATGCGAGCACTCGTCGTAGATCGCATACCATTCGTCGTCACTGCGGACCAGGGCGACGTCCACCCCGTCGACCTCCACAGCGAGCGTGGCACCGGAATCGACATCGGTCGTGGCGCAGGCGCGGACGAAGCTCATTGCACAGCCTCCGCAGTCGCGACCACGGGTGTGCCCACCGAGCGCTCCAGCTCCGCCTCGACGGTCGCGAGCAGCTCGTCCCGGATTTCGGGGACGCCGATCTTCCTGATGATGTCGGCGAAGAAGCCGTGCACGACGAGCCTGCGCGCCTCGTCGCTGTCGATGCCGCGCGACTGCAGGTAGAACAGCTGCTGGTCGTCGAACCGACCAATGGTGGAGGCGTGGCCCGCACCCACGATCTCGCCGGTCTCGATCTCCAGGTTCGGCACCGAGTCGGCCTGGCACCCGTCGGTGAGCACCAGGTTGCGGTTCGACTGGTAGGTCTCGATGCCCTCGGCGACCTTGCGGATCAGTACGTCGCCGATCCAGACCGCGTGCGCTCCCCTGCCCTGCAACGCGCCCTTGTAGTCGACGTTGCTCCGGGTCTTCGGGGCGTTGTGGTCCACGAAGAGCCTGTGCTCGAGGTGCTGGCCCGCGTCTGCGAAGTACAGCCCAAGCAGCTCGGCCTCGCCACCCGGTCCGGCATACCCGACCGACGACGAGATCCGCACCAGGTCGCCGCCGATGCTGACCAGCGCCTGTCGGTAGCTGGCGTCACGGCCCACCTCGGCATGCACGTGGGCAAGATGCACCGCATCGTCGTCCCAGTCCTGGACGGAGACGAAGGTCAGGTGCGCGCCGTCACGGAGGCGGACCTCCGCGTTACCTGCGCTCACCGTGTGTCCCTCGTGACGCAGCACGACCGTCGCGCGAGCGTGCGCGCCGATGTCCACGAGCAGATGGCTGAAGGTGGCGTCTGCGCCGGAGCCCTCCCCGGTGACGTTCACCAGGATCGGCCGCTCAAGCTCGGCGTCGGCCGGCACGGTGATCACCCGCGCCTGCTCGAACGAGGTCCACGCCTGCGCGCTGACCCGGTCGTTCGGCGTATGGACGGTGCCCAGGCGAGCGTCGTCGCGACCGACCATCTCGACGGTGACCTCTGCCGGCGCGTCGATCTCCACCTCCCCCTTGCCGCCCTCGCTGAACGAGCCGTCGTGCAGACCGCGCAACCGCTTCAGCGGCGTGAACCGCCACACCTCCTCGCGCCCGTTGGGCACGGGATGATCCGCGAGGTCGAAGGACCCCACCGGATGCAGGTGCGAAGCAAGCTTCGCCTCACTCACAGTCACTTCTCAACTTCCGTCTCGTTTCACAGTGGTCTCGACAAGCTCGACCACCCGTAAGGTCGCTCTCTCGTCGGTCCTGGGTGGCCGTCGGATCACCGCGCGGTTACCGGGGCCGCGGAGCGGCAGGGGTACGGCGGCGCTGGCCGGGTCTGGCGGGGCCGAGCGGAGCGAGGCCGGGTGCGTCGCCGTACCCCTGCCGCGCAGCGGAACCGGTCCCGACGAGCGCCCGCGGCGGATCACCCAACCGCGCCTTCCATCTGCAGCTCGATCAGCCGGTTCATCTCCAGCGCATACTCCATCGGCAGCTCCCGCGCGATCGGCTCAACGAAACCACGCACGATCATCGCCATCGCCTCGTCCTCCTCCATCCCGCGGCTCATCAGGTAGAAGAGCTGGTCGTCGCTGACCTTGGAGACGGTCGCCTCGTGCGCCATGGACACGTCGTCCTCGCGCACGTCGACATACGGGTAGGTGTCGGACCTGCTGATCTGGTCGACCAGGAGCGCGTCGCACTTGACGATGCTCGCGGAGTGCTCGGCTCCCTCGTTGACCTGGATCAGTCCCCGGTACGACGTACGCCCGCCGCCTCGCGCGACGGACTTGGAGATGATCGAGCTCGACGTGTGAGGTGCGGCGTGCACCATCTTTGCGCCGGCGTCCTGGTGCTGACCCTCCCCCGCGAAGGCGATCGACAGCGTCTCGCCCCGGGCGTACTCGCCCATCAGGTAGATGGCGGGGTACTTCATGGTCAGCTTGGAGCCGATGTTGCCGTCGACCCACTCCATCGTCGCGCCGGCCTCGCAGGTCGCGCGCTTCGTGACCAGGTTGTAGACGTTGTTCGACCAGTTCTGGATCGTCGTGTAGCGGCAGCGGGCACCCTTCTTGACGATGATCTCCACTACCGCCGAGTGCAGCGAGTCCGAGCTGTAGATCGGCGCGGTGCATCCCTCGACGTAGTGCACGTAGGCGTCCTCGTCAACGATGATCAGCGTCCGCTCGAACTGCCCCATGTTCTCGGTGTTGATCCGGAAGTAGGCCTGCAGCGGGATGTCGACGTGGACACCCTTCGGCACGTAGATGAAGGAGCCACCGGACCACACCGCGGTGTTGAGCGCCGCGAACTTGTTGTCGCCGACCGGGATGATCGTGCCGAAGTACTCCTTGAAGATCTCCGGGTGCTCGCGCAGTGCTGTGTCGGTGTCGAGGAAGAGCACACCCTGCTCCTCCAGGTCCTCCCGAATCTTGTGGTAGACGACCTCCGATTCATACTGGGCCGCCACTCCGGAGACGAGGCGCTGCTTCTCTGCCTCGGGGATGCCGAGCCTGTCGTAGGTGTTCTTGATGTCCTCGGGGAGGTCGTCCCAGCTGGCTGCCTGCTTCTCGGTGGAGCGGACGAAGTACTTGATGTTGTCGAAGTCGATCCCGCCGAGCTCTCCACCCCAGGTCGGCATCGGCTTGCGGTCGAAGAGCTTGAGCCCCTTCAGGCGCAGGTCGAGCATCCACTGCGACTCGCTCTTCTTGGCGGAGATGTCGCGCACGACGGCCTCGCTGAGCCCGCGCTTCGCGCTGGAGCCGGCCACGTCGCTGTCGGACCAGCCGAACTGGTACGTGCCGATTCCCTCGAGCGTGGGGTTCCGCTGGTCGATGCTGGTCATGAACCGGACCTTTCCGTCGATGCTGTGGTCTCTCGGGTGGTCGAGCCTGTCGTCGCTACTCCGTCCGGGATGCACGTGGTGCACACCCCGTCGCCATGGGCGATGGTGGCCAGCCGCTGCACGTGTCGCCCGAGCACTTTGCCGAACAGCTCGGTCTCCGCCTCGCACAGCTGCGGGAACTCGTGGGCCACGTGGGACACCGGGCAGTGCTGCTGGCACAGCTGTGGGCCGACCGGCCCCTCGCGCACGGACGCGGCATACCCCTCGTGGGTCAGGGCGCGGGCCAGGGCCTCCGCCGGCGTCAGGTCCGGCTCGGCGGCCAGGACCTCTCGATGCCGGATCTCGAGGTCGGCCACCCGGCGCCGGGCAAAGGCCATCACGGCCTGCTCCCCGCCGGTCTCGGCGAGGAAACGCAGCGCCTCGACGGCGAGGTCGTCGTACTGATGGTCGAACCGGTCGCGTCCCGCCTCGGTGAGTGCGAACGCCTTCGCAGGGCGGCCACGTCCGCGGGCGCCGTAGACCCGTGGCTCACGGGACTCGACGACGCCGACCTCGATCATGTGGTCGAGGTGGCGACGCACCGCAGCGGCGGTGAGGTCGAGTCGCTGGGCGAGCACGGCCGCCGTGCTGGGGCCGTTCTCGAGGATCGAGCGCGCCACCGTCTCGCGCGTCGGGGCGTCCACGGAGCGCGAGACGGTGGCCTGGTCTATTTCCACAACACAAGTGTGCCGTTAATGGTGGGTCCGCTTCAACTAAGGCTCCCCTAACCTCGCCCGGAACCTAGACTCCCCCTGTGGTGAGTCCGGCGGTCGAGGTCTGCGGACTGGTGATGCGGTACGGCGACCGGGTCGCCGCCGACGGGCTGGACCTCGACGTCGAGCGGCACACGATCACCGCGGTGCTTGGCCCGAACGGCGCGGGGAAGACCACCACGCTGGAGACATGCGAGGGCTACCGGACCCCCCAGAGCGGCACGGTGCGGGTCCTCGGGCTCGATCCTCGCCGACAGCGACGGGAGCTGCTCCCGCGGATCGGCGTGATGCTCCAGTCGGGTGGGGCGTGGTCCGGGGTCCGCGCCATCGAGATGCTCACCCACATCGCCTCCTTGCACGCGCACCCGCTCGACGTCTCGATGCTGGTGGAGCGGCTGGGTCTCGGCGAGTGTGGGCGTACGCCGTACCGCCGACTATCCGGCGGACAACAGCAACGGCTCGCCCTGGCGATGGCCGTCGTGGGGAGGCCGGAGCTGGTCTTCGTCGACGAGCCGACCGCAGGGATGGACCCGCAGGCGCGTCGCACCACCTGGGCGCTGCTCGAGGAGCTGCGGGCCGACGGGGTCACCATCGTGCTCACCACCCACTACATGGACGAGGCGGAACACCTTGCCGACCACATCCACGTCATCGACCATGGCCGGCTCATCGCCTCGGGCACCGCGCTGGACCTGACCCGCGCCAGCGGCGGGTCGACGATCCGTCTCGTCGTGACCGAGCCCTTCCCGCCGCACGCCGCGAGCTCGCTGCAGGCCGTACTCGGCGTCGAGACCGAGGTCGCCCCGATCGACGAACGAAGCCTGCTCATCACGGGTCCCGCCGACGCTACGACGCTGGCCAAGATCAGCGCCTGGTGTGAGGAGAGCAACGTGCTTCCCGAGTCCCTGCGGCTGGGCCAGCGCACCCTCGAGGACGTGTTCCTGCAGATCACCGGCCGGGAGCTGACGACATGAGTCTCGATCAGCCGGGAACGTTCACCCCGATGCCCGGTGCGGCTCCTCTCCCCCAGCAGGTCGCCGCACAGGTGCGGATGGAGACCCGCCTGCTGCTACGGAATGGCGAGCAGCTGCTCCTGGCGGTCGTGATCCCGCTGCTCGTGCTCGTCGGCGGCGTGCTGGCCGCCGACAGTGTGGGGCTCGAGTTCGCGCAGAGCCCCGTCGACACGCTGACCCCCGGCGTGCTGGCGCTGGCGATCTTGTCGACGAGCTTCGCGTCGCTGGCGATCACGACCGGGTTCGAGCGCAGGTACGGTGTCCTCAAGCGTCTCGGCGCCTCTCCCCTGCCGCGCGGTGGTCTGCTCGCGGGAAAGCTGGGCTCGCTGCTCGTCGTCGAACTCCTCCAGGTGCTGGTCATCGGGACCGCGGGGCTGCTGCTCGGCTGGTCCCCTGTGGTTTCGGTGGCGTCGATCCTGGGTGTGCTTTGCTTCGCCGTGGTCGGCACCGCGGCCTTCGCGTCGCTGGGTCTCCTGCTCGCCGGCACGGTGCGTGCCGAGACCACACTCGCTGCGGCGAACCTGGTCTACCTGCTGCTCCTGGCCGGCGGTGCGGTCGTCCTCCCGCTGTCGACGTACGGCGACTTCGGCAGCGTGCTCGCGTGGCTTCCCTCGGCAGCGCTGGGAGACGGGATGCGCAGCGCGCTGATGGAGGGCAGCCTCGCCGTTGTTCCGCTCCTGGTGCTCGTCGGCTGGACAGCAATCGGCACGGTCGCGACTTCGAGGACCTTCCGGTGGGAGTGAACCTCACCGAGGCTTCGGCGGGAGCCACCACCCGGCCGGAGTGGGCCCAACGGTGGATGCGACCTCTGGCGATCACCACGCTGGCGATGAACATCGCGATCGTGGTGTCCGGCGGGGTCGTCCGGCTCACGTCCTCAGGTCTCGGCTGCCCCACCTGGCCACGCTGCACACGGGAGTCCTTCGTGCCGCACGGCGAGCTCGGCATCCATGGTGCGATCGAGTTCGGCAACAGGATGGTCACCTTCGTCCTGGCGGCGGTCGCGGTAGCGACCGTATTCACGGCCTGGCGATACGGCCGGCGATCGGTGCTCCGGCTCGCTCTGGTCGTCGCAATCGGTGTGCCCGCGCAGGCGCTCATCGGCGGTGCCACGGTCCTGACCGACCTGAACCCGTGGATCGTCGCCTTCCACCTGCTGGTCTCGCTGGCGATGATCGGGGTGGCGGTCGTGCTGCTCAGACGGTTGCGTGAGGGCGACGGCGCGCCGCTACCGACCGTGCCTTCGCCGGTGGCCTGGCTGGTGCGCGCGACGTTCGCCGCCGGCTGGGTCGTGCTCTACGTCGGCACGGTGGTCACAGGCAGTGGCCCCCATGCCGGCGACGTCGACGCTCCGCGCAACGGGCTCGACCCGGCTGACGTGAGCCAGCTGCACACCGACTTCGTCTTCCTGCTCATCGGCCTCACGGTGGGTGCGTTGTTCGCGCTGCGGTCGGTAGGCGCCCCAGCACGAGCAGTGCGCGCGGCCTTTGTGCTGCTCGGGCTCGAGCTGGCGCAGGGCATGGTCGGCTTCGTCCAGTACGTCACCGACCTGCCCGTCGTACTCGTGGGCTTCCACCTGCTCGGCGCCGCACTCGTGTCCGCCGCCCTGACCTGGCTCCTCCTCGGCGTCCGCGACCGACCACCGTTTTCGAGA
>Ga0136617_10002422_pt1 | contig 16635 bp, 15 predicted proteins | sample AntDrymUQ3222106_2_FD_129672 | JGI IMG/M metagenome (GOLD analysis project Ga0136617, IMG submission 129672) | Polar desert sand microbial communities from Dry Valleys, Antarctica - metaG UQ322 (21.06) | ecosystem: Environmental > Terrestrial > Soil > Desert | place: Antarctica: Dry Valley...
GACGCGGTCGGGGAGCGCTATCGGGCGCTGGCGGGCGAGCTTGACGAGCGTCGTCGGCGTTTGTGGGCGGCGGCGGAGGCGCGCTCGCATGGTCGGGGCGCGATCGCGGCGGTCGCGCGATCGCCGAGAACACGGTCCGCGCCGGGCTGGCAGAGCTTGAGTGCGGTCATGCGCTTGAGCCGGGCCGCGTGCCGGGCCTGTTGGCGATGGCCGACTGGCTGCGCGCGCATGAGGTCACGCATGTCGTGATGGAGGCCACCGGCGACGACTGGAAGCCGGTCTGGCACCTGCTGGAGGAGGACTTCGAGCCGATGCTGGTCAATGCCCGTCATGTCAAGCAGGTCCCGGGCCGCAAGACCGACGTCTCTGACGCGGCGTGGCTGTGTCAGCTGGCCGAAGCCGGCCTGCTCAGCCCGAGTTTCGTGCCGCCCAAGCCGATCCGTGATCTGCGGCTTCTGACCCGCTACCGGCGCACCCAGATCGCCGAGCGCAAGCGCGAGGCCCAACGGTTGCACAAGGCGTTGGAGGACACCGGCATCAAGCTGGGCTGCGTCGCGACCGACATCCTGGGCCGCTCCGGGCGCGCGATGCTCGACGCGCTGGTCTCGGGGACCACCGACCCCGAGGTCCTCGCCGACTTGGCGTTGGGCAAGCTGCGCACGAAGATCCCCGCCCTGCGTGAGGCGCTCCAAGGGCGCTTTGAGCCGCTGCACGCCCTGCTGATCGGATCGATCCTCGCGCACCTGGACCCCGGCAACGACCAGTCGGCCGGCAAGCGCCGCTCGGGCCGAACGCGCAAGGGCTCTAAGAACCTCAACATCGCGCTGAAGGACGCCGCGATGGCCGCGCTGCGCACCAACGACAGCTACCTCCAAGCGCTCTACCGCCGCAAACGCACCGCGCTCGGTCACGGCCGCGCCCTCGGAGCGGTCAAGCACTCCATGATCTGCGCCTGCTGGCACATGCTGTCCACCGGCGAGATCTACACCGAGGCCGGCGGCGACTACTACCAACGCCGCGACCCCCAACGCGCCACCCGACGCCTCGTCAACCAGCTCGAACGCCTCGGACACAACGTCACCCTGCAGGAGGCCGACGCAGCGTAGAGCTCAAACATGTTTTCCTCCTAGATGAATCAGTCATCCTGGTCGGCCATGATGAGGGCCATGGAGCTCATACACACCTGCTACCGCATCGGCGACATCGATCGCTCCGTCGCGTTCTACGAGACGCTCGGCTTCGAGGAGCGCCGCCGGATGCCGATCCGCGAGGAGGCGATCAACGTCTTCATGGGCGTGCCCGGTGACGGCGACCGGCTCGAGCTGACGTACAACCACGGCGTCGACGGCTACGAGCTGGGCACGGGCTACAACCACATCGCGCTCACCGTCGACGATCTCGACGGGACGCTGAGCGGGCTGGCCGAGGCGGGCATCGAGCCGGAGAAGCCGCCCTACCAGGTGCGCGAGGGCGGCTCGCGGATCTGCTTCGTGCGCGATCCCGACGGCTACCGGATCGAGCTGATCGAGCGGCGTTAGCGAAGGATGGGAGGTCGAGAGGGGTTTCGCCTGCCAGGCGAGATGGCTCGTTCCTCGCCTCTGGCCTTCGGCGACGTCACATCGGCAGCGATGTTCGCCACGTTCGCCGACACCCACGCCGACGGCTACAGCCCGCTGTACGCGACGCTCGCGCGCGTGATCGCGCGCGAACCGGCACTGCACGGGCTGATGGTGCACCCGTCGCCCAGCGCCAGCCGTCGCTGCTGCTGGCGGCGATCCACGACCTCGTGCTCGACGCGCCCGAGAGCGCCCTCGCCGCGTGGTACCCGACGGTGACCGGCGGTCCCGTGCCGGCCGCGGATCCGGCGGACGCGCTGCTGGCCTTCGTGGCCGAGCGCCGCGACGCGGTGGTCGCGCGTTTGCGCACACGCAACACGCAGACCAACGAGACGGGCCGGGCCGCCGCGCTGCTGCCGGCCCTGCACCTGGTCGCCGCCACCGCGGGGCGACCCCTGGCGCTGCTGGAGCTCGGCGCCAGCGCCGGCCTGAACCTCCGCCCCGACGCCTTCCGCGTCGATTACGGGACGGTCGCGACGGGACCCGAGGACGCGTCGGTGCGGATGACGTGCGAAGTCCGCGGCACGGCGCCGCTGCCGGCCATGTCCGCGCCGCTCGCGGTGGCGGACCGGCGCGGCGTCGACCTGGCCCCGATCGACGCGCGCGACCCCATCGCCGCCCGCTGGCTCACGGCCTGCGTGTATCCAGACCTGGCCGAGCGCCACGCCCGCCTGGCCGGCGCCCTCGCGCTCCTGCGAGCCGAACCGGTCGCGCTCCAGCGCGGTGACATGGTGCAGGCGCTGCCGCGCTTGGCCGCCGCCGCGCCCGCCGACACGCACCTGACCGTCTTCCACACCTGGGCCGTCCACTACCTGGCGCCCGAGGCGAAGGCAGCGCTGGCCGCAGTGCTGCTCGCCGCCTCCTGCGAGCGTCCCCTGAGCTGGATCGCCCTGGAGCCGCGCACGACGGCGGTGGCGCTCGGAATGGCCGAGCCGGGGCGGGACGACGCGACGATCCTCGCGCTGGCCGAGCTGCGCGCCGGGCGTCGCACCGATGTCGCGCTCGGCCTCGCCCACCCGCACGCCATCCGGATCGACTGGCGCGCCACGTAGGGTTCGGAGCCGTGGAGGAGCGAGTGGCCGTCATCGACCTCGGGTCAAACTCGTTTCGGCTGGTGGTGTTCTCCTACGTGCCCGGGCGCTGGTGGAAGCGCACGGACGAGATCTACGAGCCGGTGCGCGTCGGCGCGGGGCAGGAGGAGGGCGGCCCATTGGCGCCCGAGCCGATGGAGCGGGCGCTGGAGACCGTCGAGCTGTTCGCGCACTTCTGCCGTGCCACCGGCATCGATCGCGTGCGGCCGCTGGCCACCTCGGCGATCCGGGAGGCGGCCAACCGCGAGCAGTTCTGCGCCGCCGCGCGCGAGCGGGCCGGGCTGGAGATCGAGGTGCTCTCGCGCGCCGAGGAGGCGCACTACGGCTACCTGGCGGCGGTCAACTCCACCACGCTCGACGACGGCGTGGCGCTCGACATCGGCGGCGGCTCGATGCAGCTCACCCAGGTCGTGAGCCGCCGGGCGCGGGCCGCGGGCTCCTGGCGGCTGGGCACGGTGGTCAGCACCGAGCGCTTCCTCGCCAACGACAAGGTGAAGCCCAAGCACGTCAAGGCGCTGCGCGAGCACGTCCGCGCGGAGCTCGGCTCGGCCCCCTGGCTGCGCGGCGACGCCCGCCGCCTGGCCGGCCTGGGCGGGACGGTGCGCAACCTCGCCGCCGCCGTCATGCTGGCCGAGGACCTGCCGACCTTCGGGGTCCAGGGGTTCGCCGTTCCCCGCGAGGCGCTCGACGACCTGGTCGACCAGCTGGCGGGCCTGAGCCCGGCGGAGCGCCGCAAGGTCCGCGGGATCAAGCCCGAGCGCGGCGACCTCATCCTGGCCGGCGCGCTGGTCGTGCAGACGGTGATGGACGTGGGCGGGTTCGAGGCGCTCGAGGTGACCGAGGCCGGGCTGCGGGAGGGCGCCTTCTTCGAGACGCTGCTGGAAGGCGAGGAGCCGCCGCTGTTCGGCGACGTGCGCGCGGCCTCGGTGCGCAACCTCGCCGTCCAATACCACGCCGACGTGGTCCACACCGACCACGTCGCCGCCTTGGCCCTGCAGGTGTGGGACGCGCTGGCGGCGGCCGGCGTGCACCCCGGCCGCGCCGACGAGCGCGAGTTGCTGCAGGCCTCGGCGTTGCTGCACGACATCGGCACCGCCGTGGACTACGACGACCACCACAAGCACTCGCGCTACCTGGTCCTCAACGCGGGTCTGCCCGGGTTCACGCCGCGCGAGACGGCGTTGATCGGCCAGGCCTGCCGCTACCACCGCAAGGGCCAGCCCACCCTGGGCGCGTTCAGCGCGCTGATGCGCAAGGGCGACGAGGCGCTGCTCCTGCGCTGCTCGGCCGTGCTGCGGCTGGCCGAGCAGCTCGAGCGCCCGCGCGACCAGACCGTGCAGGAGACGAGCGTGGCGGTGGAGAACGGCTGCGTCCGGCTGCGGCTGCAGGCCGAGAAGGACGTCTCGATCTCGCGCTGGGCGGCCCAGCGCCAGGGCGACCTGTTCGAGCGCGCGTTCGGGCGCGAGCTCAGCGTGACGGATTAGGCGAGTCCCGCCAGCTTCCGCTCGAGCAGGCGCCGCTCGGCGTCGTCACCGACCAGCGCGAGCGCCTTCGGGTACGCGTGGCGGGCTTCGCCGGTGCGACCGAGGCGGCGCAGCAGCTCGCCCCGCGTCGCGTGCAGGTAGTGGAAGCCGTCCAGGTCGAGCCGATCGACGAGGGTGAGTCCAACCGCCGGGCCCTGCGCCTCGGCGACCGCGACGGCGCGGCTCAGCGCGACGACCGGGGAGTCGGTGAGCCGGCAGAGCTCCCCGTAGAGCGCGGCGAGCTGGGGCCAGTCGCGCGGCTCGTCGGCGTGCAGGGAGGCGATACCCGCCTGTAGGACGCACGGACCGCGGCCGTGCAGCGCCAGCGCGCGGTCGAACGCCGCGCAGCCCGTCGCGATCTGCGCCGCGTCCCAGCCTGCTTCTCGTCCTCGGCCAGGCCGTCCCACGCCTCCGAGCCCGGCAGCGGAGTGGTGCCCTGGTGGATCAACAGCATGTACTTCATCGCTTCCTCCCGATCGGCATCATCGCCCACCGGAGACGAACGGGGTGCGCCGATTTCGACAGCGCCGCACTCACGGTGCGAACTGCAGCACCTGGTGGATGCCCGACGGGCGGTTGGTGTACTGGATCGTGCGCAGGTTGACCGGCACGAAGCGCTGCAGCACCGTCGGGCGGCGCCACGCCGACGGCTCGCTGCCACCCTGGCGCGCCGCCTCGGCGCGCGCGCCCGCCTCGATCGCCCGCCACAGGTCGCGCGCGCAGGCCGCGCGGCGGCCGTCGCCGCAGTAGCGCAGCGCCAGCGGCGCCCGCACGCGGCGGCCCGCCAGCCGGCGCAGGTCCTTGCTCAGGTACTGGTGCCAGCCCGCGTACATGCCCGAGGGCGGCGGCTCGAAGCGCGGGTGCACGCCCTCGAGCGCGCGGCACGCGACGGCGCCGAGGCGGCCACACAGCGCCGCGCCGGCCAGGCCGTCCCAGACCGCCTCCATCGACGCCTGGCCGGCGGCGTCGATGCGCCCGTCGCCATCCGTGTCGACCCAGCTCGCGCCGGCCGCGCTCCAGCGCCCGATCTCGGCGGCGGCCGCCGCCGCCAGCGGGCTCGGGGCCGGCGCCGCCTCCAGCACGGCCGCGACCTGCGGCCACATCAGCCCGCGCGGGTCGGCCGTGGCCCCGGCGTTGGCCGCCCCCAGCACCGTCGCCGGCGTGTGCTCGCCGACCCGCGCGAGCTCGGCGCGCAGCAGGTCGTTGCGCATCACCGCGCCCTCGCCCCAGCGCTGGTCGCCGGCCGGGAAGTCGCGCGCCGGCTTGTTGTTCCAGTTGACGATCAGCCCCGACGACGGGTTCACGTCGCCTGGGTGGCGCGCCGCGGAGAGGTAGCCGCGCCACTCGTGCCGGCCGCGGCCGTCGACCGGCAGGTCGGGGTTCACGCCCCGGGGCCGCAGCGGCAGCCGGCCGGTGGTGGTGAAGGCGATCTCGCGCGCGGAGGCGTAGAACGCGTTGAAGGTCTGGGGCGAGGTCTGCGCCGCGGCGATGAACGCTCGCGCGGAGCGCACCCCGCCGAAGGTCAGCCGCTTGAAGAAGATCTGGTCGGTGGTCTCGCGCCCGGCGCTCGACCGCCGCTGCGCAAGGGCCACGAGCCGGCCGGTGCCGGCCACCCGGGCGTAGCCGATCACGGGCCCGTGCACCGTGCGGTCGAACCGGACGGGGACGGAGTCCTCGCCGCGGGCGATGCTGCCGGCCTGCACCCGCTCCATCGCCCGGCAGCGACCGCGGTACCGGTAGTGCGTGCGCGAGCCGCCGCACAGCGTCTCGGCGTAGGTGTCGATCACGTCGGAGGCCGCCGAGGTCAGCGTCCACCCGTAGCCGGCCGCGCGGCCGATCAGCATGTAGCCCGGGAACGGGACCGAGGTGGCGCCGCGCGCCCGCACGTTCGGCCCGTAGAGGCCCATCTCCAGCGTGAGGCCGGGGTAGGTGAAGCCGATCTGCGGGCCGCCGACGAAGATCGGGGTGCGCGTCGCCGAGCGCCGGCCGGAGACGAGCAGCACGTTGGAGGCCTCGGCGCGCCGCGCGCGGACCGCGGCGGCGGCGGGCTGCGGGCCCGGCAGGGTCGGGGCGGCCGAGCGGAACGAGCCGCGCGCCAGCCGCACGAGCCCGCGCGCGCGGGAAACCGGGACGTCGGTCTGCCACGGCGCCCGGCGCGTGGTGGTGGTGACCGACTCGGGCTCGTTGCGCTGCTTGAGATCGGCGTAGGCCCGGTCGCCGCGGCGTCGGCCCAGGCGGGCGCGGACGGCGTCGAGCACCTCGGCGTTGGCCACCTCCCCGCCGCCGCCCTGGCCGAGGAACTGTGCCTTGACCGCGTTGAGTGCGTAGACGTCGGTGCGCGTGACCGGCGGCGCGTCGGGCCGGTTGCGCCCGTACCACAGGTTGATCCCCGCCACGTAGGTGTCGATGTCGCGCAGCACGCGGCGGCCCTCGGCCCCCGCGGCCCGCAGCGCCCGCGTCTGTCGCCGCGTCACCTCGGCGACCACCTGGGGGCTGGGACGGAACTGGTAGAGGCCGAGGATCAGGCCGATGGCAGGCGTGCCGGGCAGATCGATGGCCCCCGCCAGCCCGTTGTACCGGGCCTGGTCGATGAGCAGGCTGCGATCGGTGGCGGTGGCATAGCCGGCGCCGAAGACGACGCCGTCGTCGGTGGCGGAGTAGACGTGCGGCACGCCGAAGGCGTCGCGCCGGATGCGCGCGCTGACCGCCGCGCCGCGCACCGTGCCGGTGACCGTCTCGTCGGTGATCAGCGAGGGGTCGTCGGCGGCGAGCAGGCGCGACGACTTGAAGAAGCCGGCGCCGTCGGCGCTGGGCGCCAGCGTGGCGTCGGTCACGTTGCGCCCCAGCGGCGTGAGCCGGTCGTACATCAGCGCCTGCGTGTCGGGCGAGAGGATGCCGGGCGTCGTGCCCCAGCTCACGCCGGGCTGCGCCTGCCCGTGCGGCAGCACACCGAGCTCGGTGACGGCGCCGGCGCCCGCTGGCGTCCCGGCGAGGACCAGCAGCGCGAGCGCGGCGGCACGGCGGATCATGGAGTTCCTCCCTCTCCCGGCTCAGACGTGGACCGCCGGCCGGGCGGGAAGCTACCACCGCCGAGCCGGTCTCAGCGGCGGCTGGGTCCCACCGTCTCGAGCTCGCGCTCGGCCGCGACCGCCTCGGTCACCTCGACCTCCTCCTCCTCGGAGCGCCCACCGCCGTCGCCCTCGGCGTCGCAGGTCACGCGCATCATGCCGGTGGCCACGGTCTCGTCGCCGACCACCACCAGCCCGCAGATGACGTCGCCCTCCTCCCAGCCGATCCGCTCGATGTCGAACCAGTTCATGTGCACCTCGGTGCCGGTCCCGCCCCACGGGCAGCTCTTGTCGTGCTGCTCCTTGGCCTTGCACACGGCCTGCATGTTCTTGGCGGAGGCGTCGACGCTCATCGCGCGAGGGTACCCTCCGTCACCGGACGTGACCTCCTTCCCACCCGGCATCCTCGCGCGCGGCCCCTGGCGAGCCGCCCAGGTGGCGACCCGATGGCGGGAGGAGCACTACGAGCCCGCGTCCGGGCCGGCGGCGAAGGCCGACGCCGCGATCGCCGCGCTGCAGGAGCGCGGCTCGCCGTCGCACGACGGGCTGGCCGCACGGCTGGCGGGCTTCGCGGTCGCCGACGACGGCCTGTCGGTCGAGCTGCAGCCGATGCGCTGGGCGCTGCGGCTGACCGCCGACGATGCGCTCGGCGCGCTCTCGGTGCTGTGCGCGGTCCGGGCGGCCGACGGCCGCTGGCTGGCCGGGCGTCGGGCGGGCTGGGTGGCCACCTGGGCCGGGCGCTGGGCGCTCGGCGCCGGCGGCGCGGTGGAGGTCGGGGAGGATCCCGTGGCGGCGCTCGCGCGCGAGCTCGAGGAGGAGTGGGCGGTCGTGCCCGAGCGCCTGGACGTGGAGGCGCTGGTGTGTCTGCCCAACCGCATGACCATGCTGATCGGGCAGGCGTGGCTCGCGCCCGGCGCCGACGTGACGCCCGACGCCGAGCACGACGCGCACGCCTGGTGGCCCGCCGACCCCGCGGCGTGGCCCGCCGAGGCGCATCCCGAGCTGCGCCGCATGGCGGGCCTGCTGGGATCGGGCGCGTGACCTTCACGCAGCTCAAGTACCTCTCCTTCACCCACTCGGCCGTCTACCTCGCCCTGCTGGTCGCGTGGCTGACACCGGGTCTGAAGGGTGGCGAGGCCGTGTTCGGCTGGGGCCACGGGGTCGGCTGGATCCTCATCAGCCTCCTGTGCATCGACGCCGTGCGGCGTCGGGTCATCCCGCTGTGGCTGGCGGTGACCGTCGTGATCGTCGGCGGGGTGGGGCCGTTCGCCGGCAGCGCGGGGTTCGTGATCGAAGAACGCCGACGCCGCTCCGTGACGGCGCGATAAGGTCTTGAGCGGTTCTGATGGCGATCAACGCGACGACGGTCGAAGTCGTCATGCCGGCGATGGGTGACTCGGTCTCCGAGGGCACCGTGCTGGAATGGCACAAAGCGGAGGGCGAGGCGATCTCGGCGGACGAGACCCTCGTGGAGATCTCCACCGACAAGGTCGACGCCGAGGTGCCCGCGCCGGTGGCCGGGACCGTCGCCAAGGTCCACGCGGCCGAGGGCGACACGGTCGAGGTCGGCGCGCTGCTGGCCGAGATCACGCCGGCGAACGGCGCGGCCCCGCCTGTGGCGCCGGAGGCCGAGGACGAGGACGGCTCCGAGGCGCCCGGGGAGACGGTCGACGTCGTCATGCCCCAGATGGGCGAGTCGGTGTCCGAGGGCGTCGTGCTCGAGTGGGCCAAGGCGGTCGGCGACGACGTGGCCGCCGACGAGACGATCGTCGAGATCTCCACCGACAAGGTCGACGCCGAGGTGCCCGCGCCGGCCGCCGGCACGCTCTCCGAGATCCTCGCCGAGGCCGGCGAGACGGTCAGCGTCGGACAGGTCATCGCGCGGCTCGCGGCGGCGGGCAACGGTGCGTCGCGCGCGTCCCAGCCCGCCCCGAAGGTGGCCGACGCGCCGCGCCCCGCCGGCGATGTGCCCGCCCCGGCCGCCGCGCCGGCGGACGACGACACGCGCGCCACCCCGGTCGCCCGCCGCGTCGCCGCCGCGCACGGGATCGACCTCGGCGCGGTGCACGGCACGGGCCCCGCCGGGCGGATCGGCAAGGAGGACGTGCTCGCCGCGGCGAGCGCAAGCGGTGACGAGGCCGCAGGCCGAGGCGGTGCCGGGACGAACGGAGCGGCGGCCACGGCGCCCACGCCCACGCCCGCGCCCGCCGCCGACGGCAAGCCGGCCGGCGCCAGTCTGATCAAGGGCGCCGCCGCGATGCTCGCGCGCTACATGGACGAGTCGCGCTCGGTGCCGACCGCCACCTCGTTCCGCACGCTCGCGGTGACCACGCTCGACGCGCGCCGCAAGCAGCTCAAGGAGGCCGGGCAGCGGGTCTCCTTCACCCACCTGATCGCCTTCGCGATCGCGCGCGCCGCGACCGAGCAGATGCCGGTCATGGCCCACCACTTCGCCGAGCTCGATGGCAAGCCGCACCTGATCGACGACGGCGCCTGCCACCTCGGCATCGCCGTCGACGTGGAGCGCAAGGACGGGGGGCGCACGCTGATGGTCCCGGTCATCCGCGACGCCGGCCGGCTCTCGTTCCCCGCCTTCCTGGACGCCTTCAACGCGCTGATCGCCAAGGCGCGCGAGAACAAGCTGACGGCCGACGACCTGCAGGGCGCCAACGTCTCGCTCACCAACCCGGGCGGCATCGGCACGATCGCCTCGGTGCCGCGGCTGATGCCGGGGCAGGGCACGATCGTCGCCACCGGCGCGATCGGCTACCCGCCCGGGCTGGAGTCCGTCGGCGCCGCGATCGGCGCCGAGAAGGTGATGACGATGACGTCGACCTACGACCATCGCGTCATCCAGGGGGCGGAGTCCGGCCGCTTCCTGCAGGTGGTCGAGGCCTACCTGCAGGGCGAGCACGAGTTCTATCGGGGCGTCTTCGCCGACCTCGGCGCCACGCTCGGCGCGCTGCCCGCCGCGCCGGCGCCCGCCGCCGCGCCGGCGCCCGCGCCGCGCGAAGCCCCGGTGGCCGCACCGCCCCCCGCCGCCGACGGCGCGGTCGACGAGGCGCTCCTGCAGGCCGTGCAGGCCGCCACCTCGCTGCTCAAGGCCCACCGCATGCACGGCCATCTGGCGGCCAAGCTCGATCCGCTGTCCTCCGAGTCCGAGGGCGACCCCGCACTGGACCCCGAGACCGTCGGGCTGACCCCCGAGCTGATGGATCGCATCCCGGCCAAGATCCTGCGCACGTACGTGCCAGGCGCCACGCTGGCCGACGCGCTGCCGCACCTGCGCGAGACCTACTGCGGCACGATCGCCTACGAGATCGAGCACATCGCCTCCCATCGCCAGCGCACCTGGCTGCGGGAGAAGATCGAGTCCGGCGCCTACCGGCGGCCGCTGACCGACGAGGAGCAGCGCACGCTGCTCGGCCGCCTGACCCAGGTCGACTCGCTCGAGCGCTTCATGCACAAGGCCTACCTGGGCCAGAAGCAGTTCTCGATCGAGGGCCTGGACATGACCGTCCCGATGATCGACGAGACGATCCAGCTCGCCGCCGCCCACGGCGCGCGCGAGGTCGTGATCGGCATGGCCCACCGCGGGCGGCTCAACGTGCTCGCCCACAACCTCGGGCGCCAGTACGAGACGATCTTCCGCGAGTTCGAGGGCGCCTCCTCGATCGAGGCGGTCACCACGATCCCGCAGGGCGGCACCGGCGACGTCAAGTACCACCACGGCGCCCAGGGCACCTACCAGCTGCCCGACGACTCCTCGATCATCGTCCGGCTGGAGTCCAACCCGAGCCACCTCGAGTTTGTCTCGCCGGTGGTCGAGGGCGCCACGCGCGCGATCCAGACCTCGCGCCAGGGCCCGCACGCGCACCTGGACACCAACGCCGCGTTCTCCGTGATCCTGCACGGCGACGCCGCCTTCCCCGGCCAGGGCGTGGTGGCGGAGACGTTCAACCTCCAGGGCCTCGACGGCTACACGGTGGGCGGCGCGCTGCACCTGATCCAGAACAACCAGGTGGGCTTCACGACCGACCCGGACGACTCGCGCTCCACCCGCTGGGCCTCGGACCTCGCGAAGGGGTTCGACGTCCCGATCATCCACGTCAACGCCGACGACGTGGCGGCCTGCATCGCCGCCGTGCGACTCGCCTTCGCCTTCCGCCAGGAGTTCGGCCACGACGTCCTCATCGACCTGATCGGCTACCGCCGCTTCGGCCACAACGAGGCCGATGAGCCGGCCTACACGCAGCCCGAGCTGGCGGCCAAGGTCAAGCAGAAGACCCCGGTGCGCGAGGTCTACGCGGCCCGGCTGGTCGAGCAGGGCGTGGTCACCCAGGAGGAGGCCGACGCGATCGGCGCGGAGATCTGGGACTCGCTGGCCGAGCGCCACCGCACGCTCAAGGAGGAGCTCTCCCACGGCGAGGCCGACCAGCCGACGGGCGGCTACGAGCTCGACCGCTCACCCTCGCCGGAGGTCAAGACCGCGGTCTCGCCCGACCGGTTGCGCGGGCTCAACGACGACCTGCTGCGCGTCCCCGACGGGTTCTCGGTCCATCCCAAGCTGGTCAAGCAGCTGGAGCGCCGGCGCGAGACGGTCGGCCCGGACGGCGGCATCGATTGGTCGCAGGCCGAGGGGCTCGCCTTCGCCTCGCTGCTGACCGAGGGGACGCCCATCCGCCTCACCGGCCAGGACTCCGAGCGTGGGACCTTCTCCCAGCGCCACCTGGTGCTGCACGACCTCAAGACGGGCCAGCGGATCTCGCCGATGCAGTCGCTGCCGGGCGCGTTGGCCCCGATGGAGCTGCACAACTCGCCACTCTCGGAGGTGGCCTGCCTGGGCTTCGAGTACGGCTACTCGATGGAGGCGCCCGAGACGCTGGTCGTGTGGGAGGCCCAGTTCGGCGACTTCGTCAACGCGGCCCAGGTCATCATCGACCAGTTCATCGTCTCGGCGCTGTCGAAGTGGGGGCAATCGACGCGGCTGACGCTGCTGCTGCCGCACGGCTACGAGGGCTCGGGGCCGGAGCACTCCTCCGGCCGGCTCGAACGCTTCCTGACGCTGGCCGCCGAGGGCAACATCCGGGTGGCGAACTGCACCACGCCGGCGCAGTACTTCCACCTGCTGCGCCGCCAGGCGCGGATCGCCAAGCAGCGCCCGCTGGTGGTCATGACCCCCAAGTCGCTGCTGCGCCTGCCGCAGGCCACCTCGCGGCTGGAGCATCTGTCCGACGGCCGCTTCTTCCCCGTGCTCTCCGAGCCGCGGATCGACGAGGAGAAGGTCACCCGGCTGGTCCTGTGCTCGGGCAAGATCTACTACGACCTCAAGGGCCACGCGACGCGCGAGGGCAACGAGGGCGTGGCCATCTCCCGCGTCGAGCTGCTCTATCCCTTCCCGCAGCGCCAGATCCTCGACGAGGTGGCGCGCTACCCGAACCTGCGCGAGGTCGTATGGGCGCAGGAGGAGCCGCGCAACATGGGCGCCCGCGCGCACATGAGCCCGCGGCTGCTGCACATCCTCCCGGCCCCGTTGGAGTTCGGCTACGTCGGCCGGCCGGAGCGCGCCTCGCCCGGCGAGGGCTACCCGGCCGCCCACACGGTGGAGCAGAACCGCATCATCCGCTCGGCGCTCGACCTGACCATGCCGGTCTCGGTCAACCCGGACAAGCAGCCCGGGGAACGCTAGCCACTAGTCCGTTTCCTCGCCCCCTTTCACGGTCTAGCAGCGGCGACCAATGGGCACCCGCGCGCGCTCCGGGGGCCGGCCGTCGGCCGTGACGATGAGGGTGACGCAGCGCGGACGGTCCACGATGATTCCGCCGGGCCAGCCTGAACGCCCTGCTCGCTCCTTCGCTTTGCAGCTGATGAAGCGAACGGCGGAGTCCGCGCCCCGCCCTGACTTGAGCACGGCGTCCTGAGCACGTCGCCTATAGACCAAGCCGACGCGTCCCTGCAGGCTCACCGGCACCGTGAGGGTGGCGCTCATCCCTTCCGGCAAGGTGAGGGGAAGCTTGAAGCCACGGCCGTCGAACGAGTCCCGCCGGCGCCCAGGCGTTCGGCGAGCACCGATGAGCACGAACGGTCCAGCGACGGCATCTCCTCTTGAGACCCGGCTCGTTCCGCGGTTGTAGGCGTCACATCTCACCTGAACGGGAGCGGCCGCGCGCGCTTGCAGCGGCACGGGCCCCTTTGAACCGTCCAGCAGCAGGGCGGCGGCCACCGCGACAATCGCCATCGACGCGAGCACCACGCCAATCCGAGCCATTGCGTTCCAGCCTACGCCCCCTCTCCGTCTGACCATCTCTCTTAACGAGAAAACCCGGCCCACGAGGGGCCGGGTGGTCTATGCCGTCAAGGTAGCAGTTCGGCTCGGACGGGCAAGTCCTTGAGTGCGCTACCAGCCCTCCGGCCGATGAAAGCCGCCGGCAAGGTCGGGCAGTTGGTAGGCGATCACGTCGCCGGCGGCGAGTTGGCGCCACCAGTGCCGACCCGCCCCCGCGGTGGCGGTGCCCTTGAGGTCGCCGGCCAAGCGGTTGATGCTCGGGTTGACGGTGCCGACCGGGACGCGCCGGCGCGCTTCCTCGATGGGAAAGCGCAGGTCACTGTCGTTGGAGATCACCATCGCAGCGTCGACGGCGCCGGTGAGCTCGTCGAGCAACAGGTGTGACGCGACGTTGACGTCTGAGCCCTTCTCTTCGCGGTAGGCGAAGGACGCCATGAACATCGCGTCCGGCATGTCACCGGCGCTGTTCTTGACCATCACCGGCCACGCGGGGCGTTGGAGGATGGGACGGCCCTTGGCGTCGCGTGTCGCCAGTGGCGCCACCTTCACCTTCTCGACGTACTTGCCGAGCTCGACGCGATCGGCGCTGCCGGTGGCTCGTAATGCCTTGAGATAGACGTCCTGGTCGCGTGCACCGGAGGTGTTGGCCTGCCCGTGAATCGGTGCGGTGCAGTACACCACCCGGTCGATCGCGGCACCTGGCCAGTAGGTGCGGTTCAGCAGGCTCTGGGCGAGCGCGCGCACATCGAGCCAACGCCATCCGGGTACGCCCCGGCCGCATAGACCACGCGCACCGAAGTACAGGTGAAGCCATCGATGTACACACCGACCCGCACGCGAAAGAGCGTACGGTTGGCGCCAGACGGCCCCCATGGCATGCCGTTGCACACCACACAGCGCCGCGAGATGCCAGCCTCGTCGCGCTTCGACTACCGTAACGCGTCGCGCACGGCTTCGCCGGCGGGGGTGAAGGCCGGGCTCAGGCGCTCGAGCAGCGTGAGCCATCCCGGGTGCACGGCGGCCGCGCGCCGGACCGCGTCCACTCCGGCCGCGAGGTCGCCCTGCTCGGCGAGCGCCAGCCCCGCCCAGAACAGCAGCTCGTCCGAGCTGGGCGCCAGCTCGGCGGCGCGCACGTAGAGCGGCGCCGCCTCGGCGCTGCGGCCGGCGCCGGCCAGGTCGTCGGCCTCGCCGGCCAGCTCGTAGGCGCGCTGCAGGCCGAGCAGCCGGCGCAACTCGCTCACCGGGTCGGCGTGGTCCTCGACGCGCAGGTCCGCGCGGAAGCGCCAGGCCGCGCCTTCGGGCGGGACGACGAGGAGCGCGGCCGACTGGCGGCCGCGGACGTCGCCGCCCTCCGCCTCGGCGGACTCCAGCGCGGTCATGAGCCGCTCGGCCAGGTCGCCGTCGGAGCGCATAAAGCCGGCGCTCATGGCGTCGGGCACCGTCGCGCGAGCCATCATGTTGGCCTGGCAGGCGTGGTGCTCGCCGAGCACGTGGCCGGCCTCGGGGATCGCGTCGACGCCGGTGTGCGCCGCCGCGCGGCCGCTCGCGTCGACGATCCCGACCTGGCGGACGGGAGCGAGCGGGTCGGGCTCGAGCACGGCGGCCAGCGCCCCTCCGGCGTCCGCACCGGCGGCCATGCGGTCGAGCGCGTCCGGGCCGTGCGCGGGCTCGACCACCGACTGGGTGGCGACCGCACCGACGCCCGGCCGCGCCCAGGTGCACAGCGAGCCGACCGAGAACCAGTGCGACTGCACGGCGGCGCCGAGCTCGCCGGAGTCGGGGTCGAAGGCGACGATCGAGTACGTGCCGTGCGGTCGCGCGTGCATCATCGGCGGGCACCATACTCAGCCCGATGGACCGCGCCGCGCGCGTGCTCGCCCGGATCCGCGACACCCCGCCGGGCTTCGTGCGCGCCTACGGCGACGTCTCGCCCGGCGCCCCGCGCTTCGCCGGCACCGTGCTCTCGGCCACCGACGACCCGACCGTGCCGTGGCACCGGATCGTCCGCGCGGACGGCTCGCTGGCCCGCGGCGAGCGTCAGCGGACGCTGCTAGAGGCCGAGGGCGTCCCCTTCGTGGGCGAGCGCGTGGACATGCGCGTCGCGCGGCTGCCAGCATGAGGCGCGCATGTGGCGCCAGCGTGAGATCCGCCTCGACCCAAGGCCGCGCGGCTTCCACCTGGTCACGCGCGAGATCGAGTCCGCGCTGCCCGAGCTGCGCGAGCTCGGCGTCGGGCTGGCCCACCTGCACCTGCTGCACACGTCCGCCTCGTTGGCGCTCAACGAGAACGCCTCGCCCGACGTGCGCAGCGACTTCGCCGCCTGGTTCGACCGCGCGGTGCCCGAGGACGCCTCCTACTGGACGCACACGCTCGAAGGCCCCGACGACATGCCCGCGCACGTCAAGGGGGCGCTGCTGGGCTTCTCACTCACGCTCCCGGTGCGCGACGGGAGCTTCGCGCTCGGCACCTGGCAGGGCATCTACCTCTGCGAGCACCGTGACCGCGGCGGCGCCCGCGGGCTGATCGCCACGCTCACCGGCGAGTGACGGCGACGGCGCGGGCGGCCAGGAAGTCCCGTTCGGCCGCGTTGTCGGCGAGCGCCAGCGCCGCCCGGTAGGCGTCGGCCGCCTCCGCGTGGTGGCCGAGGCGCTCCAGGAGGTCGGCCTTGGTGGCCGGCAGGTAGCGGTACCGGGCCAGGCGGCCGTCGCGCTCGAGCGCCTCGACCTCGGTCAGCGCGGCGGCCGGCCCGGCGACCATCGCGACCGCGACGGCGCGGTTGAGCGCGACCACCGGCGACGGCCAGCGCGCCAGCAGCGCGTCGTAGAGCTCGAGGATCTGCGGCCAGTCGGTCCGCGCATAGCTCGGGGCCTGCGCGTGCAGCGCGGCGATCGCCGCCTGCAGCGCGAAGCGCCCGGCCGGGCCGGCGCGCAGCGCGCCGACGCGCTCGGGCAGCTCGGCGGCGGAGGGCACGGCATAGCGGATCCGCGCGGCGGCGATCTTGCGCTTGGCCCGGGTGAGTCGTGCGGCCATGGTCGCCTCTGCGACGAGGAA
>Ga0136617_10002423_pt1 | contig 16626 bp, 19 predicted proteins | sample AntDrymUQ3222106_2_FD_129672 | JGI IMG/M metagenome (GOLD analysis project Ga0136617, IMG submission 129672) | Polar desert sand microbial communities from Dry Valleys, Antarctica - metaG UQ322 (21.06) | ecosystem: Environmental > Terrestrial > Soil > Desert | place: Antarctica: Dry Valley...
AACCGAACAACCAGAACGGACAAGCCGCAGAATCGTCAGCGGCGAATCATTCACACCCGAAACAGGCCACTGATCATCAACCCCAGAAAACGATCACATGAGATTGGGCGGTGGATTGAGGCTAAGCGATGAGGACAGACGACGATTGACCCAACAAGCGCTGCGGGAAGCCGCGGCGGGCCGGATCACGCCGATTATTGGGCAGACATTCCCCCTCGAGAAGTCCGCCGAAGCGCACGCCGCGATCGAGGCCCACACCGTCGTGGGCAAGACTTTGCTGGTGATCTGATGACAGCTGGGCCACACTGATCCACGGGCTGAGCTGCGCGCCGTACACGGGACCCGCTCTGCCTGGTGAGCCTGAGCCCGGCGAGCGCCGCGAACCTGTCGCCGTACTCGGGACCTCAGACCGGCTGCTGGGCACGAACACCGATACCCTCGCCGCACCGACCTGGCCCGTCCTTGCCCAGCTCGCGCCGGTCGAGTCAAGAGCAGCACCATGGCGGCTGTCTGCCTGGCGTCGAGCGCCTTGGGACGTCACAGGAGCGAGAGCCTCGCTCCTTCATCGCATCAAGTAGTGTGTCACCGGTAGCTATTCCTCGTCTAGTGCACGCTCAATATCCTCCTCTGACACGTCCTCAATTTCTAGGTGGTTAAGTATTTTAGCAATTCTGAGATCGGATTTAGTGCTGGCGCGGTGAAGCTTGTAGAGCGTGTTTCCGTAGCCGCCTTTGACTTCTGCCAGCCGGGCCTCTAGTGCGACGATCCGGTGTTCTAGCGTCTGTAGCGATGCCATGCTGTGTCATCCTTTTTTCAGTAGGACTACTTCGGTGCCGTTGCGCAGCAACGCGGACGCAAGGTTACTCTCCCCGCCTCCTGCCTTACTTACTGGCCCCCTATTCCAACTCTAGGTTCATGATCTCGCGGAGCTGGATTTCTGCGCCGTACCTCATTCGCGCACGGCCGCATGAGTGGGCACGGCGCAGTACGCGGGCAAGCCGCGTCGATCTGGTCGCCCGGCACACGGCCACCGCATAGCGGGCACCAGTTCACCGACCGCTGCGGTGGAGGGACGCGGTAACGGCCACCCAACGACTCGGCCGCAGCGGTCAACCGGAAGGTTGGCAGGAGGACGGCGGGGTGGTGCTCGGATTGCTGGCCCTGCCGTCGTGCCGCGCCCGGGCGGCAAGCAGTTCCTGCTCCTTGGCGGCGTGCGTGGTCCTCAGCTGCGTGCTCAGGCAGTAATGATTGCCCAGCGCCGCGTCGATCAGACGGACTCGCGTCGAGTGGGACACCCGGCCCGTACCGGCTAACTCCGGTGCCAGCGCCTTATGATAGAACGCGAGGAACTCGCGCAGGTGCTTCGTGGCCGGGCCGCCCATGCCGGACCGGTGCTGCTCCACGTGCTCCAGTTCGTGGCCGACCTGGAGGGGTCGCCTGGCGAACCCGGTCAGCGCCTCGTTCAGAAACGTCGAGCCGACCGACCTGGTGCCCTGAGCGTTGGCCGCGGTGCGAACAGTGGTGCTAAGGCCGGTCTCGCTGTCGTCGAACTGCACGGCGCGCACCAGGCCGGCCTTGCTCGGAAAGTAGGCACGGATGATCGCCCAGACGAGTTCGACCGCCCGTTGGCTCACCGGGCGGCTGGTGTTGGCGGCGTTGGTGACGATCGCCGCGGCCTGCGCGTCCAAGCCACGGGTGGACACCCTGGTGCCGGCGGTCTGCCGCTGGACACCCACCGGAGCCACGGCGCTGCGCAGCAACGCGGCGACCGCGTGATTGCCTGCCGTGCGCTGAAGGACGAGCACGCGGCGAGCGGCCCCGGACCCGGTGGGCTCAGCATGCCGGCGAACCAGGGCGGCCCCACTGCGGGCGGGCATCCGGCCTGGCGACGGCGACGAGTGGTGAATACGCATGGCACGCCTCTCCGCCAGCACGTGCTAGATGATCGATTCCGTGAAGCGCGTGTTCAGTGATCGTAAGCGTCCGGCACCGAGCCAGATACCACCTCCAGCAATGCGGCAATTGATGCGACCTGCGTCAGCGATGCTGGCACCATCGCCAGGCTCCGACTCCTCCCTGATGGGCGGCGGTGGTGGTGTCGACGGAGCCAAGCCAGCTACCGCCGGGGCGGACCGGAGATCCTCGCCGAACGCCGCCAGCTATGGGCTGGTCACTACCGGACGGAGTCTGTCGCTGCCACCACCGCAGGCCAACTCCCGGCCCGCCGGGTCGTACACACGATGGGCCCGGTGTGGTCATGCGACGAGGACCGGGCGCCGCTGCTGGCCGACTGCCACCGCAACGCCCTCCGGGTGACCGCGGAGCTGGGCTCGCTCAGCATCGCCTTTCCCGCCATCTCCACCTGCATGTACCAACTGGCCACTGGACTCCGCCGCTGAGATCGCCCTGACCACGGTGGCCACCGTGGTCAGGGCGCGGGATCGGCGGAGGCGGTGTGGTTCGTCCTGTGGGCCATGATGCATTCATCGCGTACCAGACCTGCGCCGACCGCTTGAACCTGGCCTGGTTGACATCAAGCCTCCCTGCGCCCCTCAACCCAACCGAGAACGTCGCGCGCCCAGCGATCCATGAAGGTGCGCGCGTACTCGTCCTCACCGACCTCGACCCCCAGTCCTCGAAGAAGCCCTGCCACGCCCGGTGCACGTGCTCGCTGCGCAGGAGCGTGCCATGCAGGTCGAGCAGGATCGTCCCGGCCGCCGCGAGCGGCGCGGTCAGCCCCATGTGAACAGCGGGTCGCCCGCGGCGACGGTGCGGCCCGGCTCGGGTGCGTCGACGCTGTCGGGCGGGGAGTCCAGCACCACGACCGGGCACACCGCCGACAGGCCGCGGGCCCGGACGGCCGCGGGGTCGAACGTGACGACCGGGTCGCCCGCGGCGACCTGCGCGCCCTCATCGACGTGCAGGACGAAGCCCTCACCCGCGAGGCGCACGGTGTCGATGCCCAGGTGCACCAGTATCCCGGCGCCCGACGGGGCGAGCACGACGAACGCGTGCGGGTGCAGCTTCACGAGCGTCCCGCCGACCGGGCTGACCACCTGCATGGGCCCGCCCGCCGGCGGCTCGACGGCCACACCAGAGCCGACCATCTGACCGGTGAAGACCGCGTCCGGCACCGCGTCGAGACCGGTCACGGTGCCGGCGAGGGGCGCCGTGACCGTCAGCAGCACAGGAGGTCCTGGATGTCGTCGGCGAGCATGTCGGCCTCGGGCCCGACCACGACCTGGACGGCGGTCCCGGCGATCACCACGCCGTGCGCGCCGGTGCGCTTGAGCGCCTTCTCGTCGACCTTGCCCGGGTCGGCCACCTCGGTGCGCAGGCGGGTGATGCAGCCCTCGATCTCGACGATGTTCGCAGCACCACCGAGCCCGGCGACGATGTCCTCGGCCTTCGACATGGGTTCTCCTCAGGTGCATGGTCCGGGCGAGAGGTGTTGACACCACCCGGTCTCCCGACCATTCTCTGCTAACTGGTTATGACCGGACGGCACCGGTGGGCTGTCTCCCGGCAATGATGGCAACCACCCCGAACGCCGCGTCATCATCGTCGCGAGGAGCCGGAGGTCCGCCCATGAGCACGAGCGTCGCCCCATCCGCACCGCCGACCGGCCGGGCCGGTCTCGCCGGCCTGCAACGCCTGGGCCGCAGCCTGATGCTGCCCATCGCCGCCCTCCCGGCCGCCGGGCTGCTCCTGCGCCTCGGGCAGGACGACCTGCTCGGCAGCTTCGCCGCCCTCCAGACCGTAGCGAGCGTGCTGTCGGCCGCGGGCGGCGCCCTGTTCGACAACCTGCCGCTGATCTTCGCGGTCGGCATCGCGATCGGCTGGGCCCGCCGCTCCGACGGGTCCACCGCGCTGGCGGCCGTCGTCGGCTACCTGGTGCTCGACGGCGTGTTCACCGCGATGAGCCCGGTGGTGCTGGCGGGCCAGCTCAACTCCGACGGCGAGCAGGCGGTCGTGAACTTCGGCGTGTTCGGCGGCATCGTCGTCGGCCTGCTCTCGGCGATCCTGTGGCAACGGTTCTACCGCACGGCGTTGCCGACCTACCTCGGGTTCTTCAGCGGCCGCCGGTTGGTGCCGATCATCGTCGCCGTCGTGATGATGGTGGCCGGGGTGCTGCTGAGCCTGATCTACCCGCTGTTCGACGCCGGCCTCACCGGCCTGGGCAACGCGGTCCAGGCCAACACCGTGATCGGCGGCGGCGTGTTCGGGGTAGCGAACCGCCTCCTGGTCCCGCTGGGGCTGCACCACATCCTCAACTCGGTCGTCTGGTTCGTCATCGGCGACTACAACGGCGCGCAGGGCGACCTCAGCCGTTTCTTCGCGGGCGACCCGACCGCCGGCACGTTCATGACCGGCTTCTTCCCGATCATGATATTCGCCCTGCCCGCAGCCGCGCTGGCGATCTGGCACGAGTCCCGGCCCGAGCAACGCAAGGTCGTCGGCGGGATCATGGTGTCGGTCGCGTTGACGTCGTTCCTCACCGGGATCACCGAGCCGCTGGAGTTCGCCTTCGTCTACGTGGCCTGGCCGCTCTATCTCGTCCACGCGCTACTGACCGGCACCTCACTGGCCCTCACCAACGCGCTCGGCATCCACGACGGCTTCTCCTTCTCCGCGGGCCTCATCGACTACGTCATCAACTTCGGCCAGGCAACGAACCCGCTCTGGCTGATCCCGATCGGGCTGGTCTACGCCATCGTCTACTACGTGCTGTTCCGCTTCGTGATCCGCCGTTGGAACCTGCGCACCCCCGGCCGGGAGCCGGAGGACGAGACCGAGCAGGGCACCCCGCCGACCGCGGGCCGCACGGACACCCCCACCACCACCACCAGCTGAAAGGACGGGACCCATGCCCACCCGAACCGTGACCGTGGCCTCGAAGGTCGGGCTGCACGCCCGCCCGGCCGCGACGTTCACCCGTGCCGTCGCCGGCTCCGGCCTGCCCGTGACCATCGGCGTCGCCGGCAAGGACCCGGTCGACGCGGCCAGCGTGCTGGCCGTGATGACCCTCGGGGTGCAGTACGGCCAGGAGGTGACGCTGCACGCCGAGGGCGACGGCGCCACCGCGACGCTCAACGAGCTGGTGGCGCTGCTGGCCACCGACCACGACGCCTGATGCCGACCGTGCGCACGACAGTCCTGCGGGGTCGGGGGGTAAGCCCGGGTGTCGTGCACGCCCCGCTCGCGCGGCTCGCAGCCCCACTCGTGACGTCGGCGGCCGATCCGGTCGGGGCGGAGCCGGCCGCGGAACGGGTCCGGCTCCGCCAGGCGCTCGAGGCGGTGGCCGCGGACCTGACTGCCCGGGCCGACGCCGCAGGCGGTCCTTGCGCCGACATCCTGACCACCACCGCGGCGATGGCGCTGGACCCGACGCTGCGGGCCGCCGCCGAGGAGCACCTGGAGCGCGGCTGCCCGACCGCGCACGCGCTCACCCTCGCGATCGAGGGCTTCTGCGCCCGGCTCGACGCGCTCGGCGGCTACCTCGCCGAGCGCGTCACCGACTTGCGCGACGTCGGGCACCGCGCAGCCGCGCACCTGGCCGGCGTCGCGATGCCGGGCATCCCGGCGCCGGGGTACCCGGTCGTACTGGTCGCGCGGGACCTCGCGCCCGCGGACACCGCGACCTTGGAGGGCGGTGACGTCGTCGCGATCGTCACCGAGGAGGGCGGCCCGACCAGCCACACCGCGATCCTGGCCGGCGCGCTGGGGTTGCCGGCCGTCGTCGGGTGCCCGGGGATCATGGCGGTGCCCGAGGGCGTCACGGTGCGGGTCGACGGCACCACCGGCGAGGTCGAGCCCGACCCGCCGGCCGCCCGGCGGGTCGGGCCGACCGCGGCGGCGCCCAGCGACCCCCCCGCGGTCGTCGGCCCGGGGTCCACGGCGGACGGGCGTCCCGTCGCGCTGCTGAGCAACATCGGCACTGTCACCGACGCCGAGCGCGCCGCCGCCACCGCCTCGGAGGGCGTGGGACTGTTCCGTACCGAGTTCCTCTTCCTGGACCGGCGCACCCGTCCGGACGTCGACGAGCAGGCCCGCACCTACGCGGCGGTGCTGCGCGCGTTCGGCGCGCGCCGGGTCGTGGTGCGTACGCTGGACGCCGGTTCGGACAAGCCGCTGCCGTTCCTGCCGCTTGGCGCAGAGGACAACCCGGCGCTCGGCGTCCGCGGCCTGCGCACCGCCACCGCGCACCCGGCCGTCCTCGATGACCAGCTGGCCGCGCTCGCCGCAGCCGCTGCCGGCACCGCTCGCGACGTCGACGTCATGGCGCCGATGGTCGCCACGGTGGAGGAGGCCGAGCGCTTCGCCGTCCGGGCGCGCGGGCACGGGCTGCGGCGCGTCGGCGTGATGATCGAGGTGCCCGCGGCCGCGCTGCGGGCCCGCGAGCTGCTGGAGGTCGTCGACTTCGTCAGCATCGGCACCAACGACCTCGGCCAGTACACGATGGCCGCCGACCGGTGCTCCGGCGCGCTGGGCCACCTGCTCGACCCCTGGCAGCCGGCGGTCCTCGACCTCGTCGCGGTCGTCGGCGAGGCAGGGCGGGCGGCCGGGAAGCCGGTCGGGGTGTGCGGGGAGGCCGCGGCGGACCCGCTGCTCGCGGCCGTCCTCGTCGGGCTCGGGGTGAGCAGCCTGTCCACGGCACCCACGGCCCGGCCCGCGGTGCACGCCGCCCTGCACGGGCTGAGCGCCCCCTGCTGCGCGGTGCTCGCGGACCGGGCGCGGGCGGCCCGCGGCGCCAACGCGGCCCGCACCACGGCCGCCCGGACCCGCGACGAGCTCGTGGGGGCCGGGTGAGGACGGTCCTGCGCGGCGCGGTGGTCACCCGCAGTACCGTGCTCGTCGACGGCGCCGTCGAGATCGACGGTGACCGCATCAACCGCGTCGGCCCCGCCGGGGAGGGCGACGGACCGCCCGCGCCGGGCACCTACCTGCTGCCCGGCCTCGTCGACGTTCACTGCCACGGCGGCGCCGGGCACGGGTTCCCCGACGCCGGCCCGGACGGCGTGCGCGCGGCCGCCGCCCACCACCTCGCGCACGGCACGACGTCGCTGGTCGCCAGCCTGGTCTCGGCGCCGGGGCCGACGCTGCGGGACCGGGTGCAGCTACTCGCGCCGCTGGTCGCGGCCGGTGAGCTCGCGGGAATCCACCTGGAGGGCCCGTTCCTCGCCCGGGCGCAGTGCGGTGCACAGGACCCGGCCGCGATCGTGCCCGGCGACCCGGAGCTGCTGCGCCTGCTCCTCGACGACGGTGGCGGCCGGGTCCGCTCGATGACCCTGGCCTCGGAGACACCGCGCTACCGCGAACTGCTCGCCGTGCTGGAGCGCCACGGCGTCGTCCCCAGCCTCGGCCACACCGACGCGAGCGCCGCCGCGACCGCCGCCGGAATCGCGCAGGCGGGTGAGGTGCCGCTGAGCGCCACACACCTGTTCAACGGAATGCCGGCGCTGCACCACCGCGCGCCGGGTCCGGCGGCGGCGTGCCTGTCAGCGGCGGTGCGGGGCCAGATGGTGGTGGAGCTCGTGGCCGACGGGGTGCACCTGGCCGACGAGACGGTGGCGATGGTGTTCGACCTCGTCGGGCCGGACCGGATCGCGCTGGTCACCGACGCGATGGCGGCCGCAGGGATGCCGGATGGGCGCTACCAGCTGGGCCCGCTCGACGTCGACGTCGAGCGGGGGGTCGCGCGGCTGGCCGGGCCCGCCCGCCCGCCCGCCGGCACCGAGCGCGCGCTCGCCGGTGGCACCGCGCGGCTGCTCGACGTCGTGCGCCGCGTGGTGCGGCACGCCGGCGTCGCCCTGCCGGCGGCGGTCACGGCGGCGAGCGGCACGCCCGCCCGGTTGCTCGGCATCGACGCCGACGTCGGCGATCTCGTGGCGGGCCGCCGCGCCGATGTGGTGGTCACCGACGCCAGGCTGGCGCCGCTGGCCATCATGCGGGCGGGCAGGTGGGTCTCCCCGCACTCCACCCACGAGCGAGCGAAGGAGGTCGGGTAGGCGTTGATCCGCCGCCACCACGCCGACGGGCTGTCCTTCGCCGATGTCAAGGCGTTCGGCACCCACCCCGATCCGCCGTCCGCCGCGGCGGACTACGGGGACTCCGCCAATATGGTTTCCTCTGGTCATAACCAGAAGGGGAGACCGATGGCGATCGTCAGAGGGATGGTGCCCAAGCACGAGCAACTGCGCGCGATCCTCGCGGAGCTGGTCGCCGAGAAGTTGGCACCCGGTGACCTGCTGCCCAGCGAACGGCAGCTCTGCCTGGACCACGGCGTCAGCCGCATCACCGTGCGCGACGCGATCGGGCAGCTGGTCAGCGAGGGCCTGCTGGTGCGGGTACGGGGCAAGGGGACGTTCGTGGCCCAACAGGTCGCGCGGTCCCGGCTGCACCTCGCGTCATTCCACGAGGACATGCGCCGCCTGGGCCTGACCCCGACCACAGTCGTGCTGGTCGTCGAGCGCACGGCGCCGCCCGCCGTCACGGCGAACGCGCTGGGCATGCGCGTCAGGCAGAAGGCGTGGCACGTGCGCCGGCTACTGCTGGCCGACAGTTCGCCGATGACGGTGGACGACGCCTGGTACAGCGCCGAGCTCGTACCAGACCTGGACTCCCACGACCTGAGCCGGTCCATCTACGACACCCTGCGCGACCACTACGGCCTCCCGCTCGACCACGCCGAGCAGACCGTGGCCGCGGGCGAGGCAGGCGAGGAGTTCGCGGTGCTGCTCGGGGTGCCCGCCGCGCGTCCGGCGCTGATCGTCGACCGGGTCTCCTTCAGTGAGGGCAAGGCCGTGGAACACACCCGCTCGGTGTGCCGGGGTGACCGCTACGAGCTGCAGATGAGCCTGGACCGCAGCGAACCCCTCCCGGAGACCCCAGCCTGACTGGGCGCGGATGGGGTAAGCATTTGATGATCCCGTAGCCGGGGAGGGCCCCGCCCGTCGACGACACGCCACTCGGGGTGCTGAACACAGGCCCGCTGGTGGTCATCTCGTGCACCTGTCATGGACAGCAGTGATCCCAGCTGAGTTCGCTGCGTCGGCCAGCTTATTGCGAGGCCGAGGCTCCTGATCGACGGCTGCGCAGTACGACGAAGAAAGCCGGGACCATCATCTGGTCACCGCCGGGGGCGGTGTAGCAGGTACGGATCGCGGTCGGGCCGCTGGCAAGCACGGCGAAGCGGTCCGGCGGGAACAGCGCGCCGATGTCGTGCTCGTCTAGCAGCCCTGGGGTGATCTCGTGCTGGAGGACCCGGGCGAGCTGTGGCGGCGGTGCTGACCCGCCGATCATCTCGGCCAGGAACGGCTCCGCAGCCGAGGACAGCTCGACAACCATAGCGACGCCCTGATCGCCGATGAGCTCCGCGATGCCGGCAGCCGCAGCAGCGTGATCCGACGGGTCAAGCTGGTGCAGCACGGTGCGCACGTAGAGATTGGCGTCGCCGGTCTCGGCATGCAGCGCGGCGACGGCGTCGTGATCCAGCAGGTCGAGCAGGCGGTAGCCGGTCTGGCTGCTCGAATCGTCCTGCGCGGCGATGGCGAGCGCTTGCGGCGAGATCTCGGTGCCGATCACCGTCAGGAAGTGTTCGGCAAGGAAACGGGTCTGGGTGCCGTTGCCACAGCCAATATCGATCATCGGAAGGCTCGGGTCGACGCGATCAGCGAAAACCGCGAGGTCCAGGGCTGCCGCTTGTTCTGGCGGCACATCCCAAAGGATCTCGCCTGGTGTCCCGCTGAGGCTCTTCCAATAGTTCTCCCAAACCGTCTGGTAGCGGTTGGTCGTGGTCATCGGGTACTCCTCTGGTCGTGGCTGTCTCGAATGGCTTGCTGTGGTCACTCGGACCGAAGCGTCACCCCGCCGGCCGTCACGGCGCGCGACCGCCTGGCAATTTCGTGACAATCGCGGGTGTAGTGGTCGGTCCGCTGTTACTCAGCGCGTAGGGTGGCCCGCCGGTCTCACCAAGCGTGATTGCTCCTGCGCACCGGTGTTGAAGATCGCACTGTTGACGACCGCGGTGGGATGGATCCGCAGTCGGGCGGGGTCGCTATGGACGCGGTAGCGGTACAGCGCATCCAGGCGTTCCTCTCCGATGCGCTCCGCGAGCAGCCGAGCGACAGTCGGCCTGAGCAATCGGTCGAGCAGCCGCATCGAAAACTCCGCTCTTCGCGTTTCCACCGTTGTCTCGTCGTAGACGCTGGTTGACCAGTTGGTAGCGGAGGGTAGCGCGATCGAGCGGTCACGCAGTCTGGCAGCGCCTTGCGCACTTGCCCATCCCCTCGCGGCCGTCGCTGGGACGACATGCAGCCGTAGTCGACGGGACACCGCGGCCTGTAGCCACTCCCCCAGCGGCGCGCGCACGTCGTCGCCGGGCATCCGCGAGCCAGCCTGCTCGCTCACAGCGAGCGCGTGCTCTTCGGGGTGAACGCCCGTCTCGGAGCCGGGCGATCGCCATCCCGGATCGCTGGTGCTGGTAGTCGTGTCGGTCCGTGCCGCTGCGTATGACTTGTCGAGTGGCCCGCTCCCCACAGGAATGGATCTTGCACGGCTCCACAGATCGGCTCAATCTGCTGTTCTGGATGAGACCGAGCCGCTTCCGGTGGGTCGCACCGCCTGCGCATGACGGCGAGCCCGATGCGTGGTCCCGTCTTGGTCGGGCGGCGTGTTTGCCACAGCATATTCAGTATATGTGCACTATCTCTCAGTGATCGAGATTGCCCTGGAGGGACAGAGTGTCACCGCTTCGCGGACCGCTTCCTCGTGCTCGGCGTCGGGTTCCGTGTCGAGGACCACGACCGTGCCGTCGTCTTCGTTCTGGTCGAACACCGCGGGTGCCCGCAGCGCGCAGTGTCCGGCGCCGATACAGACCGTCGCGTTGGCGTGGACGGTCATCGCCGCGGTTCCGGGGGATCCCATGCCACGGGCAAAGCGTGGACGCCGTAGACGATCATCTCGATGCGCAGCGGGACATCCTCCGGAGCGACGGTGAGGCGCAGTCCAGGCAAGCGGCGCAGCAGTTCGGTGAATCCGAGGGTCATCTCGACGCGAGCGAGCTGTTGGCCCAGGCACTGGTGCACGCCATGCCCGAAGGCCAGGTGCGGGCGCCGTGGGCGGGCGACGTCAAGCGCTCCAGGCTCGTTCCAGTGGTCGGGGTCACGGTTGGTCTCCGGCAGCGAGATTAGGACCATGGCGCGCACCGGGATCTGGTGCCCACCGAGCTGCACCGGTTCGACGGTCACGCGGGTAAGCCCGACATGCACGATCGACAGGTACCGGAGCAGCTCCTCGATCGCCCCGTCGATCAGCGGCGGGTCCTTGCGCAGAATGTCGAGCTGCTCAGGATGTTCGAGCAGCGCAAAGATACCGAGACCGAACATGTTCGCCGTGGTCTCGTGTCCGGCGATCAGCAGCAGACTGACGATGCCGACGAGCTCGTCGTCGGTGAGTGCTGGATCCGCCTCACCGTGAATGAGCCCGGAGAGCAGGTCGTCGGTGGGCTGGGCACGCTTCTGCGCGACCAGTTGCAGCATGAACTCGCGCATTTCGTCGCGGACCCGCAGCAGCTCCTCGAATGACGTGCCGAGGTTGAGCATCATCGCGGTCCGGTCCTGGAACTCGGCGCGGTCGGCGTAGGAAACCCCGAGTAGCTCACAGATCACCAGCGACGGCACCGGCAGAGCGAACGCGGTCACCAGGTCGGCCGATGTTCCGCCCGCGATCATCGCATCAACGTGCTCGGTCACAATCTCTAGTGGCTGGATGAGCGACTGGCGCGGGCGATCTCGGTTCAACCGACCTGGACACAGACCTGGACAGGGAGCTGCTCATCCCTGGCCGGGTGGCATGCCAGTGAGCCCGGCGCGGTAGATGGGCAGCACCTCCGCACCCCAGCGGCGCATGCCCGCCGCTGACAGTGGGTCGATACCGAGGACGTCGGCCAGTCGCTCGCGCAGGATCAGCACCGCGAGATCGTTGACCAGCAAGAAGGCCGCCCGAACCAGCGGATCCGCTCCCTCGTCGGCCAAGCCGGCCAGCGACAGATCGGTGAGCGTGTGGCGGCTCAGCTCGTACAGCCGTCGGAACAGCGCCGATCCGACCGCGCCACCCGCGAGGAGCATCCGCCCGACATACGCCGGTATCGCGGAGTCGGCCGGCAGCTGTGCGGCGACCACCTCGGCCAGGCTCGACACGGCCGCCGGGTCGAAGGGGCCACCGGCCCGACCCGGATCGGAGACCTGGGTCAACATCACCTCGAAGACCCGCGCGACATGCTCGTCGACTGCTTCGCGCAACCCGTCCTTGGACCCGTAGTGCCGCACGACCAGAGCAGGCGACACGCCGGCGGCCGCCGCGATGTCGCGGAGGGTGACCGCATCGGGCCCGTGATCGCCGAACAGTCGCAGCGCCTCGTCGCGAATTCTCGCTCGCGCGGTGCGATCGTCGGGCAAGAGTGACTGCATGTTCACTAGAGTATACAGATGTTTACATGGTCGCCAGTGACAGCCTATGACGGTGCCTGGTCGGCGGGCTGGGGTGCCGCGGCCGCGGCCAGCTCGGGGCGTGGCCTTAGTCGGCGTCCCGGCCAACCGCTGAGCCGTCCGAACAGCGAGATCAGCGCCGGCACCAGCATCGAGCGCACCACGAACACGTCGAGCAACACACCCACCGCCATCGCGAACGCCAGCTGCTGGAACGGTGCCACCGGGATGAGAGCGACGAACCCGAAGCTCGCGGCCAGTGTGAGACCCGCCACGCTGATTGCCCGGTTGGACCGGGGCACCGCGAATGCGAGCGCATCGTGCAGCGAGCGGGTGCGGGCGACATCCCATACCTGGCCCACGCTGAAGATGTTGTAGTCCGACCCGAGCGACACCAGCAACACCCCGGCCGCGAAGGGCACGTAGAACACCAGTCCGTCCTGGCCGAGCAGCCCCTGAAAGTACAGGGTGGTAAGCCCCATTGCCGCGCCCACGGCGAGGAAGCTGCAGGCCAGCAGGTAAATCGGCGCCACCAACGCACGCAGGAACAGCATGAGCAGCAACAGGTCGACCACCGTCACGGCTAGCGCGACCCGACCAAGGTCGGCGCGCGCTGAGTCGGCCAGGCTCAGCCCGAGTGCGGTGTCACCGGCGTAGGCCACGGTCGGGCGACCGCCGATCCCGGCGTCGGTGAGTAGCTCCGGCATCCGAGTCTGGAGCGCCCGCAGACGGTCGACGGCCGTCGCACCGAGTGCGTCGGAGTCGAACACCACCAGGTAGCGGACGGCGTCCCCACCGGGCCCGATGAAGAGCCGGGCCTGCGCCAGCTGCGACAGCCGTGACTGGATCTGCCGCAGTGGGTCCGGTACCGTCGCCGGACCCAATACACCGGCGACCCCCGGCTGGACCTCCAGCGCACGTTGGAACTCGGCCAGGGCCGCTGCGTCCAGAGCGATCCCCGGTCGGGACACGATGACCTCGGTGGGGGACAACACCCCCTCGGCGAAACCAGCGGCCGCACCCTCGGCCGCCGTCAGCACCGGGTTTCCGGCGGGCAGCGCGTTGACCGGGGACACCGCGTCGTTCACCCGCAGCAGCGGCAGTGCCGCGGCCACCAACAACCCGCCCGCCACCAGCACCAACACCGCGGCGCGCCACTTCGTCCCGACCAGCCGTACCACCCGGCTGGCGCGCACCGAACGCGTGCGGGTCAGCTCACCGGTGCCCGACGAACCCCTCCCCGGAAACCGGCGGGGCCAGAACGCCCATCTCCCGAGCAGCGCGAGCATCGCGGGAACCAAGGTCACCGATACCACCAGACCCGCCAGCACAGTGATCGCCAGGCCGGGGCCGAACGCCCGGAACATACTGGTCTCGGCAACCGCGAGAGCGAGCACCCCGGCGGTGACGGTGAGTCCGGCGACCAGGACGGTGGGCAGGTACTCCGCGACCGCCTCCCTGGTACCCCGCCGACCGTCCAAGCCCTCCCTTAGCCGCAGTTCCAGGCCGGACAGGAAGAAGATCGAGTAGTCCGTGGTGATGCCCAACACCAACGCAACCAGCACCGGCTCGAGCTGAGCCGGGGCGGTGAACCCGACCAGCTGCCCCCCGAAGCCGACCATCCGGTCCGCGATCAGGTATCCGATCCCGGCGGCCAACAGGGTCACCACCGGGGCGAGCACCGAGCGGAAGGTCAGCCCGACGATGAGGCCGATGGCCAGCACCGCCCCGAGCTCGACCCAGGGCAGCCACTCCAGCACCAGCCGGCCCTGCTCGACCTGAGCCGGTATGGTGCCGGCGACTCCGAGCAGCTGGTCGTCGGGGCGGTCGATCTGATCGGCGTAGTCTTGGGCGATCCGTACCTGGGTACCGAAGTTGGCGCTCGGGTCGGTGTAGAGGTAGGTGATCGCGGTCGTGGACGGCTTTCCTCCGGTGAGCGCGGACCCGGGGTTGTTGATGACCGGCAGCGCGAGCAGCAGATCACCGCTCGGCCCGTCGACCAGCGTGCGCTTGTCCACCTCGAGTGCCCGGAGCACGGCCCGGGCCTGCGCGTAGTTGCTCAAGCCGTCCGGGTCGTGCTGTACCACCGCGGTGCGGGTCAGCAGCGGCAGGCCGAACCGGCGCAACGACTCGGCCTGGGCCCGCACCGCGGGCTCGTCGATCCCGAAGACGGCACCGGACAGGCCACCGGCGTCGGCACGCATCGACGGCAACCCGGTCAACGCCAGGTACACCCCGCCCGCCACCGCCACCAAGATCAACCAGCGGAAGGTGACCACGACCCAGGCGTAGGCCGCGGCCAGCCGACCTGGCCGGGGCAGCGGGGGCAGCCGTGTCCCCCGAGCCCTGGCGGCCATCATTGTTCGCCACGCCGCTCGGAGGTTGGGCCACCGAGCCAGTCCGGCGCCGGCGCCAGGCCGAGCCTGCGGAGCTCGGCGGCGGCAAGCGCACGATGTCTACCGTCGGCCAGGTCACGCCAGGGGCTGCGGCTCACCCGACGAAGGTCGCCCAGCGGCAGCCGGGCCGCTGCCTGCCGCGCGAGCTGCTCGACCAGCAGCGGCTCCGGCTCGGGTCGGCCGTGCACGAGACGGCGCAAGGCACGGATCTGGCGCCATCGCGCGGTCCTCAGGGGCAGGTATCCAACGAACATCGGCAGGATCGGGACGAGACCCACGGCCAGCCCGAGCAGAACAGCCAGGTACTTGATGGTGTTCGCCGAACGCGCGGCGGTCTCCCGGACGCTGGTCGCGGTCGTGGCGATCGAGCCGGACAGCTGGGCCGCGGCGTCTCCGACCACGGGCACCCGGTTCAGCAGCGCGACCCCGCGGCTGGTCTGGTCAATCGCGTCCGCGGCGGCGACCAAGTTGCCGCTCAGCCGGGCGAGATCCCATAGCTGCAGCCCGACGAAGAACCCGAGCGCGGCGAACACGACTGTGAGGAACAGTGCGGCGACATCAATCCGACGCATGGCCCGGGCATCGGGCAACATCGCCAGCTGAGCGATCACCCGCCCATCCTGCCGGAATCCGACGGCCGTGGCAGGGTAGGGGACCCATGGGGCACTACGATGATCCAGAGCTTGGGGCTTCGCCGAGCGGTACGCGGTTCGGCTGGACCGCACTGCTCGTGGTTCCAGCGCTGGTGATCGGTCTGGCGGGCGGCTACCTGTTGCGGGTAGTCGCCGAGCCCGCGGCCCCACCGCCGCCACCGGTGGCCGCACCGGTCGTACCGCCGCCCGCTCCGGACCGCACCCAGTGCGTCCAGGTCGCCGAGAACGGGTCCGCGCTCGTCACCCAGGTCCAGCAGGGGGTGACCGCGATCGGGCGGCTCGACCCGGCGGCGTTGCAGCGGGTGCTCGACGAGATCCAGCGGCTGCAGGGTCAGCTGGAGGACGCGATCGGCACCTGCCGGAGCGAGCTCAGCGTCCGGCCAGCACCGGCTCCACCAGGGCAGCCCGCACTCCCCGGACCACCGCCCCCCACCGGGCAACCGGGCGGGTGAGACCACCGCCGCGGCTCGTCCGATCACCGGGCGGAGACACAGCCCGGTGATCGGACGACTTCCCGGTCGGGACATCAGCCGCCGCTCAGTTCGGCGCCGGGGCGCCGGGGACGTTGTTCCCCGGGAGGAAGCGCTGACACTCCTGGGTCTCGGCCACCGCGGCGCGCAGAGCCGGCTCGCTCTCCAGAGTGGCCATTGTCTGCGCACCAGACCCCAGTGAGCCGACGACGTTGTTGGCTGCCGCGAACGCCGCGGCGACGCTGCCCGCGTCGGACGGGTTGAGCTGGGCCAACCGGAGTTGGGCGTCCCCGACGTTGTCCCGCAGGCGGGTCAGATCCGCACGTACCTGTTCGGCGGCCCGCTCACCAACCGGTACCGGCGGAGCTCCGGCGGCGGTGACGTCCGAGAGCGCCTTGTCAGCGACCCCGCGGGCACGGGCCAGATAGTCGACGTAGGCCTTCTGGGTTGCGGCCATGTCGTTGAGGTTCGGCCGCGGCGGTCCCCCGAGGGTGTCGAGCACGGGGTTCAGAGACGTGCAGACCGTCCGAGCCCAGGCGACCGTCTCCGGAGCCGCCGCCGGGCCGGGTGCCGGTGCGGGCGCCGGTGCTGGTGCTGGTGCCGGTGCCGGTGCCGGTGC
>Ga0136617_10002424_pt1 | contig 16625 bp, 16 predicted proteins | sample AntDrymUQ3222106_2_FD_129672 | JGI IMG/M metagenome (GOLD analysis project Ga0136617, IMG submission 129672) | Polar desert sand microbial communities from Dry Valleys, Antarctica - metaG UQ322 (21.06) | ecosystem: Environmental > Terrestrial > Soil > Desert | place: Antarctica: Dry Valley...
ATGGAAGTGCGGCGGAACTCCGGGCGAGCCGGCTCGCAGCACGGCATGGTTGGTCGCCACGCTGGTCGTCTGGGCGAGCAGCCCGATCGATCCGCCCGCCAGCTGCTCGGCGTCCGTCGCTCGCACGACCGAGGATCGGTCTCCATGGTTATCTGGTGTCTTCATATCCCGGATACTACATATCCAGGATTAGATTGCAAGCACTCGCTTCGGGCGGCACACCGGGCGGGCGGAGCGACTTCTTTCCACCGATCGCCACCAAGACGACGCGCTAGCTAAGCCGCCACCAGCTCCGCCTTGCCCGCCGCCGCCTACGCGGCGACGAGCTCCGCCTCGGCCTCCGCCGCCGGCGGCACCGGCGTGGCCCGCGGCCGCCCCGGTGCGATCAGCAGCCACGCCAGCACCCCGCCCACGGCGACCGCGATCGCGCTGATCGTCAACCCGGTGCCGAGCGCGTCGACGAACGCGGCCCGCGCGGCGTCGACCACCTGCGGCGGCGCGCTCTCCAGCCCGGCGCCGGACCCGAGCCCTTCGACCAGCGCGTCACGGGTCCCCGCGGGCGTGTCCGGCAACGAGCGCTCGAGGTCCCGGCGGCCGACGGCCGCCACCAGCGCGCCCAGCCCGGCCACGCCGAACGTGCCGCCGACCATGCGGAACATCGACAGCGTGCCCGACGCGACGCCCGCCTTGGAGCCGTCGACCGCGTTCATCGCCGCCATGCTCATCGGCGACATCACGAGTCCCATGCCGAGTCCCATGAGGACGAAGGCGGGCGCGAGGAACGCGTAGCTCGTGTCGACGTCGAGGCGCGACTGCCAGAACAGCGAGATCGACGTGATCAGCATGCCCGCGGTCATCAGCGGCCGCGGCCCGAACCGGTCCGCGAGCCGCCCGGCCACCGGGCCGGCGAAGATGATCAGGACGGTCGAGGGGAGGAAGCGGACGCCGGCCTCGAGCGGACCGAAGCCGAGGATGTTCTGCATGTAGAGGGCGAGGAAGAAGAACATCGCCAGCATCCCGAACGAGACCAGGAACGCGACGATGTTCGCTCCCAGGAACTGTTTGGACCGCAATGAGTCGAAGTCCACGACCGGCGCGACGGCGCGCTTCTCGACGACCACGAACGCGACGAACGCCGCGACGCTGAGCACGAGCAGTCCGAGGATCGCGGGCGACCCCCAACCCCAGGTGTTGCCCTCGACCAGGGCGAAGACCAGCGCGGTCAGGCCCACGGTGATCCCGGCGATGCCGGGCACGTCGACGCTGCGCCCGACCGTCTCGTCGCGCGACTCGCGCGCGGCGAACAGCGTCACCGCGACCGCGCCGGCGGCGACCGGCAGGTTGATGAAGAAGATCGCGCGCCAGGAGACCGACTCCGTCAGCCAGCCGCCGAGCAGCGGCCCGAGCGCCAGCGCGATCGCCGAGACGCCCGCCCACGTGCCGATCGCCTTCCCGCGCTCCTCGGGCGGGAACGCGTTGGAGATGATCGAGAGCGTGCCAGGCATCATGAACGCCGCGCCGATCCCCTGGACCGCCCGCGACGCGACCAGCCAGCCCTCCGTGGGCGCGAAGCCGATCGTCGCGGAGGAGAGCGCGAACACGACCACGCCGAACAGGAACATCCGGCGGCGGCCGAAGATGTCGCCGAGCCGTCCACCCGTGACGAGCAGGACGGCGAACGTCAGCGTGTAGGCGTTGACCGTCCACTCCAGCGCCGACAGCGACGCCCCGAAGTCCTTCTGGATCGAGGGAAGCGCGACGTTCACCGCGGTGTTGTCGAGCATCACCATGAAGAGGGCGAAGCTCATGGCGCCGAGCGTCCACCAGCGGCGGTTGTCCTCGGACAGGCGGAGCCGTTCGGTCATGGGGAGGAGATCCTTTGCGCGATGGGGAGGAGGGCGCCGTGCAGCGCGGTGCGCTCGGCGTCCGACAGCTCGGCCGCGAACTCGACGAGCGCCGCCTCGCGTGCCGCGTTGATGCGACGGAGCACATCGCGGCCCGGGGGGAGCAGCGCCACGAGCCTGGAGCGCCGGTCGCTGGCACATTCGCGCCGCGCGACGTAGCTGCGCTGGACGAGCCCGTCGACGGAGCGCGACATCGCGGGGAGCGACAGCGAGAGGTGGCCGGCGATGTCCTTGACCGACATCTCGTGGCGCTCGGCGAGCACGAACAGCGCCTTCATCTGGGTGAAGGACAGCTCGAGCTCGCCAAGCACGCGGAACATCTCCGGCGAGGCGGCGCGGTTGACGTACGCGGACAGCACGCCCAGCACGTCGGCGACTTGTTGCGGAGTTGCAACTGTTGCTTGCACGCATGCAAGTAAAGCACATGCGGCGGGCCAACGCCGCCGTCGGCAGTCGCACGCATCGCCGGCTCGCGCTCGTCCCGCGCGAGCTGGCGTAGGCCTCAGCCGACCTGCGGGCCGGTGAGCTGCGAGCGCAACGACGCGATCTCCGTCACGGCCGCGGCGACGTAGGCGACCTGCGCCGCGTCCAGCTCCTCCTGGAGGTCCGCCTGGTAGGCGGGGTGGTCGGCGAGGCCGGCCGCGACGGCGGCGGCGTGCTCCTCGCGCAGCTCGGCGAGGTGGGTGCGGGCGAGTTCGAGGGCGGTGGACATTTCGCTGGGCTCCGGAGAGGGGAGGGCGGTGAGATCGTCACTCTCTCATCGTGTTCCTACCCCGACGATGAAGCTGGCCTCAGCATTCCCTAAGGGCTGGCCGCCATGCGGGGTACGGCTGACCGCCGCGATGCTCAAGGCTGCAGCAGCTCGTTCTGCGCGGACGGCCGCGGCGCGCCGACCTCGACGGCGGCGGGCTCGAGGTCGCCGTCCGCGGTGGAGAGCTCGTAGCCGCCCTCGGTCACCTCGAGCTCGAGCGTCGCGGTGCCCGACGGGTCGATCGGCGCGGTGGTCTGCGTCAAGCCCGCCTCGGCGCCGCCGGTCTCGAACGTGAGCGCCTGGGCGGACGCCGTCTGGTTGGAGACGATCAGGCGGATCGGGCCGGCGCCGAAGCTGGTCGGCGAGACGTTGATGCGAGCGCCGGTGATGGCGGCGCTCACGTTGATCGACGCCGGCGGGCGGTTGCGGTTGGCGTGGTCCTCCTGCCGGCCGCACGCCGCGAGCCCGATGGCGAGGACCAGGGCACAGCCAGTGGCTCGCCGGACGGGCATCCTGACGCCGGAGCGTATACCCGGCAGCGCGCTGAACGGCCCGGTTGCCCGGGCGCCGGTGCAGCGCGGCGTGCGTGCCGTCCGGCGGGGGGCGTATCACCCACCGCCCGATGTCGTCCGCCCCGCGTCTGTCTCCACCTGCGGCTCCGCCACCGCTCCGCTCGGCACGCTCGCCGGCTTGGCCTCGCTTCGAGGCCCCCGATCTCCTCGCCTTTCCGCTCGCCACGGCGGAGTTCCTGGCCGTCGACACGGAGACCAACGGGCTCGCCCGCGAGCGCTGCGAGCTGACCGAGGTCGGCGCCGTGCTCGTCGGCGGCGGGGAGCTGCACGACCGCTGGTCCTCGCTCGTCGGCGTGTCGGCGCCGCTCTCGGCCGGGATCCAGCGCTTCACGGGCATCTCGCAGGCGATGCTCGACGGCGCGCCTCAGCCCGAGGCGGTGCTGCCACAGCTGAGCCGACTGCTGCGCGGCCGGGTGCTGGTCGCGCACTCGGCGCGCTTCGACCTGAGCGTCCTGCGCGGGGCGTTCGCGCGCGCGGCGCTCGACTGGCCCGAGCCGCCGGTGCTGTGCACGATCGCCATGGCCCGCCGGCTGGCTCCGTTGCAGCGCCGCCGCGGGCTCGCCGCGCTCGCGGACGCGCTCGGCATCGAGGTCGAGGCCACGCATCGGGCGCTGCCGGACGCCGAGACCTGCGCGCGCGTGTTCTGCGCGCTGTTCCACCGGCTCACCGCGCACGCGGCGACGGTCGCCGAGGCCGTGGCCATGCTGGGTCCCAGACGGGGCGGAGGCGGCCGGCGAACCCGTGCGGGCGCGCGCCGGCGGCCGCCCGCTGAGCGGCCCGACCTCTCCGCGCTCCCGCGCGACCCGGGCGTCTACGTCTTCCGCGACGCCGACGGTCATCCGCTCTACGTCGGGAAGTCGGTCTGCCTGCGCACCCGGGCGCGCGCGCACTTCACGACGCCGGCGGCCTGGACCGGCGAGGCCGAGCACGTCGACTACCAGGCCACGGAGTCCGAGCTGGGCGCGCTGGTGCTCGAGGACCGCCTGATCAAGGCGCTGCGCCCGCCCGGCAACGTGCGCGGCAAGCGCAGCGCGGTCGGCTACGTCTACCTGCGCTGCCGGCTCGACATCGCGTTCCCGATCCTCGAGGTGGCGCGCGAGCCGGCCGGCGGGCACGCCGTGACGGTCGGCCCGGTGCGCGGCCGCGCCGCCGCGGCCGAGCTGGTCGAGCAGCTCAACTCGCTGTTCGGCCTGCGCCACTGCGGCCGCAAGCTCCCGCGCCGCCAGCACCCGAGCGCCTACGGGCAGATGGGCCGCTGCCTCTCGCCCTGCCTCGGCGACCTCGATCCCAACCTGTACCGCGAGCGGCTCGACGCCGCACTGCGGCTGTTCGTCGACGCCCGCGACGGTGGCGGCGCCCTGCTCGCCCACCTGGACGGCCAGCGCCGCGCCGCGGCCGGCGCGCGCAACTACGAGCGCGCCGCCTGGCTGCAGCGCCGCCGCGAGCGGCTGGAGGCGCTGCTGCGCCGGCTCGGAGGGCTGCTGCGCGCGACCCATGCCGGGACCCGGCTCGTGCTCGCGCCGCACCCGGAGCGCCAGGGCCGCTTCGACGCGTTCTGGATCGCCGGCGGCCGGGTCGTCGACTGGGGCGCGCTGCCGGCCGATCCGCTCGAGCTGGCGGCCCGCACCGGCGCCGCGCTGCGCGCGGCGCCGCGGCCCGAGCTCGGCGGCTGGCTGCCGGCCGACGAGATCGCCGAGACGCGCCTGGTCAGTGCGTGGATCGCGGCCCACGCGCCGCCCGCGCTGGAGCTCGACGGTCGCGTCCTGGAGGGCGATCGCCTCGCGCGCTGGTTGCGCTCCGTAGAGTCCCGGCCATGATCGCGGGCATCGACCATGTCCAGCTGGCCGCCCCGCCGGGCTCCGAGGACGAGGCGCGGCACTTCTTCGGCGGCGTGCTCGGGCTCGAGGAGCTGCCCAAGCCAGAGCCGCTGGCCGCGCACGGCGGTGCGTGGTTCGCATGTGGGGACCAGCAGCTGCACGTCGGCGTCGAGCCCGAGTTCGCGCCGGCCCGCCGGGCGCACCCGGCCTTCAAGGTCGACGGCGCCGAGCGGCTCGCCGCGCTGGCCGCGCGGCTGGGCGGCGCCGGCGTCGAGGTCATCTGGGACCAGGAGATCGCGGGCTCGTCGCGCTTCTACGCGAGCGACCCGTGGGGCAACCGGCTCGAGTTCACGGCGCCCTGACGCCGCGCTGCGCCGCCGTGAACGGGAGGTCGACGACCTCCGCGCGCGCGCCAGACTCGCCGACGGCCAGCGTGTCGCCGGGCCCGGCCTCGCGGCGCACGAGCGCCAGCGCGATCGGGCCGTGCCGCGGGGAATCCACTACCGAGCCGAGCCGGCCGACCTCGCGCTCGCCCTTGCGCAGCGGCATCCCCGGCGACGCCGGGCCGCTCAGCCGTAGGCCGCGCAGGTGGCGGTTGGGCTTGCCGCGGAAGTACAGCCGGGCGACGGTCTCCTGGCCCACGTAGCAGCCCTTCTCGAACGACACGGCGCGCGTGTTGAGGCCGGCCTCCTGCGGGATCACGGTGTCGTCGAGCTCGGCGCCGTAGCGCGGGCGCCCGGTCTCCACGCGCCGGATCTCGGCGGCGGCCTCGCCGGCGGGCAGCGCGCCCGCGGCGAGCAGCGCGGCGGCGACCCGCTCGGTGTCGGAGGCGTCGCACAGCACGTCCACGCCGACGTCGGTGGCGATCAGTCGGACGGCGGCGCCGCCGATGCTGCCGGCGCGGTGCGCGTGCTCGGCCTCCGCCAGGTCCTCGGCGCCCGCCACGCGCCGCGCGTCCGGGCCGATCAGCGCGAGCAGCCCTGATTCGAGCGTGCGCTTGTGCAGCTCCACCGCGCGGCCGAGCTTGAAGCGGCGGATCATCGTGAACAGCTCCTGCAGCGCGACGCGCTCGCAGTCGAGCAGCAGCTCGTCGCCGGCGTCGAGCACGCGCAGGTCGCCGAGCATCTTGCCCTTGTGGGTGAGGAAGGCGGCATAGCAGCCGCTGCCCGGCGCGAGCCCCACGATGTCGTTGGTTACCTGGCCGTGGAGGAACTCCTTGGCCTCGGCGCCGGTGAGTGCCAGCTTGCCGCGCTCGGAGCGGTCCACCTGGGCACAGCGCTCGGTCAGGGCCCGGTAGGCGTCGCGCTCGCTCGTGTCGGTCGAGGTCACCATTGCTTCTCATCGTAGAACCGGTGGCTGCGAAGCAGCCGGCGCTCGACCTCGCGCTGGAGCTCCTCGGCCACCACCGTCGGCGGCACTCCCCCGTCCAGCGCGCCGCGCACGACCGCGCACTCCGTCTCGCCGTCGAGCCGCTCGAGCAGCTCCAGCAGGCCGTCGAAACCCAGTCCGCGGGCGGGGGCGAGCGGGTCGTCGGGGTCCGGTGGGGGCGGAGGGTCGGCCATGACCGCTAGATTGCGGTGCACATCATGGCGCTCGCGGAGACTTTCCAGGAGATCGTCGACTCGCTGCCGTCCGACTGGACGGACCTCGAGCTCGACCTGCGCGTCCAGGAATCGCGCTACATCGACGCGGCGACGCTCGTGGTGCAGGTCAACGCCCAGCCGTACTCGCGCCACGACTGGCACTGGCGGATCCTCGTCGCGCACCAGTTCGGGCACGCCGCGGCGGCGCCGACCGTGCACGGCACGCTCAAGCTGCTCGACGACGCCGGGATCGCGGGCGAGCTGGTGCTGCGCGAGCTGCGCACGGGCCGGGTCGAGACGGTGCAGATGTGGGGCCGCGGCGAGTCCGTGCGCCAGGAGTTCCGCCGCGTCCACTCGCAGTGAGCACGCCGAGGCCGCGAACGAAGCGAAGCGGTTTCCATACCCAGGTGTGCGAGCGAAGCGAGCAGTAGTGGCACGCGTCGTCGCGGTCTTCGACGATCTGCTGCTGGGCTCCAACGTGCTGGGGATGCTGCGCGCCGCCGGGCACGAGGCGGAGCTCAGCGGAAACCCGGAGCGGGTCGTGCCCGCCGGTGCGGAGGTGCTGGTGGTGGACCTCGGCACCGACGGCTTCGACGGTGTCGCGCTGGTCGAGCGGCTGCGGGCGGCGGGCGATCTGGGCGCGACCCGCACTCTCGGTGTGTACTCGCACGTGCACCACGACGTCCGGCTGCGCGCCGAGGCGGCCGGCTTCGACCTCGTCGTCCCGCGCTCGCGCATGGCGCGCGAGGGCGCCGCGCTGGTCGAGCGGCTGGCACGCTGACACGCTGCGTTCGACGGAATCCGCTGCTACCGGACGCCCGGAGCGCTGCGGAACAGGTCGTGGGCGTTGACGAGCAGGACGTTCTCCTCCTCGGCCCTACCGCGAAGGTCCGCGCTGAACCCTTCCCTCGCGAAGATCACCCGCTGAGCGCGGGTGGCCATGCGCCCGAGGACATCCTGGTGGGCAACCAGATCGTCGAGCACACCGACGTTGGCGATGCGCCGCCATTTGCAGGAGCCGATCAGGGTGTAGCGATGGTTGCGAATCCCCACGACGTCCACCTCGACCGTTCCATTGCGCGACCACCACGATCCGATCTGACGCGGGGAACCGATCAGGCGCTCGTCTGCATAGCTCTCGAGCCAGGCGCGGCAGCAATCCTCGAACGCCCGACCCATGACGTTGTCGAGGTCGTCGAGGATCTCGTCGAGCACCTCTTCGACGCGCTCGTGCTCGAGCCGGCTCCGGTTGCGGGCGACGTAGCGAAACCAGAACCGGAAGTAGGGATCCGCGATCTCGTAGATCGACCGGTTCTCATGCCCACCAGGCCCCAGGGGAAAGCGCGGGGAGATGTAGCCGAGATCCTCGAGGCGGTCCAGCCGCTTGCGGATGTTGCTGGTCTGCACGTCCGCGCGCTGGGCGATGTCGTTGTGGCTGGTCGCTCCCCCCGCGATGGCACGCAGGATTGCGACGTAGGTCCCCGGGTCGCGGATGTTCTCGCCATCGCGCAGCAGGTGGCGGGGATCGTCGTAGAGCGATGCGCCCTTGGTGAGGATGCGCTCGCGGATGACGTCTTCGAGCTCGCCCGTGCCGGCCCAGATCTGATACTGCGGGGTGCCGCCCAACACCGCCCAGCGACGCAGCAGCGCGACCGGGTCCTCGGTGTCGGCGAACGCCGCGGCCCAGCGGTAGTCCAGCGGCGCGAGGACCGGTCGCGCCGATGCCCGTCCGAACAGCGGGGCTCCGCGCTCCAGCATACGTTCCATCATGGTCAACGCGCTGCCGCTGAGTACCAAGACGATCGGGGTACCGTCCCGATCCCAGCGGTCCCAATGGCGCTGGATGATCGAGTCCAGCGCGCCTTGAGCCGATTTCAGCCACTGGAACTCGTCGAGGATGAGCGTCAGCGGATCCCGTCGGGCCTGCTCGCCGAAGAACGAGAGCGCCTGATCCCAGTCGGCGAAGCTCAGGGCCTCGGTTCCGAGGAGGACGCGGCCGGCCTCACGGGCCAGTAGATCGAGATGCTGGCGCTCCCGTTGCTCGTCGCCTTGGAAGGCGACGACGCGCTTCCCTGTGAAGGCTCGATCGACCAGGAAGCTCTTGCCGACGCGGCGTCGTCCGATCAGCACGATCAAGGCGGGCGCGTCTCCTGCCGCGCTGCGCAGCAGTGCGAGCTCGCTGTCGCGGTCGACGATCTCACGCATGGACACCACTATATCGTGAGATAGCGTCGTACGAGATAGCGCTCTTTGGCCTACTATGCTCGAACATAGCGTCGCGAGAGATAGCGACCGAGGCCGCCGGCGAGGCCCGGGCTGGAACCGCCCGCCTCGCCCTCCGAGCGTTGGGGTGCGCCCGCGGGCGTCGAGCGCCCTCCCTCGTCAGGGGTTGCTCGTCGGCCCGACGAGCGTCGTGTCGAACGCGCGGCCGACGTCCAGCGGGCGCGTCAGGATCCCGAAGCGCCGATCCCAGCGCGCCCAGGCGCGCAGCACGTCCGGGCGCAGCTGGCCGAACGCGCGCGCACCGGCCGTGAACGCCTCGTCGACCGCGTCGAGCTGGGCGGAGAGCGCGGGCTGTTCGAGCCCCGGCTCGGCGGCGCGCATCGCGGCGACGGCGCTCTCCGGATCGCGCTGGGTCTCGCCGTAGCCGCGCTGCAGCGCGCGGATCGTGGCGCGCACGACCGGCGCATCGTCCTCGAGCGTCTCACGCGTCACGCACAGCACCAGCTCCGGGTAGGGCGGCGCGCCGTAGTCGTCGACGCGGAACTCGCCCATGCCGGGCTTGCGCGTGCGCAGCGCCACGCCTTCGACGTTCCAGAACGCCGTCGCGCCGGCGACCCGCCCGGCCAGCAGGGCCTTGACGGCCTCGAACCCGATCGTGGTGGCGCGCACCGCTTCGGGGTCGCCGCCGTCGCCGGCGACGACCGAGCGCAGGACCGCCTCGTCGGACGGCAGTCCGGTGACGCCGGCGCGCTCGCCCTCGAGGTCCTTCGGCGAGCGGATCGACGGCTGGGCGAGCACCGCCGCCAGCGGGCGCTGCACGAACGCCATCACCCCGACGATGTCGCGCCCCCGCTCGCGGGCGAGCCCGAGGTCGTGGATGTCGAGGATCGCCATGTCGGCCTTGCCGGCTCCCAGCAGCTTGAGCGCGTCCGTCGATGCCCCCGGCTTGCGGATCGTCAGCTCGACGCCCTCCGCCTCGTCGTATGCGCGCTCGGTCGCCATGTACAACCCGGCGTGCACGGCGTTCGGCGTGAAGTCGAGCAGCAGCGTCGCCTCGGCCCCCGGCCGGTCCTGGCCGGTGGTGGAGCCGCAGCCGGCAACCAGGACGGCGAGGAGGAGGGTGAGCGAGGGGCGCACGGTGGCCGACGAGGCTAGTGCCTAGACTCCGCTCCAGATGCGCCGCCGGGTCACGTTCTCGCGCAACGTCACGCTCTCCCTGTCGCGGACCTGCGTCTCGCACTGCAAGTACTGCGCGTTCGCGACCCATAGGCCGCACCTGCACGAGCCCGACGAGGTCGAGCGGATCCTCGACGGGGCCGCACGGCGGCAGGTCAAGGAGCTGCTGGTGCTCACCGGCGACGACCCGGCCCACCATCCCGGCGTGCGGTCGAAGCTGGAGGAGCTGGGCTTCGCAGACTTCGTGGCCTACGTCGTCTGGTGCTGCGAGCGCGCTCTGGAGCGCGGGCTGCTCCCGCACACCAACCTCGGCGCGCTGGGTCGCGCCGAGCTGGCACGCCTGCGCGAGGTCACGGCCAGCCAGGGGCTGATGCTCGAGTCGCTGCGGTCCGACCTCGTCGCCCACCAGGCGTCGCCGACCAAGGACCCGGCGCTGCGGTTGGCGACGCTGCAGGCCGCCGACGCGCTGAAGATCCCGTTCACCAGCGGCATCCTCGTCGGCATCGGCGAGACCGAGGAGGACCGGATGGCGGCGCTGGAGGCGCTCGCCGGCTTCGGGAACCTGCAGGAGGTGATCCTCCAGAACTTCGTCCCGCACCGCCGCTACTACGGCGAGGAGCCGGCGGAGATCGCGACCGAGGCCGCCGCGGCGTACTGGCGCACCGGCCTGCACGACGGCGCCGGTCGGGGTGGTGGGCGGGACCCGATTCCCGCGCCCGGCTGGTCGTCGCCGGTCACGGTGGAAGACATGGTGCGGCTGGTGGAGGAGGCGCGGCGGCTGATGCCCGAGGTCGGCATCCAGGTGCCGCCGAACCTCTCGGACTGGTGGCCGCGGCTGGTGGAGGCGGGAGCGACCGACCTCGGCGGGTTGAGCGCCAACGGCGACCACATCTCCCCCGAGCACCCGTTCCCGTCGCCGGCGCAGGTGCGCAAGCGGATGGCGGCCGACGGCATCGCGCTGACCGAGCGGCTGTGCGTGTACCCGCAGTTCATCGACCCCGAGTGGCTCGCACAGGGCGTGCTCGACGTGATCAAGGCGCGCTTCTGGAGCTTCATCCCGCGGCGCGGCTCCGGTCGGATCGACGGGCCGAACGGCGCATTGGCGCCGGACACCATCGCCCGCGCGCACGCCGGGCGCAGGCTCGGCCCCGGCGAGCTGACCGCGCTGTTCGCCGAGACGCGCCCGGCGGTGATCGAGGACATGCGCCAGGCCGCCGACGACCTGCGCGCCGAGCTGGCCGGCGAGACCGTCACGTTCGTCGTCAACCGCAACATCAACGTGTCCAACGTCTGCATCGTCGGCTGCGCGTTCTGCGGCTTCGGCCAGGGGCGCCGCTCGCCCGACGCCTACACGCACGAGCGCGACGACTTCGTCGCGCGCATCCGCGACGCCGTCGCGTACGGGGCGACCGAGCTGTGCATCCAGTCGGGCATCCACCCGGACTGGACGCTGGCGGACTACGAGGGCTGGCTGCGGCTCGCGCAGGCGACCGCGCCCCAGCTGCACCTGCACGCCTACAGCCCGATGGAGGTCGCGCACATGTGCGACCAGTCGGGCTTGGCGCCGCGCGAGGTGTTCGCCCGCCTGGCCGACGCCGGCCTCGGCTCGGTCCCGGGCACCGCGGCCGAGGTCCTCGACGACGGCGTGCGCCAGCGGATCAGCCCGAACAAGCTGCCGGTCGCGCGCTGGGTGGAGATCGTCGAGGCCGCGCACGGCGCCGGGCTGCGCTCCACGGTGACCGTGATGTTCGGCCACATCGAGGAGCCGCACGAGCTGGCCGAGCACATGCGCGTCGTGCGCGCGCTGCAGGAGCGGACCGGCGGCTTCACCGAGTTCGTGCCGCTCTCGTTCATCCCGTTCCATACGCTGCTGGGCCGCACGCACGGGATCGAGGAGATCTCGCGAGCGGAGAACCTCAAGCACACCGCCGCGTTCCGCCTGGCGCTCGGGCGGACCGTGCCGAGCCTGCAGGCGAGCTGGGTGAAGATGGGGCTCGATGCCGCCACGGAGGCGCTGCGCTGGGGCGTCAACGACCTCGGCGGGACGCTGATGGAGGAGAGCATCTCCCGCCTCGCCGGCTCCTACCACGGGGTCAAGCTCGATCCCGACGACCTCGTGGCGGCGGCGCATCGCGCCGGGCGCCCGGCGGCTGAGCGCACGACGCTCTACGGGCTGCGCCGGCACTATCCGCTCGCCGTCGCGGCGTGACGGGCGCGCTGGCGCTCGGCCGGCGGCTCGCCGCCGGTGAGATCGACGCCGTCGCGGAGTGCGAGGCCGCGCTCGGGCGCGCCCGAGCGACCGGGTGCGCCTTCATCGCGCTGACCGAGGAGCGGGCGCGCCGGGAGGCGCGCGAGAGCGCCCGGCGGCTGGCGGCGGGCGCCCCGCGCGGGCCGCTCGAGGGCGTGCCGATCGCGTGGAAGGACCTGATCGACGTGGAGGGCGTGCCGACGACCGCGGCGTCCGCGCTGCGGCGCGACGCCGCGCCGGCGACCGCCGACGCGCCGGTGGTCGCGCGGCTTGCGGCGGCCGGGATGGTCTGCATCGGCAAGACGAACCTGAGCGAGTTCGCCTACTCCGGGCTGGGGCTGAACCCCCACTTCGGGACGCCGCCGAACCCGCGCGCGGGCAACGTGCCACGAGCGCCGGGCGGCTCGTCGTCGGGCTCTGCGGTCGCGGTGGCCGCCGGTGCGGTCACGTGCGCGATCGGCACGGACACGTCGGGCTCGATCCGCGTCCCGGCCGCGTTCTGCGGTCTCGCGGGCTTCAAGCCCACCGCGGCCCGCGTCGATCGCACCGGCGTGCTCCCGCTCGCCGCCACGCTCGACAGCGTCGGCCCGCTGGCGACGTCGGTCGCCGATCTGGTGGCGCTCGACGCGGCCCTGCGCGGGGCACCGGTCCCCGACGGGATCGTGGCGCCGGCGGCGGGGCCGTCGGATCCGCCGCCGCGCGGGCTCGCCGCGGGAGCGGGACCTTTGGAGCATCGGCTCGCCCGGCCCGACGCCGCAGCGGCGGCGCTGCGACTCGTCGTCCCGGAGAGCGACGTCGTCGACGCGGTCGAGCCCGTGGTCGCGACGGGCTTCGCGGCGGCACTCACCGCGCTCGAGGCCGCCGGCGCGACGATCGAGCGCCGGCAGCTTCCCGCCCTCGAGGCCGTGCGCGCGCTGCAGGTCGAGCACGGCAGCCTGGTCGGTCACGAGGCGTGGCGCGTGCACCGCGCGCTGCTGGACTCGTCCGACGCCGAGCGGCTGGACCGGCGCGTACTGCGGCGGCTGCGCGAGGGCCGCGCGCTGCCGGCCGCGGGCTACGACGCGATCCTGCGCGAGCGGCCGCGGCTGCAGGCACAGCTCGCGGCCGAGCTCGGCGCGGCGCTCGCGGTCTGGCCCACCGTGCCGCACGTGGCGCCGGAGCTCGAGCCGCTCGAGCGCGACGCCGACCACTTCGCGCGCACCAACCTGCGCACGCTGAGCGCGACGATGCCGGGCAGCGTCCTCGACATGCCGGGCGCCGCGCTGCCGATCGGCACGGACGCGGCCGGGCTCCCGATAAGCCTGCTGCTGTCGGGGCCGCGCGGGTCCGACGATCGCGTGCTCGCGGCGGCGCTCGACGCCGAGGCGGCGCTCGGCGGGCCTTGAGAGAGGAGCGTCAAAGTGGAGAAGTCGGCTCAGCGCGGGAGGCCGCGCGGTAGAGATTCTGCTCCTGGCCGGTAGAGAATCAGGAAATCCCTGCAAAGATCGACGGGAATACGGGGCCTCGCCGCGGAGTACGAGCGGGTGGCCACCGCAGTCGCGGACCTGAGCGCGCTCATTCACGGCGGCAACGGCGCTACGCTTCACCGCCGGCCAGGAGCGTGCCCTTGCGGCGCTGCGCGTTTAGGGCCGCCGTGAGTTCACCCGACGCGAGTACGAAGAGGCGGCGGGGATCAGGAGATGCGCGGCGGGCGCCGACCTGCGCGAGCTCGTGCGCCATGGCGTGCCGGGAGCCCGTGGGGCAAGTTCGAACACGCGCTACGTGTTCGCCGGTGCCGTCATGCCCGGACAACGGGCATCGCGCCGAGGCAGGCCGACGCAGTGGACGGACACCGTGATCGAGGCCGAACTCCGCTCGTTCCTGGACGGCAGATCGGACTGGCCATCCCCGTCAGAGTTCCGCGCTGCGGGCAAGGGACCGCTGTACGCCGCCGCCGCCAGAGCCGGCGGGATACAGCGTTGGCGGCGGATCGTCGGCCTGGGCTAGCGCAGCAGCAGGTGCGAGTCGCCGAACTCGTGCCAGCGGTAGCCGGCGGCGATCGCTGCCGCGTAGGAGCGTTCGACCAGCGCGCGGCCGGCGACCGCCTCGAGCAGCAGCAGGTGGCTCGCGTTGGGCTCGTGCCAGCCGGTGACGAGGCCGTCGACGGCGTGGACGCCCCGCGCGGGCGTGATCGTGAGCGACGTCCAGCCGGAGGCCGCGTGCACGTTCCCGTCGCGCCGCGCGGCCGTCTCGAGCGCGCGGGTGACCGTGGTCCCGACCGCGATCACCCGGCCGCCCGCGCGATGGGTCGCGTTGACGCGTGCGGCGCTGGCGGCGGGGACCGTGAAGCGCTCGGGGTAGGGCCGCTCGCCGCGTTCCTGCGAGCTCACGCCGGTGTGGAGCACGATCGGCGCGACGCCGACCCCGCGCCGCGCGAGCGCACGCAGGACGCCCGCCGTGAACGGCCGTCCGGCGCTCGGCATCTCGGCGCTGCCGGGCACGCGCGCGAAGATCGTCTGGTGATCGGCGAGCGGCCGCGGCTGCGGCTCGTGGGCATAGCGGATCGGCTCGCCGTGCGCGTCGAGGTACTCCAGCAGCGGCGACGGAAGCTCCAGCGCAGCGACCCACAGCCGCCCGGCGGAGAGGTAGGGCGCGACGAGCTCCGCCGTACCGCCGCCGGTCAGCTCGAGCCGCTCACCGCAGGTCGCGCCGCGGAAGCGCGCGCCGCCGCGCCGCAGCTCGACCACCCAGCGGCGCGGGGCGACCCCGGAGCCGGCGCCCGGCGGCTCCGGCGTGGAAAGGTGCAACTCCAGCGCGGTCCCGTCGGCGCGTCGCGCGCCCAATGCCGCCGGCAGCGTCGCGGACTCGTTGACCACGAGCAGGTCGCCGAGCCGCAGGAACGCCGGAAGGTCGCGGAAGCGCGCATGCGCGAGCGGCGCGTCGCCGCGCGCGACCATCAACCGCACGGCGTCGCGCGCCTCGGGCGGCTGGGAGGCCTCCAGCGCCGGCGGGAGCGTGAAGGCGAGCGCGGTGCTCATGCGGGCGCCTCGGCGATCACACGGGCGGTGTAGCGGCCGCTCGGCAGGTCGCCCTCGATCAGCCGCAGCACGCCCGGGACGCTCTCCGCCGGCGCGGGGCGGTCGGAGATGTCCTCCCCAGGGAACGCCTCCTGGTGCATCCGCGTGTTCATGTCGCCGGGATCGACCGCGTAGACCCGCAGGCGCGGCTGCTCGGCGGCGAACACGGCGGTGAGCTGCTCCAGTGCGGCCTTCGAGGAGCCGTAGCCGCCCCAGCCCTCGTAGGGCTCGACCGCGGCGTCGGAGGTGACGTTCACGATCCGGCCGCCCTCGGCGAGCTGTGGCAGCGCCAGCTGCGTGAGCGCCAGGGGTGCGAGCACGTTCACGCGGTAGACGTGCTCGAGCTCGTCGAGGGGGTAGCCGGACAGCCGGGGGAGGGGAGAGGGGCCGAGGGTCGAGGCGTTGTTGACGAGCAGGTCGAGCCTGCCCGCGGCGGCGACCAGCGCGTGCCGGTGCCACGGGTCGGCAACGTCGCCGGGCAGGGCGATCACCTCGGTGCGCGCCCGCAGCGCAGCCGCGGCCTGCTCGAGGGCGGCGCCGTCGCGGGCGTCGATGACGAGGCGCCAGCCGCGGTCGGCGAGCGCGCCGGCGAGGGCGAGCCCGAGGCCGCGTGAGGCGCCGGTGACGATGGCGGTGGGCATGCGGATCACGCTACGTCGGGATCCGCCCGCTTCCCATCGGGAATTGGACCTAGGACCCTCCGGAGGGGGCCAGTCCTCTCCTCGCCGGCGGCCGCGTCAGTCGATGTAGTGCGAAGCCGCTCTGCGAGCCGATCGACCTCGACCCGGAAGATGTCGGCGCGGCTGTAGTGCCCCGCGGGGTCGAAGTTCTGCCGCTCCCGAGCGACGAGCGACACGTCCAGGTCGGCGATGACTAGGCGTTCGTCGTCTGCGACCGGCTCGACGAGCCAAGCGCCGTCGGGAGCTGCGATCGCCGAGCCGCCCCCGGCAATACTCGGTCACCTCGATCTGCTCGAGGGCGACGATCTCGTGATGTCGACCGTATTGCGCGGGTTGCCCGGCCAGATGCTGACGTGCAGATCCTCCCCTTGGGCGTACATCGCGTGCCGGGCCTGAGGCATCCAGTTCTCCCAGCAGTTCAAGCCGCCGACGCGGGCCTCGCCGTACCGGAAGGCCTTGTCGGGGGCCTCGGCGATGGCGCTGCACACGCGCGCGACGCCGGGCGTGTACGCCATGCTCAGGTCGTCGACGGTGCGCAGCGGGTGCTTGAGGCGCAGCTCGAGCTTGCCGCCGACGTGCATGCCGAGCGTCCGGTCCGACCAGTCGACGACCTCG
>Ga0136617_10002425_pt1 | contig 16617 bp, 18 predicted proteins | sample AntDrymUQ3222106_2_FD_129672 | JGI IMG/M metagenome (GOLD analysis project Ga0136617, IMG submission 129672) | Polar desert sand microbial communities from Dry Valleys, Antarctica - metaG UQ322 (21.06) | ecosystem: Environmental > Terrestrial > Soil > Desert | place: Antarctica: Dry Valley...
GACGCCGTGATCCACACCCACGACTGGGCCTACGACATCGTCCGCGCGGCGGTCGCCCGCGGGCACGCGACGTTCCGGGACCACTGGGAGGGCGGCGGCCACGGAAGGGCCGACCGGACGCGCGACTGGATCGACGTCAACCGCGAGGAGATGGCGGCCGCGCTCGGCGCACGCGAGTGAGCCTCAGGCTCCCTCGAGGCTCTTTCCGATCCCGTCGAGCGCGTAGGGGATGCTCAGCACGGAGTTGAAGGCGACGGCCGCGCCGAGCTGGGTCGATGTGTAGTACGGCAGGTCGGTGACGCGCTTCTCGCGGGCGACGTCGAGCCGGTTGAAGAGCTCGTCGCCGTCGAGCTTCTTGCGCGCCGGCGCGTCGATCAGGAGGAACAGCCGGTCGACGTCGAGGAGGTCGACGCGCTCCTTGGCGATCTCCGTGCCGAAGCCCTTGCCGATCAGCTTGTCGAGCTTCGCCGACGGCTGGTAGCCGAGCTCGCGCAGGAACTGGCCGCGCGGGTCCTTCGAGCTGAACGGGTAGTAGCTCTTCGGCGCGGTGCCGGCGTCGACGACGACCGCGGTCTGCTCCGCGGCCTCGGGATGCGCCTTGCGGAACGCGGCGAAGCGCGCCTCGGTCTCCTCGATCAGCTTCTCCCCCTGCGCGACGCGACCCACGGCCTTGGCCGCGACGCGCGTCATGTCGCGCCACGGCGTCGTGTACGGGTCGCCCTTGGCCTGGGCGACGGTCGGCGCGATCTTGGAGAGCTTGTCGTAGTCGCCGCGCTTGAGCTCCGCATAGAGGCCGAGGATCAGGTCGGGACGCTGGGCGGCGACCTTCTCGAAGTCGATCTCGTAGGACTTGCTGCTGACGGCCACCGGCGGCTTCTCACCCCACGCCGCGCGCTCCCACGGCCACTTGCCGAACGTGCCCTGGGCGAACCAGTCCATCGCACCGACCGGGCGGACGCCGAGCGCGAGCAGCGGCTCCTGGTCGGTGTAGCCCACGACGACCACGCGCGTCGGCTTCGCGGGGATGGTGGTCGTGCCCAGCGCGTGGGCGAGCTTGACCGGAAAGCCGGCCTCGGCGGAGGAGGCGGACGAGCCGGCGGGCTCGTCGTCGCCGCCGCACCCGGCGACGGCCAGTGTGAGCACCAGCAGGAGAAGGAGGCGGTTTCGAGATCGCATATTAGGGAACCCTAACACGATGTTAGGGTCCCCTAAGAGATGAGCTCACACCACCTCGACCAGCCGCTCACCCGTCGCGGCCTCCTGGCCGCCGCCGGTGCGCTGGGCCTCGGGCTCGCCGCCTGCGGCGAGTCCGAGTACTCGGCACCCGCGCGCAAGCCGGCCGCGAGCAGCGGCAGCTTCCCGGCGCGCGTGCCGCACAAGTACGGCACCAAGACCGTCGAGCGCGCGCCGAAGCGCGTGGCCACCTGCTGAAGATGCCGGCGGAGATCGAGACGCTGTTCGGCAAGCACTTCTACGCCCAGATCTCCGCCGAGCGGCTCGACCTGCTCGACACCGCCGACGTGCTCGTGCTCGTCGCCTCGCGCAAGTCGCAGACCCGGCAGCTGACCTCGTCGCGGAGCTACCAGCGGCTGCGCGCCGTGCGCGAGGACTGCCTGGTGCGGATCGACGAGCCCGACCTCGCAATCGCGATGTCGTACTCGTCCGTGCTGTCGACGCCCTACCAGCTGCGAGAGGTCGTCCCGCGCCTGCGTGCCGCGCTCGCGTGAGCAGGCGCGCGGGCGGGCTCGCGCTGATCGTCGCGGGGCTCGCGCTCGTCCTGCTGCTGAGCATCAGCGTCGGCGCCCGGCCGATCCCCGTCGACCGTGTGTGGGGCCTGGTCTGGACCCCGGACGGCTCCGACGACGCGATCATCGTCCACGACCTGCGGATCCCGCGCACGGTCCTCGGGCTGGTGGTCGGCGCGGCGCTCGGGGTGGGCGGGGCGCTGATGCAGGCGCTCACGCGCAACCCGCTCGCGGACCCGGGCCTGCTCGGCGTCAACGCGGGGGCGGCGGCGGCCGTGGTGACGGCGACCGCGGTGCTCGGCATCGTCAGCCCGCTGGTGTACGTGTGGTTCGCGTTCCTCGGCGCGGGCGTCGCGTCGGTGGTCGTCTACGGCGTCGGGGCCGCAGGGCGCAGCGGCGCGACGCCGGTGCGGCTCGCGCTCGCCGGGACCGCGGTCAGCTTCGCGCTGCTCGCCTACGTGCAGGGGCTCACGCTGATCGATCGCGAGACACTCGATCAGTACCGCTTCTGGCAGGTCGGCGCGCTCGCCGGGCATGCGCCGTCGCTGAGCGCGCAGATCGCCCCCTTCATCGCCATCGGCCTGCTGCTCGCGTTCGCGCTCGGGCGGCCGCTGAACGCGATCGGGCTCGGCGACGAGGCCGGGCGCGCGCTGGGGGCGAGCCCGGCGCGCACGCGGGTCCTCGGCGCGGTTGCGATCACGCTCCTGTGTGGCGCGGGAACGGCGGCGGCCGGCCCAATCGCGTTCATCGGGCTGACCGTCCCGCACGTCGCGCGCGCCATCACCGGGCCCGACCAGCGCTGGGTGCTGCCCTACTCGGCGCTGCTGGCGCCGGTGATGCTGCTCGGCGCGGACGTCGTCGGGCGCGTCGTCAACCGCCCGGGCGAGCTCGAGGTCGGGATCGTCAGCGCGCTGATCGGCGGGCCCGTGTTCATCGCGATCGTCCGCCGGCGGCGGATCGCGCAGCTGTGACCGTCGCGTCGCGGACTGCCGGGGTGGCGCTCGCGCTGACGGCGGCGCTGCTCGCGCTGCTCGTGCTCTCGGTCGGGACAGGGGAGATCGCGATCCGGCCCGGCGAGGTCGCCGCGACCCTGCTCGGCGGCGGCGATCGAGCCACCGGCTTCGTGATCGAGACGCTGCGGCTGCCGCGCGCGCTCACCGGCGCGCTGATCGGGATCGCGCTCGGCGCGAGCGGCGCGATCTTCCAGAGCATCACGCGCAACCCGCTCGGCAGCCCGGACATCGTCGGCTTCGTGCAGGGCGCCGCGGCGGCCGCGGTGCTCCAGATCGTCGTCTTCGGCGGCGGGACGTTCGCGATCGCCGGGGGCGCCGTCATCGGTGGCGTCGGGACGGCGCTGCTGGTCTATCTGCTCGCGGCCCGCGGCGGCGTCCAGGGCTACCGGCTCGTCCTGATCGGGATCGGCGTCAGCGCGATGCTGATCGCGGTCACCGACTACCTGCTCACGCGCTCCACGCTCGAGCAGGCGCAGTCCGCGCAGATCTGGCTCACCGGCAGCCTCAACGGCCGCGGCTGGGAGCACGTGCGCCCGATGGCGGTCGCGCTCGCGGTGCTGCTGCCGGCCACGGCGCTCCTGATCCGCCCGCTGCGCATGCTCGAGCTCGGCGACGACACCGCGCGCGCTCTCGGCGTCGCGGTCGAGCGCTCGCGGCTGGCGCTCGTGTTCGTCGCGGTCGGCCTGTGCGCGGTCGCCACCGCCTCGGCCGGCCCGATCGTGTTCGTCGCCCTGGCCGCGCCGCAGATCGCGCGCCGGCTGACCCACGCAACCGGCCCCGGCGTCGCCTGCGCCGCGCTGATGGGCGGCGTGCTGCTGCTGGGCGCCGACTGCGCGAGCCAGCGGCTGTTCGGTGACACGCAGCTGCCCGTCGGCGTGATGACCGGGGTGTGCGGCGGCGTCTACCTCATCTGGCTGCTGACGCGCGAGTGGCGGCGGGGGAGCGGATGAGCGAGCCGCGCCTGCACGGCGAGGAGCTGACGCTCGCCTACGAAGAGCGCGTCGTGTGCGAGGGGCTCGGCGTCGCGATCCCGGACCGCTCCTTCACCGCCATCGTCGGCCCCAACGCGTGCGGCAAGTCGACGCTCCTGCGCGCGCTCGCGCGCATGATCAAGCCGCGCGAGGGCACGATCATCCTCGACGGCCAGGCGATCGGCACGATCGGCTCCAAGGAGGTCGCGCGGCGGCTCGGCCTGCTGCCCCAGAGCTCGATCGCGCCCGACGCCATCACGGTCGCCGACCTCGTCGCGCGCGGGCGCTATCCGCACCAGGGGATCCTGCGCCAGTGGTCGCGCGAGGACGAGCAGGCCGTCGCGCTCGCGATGCGCCGCACCGCGGTCGACGACCTCGCCGGGCGCGCGGTCGACGAGCTCTCGGGCGGCCAGCGCCAGCGCGTCTGGCTCGCGATGGTGCTCGCCCAGCAGACGCCGCTGCTGCTGCTCGACGAGCCGACGACGTTCCTCGACATCGCGCACCAGCTCGAGGTGCTCGACCTGTGCGCGGACCTGCACGAGCACCACGGCCACACGGTCGTCACCGTGCTCCACGACCTCAACCACGCCTGCCGCTACGCGAACCACCTGATCGCGATGCGCGAAGGCGCGATCGTGGCCGAGGGCGACCCGGCGGAGATCGTTGACGCCGCGCTCGTGGAGCGCGTGTTCGGCCTGCGCTCGCGCGTCATCCCCGACCCGGAGACGGGGCTCCCCCTGATCGTCCCGGCGCGCCGATGACCCGACCCTTCCCCCTCCACACCGGCATCGCGGCCGTCGCCGCGATCCGCGAGCTGACGCCGGGGATGACGCGCTTCACGCTGCAGGCAGGCGCCTTCGCGGACCCCGGCGTCGAGCAGCCCGGCGAGATCCTCACGCTCGGGTGGGCGCCCGACGGCGACGCGCTGGTGCTCCCGGAGCTGGGCTGGCGCTTCCCGGCGGGCCGGCCCGAGCAGCACTGGCGCAACTTCACGGTGCGGCGGTTCGACCCGGCCCGGGCCTGCATCGACGTCGACATCTACCTGCACGGCGACATCGGGCTCGCATCGGCGTGGGCGCGGCGCGCGGCGGTGGGCGACCCGGTCGGCTACGCGGGCCCGCGCACGCACTGGGAGCCCGATCCCGAGGCCGCCTGGGTCCTCCTCGCGGCCGACGAGACGGGGCTGCCGGCGCTGCTGGCGATCCTCGAGTCCCTCCCGGCCGGGCTGCGCGCCATCGCACTCGCCGAGGTCGCCGACGACGACGAGCGCCAGCCGGTCGCCACCGCCGCTGACGTCGAGCTGCGCTGGATCTCGCGCGGCAGCCGCCCCGCCGGCACGACGACGGTGCTGATCGACGCGCTGCGCGGCATCCGGCTCCCCCGGGAGCGCGGGCAGGGGTGGGGCGGCGGCGAGGCGCTGGCCATGCACGACGTGCGCCGGCACCTCGTCGCCAACCATCCCGCGATCGCCCCCTCGCTGAACGTGATGGGCTACTGGAAGCACCGCGGCACTCCCGACGACGTGGACACCTGACAACATCGCCCGGCGTGTCACGCGCCGACGACGACGCGCTCGCGATCGCGCGCGGGCTGCCGATCGACCCGGAGGGGCTGCGGGCGACCGTCGACCGTCTCGCGAGCGTCGGGTCCAGCCCGCTCGGGTTCCGCACCACCGGCACCCCGGAGGACCGCGACGTGGCGGAGTACGCCGCCGGCGTGCTGCGCGAAGGCGGCCTGCGCGACGTGGCGATCGAGGAGGTCACGGTCGACGGCTGGCGCTTCGAAAGCGCGGCGCTCGAGGCCGTCGGCGATCGCATCGTGGCCTCGTCGATGGGCGGCGTCCCTCCGACGCCCCGCGGCGGTCTCGAGGCGCCGCTGGTCGACGCCGGCGCGGCAGGGCCGGGGCGCCTGGACCGCCTCGAGCTCGCGGGCGCGATCGCCCTCGTGGACTGGACGCGCGAGGCGCTCCCGCTGTGCGACATCGCGCTCGAGCTGGGCCTGCGCGGGGCGGCGGGGGTCGTCGCGAACTGCCCGCAGGGCGCGGACTTCTACCAGTCCGAGCGCGTCATCGGGTCATTCGACGGCCACTGGCACAAGGACGCGCCGCCGATGATCCTGATCGCCAAGGAGGACGCCGCGGCGCTGCGCGCCGCGCTCCCCGAGCGCGCGCTCATGACCTTGGAGGCCGAGCGCTCGCCCGACACCCGCGGCGCCAACGCGGTCGGGTTCCTGCCCGGCGAGTCCGAGGGCGCGCCGATCGTCATCGGGGCCCACCACGACGGCTGGTTCCGTGGGGCGTTCGACAACGCCTCGGGCGTTGCGGCGATGCTCGCGATCGCCCGCGCCCTGGCCGCCGTCGGCCACCGCCCCCGTCATCCGTTCTGCTTCACGTCGCGCACGGCCGAGGAGTACGGCCTCGAGAACAGCCCGTTCGACTGGTGCATCGGCGCCTGGCGCCAGGTCCAGGACAGCCATCCGGAGTGGGGCGCGGCGGCGCCGTTCCACCTCTGCGTCGAGGCGAGCGGGCATCCGGACCTGCGGCTGCTCGTCGAGGCGCCCGCGGAGCTCGCCGGCTGGGTGCGCGACGCCGCCCGCACCGCCCGCCGCGGGGGCTGGCTGACCTCGAGCTGGCGGATCGCTCCCCCTGGCACCGGCACGGACCTGTGGCCGCTGCTCGTGTCCGGCATCCCCGGCGTCAGCGTGCTCACCTGGGAGAAGTCGTTCATGCGCAGCGACTACCACACGCCGCGCGACACCTCCGCCCTGCTCGACTTCGAACATCTCGAGCGGCTGACGCGCTTCTACGCCTACCTGCTGCTGCGCGCCGACGCCGATCCCGACGCGATCCTCGACCACGGCGCGCGCACCGAGGACGTGGCGAAGGCGGCCGCGCAGCTCGGGTCACCCGGCAAGCGCCTCGCGACCGCGGCGCGCCGCCGCGGGCGCAAGAGCCCGACCGGCCGTGCGGCGTTCACGACGGTCGGCCGCGAGCTGCTCGCGATCGACGCGCACGGCGCGCTCGCCTACCCGCACGCGCAGGTCGCCAAGGACCTCGAGCGGCTGGGCGCCGCGCTCGCCGCGCTGGACGGCGACGACCACCGTGGCGCCGCCACGGCGCTGCGGAAGGTCGGCGCGAACGCCCTCGCGCCGAAGCTCTCGCAGGCGGCCTTCGCCCGCCACAGCGAGCGGCTCGAGCCCAGCGGCTGCGGCCCGTCATGGGCGCAGGCCAGCCACCTGACCGCGAGCCCGGACCTGTGGGCGGAGATCGCCTCGCTCAGCGGCCGCAGGGGCGCCGAGGCGCCGGGCCCATGGATCGAGCGGTCGCTGAAGCGGCACCGCAAGCACGCGCGGGCGGAGCTCAAGCGCCGGGTCGAGGCGATGACGAGCGCGTTGGGGGAGCCCGTCGTAGGACCCACGGCACCCCCGAGTTCCACCTGATGCGCGTGAGCCGGATCGACGAGATCGACATCGAGGCCGCCGCCGCGCGGCTCCGCGGCGTGGCGCACCGCACGCCGGTGCTCACGAGCTCACAGCTCGACCAGCGACTCGGCGGGCGGATCTTCCTCAAGGCCGAGAACCTCCAGCGCATGGGAGCGTTCAAGTTCCGTGGCGCCTACAACCGGGTGTCGACGCTGTCGCCCGCCGAGCAGGCGGCGGGCGTCGTCACGTCCTCGTCGGGCAACCACGCGCAGGCGCTCGCCCTCGCGGCGCGCCTGTGCGACACGCGCGCGACGATCCTGATGCCCTCCGACGCGCCGGCCTCCAAGCGCGCGGCGACCCGGAGCTACGGCGGGGAGGTCGTGGAGTTCGACCGCTACACCGACGACCGCGAGGCCCTGACCGCGGCGCTCGCCGAGAAGCTGGGCGCCACGCTCGTCCACGCCTACGACGACCCGTCCATCATCTCCGGGGCGGGGACGGCGGGCCTCGAGCTCGTCGAGGAGACCGGCGAGCTCGACGCGCTGCTCGTCTGCACCGGCGGGGGCGGGTTGCTCGCAGGGTGCGGCCTCGCCGTGCGGGCGCGGTACCCCGACACGCGCGTCTACGGCGTCGAGCCGGTGGCGTCGGACGACTGGCAGCGCTCGCTGGCCGCGGGCCGGCGCGTGCGCGTCGACGTCGTGAGCACGGTCGCCGACGGTCAGCAGCTCGCGACGCCCGGCGAGCTGAACTTCGCCGTCGCGCGCGACCTGCTCGCGGGCATCCTCACCGTGACTGACGATGAGGTGGTCGACGCGATGCGGTTCCTCTTCGAGCGCATGAAGTTGGTCGTGGAACCCAGCGGCGCCAGCGCGCTGGCCGCGCTGCTCGCGGGCAAGCTCGACGTCCGCGGCCTGCGCGTGGGCGTCACGCTCTCGGGCGGCAACATCGACGCCGGCCGCTTCGCTTCGCTGGTGCAGCCATGATCCACCGCGCACGGTGGACATGGCCGTGCCGGCATCAGCCGCGTTCAGTGCCGTCGTCGGCGCCTGCCCGCGACGGCTGAGCGGCGTTCGCGATGCGGTCGAGCCACTCGCGGAGCAACGACGCCTCGGCGGCGGTGAGCTCGTCGTCGTCTTCGAGGCTGGCGCGCAGGCCGATCGCTGCGCCGACGCGTCCGGACGGCGCGGACGCCGGGGGGGTGTCGGTGATCGCCGCAATGACCGCTTCGCGGGCGATCGCGGAGAACTGCGGGTCTCGTTCAGCCTCCGGGGTGGCGATCAGTGCCAGGACGATTCCGCTGCCCGAGGCGTGGACGAGCTGGACGGCGAGCTGTTCGGGGACGCGAAGCCGACCGGCCATGGCGATGCGACGGATGTGGGCCTGCAACACGGCCGCCGCAGCCCGGGCGGCGGGCGGCGCCGTTGCGTGTCGCCGCTGCTGACCGAGCAGCGCGTAGACCTCCGGGTGGGCGAGACCGAAGGCGACGTGTTCGTCCCATCCGGCGCGGAGGTCCTCCACCGGGTCCGGACCGGGTGGCCGGCGCGACTTCGTCGAGAGGTAGGTCTCGAGTGCGTCGACGGCGACCGCGTCGAGCAGGCCCCGCTTGTCTCCGAACAGCCGGTAGATGGTCGGTGCCTGGACCCCGGCCGCCGCGGCCACGGCCCTCGTCGACGCGGCGTCCTCTCCTCCGCGGGCAAGCAGCTCGGCCGCTGCGGCGAGGATGCGCTCACGCGTCGTCTCGATGGCGTTCGGAGGCACGGTACGACACGCTACCTGACGATTGCTTCCGTTGATACGGTAACTACGGTATCACCGATAACACCACGGACCTGACTCGCCGAAAGACCCCTTGGAGGGCATCATGATCATCGTCACCGGAGCCTCGGGAAGGCTCGGACGCGCCGTCGTCGAGAAGCTTCTCGACCGCGTGCCCGCAGAGCAACTGGGCGTCAGCATCCGCGACCCCGACATGGCGCAGGGCCTGGCCGAGCGGGGCGTGCGGGTGCGGCACGGGAGCTTCGACGACGCGGCGAGCCTCGCGCAGAGCTTCGAAGGCGCCACGCGGGTGCTCGTGGTATCGGTCAACAGCACCGGGCCCGCGCGGGTCGCCATGCATCGCACCGCGATCGCAGCCGCCCGCGACGCGGGCGCCGAGCGTGTTTTCTACACGGAGCCACGCCGGCGCGGCGCCCGAGTCGCCGTTCCCGCCGATGCCCGACCACTACGCCACCGAGGAGATCCTGCACGCCTCCGCGGTGCCGGGAACCGCGCTGCGCGGCGGCTTCTACGCCGACACGGCCGTGATGCTCCTCGGCAGCGCAGCCGAGAGCGGGGAGCTCTCCGCGCCCGAGGACGGGCCGGTCAACTGGACCACGCATGGCGACATGTCGGAGGCGATGGCCGCCGCGCTCGCCGGCCCCGACCGCGGCGAGACGATGCTCGAGCTCACGGGCTCGGAGACCGTCGATCTCTCCGGGATCGCCGCGATTGCCTCCGAGCTCTCCGGGCGGCCGATCCGCCGGACCGTCGTGCCCGACGACGAGTTCCGCGACGGCATGATCGCGCGCGGCGTGCCACTCGAGCGGGCCGCGATGATGCTCGGGATCTTCCAGGCCAGTCGGCAGGGCGGCTTCACACGCCTCGCCCCTACCCTCGAGCAGCTCATCGGCCGGCCTCCGAAGACGATGCGCGACGTGCTGGGCGAGAGCATGGCGAGCTAGCCAGCGGCGACCGGGCGGTTTGCCATTGTGATCTCCGTGACCTCGATGCCGTTGCCTCCCGTCACCCTCGCCAACCGCGTGGGTCGCCTGATCGGTGAGGATGGGTCCTACGCCGCGTACGAGCAGGTCGGCGCGCAGCTGCGCTCGGTGATCGACGAGGCGCTGCCGGACGACTGGGACTGGGCCGGCAAGCGCATCCTGGACTTCGGCGCCGGCGCCGGACGTACCCTCCGGCACTTCTCGGCCGAGGCCGAGCGGGCCCGCTTCGAGGCGTGCGACATCGACACGGCGGCGATCGAATGGCTCAACGCCAATCTCAGCCCGCCGTTTCAGGGGTTCGTCAACGCACCGTCGCCGCCGCTGGCGTGCGCCGCTGACCGCTACGACCTCGTCTATGCGTTCTCGGTGTTCACGCACATCAGCGACGCCTGGGCGGCGTGGCTCATCGAGCTGCACCGCGTGCTCGCACCCGACGGCCTGCTGATCGCGTCGTTCCTGGGCGAAGGGATGTCCCGGGCCATCGCCGATGAGCCGTGGATCCCGGAGCGCATCGGCATGAATGTCCTCAACGCCCACCAGGGCTGGGACGCAGGCGGACCGAGCGTCCTGATGTCCCCGTGGTGGATCCGCGAGCACTGGGGGCGGGCGTTCGAGATCATCGCCGTCCAGGAGGGATCCCTCGGCGGCACGCACGGACTCATCGTCGCCCGCCCGCGCCACGGAACGGTCACCGAGCCCGACCTCCTGCACTCCGACCCCGCTGACGACCGCGAGGTCCGGGCGCTCCGCCACAGCATCGCACAGGTCCAGCGCGAGGCCGCCGCCACCGCGGCCGAGCTCGAGCGCACCATCCGCGGCTACGAGCAGAGTCGAAGCTGGCGACTCACGGCGCCGCTGCGGTGGCGCCCGGCCCGGACGCGTTCTCCCCGCCGTTGAGAGAACGCGCCCGAGGCCGGAGGGCTCGGTCAGGCGAGCCCGACCGGCCGCTGCACCGTGCCGGCGACGTTCCCGGAGATCTTGTTCGGGCTGAGCACGAAGCCGAGCTCGTACACGCCGTCGCGCGCCAGGTCCTCGAGGTTCACCAGCTCGAGGATATGCACCCCCTGGCGCGGGAGCAGGTAGACGTGGACGGGGTTGAAGCTCGTCCCGTCGGGCAGCTGCTCGGGCGGCGGGGTGACCTCGAGACCGCTGGTGTCAGATCCGATCATCAGCGCCCCCTTCTCCTCCACGAGCCAGCGGGCCGCCGACAGGGTGATCCCGGCCGAGTCGACCGCTGCGACCTCCTCCGTGTTGGCTCCGACGCCGTCGCCGCGCAGCCACACGCCGGCGGTGCCCGTGCGGATCAGGACGATGTCGAGCGGGTCGATGTCCACCCGCTGCCGCCGCAGCGCAGCGCGCAGCAGGTCGGGGCCGATCGCGAAGTGCCCGGGCAGCCTCCGGCGGCCGAGGTGGCCGGCGACGTCGATCATCTTCGCGGGCGCGACGATCGGCGGGATCGTCGTCACGTCGAGCTTGACGAGGCCGTAGTCGCCGACGATCTCGCTTGCCTTGAAGCCGTTGTACGCGTGCGGCGGATCGCCCTCGTAGATGTGCCCGAGCCCGTCGATCTGCGTCGCGACATTGTCGGAGATCGTATTCATGCAGCTGGCATACGTCGTGAGCGTCGAGTTGGTGCTCGGATCGGTCACCTCGGGCCGGTCGCGCTGCAGCAGCAGGCCCTGGGGCGAGCGGTACGTGACGATCTCGCCGTTGGAGTGGCCGGGGAACTTGAACGAACGCCGGTCATAGGCGAGGCCGAGGTCGTAGACGTGCCCGCGCGCATGGCTGAGCGCCTTTCGGGCGAGTGCGGGGCTGAGCTCGTTGAGCGCCCCGACCTCGTCGTCGGATCCCCACACCCAGCCCCAGCCCGTGCCCCGCCGCCACTTCTTCGGCCGCACCCGGCGACCCGCCGCCGCGGCCACGCTCGGGCCGTCGAGCAGCGCGAGCACCGCCGAGGCGCTGACCCCCAGCAGCCCGGCCCGCTCGACCACCTGGCGCCTCGTCAGATCGCCGGACCTCGCCTCCGCCACGAGACCTTCGACGCGCGCATCCACGGCTCCCCCTCTCGCTGGACCATCCCCGATGGGCGAAGAGTAGTCACGCCGGCCAGGCGTTGACGTCCTCCAGCGGACGACAACATCGCGCCGAGGACGCATTCGGAGCAGCCGGCGCGGTAGGGTCGCGCTGTCCAGCGTTCGTAGGAGGAGCCATGAGGGGGATGTGGACGAGGGCGGGGGCACTGTGCGTGCTCGCGCTGGTGATCTCGGGACTGACCGCGGGCGGTGCCGCCGCCCAGGGCCGGGAGGACTTCTCGAAGAAGGTCCTCGCATCCGGCTTTGAGAACCCCTGGGAGGTGACCTACGGGCCCGACGGCAAGCTGTGGGTCTCCGAGCAGGACGCCGGGCGGGTCTCCCGGGTCGATCCGCGGTCCGGGCGCAAGACGACGCTGCTGCGCGTGTGCGGGACCTGTACCTCACCGACGACCCGTCCGCCCAGGACGGCATGGTCGGCCTCGCGCTCTCGCCGCGGGTCGGCAAGGCGGCGAGGGGCTACGTCTACGTCGCCTACGCCTACGACGCCGACCGCGATCCCGACCAGCTGCTGCGCCGCATGAAGATCCGCCGCTACACCTACGTGCGCGGGGCGCGCCGGCTGACCGAGCCCAAGAACCTCATCACCGGCATGCCGGCCAGCAACGACCACAACTCCGGCCGGCTCGTGCTCGGTCCCGATCGCAAGCTCTACTACACGATCGGCGACCAGGGGAACAACCAGTTCGACAACGTCTGCACCCCGATCCGCTCGCAGGACCTGCCGACCGCCAAGCAGGTCGCCGACCGTGACTGGCAGACCTACCAGGGCAAGGTCCTGCGGCTGAACACCGACGGCTCGATCCCGGCCGACAACCCGACCTTCGGCGGGGTCCTCAGCCACGTCTTCAGCTACGGCCACCGCAACGCCCAGGGAATCGTGTTCGGCCCCGGCGGCCAGCTGTACTCGGTCGAGCACGGCCCGAAGTCCGACGACGAGCTGAACATCGTCCGCGCGGGCGGCAACTACGGCTGGCCGCACGTGCTCGGCTACCAGGACGACCAGGCCTACACCTACGACAATTGGTCGCGCTCGGTCGGCGTCCCCTGCCCGGGCCTGACGTACGACAACTACGTGGTCCCACCGACCGTTCCCCGGCAGAACGAGAGCGAGTGGAGCAGCCCGGACTTCGTCGAACCGATCCAGACCTACTTCACCGTGCCCTCCGACCACCCGTTCGACGACCCCCGCTGCGGTGACACGCCGTTCGTCTGCTGGCCGACGATCGGGCCGTCGAGCGTCGACGTCTACACCGCCCGCGCTGTGCCGGGGTGGGCGAACTCGCTACTGATCACGAGCCTCAAGTACGGAACCGTTTACCGCCAGAAGCTCAGCGCCGACGGCCGGTCGACCGTCGGTGATCTGGTCCCCTACTGGACGAGCGTCAACCGCTACCGCGACATCGCGCTCGATCCCGACGGCCGGACGTTCTACGTCGCCACCGATCAGCGCGGCTTCGTCCGCGGCAGCGACGGCCTGCCGACACGGACCCTCGAGAACCGCGGCGCGATCCTGCGCTTCCGCTACCGGGGCGGGTGAGCCGGCCCGCTGACGCGCGCGCCCCCTCCCGCGAACCCAGGAAGGCCCTGCTTTGCAGAGCCTTTTCTCACGCGCCCGACAGGATTCGAACCTGTGACCTTCGGTTCCGTAGACCGACGCGTAAGGCCACTATTTGGCTCTATAGAGCCAAATCTGATGCCCGAAGTCGCCAAAAAGTCGCCAGAAACTCTCCGATCTTCCTCGGGTTACGCCGCGGCGGCGCCCGCGGCCAGGCGACGCGGCGCGAGGAGAGGCGGCTTCGGCCCGCGCGATCCGGTCTCGGCGCAAGAGCGCCTCGGACCCGATGGTCAGTCGCTCCGCCACCGAGTCGCATGCACGTCCCAGGTCGTCAACTCCCCGCCGACGTCAGCCAACAGGGTGTCGACGAACTCGCGGACGTCGGCGAGCAGGTCAGCCCACGACCGGGGCGGGAGGCGCTGGTAGGCCAGGCGTCTGAGCATCGCCGAGTAGGGCACCTGGCGATCGGGCATATTCGCCAACGCCTCCGCAAGCGGAACGACGTCGTGGTAGCGATGCGCGGCAACGTCGTCGATGGCGGCCCGCAGGCTCAGCGCCGAGATGTTGAGCGAGCGGCTCATGACCCAGACGTCGGCGAAGTCGCGGTCGCGGGTGTTGAGCTCGCGGCGGCTCATCATCGTCGCGATCTTCTCCGCCAGCGTCAGCTCAGGCGGGTACGAGGCGAGCCGGATGGACCCGGTGCCGAGCAGTTCGGGCAACTCGACCACGACAGAGCGGCGCGGGTCGCCGAACGAGAAGTCGAGCGTCGTGGTAATCCGTGCTGTCGACAGGAGGGCCTCGAGTTTGACGCGAACGCCGTGGTAGTCGGCGTCCTCGCGCATGAGCTCGGTCCGAATCGTCGTCTCGTCGAAGGCCAGCTCATCGTCGAGCGCGACGGCGATGATCTCGCTCACCACGGAGGCGATCGCGGCTTCTTCGTTGGCCACGCCGACGGTCGCAAGGTCGGCGTCCTTCGTCATTCGACGTGCCGAGGTCGCGGCCATGAGCATGCCGCCCTTCAGCGTCATGTTGGCGGCGTACGGGGAAGCGGCGAGCCGGCGCAGGAACCCCTCCACGGCGTACACGACCAGCAGCGCGCCGGTGTTGCCGCCGTAGTCGGTTCTCGCGAGCGCCTGCAGCGCGCGATAGACCTCTCGCCCGCGCTGTTCGCTCACGCCAGGATCACCTCGAGCGCTCGAGTCATCTGCGCGGCGCCACCGAGCCGGCGGGCGAGCCCGGTCAGTCGCAGCGGATCGGCGTTGTCGCCGCGCATGTACCTCTGCAGCGCCGACAGCACCACATCGCGACCGGCGATGTGCTGCAGGCGCATCGCGTCGACGATGCATCGCTCCGCGGAGTAGATCCAAAACGCCTCGCCGGCGTCTGTGTGTTGCTGCAGCCGGTCAAGCGCGGACGTGGCCGCGGCGAAGCGATGCAGTCGTGTTGCCGGCGTGTCGATCTTCGGCCAGTGTGCGCCGCGGGCGACGGCGAGGTCGATCGCTGCGGGCAGCTCGTCGGAAAGGTCCCAGTAGGAGAGCCCGGAGTTCAGGCAGATCGTCGCTTGCGGCGCACGCGCCGCCAGCGCGGCGAACTCGTTGTACATCGCGGGCTCGCTGTCGGCAGGCTGCATCACCCCGCGCGAGATCGTCAGCAGAAGACCCTCGTCGCGAAGGCGATAGAGGAGATGCCGCCGGATGCCGGCATCCACGGCATCCCGAACGCGGAACGGCTGGTTGCCGAAGCGCTCCTTGATCTGTCTCAGGATTTCCGAAGCCATCTAACAAAGCCTAACCACCTTTACCGCTGGTGGTGAGTTTTTGTCGCACACGCTTTGACGAGCGGAGCCCCTCGGAGTCGGCGAAGCCGACGTCCGCGGGAGCATCATGTGTTGTCGGATCCGTGAGCCCGTTCTGCGTCGGTGAGTTCGATGCCCGCGTCGCGGAGCAACTCGACGACGCGATCGGCGGTCTCGTCAGGGAAGTCGGGTGCCCAGGAGACCAGCAGGTCGTCGTTGCGGATGTGCCGCTCGACGGACTGGAGCGCCTGGAGGATCCCGAGCCCGAGGCGGCGTGCGGCCTCGGTGAGGCCGAGGCTCGCCCGCCGGGTGATGTCCTCATGCCACGGCTCGACGGCCGCTTCGAGCAGGGACCACGCCGCCTCGGTCGGTTCGACGTATCCATAGCGCGTTCGCCCGGCGTTGGCGACGAGGTCTTCTTGGTCGAGCGCGAGCAACGACGCGACGACGGCATTCGCGACGTCGTCGGCGTCGACCTGCGTGAGCCGCGAGCGCGCCGCGCGTTCAGCACGGTCTTCGAGTTCGTGATCCGCGGCGACGAGGTCATCGAGCACGGCGGCCTTCTCGCCGTCGCTGGCGACCGCGAGCGCCGAGGCCGCCGCCCGCGGCGCGCTCATCTGCCCTGCCAGCGTCGGTACGCGGCAACGGCGACGCCGAGCGCGCTGTCCGCGGAGAAGGTGAGGTCGGCGAGCGCGACCTCGTGCGTTGTTCCGTCGCGCATCACGCGGGCCGTCAATCCCGTGCGTGCGTCAGGGCCGCAATCGACGCTCATCACCGCGACGGTGACGCCGGCGATCGTCGCGTGCTCGCAGCGGACGAGCGCTTCCTCAGCACCGACGAGAAAGCCCGACAACTGCTCGTCGTCGTTGTATGCGTCGACGGTCAACTCTTCGATCAGCGTGTCCAGCTCGGCCGCCGTGGTCATGCGGCGCGCAGAGCATCGAGGTCGGGGATCAGGCCACGTCGACGAGCCTCGTCCTGCAACTCGGCAGGCAGGGTGCGGGCGTCGAGGATGAAGCCGTCGATGTCGACCAGCCACGCCATCGGATGCTGCTCGATCATCGCCACCCGCGACAGGTCGGGCTCGAAGATCCCGATGTCCAGTGTCCGGTTGATCATCCCGGCCTTGTTGGCCATCGTCGTCTTGACGACGCCGAGCGCCTCGGCCAGTTCCTCGGCGGTCATGTGCGGCGTCTGGGTGCGGTCGAACAGGAAGTTGACCTGGCCGACGGCGTAGATCGCGCCGGCTGCCCAGATCCTCGCGTC
>Ga0136617_10002428_pt1 | contig 16598 bp, 11 predicted proteins | sample AntDrymUQ3222106_2_FD_129672 | JGI IMG/M metagenome (GOLD analysis project Ga0136617, IMG submission 129672) | Polar desert sand microbial communities from Dry Valleys, Antarctica - metaG UQ322 (21.06) | ecosystem: Environmental > Terrestrial > Soil > Desert | place: Antarctica: Dry Valley...
CCTGTCCAGCACGACAACCATGCAAATCGCGCGAGGACGATCGCATCCGCGCGCTCGGACGCGTCGGTAAGCAGAGCGACGGCCGCAAGATTGGCTTCTCGAGGCGCCGGACAGGGTCCCGGACCCACTACCGCTCCGGGGGCTCGAATTGACATACTCGCATAACCGGATACATTTCTCTGGCTACGGATTGCAGCTTTCATCAAGCGCGAACTTTGTAGAAACAAATAATCTGACGCCGAGACAATTTCGGCGCGCCTTTGGGTCCCAGTTCGCGCAGCAGTGGCGATCATACCCGGCGGCAGCGGATGGATACCGGCCTCTGATGAGGCGCCCGGTCCACCCGCGTTTTTGCTGGATTCGGACAGTAAACTCGTCGCTTCGCTCTTTGGGTACGGATATAATGGCTCGCGTCACTCCGCTCGATTACTACCGTAACATCGGCATCATGGCCCACATTGATGCCGGGAAGACGACTACGACCGAGCGCATCCTGTACTATACAGGAAAGAGCCACAAGATCGGCGAGGTCCATGATGGCGCAGCCACCATGGACTGGATGGAGCAGGAGCAGGAGCGCGGTATCACGATTACATCAGCAGCAACCACCTGCTTCTGGATGTATAACGATATCGAGTATCGCATCAACATCATCGATACTCCGGGCCATGTCGATTTTACAGTGGAAGTGGAGCGCTCCCTGCGCGTGCTCGATGGCGCGGTAACACTGCTCGATTCTGTCGCCGGAGTGGAGCCGCAAACCGAAACGGTTTGGCGCCAGGCGGATCGGTATGGCGTTCCGCGCATCATCTTTGCCAACAAGATGGACCGTGTCGGCGCGGACTTCGACCGCTGTGTGAAGATGATTCGGGACCGCCTCTACTCGCGGTCCTTCCCGATCCAGCTTCCCATGGGAACTGGCGAGCTGTTTACCGGACATATCGATGTGCTGCGCAATGTGGCCGTCATCTTTGACGAAGAGACGCTCGGCAAGACATTTACAGAGACGCCGGTTCCCGACGTATATGCCACCGCGGTGGCGGCGGCTCGGCATGCCGCGCTCGAGGCGGCGGTAGAGCATGACGAAGTGTTGCTGGAGAAGTACCTCGGCGGTGAGGAGTTGAGCATCGCTGAAATTCAGCGCGCGATCCGTAAGGCGACGATCTCCGGCAACTTCATTCCAATTCTTTGCGGCGCGTCCTTCAAGAACAAGGGCGTGCAGCATCTGCTCGATGCGGTGATCGATTATCTCCCTTCGCCGAAGGAAGTGAAAGCGATTCGCGGACACCTGCCGCATCACGACGAGACATTCGATGAGCGTCCTGTGTCCGATGAAGCGCCGTTCGCCGCGCTCGCATTCAAGATCGCTACCGATCCATACGTCGGTAAACTGACATTCTTCCGCGTGTACTCCGGAATGCTGAAGGCCGGTTCGTACGTGTACAATTCCACGAAGGACAAGCGCGAGCGTATCGGCCGTCTCTTGCAAATGCACGCCAACAAGCGTGAGGAGATCGAGGAAGTGCGCGCCGGCGACATTTGCGCCGCTATCGGACTCAGGGAAACACGGACGGGGGACACACTGTCGGATGAGGACGATCCGATCATCCTCGAGGCGATGAAGTTCCCGGCTCCCGTCATTGATGTCGCTATCGAGCCCAAGACCAAAGCGGATCAGGACAAGCTCTCGATCGCGCTGCAGAAGCTCTCAGAAGAGGATCCGACGTTCAGGGTGCACACCGACCCCGAGACGGCTCAGACGATTATCTCCGGGATGGGTGAGCTGCATCTCGAGATTATCGTCGACCGGATGCAGCGTGAGTTCAAGGTGGACGCCAACATCGGGCGCCCGCAGGTTGCTTACCGCGAGACGATCAAGAAGCGCGTCGAGAAAGTTGAGGGGAAGTTCATACGGCAGTCGGGTGGTAAGGGACAGTACGGCCATGTCGTGATAAATCTCGAACCGGCGCAGGCGGGTCAGGGCTACGTGTTCGAGGACAAGATCGTGGGCGGCGTGATTCCACGTGAGTTCATCGGTCCGGTGGAGCAGGGTATAAAGGAGGCGCTCGAGAACGGCATTCTGGCTGGCTACCCCGTGGTGGATGTGAAAGTGGAGCTGGTTTACGGCTCCTATCATGACGTTGACTCGAGCGAGATGGCGTTCAAGATCGCAGGCTCCATGGCGTTCAAGGAAGCGGCAAAGCGCGCACATCCCGTGATTCTCGAGCCCATCATGAATGTCGAAGTGGTATGTCCGGCGGACTACATGGGCGACATTCTCGGCGATCTGTCATCGCGCCGCGGGAAGATTGGCGGAATGACGCAACGCGGTGAAGCGCATGTAATCGCTGCCAGCGTGCCGCTATCGGAGATGTTTGGCTACTCGACGACGCTTCGCTCCTCGTCGCAGGGAAGGGCGGTATACACGATGGAATTCAGCCATTACGAAGAAGTGCCGAAGAGCAAGGCTGAAGAGATTATCAACAAGGTGAAGACGTGAGATGGCAGATGGCAGATGGCGGATGGCAGATGGCGGATAGCGGGATGACCATCAGCCATAAGCCATCAGCTAGTCACAGGACATTCATTACTTAGGGAAATCGCACAATGGCCAAGGCAAGATTTGAGCGTACGAAGCCGCACGTGAACGTGGGAACGATCGGTCACGTGGATCATGGCAAGACGACGTTGACGGCAGCGATCACGAGCATCCAGGCGACCAAGGGATTGGCGCAGAAGGTGGCGTTCGACCAGATCGACAAGGCACCGGAGGAGCGTGAGCGCGGAATAACGATCGCGACGGCGCACGTGGAGTACGAGTCGACGAAGCGGCACTACGCGCACGTGGACTGTCCTGGTCACGCGGATTATGTGAAGAACATGATCACGGGTGCGGCCCAGATGGATGGAGCGGTGCTGGTGGTATCAGCGGCGGACGGTCCGATGCCGCAGACGCGGGAGCACATCCTGTTGGCCCGCCAGGTGGGAGTGCCGTACATCGTGGTGTTCATGAACAAGGTGGACATGGTGGACGATCCGGAGTTGCTGGACCTGGTGGAGCTGGAGGTGCGTGAGCTGTTGAGCGCATACGAGTTTCCGGGTGATGAGATTCCGGTGATCCGTGGGAGTGCGCTTCAGGCGCTGCAGTCGGGCGATGCGAACTCGGAGTATGGCAAGAAGATCGGGGAGTTGATGGACGCACTGGACAGCTATATCCCGCAGCCCAAGCGCGAGATCGACAAGCCGTTCCTGATGCCTGTGGAGGATGTGTTCTCGATCACGGGCCGTGGTACGGTGGCGACGGGCCGGATCGAGCGTGGAACGGTCAAGGTTGGAGAGGAAGTGGCGTTGGTGGGCTTTCTGAGTGACAAGAAGACGGTTGTGACGGGAGTGGAGATGTTCCGGAAGCTGCTGGATGCGGGAGAGGCGGGTGACAACGTAGGTCTTCTGCTTCGCGGCATTGGGAAGGACGACGTGGAGCGCGGGATGGTGCTGGCGAAGGGCGGTAGCATAACGCCGCACACGAAGTTTCATGCCGAGGTGTACGTGCTGACGAAGGAGGAGGGCGGTCGGCACACGCCGTTCTTCAAGGGTTACCGTCCGCAGTTCTACTTCCGCACGACGGACGTTACGGGAACGGTAGAGTTGCCTGAGGGGACGGAGATGGTGATGCCGGGTGACAACATCCAGATGACGATCGATCTGATAACGCCGATCGCGATGGACGAGGGATTGCGGTTCGCGATCCGCGAAGGTGGCCGCACGGTGGGCGCGGGCGTAGTGGCGAAGATACTGAAGTAGCAGATGGCGGATGGCGGATAGCGGATAGCAGCACCGATCCATCAGCATCAGCCATCAGCCCTTTCACATACGACTGACTTACAAATGGCTCGCGACAAAATTATTCTGGCATGCAGCGATTGCAAAAATCGTAATTACTTCACCGACAAGAACAAGCGCCTGCATCCCGAGCGTGTCGAGTGGAAGAAACATTGTCCGCGCTGCAACAAGCACACGCTGCACAAGGAATCGAAGTAAGCCATGGCTACCGACATTTTAGGCAGCGCGAATAGCGCACGCCGCAGCGTCGTTGACTTCCTGACCGAAGTTCGCACGGAGTTGGGCAAGGTCACATGGCCCGACAAGGCACAACTTCGCCAGGCGACTGTCGCGATCATTGTCTTCGTCCTGCTTATCGGTTTCGTGATTTTTGTGATGGATTGGATCCTGCAAAAGATTCTCGTCCAGGGTATTCCATCGCTGTTCGGAGCGTGATAGGCGTGGATCAGCACCGCTGGTACGCGATCCAGACGACCGCGGGGCACGAGAACAAGGTCCGTTCCCTCGTGCAACGGCGAATTGACGGTGATACGCGCCCCGCTGAAGATCGGCCAATTCGCCAGGCTCTTGTTCCGACGCAGGACGTGGTTGAAATCAAGAGCGGTAAGAAAGTCACTGTCGAGAGGAAGATCTATCCGGGGTACGTGCTGGTCGAGATGCTGATGAATCAGGAAACGATTCACACCATAAACAGCATTCAGGGTGTCATAAAGTTCGTTGGGAAGGAGCGAGTTCCGCAGCCACTTCGTCCCGACGAAGTGAATCGGCTTCTTGGCATTGCGGATGAGATGGAGGAGCAGGAGCCGAAGGAAGAGATTCCGTTTCTGGTCGGACAGGCGGTCTCGATTACCGAGGGTCCGTTCAGTGACTTCAACGGAACGGTCGAAGAAGTGCACCCCGATAAGGGCAAGGTTCGCGTTAGCGTCAGCCTGTTCGGCCGCCCGACAAGCGTGGAACTGGATTACTTGCAGCTGAAAGGATACTGAAGCAGGGGAGTGGGATGGGGAGCTGGACGTCGGATACCACAACGACGCTAAGCGAAACCGTGGGAGTGTAGCCGCTCAGGTAGTGAGCGGGTCACAATTTCCAGGAAGGCAGCATGGCTAAGAAGGCAATTGGATTCGTGAAGCTCCAAGTGCCGGCTGGCCGAGCCAATCCCGCCCCTCCGGTGGGAACCGCGCTTGGTCCGCATGGCATCAACATCATGGCGTTCGTGAAGGAGTTCAATGCGCGAACTCAGTCTCAGGATGGTACGATCCTCCCGGTGGAGGTCACCATCTTTTCGGACAAGTCGTTCACCTTCATCACCAAGACGCCGCCGGCCGCGATTCTTATCAAGAAGGAGCTGGGACTGGAGAAAGGTTCCGGCGTTCCGAATCGCACCAAGATCGGCAAGCTCACGCGGGCACAGGTGCGAAAGATCGCCGAGCTCAAGCTGCCGGACCTGAACACGGACTCTGTAGAGTCAGCGATGGCGATGATCGCAGGCGCGGCGCGCTCAATGGGCGTCGAGGTCACGGACTGATGCGCACCCATGGGAAGAATTTCCGCGCCGCCGCCACCAAGGTAAATCGCGTGAATCCGTACCCGCCGCAGCAGGCTATAGAGCTGGTCAAATCGGCGAGCTTCGCCAAGTTTGACGAGACCGTAGAGGTCGCGGTTCGATTGGGAGTTGATCCCAGGCATGCCGACCAGGTCGTTCGCGGCACCGTGGTCTTGCCAGCTGGATCGGGAAAGACGGTGCGCGTGCTTGTGATCGCTGTAGCCGACCGTGCGCGAGAGGCTGAGGCTGCCGGTGCGGATTTCGTCGGGATTGAGTACGTCGCGAAGATCAAGGAAGGCTGGCTGGATTTCGACGTCATGGTTGCTACACCGGACCAGATGGGACAGGTCGGACAGCTTGGACGGGTGCTTGGACCGCGAGGCCTCATGCCCAATCCAAAGGCCGGAACGGTGACATTTGACGTTGGGCGCGCAGTGCGCGAGCTCAAGGCTGGGAAGATAGAGTTTCGCGTTGACAAGAGCGGTAATGTGCATGCGCCAATCGGCAAACTTTCGTTTTCGAAGGAACAGCTAGAGACGAATTTTTCGGCCTTCATGGATCAGATCGTCCGGGCGAAACCGTCGGCTGCAAAGGGCGTTTATATCCGGAATGTCGCCATTTCGAGCACGATGGGACCTGGCGTCCCGATCGACACCACTCCCTACAGGTAACGAGCCATGAAGCGCAGCGAGAAAGAGCAGCTCGTCACCGAGCTAAGCGACAAATTGAGGGGCGCGAAAGCGCTGTATTACACCGACTTCACGGGACTCAACGTGAAGCGGATGACCGAGCTTCGCCGCCGGTTCCGCAAGGCAGGCATCGAGTATGTAGTCATAAAGAACACGCTGGCCTCGCGCGCCGTGTCCGAGCTGGGACTGGACGTGGATCGGCTCCGGGGACCGACTGGCGTAGTCATTGGACGCGATCCTGTCGCTGCCGCAAAAGTACTTGCCGACTTCGCCAAGGAATTCGAGCAGAAACCCGGTGTTAAGGGCGGCTTGCTGGATGGCAAGTCGATCGACTCTGCGCAGGTCAAGAAGCTCGCGACGCTTCCCTCGCGTGAGCAGATGTTGGCTGAGTTGGGCGCTGGTTTGCAGTCGCCGATGGCCGCCTTTGTTGGCGCGCTAAACGGATTGCTGTACATGTTCGCTGGGGCGCTTGAAGCGCTAAAGACGCAGCGCGAAAGCGCCAACTGAGAACCCAGGCCGACTGCTCTGCTTGCAGGGAGACGGCCCAGGCGTCATGCCTGATGACACGCCCCAGGTCAGCCTGGGTGTACCAAGGAGAGAACAATGGCTAGTGCGACTATGAGCAAAGACGAAATTCTCGACGCGATCGGCAACATGTCCGTTTTCGAGCTCGCCGAGTTGATCGAGACATTCAAGACGAAGTTCAATGTGACCATCTCGGCGGCCCCGACGGGCGGTGGTGGTGGGGCAGCAGGTGGCGGTGCTGCGGCGGCGGCTCCAGTCGTTGAGGAGCAGACGGAGTTCAACGTCATCCTCAAGGAAGCCGGCGCCAAGAAAATCCAGGTGATCAAGGTCGTTCGCGAGCTGACAGGCCTCGGACTCAAGGAAGCCAAGGACCTGGTAGACAGCTCTCCCCAGGCGGTCAAGTCGGGCGTCTCGAAGGATGAGGCAGCCGCCGTCAAGGCGAAGCTGGAAGAGCAGGGCGCGACGGTTGAGGTGAAGTAAGGCGGCGTGACCGCCCAGTGAGGGCGAGCGGAGTTCCGCTCGTCCCGCTGCGTGGTTTCTCGCCCTCTTACCTTCACTTTCCGGCGCGATGGTTTTTAACCTGACACGCAACACACAAATCAAGTACGTGGGCGCTTCTTCCCGGTGCCGCATCGGTTTTTACGGTGCAGCCAGGGTTGGAGCCTTTTGTCGTCTTCGAGCGGTGATCCATGGCTGACACTTTGAAACAAATCTCGTTCGGTAAGCTCGATGAGGGGATGGAAATGCCGCACCTCCTCGACATTCAAACCCGTGCCTTCGAAGCGCTGCTACAGTTGGATGCGGCCGCGCACGACCGGGAGGATGTCGGACTCGAGCGCGTATTCAAGGACCTTTTTCCAATCGCGGACGTCCACGAGAATTACTCGCTGGAATTCGTGCGGTATTCACTGGGCGAGCCGAAGTACAGCGTCGAGGAGTGCATCGAGCGCGACATGACGTATTCGGCACCGCTGAAAGCGACGCTGCAGCTCATCGTGAACGAGGACGTCAATGGCACGAAGCGGCCGCGCAACATCATCGAGAAGGAAGTCTATCTCGGTGAGCTGCCCCTGCTGACACCGCTGGGCACTTTCGTGATCAACGGCGCCGAGCGCGTTATCGTGAGCCAGCTGCATCGGTCGCCGGGTGTGGTGTTCGAGGAGTCCACTCACCCGAACGGACAGCGCCTTATCTCGGCGCGCATCATTCCCTTCCGCGGATCGTGGGTCGAGTTCACCGTCGACATTCACGACGTGATTTACGTTCACATCGACAAGAAGAAGAAGTTCCCGGCGACGGCATTGCTGCGCGCCCTGGGCTACGGAAGTAATTCCGACATTCTTCGACTTTTTTTCGCGGTGCGGGAGCTCGACCTGACGAAGAAGCTGGAGAGCCGCGGCGACCAGCGTGAGGTTATCGGTGCGATCGTGGCTGAGGACATCGCGCTACCGGGCGAAGTCACGGCTGATGACGCGCCCAAGGCCAAGACGAAGAAGGCTCGCGCCCAGCGCGAGCGTGATGAGAACATCCTGCTGGTGAAGGAGGGCGACGAGCTCACGATCGAGGTTTACAATCGACTCCGCCGGCAGAGCGTCGATAGAGTAAAGGTTTTTGCGTCTTACATGGAGATCGACCTGCGCGACGACGCCGACGCGATAGATCGGGGCGAGCGGCCGGCGCGCCGTACGATTGCTATCGACGTGGTGGATAATGAGAGCGGCGAGCTCCTGGCTGAAGCAGGCCAGCATCTGACCGACACGTTGCTCAAGCGGCTGCGAAAGGCGGAGATCTCGAAGATACAGGTATTCGTGACGTCGGGCCGTGCCGAATCGATGCTGGTGAAGAACACGCTCGCCAAGGATCCGACTGCCAGAATCTCCTACAAGGAAAGCGGCGTGGTCATGGATCGCGCGGTAGATTCCCAGGAAGGCGAGGAGATCGCGCTCAAGCAGATCTATGGACTTCTGCGGCCGGGTGACGCGCCCAACATGCAGACGGCGCGCGACGCTCTGGACCGGCTTTTCTTCTCCCCCAAGCGGTACGATCTGGGACGCGTGGGGCGGTACAAGATCAACCAGCGGCTCAGACTCAAGACGGCCGCGAACCACACTGTGCTGACGAAGGAAGACTTTGTGGCCATCGTGCGTCATCTCGTGGAATTGCATGAGGGCCGCGGTCATACGGACGATATCGACCATCTTGGAAACCGTCGCATCCGTTCGGTCGGCGAGTTGATTGCCAATCAGTTCTCGGTCGGCTTGAGCCGCATGGCGCGCCTGGTCAAGGAGCGGATGTCGATCAACACCGACCCGGAAAAGATCACGCTGGACGATCTCGTCAATGCGCGAACTGTGAGTGCGGTGATCCAGGCGTTCTTTGGATCGAGCCAGCTGTCGCAGTTCATGGATCAGACGAATCCGCTCGCAGAGCTGACGCACAAACGCAGGTTGTCCGCGCTTGGGCCTGGTGGCCTCACGCGTGAGCGTGCCGGCTTCGAGGTGCGCGACGTTCATTATTCCCAGTATGGGCGCATGTGCCCGATCGAGACGCCTGAAGGCCCGAATATCGGTCTTATCACGTCGCTGGCGTGCTACGCACAGGTCAACGATCTGGGCTTCGTCGAGACGCCCTACCGTGTTGTCAAGAACGGCAAGGTGACTGATGAAATCGAATGGCTGGACGCCAACCGCGAGGAAGAAGCGGTGATCGCCCAGGCCAACGCGCAGCTTCAGGAGGACAGGACTTTCGTGGACGAGTTGGTGCTTTGCCGGCAGGAGGGCGACGTTCCGCTCATCTCTCCCGAGCGGATCGATTACATGGATGTCGCGCCCGAGCAGCTGGTTTCCATCGCCGCGGCCCTTATCCCGTTCCTCGAGCACGACGACGCGAATCGCGCGCTGATGGGCTCCAACATGCAGCGCCAGAGCGTGCCTCTCCTGAATCCTCGCACTCCGCTCGTAGGTACGGGGCTCGAGGAAAAGGTAGCTATCGATTCTGGCGCCGTGGTCATCGCCAAGCGTGATGGCGTGGTTACGCGCGTTACCGCGGACGAAATCATCATCGATGCCGGACCTGCCGATCGTGGTGGCGAGAACGGTGATACTCCGCTGGCCCGACTCACGCAGCACGACCGCTACCGCATCAAGAAGTTCTGGCGCACCAACCAGGATACTGCGATCAACCAGCGGCCGATCCTTCGTCTCGGTCAGAGAATCAAGGCCGGCCAGGTGCTTGCCGATGGAGCCGCTACGGAGGCTGGGCAGCTCGCCCTTGGCGCCAACGTGACGGTGGCGTTCATGCCATGGTACGGACATAACTTCGAAGACGCTATCGTGCTCTCGGAGCGTCTGGTGACGGACGATGTTTACTCGTCAATCCATATCCAGGAGCTGGAGCTGCACGTACGCGACACCAAACGCGGTCAAGAGGAGATTACGCGCGAGATCCCCAACGTCTCGGAAGAGGCGCTGGTGGATCTGGACGAGCGCGGCATCATTCGCATCGGCGCGCACGTCAAGCCAGGCGATATCCTCGTCGGCAAGATCACGCCGAAAGGTGAGACCGAGCTTTCTCCTGAAGAAAAGCTGCTCACGGCGATCTTTGGCGAAAAGGCCAAGGATGTCAAGGATTCTTCACTCAAGGTTCCGCCCGGAATGGAAGGCGTAGTTATCGACGTCAAGATATTCTCGCGGATCGATGACCAGGTCATCGAAACCGACCGGGGGGAGCGCATCGGCGAAGTACGGCGTCTCGAGGGCGAAGAGAAAATTCGCGTCAATGAGGTTCGTGACGGCGAGCTACTCGATCTCCTCGAGGGTCAAACCATTCAGTTGGCGCTCAAGGCCGGCACGGTTGAAGAGGGAATTCCAGCCGGCACCAAGCTTACCGCCGAGATGCTCCGCGAGATCAAGATCGCTTCGCTCGATCTGAAAACTCTGCGCGTCGAAGGGAAGAAGCCAAATGACCGGATGCGCACGATTATCGACGCTGCCAGCGCCGAGAAGGCGAGACTCGAGGAGAAAGCTGAAGAGCGCATTGACAAGATTCTTCAGCCCGATGAGCTGCCCCCCGGCGTCATTCAGCTCGTAAAGGTGTATCTCGCGGAGAAGCGCAAGATTTCCGTGGGCGACAAGATGGCTGGCCGGCACGGCAACAAGGGAATCGTGGCTCGCATTGTTCCAGAGGAGGATATGCCATTCCTGCCGGACGGCAGGCCAGTGGACATCGTCCTCAATCCCCTCGGCGTCCCTAGCCGAATGAACGTGGGGCAAATTCTGGAAACGCACCTGGGGTGGGCGGCCAAGCTACTTGGCTTCTACGCCAAGACGCCGGTGTTTCAGGGCGCGAACGAACGGGAAATCGGCCTTCTGCTGAAGCTGGCCGGAGTGACCTGGGCGGCGAGGTCGCTGAATCTTCGAACCGCGCCACCTGCAATAACCGACGGTGATGTTCGCACCATTCTGAGCGACATCAAACCCGGTCCGAGCGAAGCTGACGATCACGTGCAGCTGTCAGATGCGGACATCAATTCGTTGGGTGCACGGTCAATGTCTCAGGAGACGCGCGACATTTTCCACCGTGTCCGTGACTTTCTCGCTTCGGCGGCCAAGGAGTTGTCCGAGCGCGAGAACACGGAGGTCGCATATCAGATCGACTTCCACAACGTGGCCGCGGAAGAAAACGGCGCCGGGCGCGACTATCGTACCGCGGTCAAACAACTGGAAAAGGCTGCGGCACGAGAACCATCTGACGTACTGGAAAGCGAAGAGCTCCCTGCGCTTGCTCGCATGCTTGGGCCAAAGTCCGAGGCTGATGTCGATTCGGCTGCGGTCGAGCTCATGCGCCTCGCCGGCCTCACCGCGGCCGGAAAGGTATGGCTGCGGGATGGCCGCAGTGGCGACCGTTTCGCCAGCCCGGTTACCGTGGGCGAGATCTACATGCTGAAGCTCTCGCACCTTGTAGACGACAAGATTCACGCGCGGAGCATTGGTCCATACTCGCTCGTCACGCAGCAGCCGCTGGCCGGCAAGGCGCAGTTCGGCGGACAGCGCTTTGGAGAGATGGAAGTGTGGGCGCTCGAGGCGTACGGTGCAGCGCACACGCTTCAGGAAATTCTGACGGTCAAGTCAGACGACGTGAACGGACGCAGCAGGGTGTACGAGGCGATTGTGAAGGGCCAGAACCTTCCGGAGCCCGGTATTCCTGAGTCGTTCAACGTGCTTGTGAAGGAGCTACAGGCTTTGGGCATCTGGGTGAAGTTGGGGGCGACTGGGGAAGGGGCAAATGGCGGCAACGGTACGGACGAGGAATAAGAAATGATTGATTTCCGCAGCGCGCGCGAACAGCGCAGTTCAGCGTTTGATTTCATCCAGATTCGAATCGCATCGCCAGAGGAGATCCGCGGTCCAAAGGATCCCAAGGATCGCGAGCGTCTGGAGATGGGTGGGAACCGCGCCTGGTGGTCGTGGGGCGAGGTTACCAAGCCGGAGACCATTAACTACCGGTCGTTCAAGCCGGAAAAGGACGGCCTTTTCTGCGAGCGCATCTTCGGTCCGGTCAAGGACTGGGAATGCCATTGCGGCAAGTACAAGCGCATCCGTTACCGTGGCGTCATTTGCGATCGCTGTGGTGTGGAGGTCACGCTCAGCCGCGTTCGGCGGGAGCGGATCGGTCACATCGAGCTAGCCGTACCTGTCGCGCACATCTGGTTCTTCAAGACCTTGCCCAGTCCGATGGGCAATCTGCTCGACATCACTCTGCGCGATCTCGAGAAGATCGTGTACTACTCGAATTACGTCGTGATCGATTCCGGGCAGCAGGAAGTACATCCGAACCAGCTTCTGGATGAGGACGAGTATCTCAATCTGCGCGACAAGGCCAAGCAGGAAGGGGACGAGGCTTTCAAGGCCGACATTGGTGCGCCGGCCGTGCGTGAGCTGCTCAAACGTCTGGATGTGGACCGGATCGCCGACGAGTTGCGCGCTTCCGTTGCGATCGAGACGTCGCAGCATCGCAAGAAGCAGCAGCTCAAGCGCCTCAAGATCATTGACGCCTTCCGCAACTCTGGTGATGCTGGCGGCACGCGAAACAAACCGGAGTGGATGATTCTGGACGTTGTTCCGGTCATTCCGCCTGACCTGCGGCCACTGGTGCCGCTCGACGGCGGACGTTTCGCCACGAGCGATCTGAACGATCTTTACCGCCGCGTAATCAATCGCAACAACCGTCTGCAGAAGCTCATCGTGCACAGGGCGCCGGAAGTCATCCTGCGCAACGAAAAGCGCATGCTTCAGGAGGCGGTGGACGCGCTCTTCGACAACGGACGGCGGAGCAAGGCCATTCGCGGCCGAGGCAAGCGGCCGCTCAAGTCGCTGTCCGACATGCTCAAGGGCAAGCAGGGGCGTTTCCGCCAGAATCTGCTTGGCAAGCGCGTCGACTATTCCGGACGGTCCGTAATCGTCGTCGGCCCCGAGCTTCAGCTACACCAGTGCGGGCTACCGAAGCTCATGGCGCTGGAGCTATTCAAGCCGTTCATCATCCACAAGCTGGTGGAGAAGGGAATCGCCGAAACGGTGAAGCGTGCGAAAAAGATCGTCGAGCGTGAAAGCCCCGAGGTGTACGAGATCCTCGAGGAGATCATCCGCGATCACCCGGTATTGCTGAATCGTGCGCCGACTCTTCACCGTCTGGGCATTCAGGCGTTCGAGCCGGTGCTCGTGGAGGGTAAGGCAATTCGAATTCATCCGCTCGTGTGCGCGGCGTTCAACGCCGACTTCGACGGAGACCAGATGGCGGTGCACGTGCCGCTCTCCTATGAGGCGCAGCTCGAGTGCCGTTTGTTGATGCTGTCGTCGAACAACATTTTGAAGCCGTCCGACGGGCGTCCCGTTGCCGAGCCAAGTCAGGACATCGTACTGGGCTGCTACTTCCTCACGAAGGCGCCTGCGGATTTTGCGCAGCGCATAGGGGCTGCAGACCGTTTCAGTGACGTAGCCGAAGTCGAAATGGCGCTGTCGCTTGGAAGGGTCGCCTTCCACACGCCGATCAAATATCTGGTCGACGACCATGACGGACGGCGCTGGGAGGACACGACCGTTGGCCGAGCACTGTTCAACGGAATAGTTCCCAAGGCGCTGGGATTCCAGAACAAGGACATGAAGAAGAAGGCGCTCTCAGAGCTGGTGTTCGAGAGCTACCGCCAGACGGGCCTGGCCGGAACGGTTCCGTTCCTCGACAGACTCAAGGAATTCGGTTTCCGGTATGCGACAATGGGAGGAGTGTCGATCGGAATTGAGGATCTCGAGATCCCGGACGACAAGTTCACGCTGCTGGATGAAGCTGAAGAGCGCGTAGGCCGATTCCAGAAGGCGTATCAGACGGGCAACATCACGAACGGCGAACGCTACAACAAGGTCATCGACACCTGGACTCACGCCAACAACGACGTGGCCGATGCGATGATCAAGGCGATGCGTGAATCGAAGAATGGATTCAATCCGGTCTTCATGATGTTCGATTCCGGATCTCGCGGATCGCGCGATCAGATCCGTCAGCTTGCGGGAATGCGCGGCCTCATGGCGAAGCCGCAGAAGAAGCTCACGGGCGGTATTGGCGAGATCATCGAAAGCCCGATCAAGTCGAACTTCCGCGAAGGGTTGTCTGTGCTGGAGTATTTCATTTCGACGCACGGAGCCCGGAAGGGACTGGCCGATACGGCGCTCAAGACCGCTGACGCCGGCTACCTCACGCGCCGCCTCGTAGACGTCGCGCAGGACGTGACAGTCACAGAGGAGGATTGCGGCACGATTCTCGGCCTCGAGGTGGGGGCGCTCAAGGAAGGTGAAGACATCATCGAGCCGCTCGGCGAGCGCATCGTCGGTACGGTGGCGGCGGAGGATGTTGAGGATCCGCACGAGCGCGACGAGTCGGGGCGGAGCACGCTGCTCGTCGAAGCTGGGGAGCTGATTGACGAAGAGACTGCGCGAGAGATCGAAGATTCCGGCATTGAGACCGTGCGGATTCGTTCGGTTCTCACGTGCGAGGCGAAGCGTGGGCTATGCCGCATGTGTTACGGGCGTAATCTCGCGACGATGGCCATGGTTGATCTTGGTGAAGCCGTGGGTATTCTTGCCGCGCAGTCGATCGGCGAGCCCGGTACCCAGCTCACTCTGCGAACATTCCACATCGGTGGAACGTCGGCTCGTATCGCCGAGACCACGGCGCGGAAGAGCAAGGTAGCTGGCTTCAGCGAGTACGGAGAGCGGTTGATCGCGGTGACCAACCGGGACGGAGAAAAGATCGTCACGTCGTACGAGGGCGACATCATCATGCGCGCATCGGCGGACAAGAACGCCCCCGTTGTGTCGCGCTTCCAGGTGCCACTTGGCGCGCAGCTGATGGTGGAGGACGGCTCTGAAATTAAGAAGGATCAGGTGGTCTTTACGTGGGATCCTTACACCACGCCGATCATCGCGGACACCGCCGGCACCATTCGGTTCGTTGACCTGGTGGAGGATGAGTCCATATCCGAGGAGCTCGATGAGCTCACGGGTCTCCGACAGCGTGTGGTGATCGAAGACCGCGAGAAGAAGCTGCATCCGCACATCGAGATCATCCAGGAGAAGGGCGGCAAGGAGCGGCGAGTGCGCGACTTCGTCATTCCGGTTGGGGCGCAGATCATCGTCAACGACGGCGATCAGATCTCGGCGGGTACCATTCTCGCCAAGATCAGCCGTGAAGCGTACAAGACGCGCGACATCACCGGTGGTCTTCCACGGGTGGCAGAGCTGTTCGAGGCACGGCGGCCGAAGGATCCGGCGACCATTTCAGAAATCGACGGCATCGTGCGCTTCGGCGAGATCAAGCGCGGTAAACGTGAGGTCTTCGTGTCGCCCGTTGGCGATTCGGGAACTCTCGACGAGTCACGCGAGCCGCAGCTGTACGAGGTACCGGCCGGGAAGCACATTCGAGTGCACGAAGGCGATCGCGTGCGTGCGGGCGACCGGATCTCAGAAGGCCCGGTAAATCCGCACGACATCCTTCGCATCAAGGGTCCGCGTGCGGTGCAGGAATATCTTCTCAATGAGGTGCAGGAGGTGTACCGCCTGCAGGGCGTGAAGATCAACGACAAGCACATCGGCGTCATCGTGCGCCAGATGCTGCAGAAGCTGCGCGTAATGAATCCCGGAGACACGGAGTTGCTCGAGGGCGAGCACGTCGACAAGGGTTCGTTCCGTGAGATAAACGAGCAGGCGAAGCGTCGTACGCAGGCCCCGGCGATATCCGAGCCGCTACTGCTCGGCATCACGAAGGCGAGTCTCACAACGCAGTCCTTCATCTCAGCGGCAAGCTTCCAGGAAACGACTCGTGTGCTCACGGATGCCGCTATCCGGGGGTCACGAGATGATCTCCTCGGTCTCAAGGAGAATATCATTATCGGTCACCTTATTCCGGCGGGTACGGGCATGTACCGATACCAGAGCGTCGATATCGAGGGAGCGGAGTCGATTACCGGTTATCCGAGCGATGGACCGACCGAGAAGCCGACGCCGTCGCCATTTGCGCCGATGGTGCCGGTTGCGGTTGATGTGGTGGTAGGGGTCGAGTAGCGCGTTATGATCGAATAAGTGCAAAATGGCGGGCCCTCCTCGGAGAGCCCGCCATTTGCACATCCGCGAGATACGCTTGAGGTGTCAGCAACTTCGCGTAGGTAGGGCAACGAATACAAAAAGGATGAACAGGATGGGCAGGATAAAACAGGATAGAACAACGACTGCATCTACATTCGCGCACATCTTGAGAATCCTGTTGATCCTGGATGCAAACAGGACCACAGGAGGTGCATCATTAGAAGAGTTTCGGCATTCGCATCTGCATATTCCGGTACGGTTTGCTCATTCTATACGCGCAACTCTGGCCGAGTCAGAGCGTAGCCGATATAATGGCTGTCCGCTTCATCGCAAAGCCGCCGTTCAGCTTGACACTCCCAAGGGCCTAGCCTA
>Ga0136617_10002429_pt1 | contig 16597 bp, 13 predicted proteins | sample AntDrymUQ3222106_2_FD_129672 | JGI IMG/M metagenome (GOLD analysis project Ga0136617, IMG submission 129672) | Polar desert sand microbial communities from Dry Valleys, Antarctica - metaG UQ322 (21.06) | ecosystem: Environmental > Terrestrial > Soil > Desert | place: Antarctica: Dry Valley...
ACGCCGCCGGAACCCGCACCGCCTCGGCCCGGTGGCCCGCCACCCCGAGGGCCCCGACCAACCCCTCCACGAGCTGCTCGAGGCCCCCTCGCATGTGCGGGACCTGGGTGGAGCACACCAGGACGTCCATGTGGATGAGTCTGACAGCCTGGTCCCGAACGCCACGCTCCTCGGCTGGCGCCTCGGAGAACCCAACCGTCCCATCCGCTCCTGCCGCCTCCTCCGTCGGCGGCGGGCCGCTGGGCCTTGTAAGGCCGACCCCGTCTCCTAGGCTCGTGCCGTCGTGGACGCCCGTCGCATCGCTCTCGTGCCACCGCGCTACGGGCCCGACGTGGTGGGCGGGGCAGAGGCGGTGATTCGCCGCGTCGGCCACGGCCTGGCCGAGCGGGGCTGGGACGTCGAGGTGCTCACGACCTGCGCCCGCGACCACTTCACCTGGGCCAACGTCGAGCAGCCAGGCGAGTCGATCGACCCGACGCCGAACGGGGCCACGGTCGCAGTACGCCGTTTCCCCGTCGTCCGCGACACCGACGGTCACATCCGGGCCCGGGTCGAGGCCGAGCTGGCTGCGGGCGAGCAGCCGTCGCTCGCCGACCAGGAGGCGTGGATGGGCGACGGCCCGCGGGTGCCGGAGCTGTTCCACCACCTCCTCGACCGATCCGACACCTATCGGGCGGTGATCGCGTCGCCCTACATGTTCTGGACGACGTTCGCGGCCGCGGCTGTCGCCCCTGAACGAACCTTGCTGCGACCTTGCCTCCACGACGAGCCCTACGCCCGGATGGAGCTGTTCGAGCCCCTCCTCACCGGCGCGGCGGGGGTGTGGCTGCAGACCGATCCCGAGCTCGAGCTCTACCGACGCATCAGCACCCCACCCGCCCAGACCGCGGTGGTGGGCGAGGGCGTGGATGTGCCCGATGGCTACGACCCCAAGCGCTTCCGGGCCGAGCACGACCTCGGCGATCGCCCGTTCGTCCTGTACGGCGGGCGACGAGAGGGGGCCAAGGGGTGGGAGGGGCTGCTGCATGGGTTCTGCGACGCGGTGGGCAAGGAGGACCTCGACCTCACCCTCGTCACTTTCGGGGTCGGCGAGGTGCAGCCCCCGGCCGACCAGACCGATCGGGTCGTCGACCTCGGACCCGTCGACGACCGCACCCGCGACGACGCCATGGCCGCGGCCCTGGCCTACCTGCAGCCGTCGTCGCTGGAGAGCTTCTCGCGCACGGTCATGGAGGCCTGGCTCGCAGGCACCCCGGTGATCGCCAACGGGGCCAGCGACGTGGTCGCCTGGCACATCGGGCGCGCCGGAGCCGGCCTCACCTACGACGACCCGGCCGAGCTCGAGCAGGCGCTGCGGTTCGTGGCCGAGGCCCCCGACGCGGCCGCCGCGCTGGCCGCGCCGGGGCGGGCCTACGTGCTCGACCACTACCGATGGCCGGTGATCCTCGACCGCATGGAGGCCACCCTCGACGAGTGGTTCGGCCGATGAGCGGCGACCGCGGGGCCAGGCGATCGGGGGGCGAGCGAATCCTCGTCGCCGCGCCCTACCCGCCGATGCGCGACGGCATCGGCGCCTACGCCGTCCAACAGGTGCAGGCCCTGCGCCGGGACGGTCACCACGTCGAGGTGGTGTCACCGACCCCCTCGGCCGCTCACCACCACGGTGACCTGCGGGGTCCGGCCGGCGCCGCCGCCCTGGCCCGCTTCGGGGCCCATTTCGACCGGGTCGTGCTCCACTTCCACCCCGACCTCCTCTACCGCCTGCCGCCCACTGCGGGCGCCCGCCTGGCCACCGGGCTGTCGTACGGGTTGGCCTTCCGCCGGCTCGGCCGCGTCGAGCTGCGGCTGCACGAGATCGACCATCGCTGGGCCGACCGCTCGGACCCGACGTCGAGGGCGACGTCGTTCATGCTGCGCGGCGCCGATCGCATCGGCGTGCACTCCGAGGAGCAGCGGGCCCACCTCGTCGACGGCTTCGGCGTCGCCGCCAGACGTGTCGAGCTCGTCGACCACGGCGCCGACTTCGCACCCCGGACCACAGCCGACCGCACGCGGGCGCGGGCCAGCCTCGGCCTGCCCGACGACGAGCACGTCTTCCTCTGCATCGGCTTCCTCCAGCCCCACAAGGGCTTCGACCGCGCCGCCCGGGCCGTCGGCGCTCTGCGCGGCGGCCGGGCCCGGCTCGACATCGTCGGATCGGCCCGCGTCGCCGACCAGGCGACCCTCGACCACGTCGCCGAGCTACGGGCCATCGCCCGGCGCGAGCCGGCTGTCCATCTCCACACGGGCTTCGTCAGCGACGAGATGTTCGATCGCTGGATCGTGGCCTGCGACACCGTCCTGCTGCCCTACCGCCACATCTGGTCCTCCAGCGTCGCCGAGCGTGCGGCGCTGTTCGGGCGCCCGGTCATCGCCACCCGGGTCGGAGGGCTCGCCCACCAGCTCGCCGACCACCCCGGCGCCGTCCTGGTCGATGACAACGACGGTCTGGTCCGGGCGGTGGCCCATGCCGTGGTGGGTGCCCCCGCAGCGGGCGGCGCCGCGGCGACCTGGCCAGTGGGCCTGGCCGAGGGGGACGAGACCTTGGTCGGCGTCGACCGGGAGCGCATCCAGGCGGAGATCCGCGCCCGGGCCACCGCGGCCCGAGGCGGAGTCGCGGTGGCCCCGACGGGGGCCGGGGGCACAGACGCACCGCCCCTTTCGACGCCGGTGCGACGTCTCTCGCCGCTGCACCCGCCGGCACCGGTCTCGGCTCGACCGGGGGTCAGCATCGTGAAGCGACTCATCCACCGGGTCATCGGTTGGGAGCTGACCCCGATCAGCGAACAGGTCAACCGCCTCCAGCGGGCGACCGCCGACGCCCTCGACCAGGCCCAGCGGGCCAACGGCGGGACCGGCGCAGGGGCGGCCGTGACCGGTGAGGTGCCACGTGGCCCGGACTGAGGACCGCATGGCCGGCACCGCCCCGGGGGTCACTGACCACCCGCCGGTCACCGACGACCCGCCCACCGGTAGTGATGCGGGAGCAGCGGACGAGCCTTCAGAGCCGACTCCGCCCGCCGGGACGGCGGCCGTCGAGGATGTCGAGCCGTCCGATCCCGTCGACCCCGCCGCCGACGACCGGTCCGACCGGTCCGACCGGTCCGACCGGTTGTTCCCGGTGCGCACCTGGCAGCTGGGACTCGAAGCCCTAGTCGTCGGGGCCGTCGCCTGGGCCTGGGCGGCGGTGTCGTACCGGGTCGACGACATGTCGCTCCGGGTGCCCATCAACAGCACCGGCGACGCCCGGCTCATCACGAACATCGTCCGCAACATCGCCGATCAGGGCTGGTGGACCACCAACCCCGACCTCGGCTACCCCGCCGGCCAGCAGCTGTACGACTTCCCCCATGCTGGCGAGACCTGGCAGCTCGCCTTGCTGCGGGTGCTCACCCTGGCGACCGATGACCCTGGCCTGCTGATGAACGCCTACTTCCTGGCCGGCATCGGGGTGGCCGCGATCGCCGCCTTCTTGGCCCTTCGACACCTGCGGTTCGGCTTCGGGCTCTCGATGGTGGGCGCCGTGGCCTTGACCTGGCTGCCGTTTCGCATCGGCCATGGTGAGTATCACCTGTTCCGCACCTCGTTCTGGTGGGTCCCGCTCTCGTTCGTGGTGATGCTGTGGGTGCTGCACTGGCGCGAGCGACTGCTGCGCGACCCGGACCCGCCGCCGCAGCCGACCCGGGGTCGGCACCTGCGTTGGACCCTGCGCCGAAACGTCCGGCCCGGTCGGGTCCTGGTGCTCGTGGCCATGCTCGTGCTGCTCGCCGGCTCCGAGACGATGACCACCGCGTTCACCTTGGTGCTCTTGGCCCTGACCGGCGTCGTCGCCGCGCTTCGCCGCCGAGATCCGGCCACCCTCGTCGTCCACGGCCTGGCCATGGCCACCATCGGCGTCACTGTCGGGCTGCTGTTCTCCCCCGTCCTCCGCCACGTCGCGGACAACGGGGCGAACGACGAGGCCGGACGCCGTCAGGTGACCGAGCAGGAGCTGTTCGGGCTCAAGCTCAGCTCGATGCTCCTGCCCGACGCATCGCACCGGTGGGAGGCCCTCGGCCAGCCCGAGGGCCGCATCCGTGAGTCGACCATCATCCCGAGCGAGGCCGGTCAGTCGATCGGCCTGCTCGGGGCGGCCGGTTTCCTAGGCGCCGTCGCCCACGCCCTCACTCGAGGGTGGGGTGGGCGTCGTCGCGACACGCGCCCGCTCCACGACCGAGCCGCCCTGCGCGATGCGATCGGACTGTTCGTCGTGGTGGCCGCGCTCGTCGCCACCGTCAGCGGCGGAGCCATCCTGCTCAGCCTGCTCGGCTTGAGCCAGGTCCGGGTCTGGAACCGGATGTCGCTGCTCATCGGCGTGGCCTCGCTGGCCTACGCCCTCACCTGGCTGGAGCGGTGCTGGCACGCGATTGGCGCCCGGATCACCGCGCCCCCCGGGCGCGGTCGACGGTGGTTCCGGACCGGAGCCGGAGCGCTGCTCGTCCTGGCCCTGGTGGCCGGGGTCCTGTGGGACGGGGCCCACGTGGTGGTCGACCCGGCCGCGGCCGACGACCGATGGGTGGCCGACGACGACTACGTCGACGCCATCGACGAAGCGATGCCCGACCGCAGCGCCGTGTTCCAGCTCCCCGTCGTCCGCTTCCCCGAGGAGGTCCCGCCGGGGAACATGGCCGACTACGACCATCTGCGGGGCTTCATCCACACCGACGGCGACAACCTGCGCTGGAGCTACGGGGCCATGAAGGGGCGGACCGACGGCGACTGGCAGCTCGCCGTGCGCAAGGACGACACCGTGGTCGAGTCACTGCCCGCCCTGATCGGGCTCGGCTTCGACGGGTTGTGGGTCGACAGCTTCGGCTATGGCGCGCAGTGGGCCGACGTGCGCGATGAGATCGAGTCGGTCGTGACCGCCGAGCCGATCGTGAGCGCGGAGGGGCGTGTCTACTTCTACGACCTGGGACCCCTGCGCGACCGCCTGATCGAGAAGGGTCGCAGCCCCGACGGGCTCCGCCAGCTCGCCCGCGAACGCTTCGGGATCGAACCAGGGCCCTAGCCGGACGCCGCGGCGCCGGTCCAGCTGTGCTTCGGGCCTCGGCACTCGGCGATGAGCCAGGGGAAGCAGGGGTGGAGCTCAACGTCGCGGAAACCGCGCCGCAGGGCGCGCCTCAAGCGCTTCGGGGTGAATGCCTGGACGTGCTCCGGGTCGTTGCCGAACCGGCCCAGGTTCTTGCCCCGTCCCAAGTTGCCCAGACGGAACCACGGCTCCCACGGAACCGAGACCACACATCGGCCGCGGGTGATGCGGGCCAGCTCGGTGACGGCGGGGCGGAAGGTGGGCAGGTGCTCGAGCAGCTCGATGCAGGTGACCAGATCGGCGCAGTCGTCGGGGAAGGGCAACATGCCCGCATCGCCCGACACGGGAGCCAGCCAGTCCAGCCGGTCCTTGGCCACCCGGGCCTTGTCGAGGCGGAACTCGAGGCCCACGGTGGGGTGCGCTGAGGCGACCATGCGCTCGAGGGCCAGCCCCTCCCCCACGCCCACGTCGACGACCACGCCATGGACCTCGCCCAGCACCTCCTGCATCTGGTCCATCCACCGTCCCAGGAGGCGTTGCACGACCGGGTTCGATGTGCCGTACTTGGCTGCATCCTGGCCGGCGGCCTGGTCGGGCGCCCCTGGCGCCAGCCCGATCGGGGTCGCGGTGCGAGAACCGGTCATCGCAGGTCTCCGTCGGCCGAGGCGTCGAGGCTGCGACGGCGACGCAGGTTGACCATCAGCTCTCCGAGCAGGCCGAGCGACACCATCTGGACGGCAACCACGACGAGCAGGACTCCGGCCTGCAGGGCCGGACGGGTGCCGATCTGCTCGCCCAGTATCCGCTCGACGGCCATCCAGGCCAGCAACGCGGCGCCGATCAGACCGATGACGAAGCCGACGCCCCCGAAGAGGTGGAAGGGCCGGGCCGTGTAGGTGGTGAGGAACTTGACCGTGACCAGGTCGAGGAACCCCCGCCAGAAGCGGGCCCGGCCGAACTTCGAGCGGCCGTGGCGCCTTGAGTGGTGCTCGACGTCGAGCTCGCCACGCGGAAGCCGTTCCACACCGCCAGTACCGGGATGTAGCGGTGGAGCTCGCCGTAGAGCTCGACGGACTGGGCCAGGTCTCGGCGCATCACCTTGAGGCCGCTGTTGAAGTCCCGACCCGGCACACCGGTGACCTTGGCGGTGGCCCCGTTGTAGAGCTTCGACGTGGTGCGCTTGACGAACCGGTCGTTGCGCACCGATCGGCGTCCGGTGACCAGATCGAGGTTCTCGGTATCGAGGTGGGCCAACAGGCGGGGCAGCTCCTCGGGGTCGTCTTGGCCGTCGGCGTCCATGAGGGCGACGACCTCGCCTTCGACCTGCTCGATCCCGATGGCGAGGGCCGCCGACTTGCCGGAGTTGCGGCGCAACCGGATGGACCGGACGCTGACGCTCCGCAGCTCGGCCATGGTGCCCCGGGTACCGTCGGTGCTGCCGTCGTCGACGACGACGATCTCGTGGTCGATGCCGGCCGACTCGAGGACCTTGCCGATCTCCGGCACCAGTTCGGCCAGGTTCTCGGCCTCGTTGTAGGCCGGCAGCAGGACCGACAGGTGGGGGGACAACCGCTCTCCTCTCGGCCTCGATCGACGCAGCGCGTCGCCGCACCACGAGGGTCGGGCAAGCGTAGTGGAGCCCCTCTCGGCCCCCGGGTTGGTGGGAGGGCCAGGGCTACAGTCGCCGTCCATGGCCCCCTCCGCTCGGTCCGCGGCCGACAGCGGTGAGACAGGACCACGATGAGGGTCCTGGTCACCGGGGCCGGAGGCTTCGTCGGGCGCCACCTGGTGGCCCACCTCGCCGAGGCGGGCGACGAGGTCCGGGGCACCGAGCCGAGCGAGGGCGGGGCCGACATCACCGATGCCCACGCCATCGCCGCCGAGATCGCCGAGGCCCGGCCCGAGGTCGTCTACCACCTGGCCGGCTGGGCCGATGTCGGAGCGTCGTGGAGCCACCCTGTCGAGACGTTCCGGGTCAACGCCGAGGGCACGCTCAACGTGTTGGCGGCATCGACCGCAGCCGGGGTCGAGCGGGTCGTGGCCGTGTCGAGCGCGGACGTCTACGGCAAGGCCGCCCCCGAGGCGATGCCGCTGACCGAGGACAGCCCGCTGCGCCCGGCCAGCCCCTACGCCGCGTCGAAGGTGGCCGCCGACTACCTCGGGCTCCAGGCTTGGCTCGGCCACGGGCTGCCGGTGGTCCGCGTCCGGGCCTTCAACCACCTGGGCCCGGGCCAGGCCGCCGGCTTCGTGGCCTCGGCGCTGGCCAGCCGCATCGCCCGGGCCGAGCGCGACGGGGGCGAGGTCCTGCGCGTCGGCAACCTGACGGCCCGCCGCGACTACACAGACGTACGCGACGTGGTGCGGGCCTACCGCCTGCTGGCCGCGGCAGGTGAACCCGGGGAGGCCTACAACGTGTGCTCGGGAACCCACCATGCGGTGCAAGACGTGGCCGACCTGCTGCTGGCCGGGTCCAAGGTGGAGCTCCGACTCGAACCCGACCCCGAGCTGCTGCGCCCCGTGGACACCCCCGTGCTCGTCGGTTCCCACACCAAGCTGACCGCCATCACCGGATGGCAGCCCGAGATCGCCCTGGAGGACACCTTGACCGACCTCCTCGACGACTGGCGAGCCCGCCTCGACGCACCCTGAACCCACTCAGCCATCGAACTTTGGCCGAGTTTCCACCGTGGTGGCCACAACTCGCACAAAGTTGACGCGGCGGGGCACGACCGCCGGCCCGGGACGACGGAGCCCAGGGCGTCAAGGCGCGGGCGGCACCTCGACGGCCTCGACGTCGATCGCAGAGGGGACGTCGACCGCGGGTCGGGCCGGCGCCCTCTCTGGATCCGGCATCTGGGGATGGTCGCCGTCACCGATCTCGGGCAGGTTGGCCTCCTCGTAGGGGACCGATGGCGGCTTGCCGTCGTTGACGGCCAGCTTGGCCAGGTCGAAGGCGTCCCGGGTGAGGTCTGCGGTCTCCGGAGCCGGACAGGGCAGCTCGTCCTCGATGCCCGCCGGCGCGCTCGTCTCGAACTCGTTGCCGGCGAAGCAGTTGGCACCGGTCTCCCGGCCCTCGCCGTCGAACCACAGGGCCAGGTCACCCAGGCCCGAGCCAGAGACGACGTTGTCGCGAACGATGTTGCCGGTCGACTCCCAGACGTACTCAGGGCTCTCGGGATAGGTGATCACGACGACCCCGCCCAGGTCGTGGTCGATCACACGGTTGCGTTCGATGACGTTGTCGAGGCCGCCGGCGACGAGGATGCCGTTGCCCATGGCCGTGATCGAGATGTCGATGGCAGGCGTCTCACCGTTGTTGTTGTCGTGGATCAAGTTGCCGACGATCACGTTCTCCCGCTGGGGGTACTCGGGCTCGTAGGAGCCGCTGTTGGGCACGATCCCGGCCCGGTTCTCGCGCCACACCGAGTTGGCGATCACCAGGTTCCCTCCGGCGTTGGTGCCGGAGTAGCCAAGGCCGTTCCACTCCGAGACCACGTCGTCGATGAGGGCGTCACATGGGTAGCAGCCACCGATGTAGAAGCCGGCGTCGGGGCTGCCCGAGGCATAGGAGCGCTCGAGCTGGCCCTTGGTCGACTCGAAGGCGTAGATCCCGTAGTCGCCGTTGCGGATGGCGTTGAGGTACGAGCCCCGGTAGCCGGTGGCCCCGGTCCAGAAGAAGCCGTTCTTGGTGAAGTTGCGCGCCGTCATGTTCTCGATCACCACGCCGTTGGCCTCCACCACCTGCACGCCGTTGGCACGCTCGAACTCGCCGTCGAGGATCACCTCGTCACGGTCGAGGCCCCGTAGCGTGATTCCGTCCTTGCCCCGCCCGACCTGGACCTCCTCCCGGTACACGCCCGGCTCGATGAGGATCAGGTCGCCGGCGCCGGCCGCGTCGACCGCGGCCTGGATCGTCTCGTGGTCGCCGGGGACGTCGAGGGTCTCGCCGCTGGCCCGGATGTCGAGGTCGGGTTCCGGCGGTGGCGGTGGGGCCTCGGCGTCGCCGACGAGAACGGTCCCCACCATCCCGTCGGTCGTGTTGCCGTGCAGGGAGCAGTAGTAGGGGTAGGCGCCCTCGTCGTCGAAGCTGGCATCGTAGGTGTCACCAGGGCGAAACTCTGCCTCGCCCACGCCGAAGCGCCCGCCGTCGACCGGGATGATGTTGTGGTCGTTGCGGCCGGTGTTGGTCCAGGTGACAGTGCCCCCGGGGTCGATCCGCACCAGGTGTGGGTCCTCCTCGCCGAACACGTTGTCGAGGGCCTCCACCTCCGCCCTCTCGCCGCCGGCTCCGGGCCCGTCGCGAGGCTCGTCGGGACCGCACGCGCCGAGGGCGGTCACCAACAGCAGCGCCGCCGCGCCCAGACCGGCGCAGGCGCGGCTTCGGTCGGCTGCCATGTGCGGTCCCCTGCGATCGGAACGTCCCGTGCCAGCATGGCACTCGCCGATCGGGGCGGGCTTCCTAACCATCGGGTGAACTCGGCCGGAGGCGGCACTGACGACGGCGCCCGGTCATAGTCTGCGGCCATGTTCCTACGTCGCAAGCAAGAGATGGTCGAACCCGACGGTGCGCTGCCGGGACGAGACCAAGAGATGCCCGTGCCCGAGGTCCACGCGGTGCTCGGTACCCCGCTCCGCCCGCCGTTCCCCGAGGGCACCCGCACCGCGATCTTCGCCCTCGGCTGCTTCTGGGGGGCCGAGCGACTGTTCTGGCAGACCCCCGGTGTCGTGACCACGGCCGTGGGCTACGTCGGCGGCTACACGCCGAACCCGACCTATGAGGAGGTGTGCTCGGGACGAACCGGCCACACCGAGGCCGTTCTCGTGGCCTACGACCCCGCGAAGGTCAGCCTCGAGGCCCTGCTGAAGGTGTTCTGGGAGGGCCACAACCCGACCCAGGGCATGCGCCAGGGCAACGACACGGGCACGCAGTACCGGTCGGGCGTCTACGGCCTGCCCCGCGACGAGCTGGCTGCGGCCAACGCCAGCCGCGACCAGTTCCAGGCCCGGCTGGACGAGGCCGGGTACGGCCAGATCACCAGCGAGATCGTCGACGGCGGAGAGTTCTTCTACGCCGAGGGCTACCACCAGCAGTACCTCGACAAGAACCCCAACGGCTACTGCGGCCTCGGCGGGACCGGCGTCACCTGCCCCATCGGCGTCGCCACCACCGACTGACCTTCCCGGTGCGGCACCGGGCGTGCTCCGGCGCCGCCGGGCGTCTCGCCTAGCAGGGGCTTGGCTCGCCGATCTTGACCGCGGCCAGCAGCGCGTCTCCCTCGCCGATCGGGGTGCCGGGGACGGGGGTCTGGCCGACCACGATCCAGTTGGAGTCGAGAACCTGGAAGCGGCCTTGGCCCGTGGCGTCCTCGGAGCGCGAGAAGAACACCCCGGCCGCCTGGATTGTGTCCTGAGCGAGCTGCAGGTTGAGGCACACCACGTCCGGCATGAGCGATGGGCCCGCCGTCGGAGGTGGGGCGGTCGTGCCGGGAGGGAAGGTCGTGACCGGCGGGGCACTCGTGGTCGGCGGCACCGTGGTCGTGGGCGGCGGCACCGTGGTGGTCGGCGGCGGCAGCGTGCTCGTCGTGGCCGGCTCGGAGGTCGTCGCGGGAGGTTGCGTCGTCGAAGAGGTCAGGGCCTCGGTCGTGGCCGCGACCGTCGTCGAGGACCTCTCGACCACGGGCCGCTCGGAGGACGTGCGATCCTCGTCTCGACCGGAATCGGCGATCGCGCCGACGACGACGGCGAGCAGGAGAAGTACGAGGCACGCCGCGATCGGGATCCCGACGTAGAGCAGGGCGTTCTTCTTCTTGGGCGGTGGCTGGGTAGCCGTGGCGAAAGCAGCCAGCGGTAGCTCCGAGGTGCGGTCGGGCCCCGGTCCGGTGCCTTCGGCGCCGGGGCTGCGGTGCTCGGTCCATGCCGCCCCGTCCCAGTACCTCTGCCGGCTCGAGTCGTCGGGATCCGGATGCCACCCGGCAGGCGGCTGGTCGCTCATGGTGATGCACCCTCCCAGATCCGCCGTCGTGCGAACGTACCGGAGCGGCTCGGAGCGTCAGGCCGGCCCGGGCGCCCACGACCGACGTGGCCGCGCCTCAGCCGAATGAATCGGGCCTGGAGGACCACACCTGTGGATCGGGGTCACCGGCGACGGCGACCAACCGATCGATCGCCTCCCATCGGATGGTGGTCACGCTCGGCCCTGCTTGATCGACCGCGTCGGTGGACCAGACCTCGACCTGTAGCGGTATGCCCTCGGCCAGACCGAGCTCGCGCAGATCGATCACGTGGGGATCGGTCGTGCTCGTCGCCACCACCAGGGTCGTGGAGCGGTCGGAACGGGCAGCGAGGAGAGCCAGGGTTTCGGCCGTGCCGGGCGGGTCGCCGGTGGTGATGACGACCGAGCCGGGCTCGGTGGTCGGAAAGGTGCGGCCGATCCAGAAGCCGGCCGCTCCTGGGGCGGCGACGACCAGCCCGCCGGGGGGCCGCGCTGCGGCAAGGGCTGCGGCTGCTCGGGGTGGGGCGATGCGGCCGTCAGCGTCGGGTCCGGCCTCGTACATCGGCCCGACGACCGACGCGATGCGCTCGTAGATCGGCGGACGCGCGCCCGGCTGTTCGGCGGGCGGCCAGCCGCCTGCGGTCCAGGCCAGGTGACCGGGGTGGATCTCGATGACGTCGTCCGGGTCGTCCTCGGCCCGGGTGGCGAGCGCGGCGGTGAGCGACGCGCTGTCGGCGGGGTCGAGGCCGGTCGTGACGACGAGGTCGGCGCTGGTGATCTCGGCCAGCTCGGCGTCGCCCGCCTGCAGTCCGATGGTCCCACCGTGCAGCGGATCGTCCCACCGGAGCAGTCCCTTGGCGTTCACGGCGTTGACCACCGTCGCTCCGGTGATCTCGGCCATCGCCCGCAGTCCTCGCTGTGCCCGTGCGGCGATCACCCCGGGGCCAGCGACCACCACGACGCGTGCTCCTCGGCGAGCCGGCAAGGAGACCAGGGGACCGGAGGTCGGCCCTACCCCAGGGGCGAGGCGTCGACGCGCCTGCTCGAGCGCGTCATGGGAGGGGTCGCTCACCCGCCATCCCGGCGGTGCCGGCGTCGTTCTTGCGCCCAGATGTGCCGCCCGACGGCCGATCTCGGCGCAAGAAGCGGACCTCCGCTCAACGATGCGGATCGTCCCCGTGCCCGTGGGCCCTCAGTAGCGGAGGCCGGGGGCACGGGTGGCGAAGACGTCGGTGGCCAGCTGGGTGCCCAGCTTGGTCGCGTCCCAGCGCTTGGCCCCGTTGGCGATCTGCGGACCGTTGCTCCAACCGTTCATCCAGACGATCTCCTCACCCACCGCCCGGATGACCTGGCCGGTGACGTGCACGCTCTCGTCGCTGGCCAACCAGGCCACCAGGGGCGACGAGACCGCAGGGTCCATGCTGTTCCACTCGTCGTCGGGCACATCGTCGGGCTCTATGACCGCCGGAGCGTTGGGCATGGTCGCGGTGATGCGGGTGGCCGCGGCGGGTCCGACTGCGTTCACCGTCACGCCGAGCCGCCCCAGCTCCAGGCTCAACGTCTGGGTGAACCCGGCCACACCAGCCTTGGCCGTGGCGTAGTTGGTCTGGCCGAAGTTGCCAACGAGGCCGGCCCCCGACGTGGTGGTGATGACGCGTCCTCCGACAGGCCGGCCGGTCTCCTTGTGCACCTTGCGCCAGTGGACCGCGGCGTGGTGACACGGCGACCACATGCCCTTGAGGTGGACCCGGATCACGGCGTCGAAGTCGGCCTCGCTCATGTTCCAGATGGCCGCGTCCCGCACGATGCCAGCGTTGGTGACGAGCACGTCGAGGCGACCCCAGGTGTCGATGGCCTGGGCGACCATCCGCCCGGACGCCTGGTGGTCGGCCACGTCGTCGTAGCTGGCGACGGCCTCGCCACCCCGCTTCTCGATGATGGCGACGGTCAGGTCTGCATCACGACCGGAGCCCTCGCCGGTGACCGAGCCGCCCAGGTCGTTGACCACGACCCGGGCGCCGTGCTTGGCCAGCTCCATGGCGTGACCGCGTCCGATCCCATGGCCTGCGCCGGTGACGATGGCGACCTTCCCGTCGAGCATCCCCATGGCTGACCTCCTGTGGCACCGCAGCTGGCCCCCGATCTGACGGGCCGTCAGATCGTAGGCCCAGCCGGGCGTCGGTGACCACCCTGGCGGGCCGACTGAAACGGTCGCTCAGGCTTCACCCGCTGCTCGCCCGGTCGCAACGACACGCTCATCACCGGTCCCTACCTTCGCCGCTGTCCCCCACCGAAGGATCCAAACCATGGCCTCTGATGCGACCGTGCCGACGACCCGTGATCTGACCGAATCCGGCGTGACCGGGCGAACCCTCCTCAGCGGCGTGGCCCTCGCCTCAGAGGGCTGGGGCGTCGTCAAGCTCGCCGGCGGCGAGCTCCTCGATGTTGCCGACGCTGCGATGTACTCCACCTTCGACGTGCTGGACGACCTCGCAGATGAGCTGGCCGGGCCTCTCGTCAGCATGGCGAAGGCCCCCACCACCATCACGCGGGCGGCCTACCTGGCCGGCAGCTCGGGCACACGGCGGGTCCTGGCTGTCGCCTGACCAGCCCCGTTGAGCCGTCGCCGGCCGCGACACGACCAGATCCCCAACCGCGGCGCATCGCCGCGAGCAGGCTGCTATCCGCCGTAGGCCTTGCGCAGCTCGTGCTTGGGGACCTTGCCGCTGGCGTTGCGGGGCACAGCGTCGACCACCTCGAGACGCTCGGGCAGGGCCTGGGTGCGCAGCCCCTTGGCTCGGAGGTGGGTGACCATCTCGTCGAAGCCGAGTGGCTCGGAGCCCTCCGGTCCAGACACCACGGCGCACACCAGCTCACCTCGTTCGGCGTCGGGCAGGCCGATCACCGCGACGTCGGCCACCTTCGCGTGCTCGTAGAGGAGGTTCTCCACCTCGGCCGCAGAGACGTTCTCTCCCTTGCGGATGATGACGTCCTTGACCCGACCGGTGATGCGCACGTATCCGTGCCGGTCGATGACCCCCAGATCACCGGTGCGGAACCAACCGTCGTCATCGAAGGCGTCCGCATCGAGCCCACCGTCGACGTAGCCCCGCATCATCTGGGGGGCCTTCGCCCGCAGCTCGCCCTCCTCACCGGCGCCGACCTCGTTGCCGTCGAGGTCGACGGTGCGCAGCAGCACGCCGGGCATGGCTCGTCCCTCGGTGGTGGCCAACTCGTGATCAGGGTCGTGGGCCGAGGCCATGGTGAGGATCGGTGCCTCCGTGAGCCCCCACCCCGAGAGGACCCCCTGGCCACCGAGCTCAGTCTGGATCTCGGCGTGGAGGGCGGGCGGCTTGGGCGCGCCGCCCCCCGGGCAGGCCCGCAGGCTCGGGAAGATCGGCTCGGGACCGGCGGCCCGCTGGGCGGCCAGGTAGGCCAGGTGGAAGTAAGTGGCCGAGCCGGCGAGGGTGACGTCCTCACGAGACGCCAGCTCAGGCGTGGCATTGGGATCGAAGCCCTCGGTGATCACGTTGGTGAGCCCGTACATCAGGCTCGCGCACAGCCAGATGGGACCGGCGATGTGGGTGACGGGGAAGGCCATCAGGTTGCGGTCTCCGGCCCGGCACAGCATGCGGTCGCCCATCCCCCGGGCCGTGACGATGAGGTCGCCGTCGCTGTGGCGGGCCCCCTTCGGGTCGGCCGTCGTACCCGACGTGTAGAAGAGCCAGGTCACCTCCTCGTCGGCCCGGCTGGAGGGAGGGGCTGGGGCGTCGGGCAGGTCGTCGGGGTCGCCGTCGGGCAGAGCCCGCTCGGCCACCAGCAGCCGCGGAGGGCTGGGATGGTCGGCAGCCAGGCGCTGGGCCATGGCCGTGTAGTCGAAGCCCCGCCACTCCCCCGCCACGATGAGCAACGTGGTGCCGGCCTGGCGGGTGACGAAGCCCACCTCCCGGTCGCGGTAGATGGGGATGATCGGGTTCTGCGTGGCCCCCAGCCGGGCCAGGGCGGCGATGACCACCAACGAGCCGTGCCAGGTGGGCAACACCCATGACACGACGTCGAGCGCGCCGATGCCATCAGCGGCCAGGCCCGCCGCGACCTTCTCGGCCGAGGTCCGGTACTCGCCGAAGCTGACCTCCTGGCCCGTCTCGTCGACGGTCATCACTGCGTCGGGCGTGACCGCGGCTCGGGCCTCGACCAGCTCCCACAGGTTGCGTCCCTCGAGCATCGGCTCCTCCGTCGGTCACGCCGGGAGGCGACCGTACCCGCGACCTGAACGCCCGGTCAGCGACCGGCTCGGGCGGACTTTCCTCGTCGATCCCTCATGATCGGGCCCCGGCGGCCGAAGGGAGGCGCATGGCTGTGAAATCGACCACCGAGACCGCGTCTTCCGACTCCGACCGTCGTCCCCGGCGCAGAGCACGGGCAGCCCCCAAGGCGGTTCGCCGATCCGGCCTTCCTCGCCTGCTCATGGTGGTCGCCGTGGCCCTAGGGCTGGCGGTCGCCGTCGGGCTCAGCAGCGGAGCCAGCGCGGCGGAGGCGCCCGTCGTTCTGGGCACCACCCGCAGCTTCGCCATCCTTGCCGGCTCCACGGTCACCAACACGGGGCCGTCGGTCATCAACGGCGACCTCGGCGTGCACCCGGGCAACACCGCACCGGGCTTCCCGCCCGGCCAGGTGAACGGAGAGGTCCACCTGGCCGACGCGGTGGCGCTTCAGGCCAAGGAGGACCTCACCACCGCGTTCAACGACGCCGCCGGTCGAACCCCCTTCACCAACGTGGCGACCGAGCTCGGGGGCACGACCCTCCTTCCCGGCGTCTACCGCCTCAGTACCGCTCAGATCACCGGCACCCTCACCCTCGACTTCCAGGGTGACCCGAACGCCGTGTTCATCTTCCAGGTCGACAGCACGCTCATCACGGCGTCCGGCAGCGCCGTCAACATGATCGGCGGGGGCACCGGATGCAACGTCTTCTGGAAGGTCGGCAGCTCGGCGACGCTCGGGACGAACTCGGACTTCGTCGGCACCGTCCTGGCCCAGGAGTCGATCAGCGCGAACACCGGCGCCACGGTGGTGGGACGGCTGCTGGCTCGCACCGCAGCGGTCACCCTGGACAACAACACCATCACCACCCCGACGTGCGCAGCCGAGCCGCCACCCACGACCACCACCACCCCACCGACCACCACCCCCGGCCCGACCACCACCGTCGCTGGCCCGCCCAGCACGACGACCCCACCCACGACCACCCCACCCACGACCACCCCCGCACCCACGACCGCCCCCGGTCCCTCCACCACCGTCGCCGGCCCGCCCAGCATCCCCGGGCCCACCACCACGGTCGCTGGCCCGCCCAGCATCCCCGGTGGCCCGCCCGGCGCCCCCGGCGGACCCGGCGCCCCCGGCGCCCCCGGCGGACCCGGCGCCCCTGACGCCCCCGGCGCCCCAGGCAGCCCCGACGCCCCAGGCTGCCCCGGTGCCCCGGGCGCCCCAGG
>Ga0136617_10002430_pt1 | contig 16591 bp, 14 predicted proteins | sample AntDrymUQ3222106_2_FD_129672 | JGI IMG/M metagenome (GOLD analysis project Ga0136617, IMG submission 129672) | Polar desert sand microbial communities from Dry Valleys, Antarctica - metaG UQ322 (21.06) | ecosystem: Environmental > Terrestrial > Soil > Desert | place: Antarctica: Dry Valley...
TACACGACGGTGACGATGGGTCCCTGCCAGGGCCGCATGTGCCAGCTCCCGTCGATCCGCTTCATGGCCCGGGAGCTGGGACAGGACCTGGGCGCGATCGGGACCACCACGGCACGGCCCCCGTGGTCCACCGTGCCGCTCGGCGTGCTCGCCGGGCGCCCGTTCGAACCGGCCAAGCGCTCGTCGCTGCACGCCCGCCACCGCGAGGCCGGGGCGAACGTCATGTGGGCGGGCGACTGGCGCCGGCCCTATGAGTACGGCGATCCGAAGGCGGAGGTGCTCGCCGTGCACGAGCGCGTGGGGATCATCGACGTCTCGCCGCTGGGCAAGCTGCTCGTCCGTGGCCCGGACGCGGGCGCCTTCCTCGACCGCCTCTATCCCAACCGGCTCTCGAACCTCAAGCCGGGGCGCATCCGCTACGGCGTGATGGCCTCCGACGCCGGGCGCATCATGGACGACGGGACCGTCTGCCGCCTCGACGAGGAGACGTTCTACGTCACCACGACCTCGAGCGGCGCCGGCGCGGTGGAGGAGTGGTTCTCGTGGTGGCTGGCGACCTGGGAGATGCAGGTCCACCTCACCGACGTCACGCAGGGTCTCTCCGCCGTCAACCTGGCCGGTCCACGGGCGCGCGACGTGCTCGCCTCCCTCACCGAGCTCGACTGCTCGAACGACGCGTTCGCGTACCTCGACGGCAGGCGGGCGCACGTCGCCGGCGTCCCGTGCCTCATGCTGCGGATCGGCTTCGTCGGCGAGCTGGGCTACGAGCTGCACTTCCCGGCCGCCTTCGGCGAGCACCTGTGGGACGCCCTGCTCGAGGCCGGACGCCCGTACGCGATTCGCCCGTTCGGCCTCGAGCCGCAGCGGGTGCTGCGCCTGGAGAAGCTGCACGTCATCGTCGGACAGGACACCGACTCCGAGTCGACGCCGTACGGGGCGGCGATGCCGTGGATCGTCAAGCTCGACAAGGAGGATGAGTTCATCGGCAAGTGGGCGCTCGAGGAGGCGTCGGAGCGCGCGCTCGAGACGACGCTCGTCGGGTTTCAGACGATCGACGGCGGCGTCCCGCGCGAAGGCGCCGCCGTCGTGATCGACGGCGCCCCCGCCGGCAAGGTCACCAGCGCGCGCTTCTCCTCCCAGCTCACGCAGGCGATCGGCATGGCCTGGGTGCCGGCGCAGCTCGCGCAGGACGGCAGCCGGATCACGATCGTCGACGACGGCCGAGCCTTCTCGGCGCTGGTGTCGACAAAGCCCTTCCACGACCCGGAGGGAGCGAGGCTGCGCTCGTGACGCTGGAGTTCCTCGCCACCGACCTGTCGCGGGCCACAGACGCCTGGCGGCCCGTCGCCCGCAGCGCCATCGAGCCCTGCCTGCGCGCGGCGGGGGCGCGCTTCGAGGTGCGCGCGGGGTGGAGCGTGGCGGCAAGCTTCGGCTCGGTCGAGGCGGAGCTCGAAACGTGCCGCACCCGTGTGGGGGTGGCCGATCGCTCGGCGCTCGGCAAGCTCGAGGTGCAGGCCCCGCCGGACGCACTGAAGGACGTGATCCGGGAGGCCGCCGAGGGTGCGGAGCTCGAGCTCGGCACGGCCGCCTCGTCGGCGGGAGCGTTCTGGTGCCCGATCACCGCCCGGCGCGCGCTGGCGCTGACCCGCCCGGGCGACACCGGGAGGGTGCGCGAACGCCTCGAACGAGCCGCTGCACGCGCCGCGGCGGTCACCGTCGCTGACGTCACGACGACGCTCGGCGCCCTCGCCGTGGTCGGGCCGCAGGCGCGCGAGCTCTTCGCCCGGCTGACCGCGCTGGACCTGCGGCCCACCCGCATGCCCGAGCGCGGCTTCCGCCCGGGCTCCGTGGCCCGGACGCCCGCGATGGTGCTGCGCGAGCACGGGGACCGCTTCCTGCTCCTGTTCGGCGCGGCGTACGGCGAGTACGTCTGGACCGTCGTCACCGACGCGGGCCAGGCGCTCGGCGGCGCCGCCGTCGGCGCGGACGCGCTCGAGCGGCTCGGGGAAGCCGATGACCGCGACGGCCGGGCGCGCCCGGGCCACATCCAGGACGTGGGCGCCCGTGCGTGAGCTCTTCCGCCGCCGGCGCATGTGGCGACCGCGCGGCGAGCTCAGGAACGCCTACGACGTGGTGATCATCGGGGGTGGCTCGCACGGGCTCGCCACCGCCTACTACCTGGCCAAGCGCGGGATCACGAACGTCGCCGTCCTCGAGAAGGGCTACATCGGGTCGGGCGCGGCGGGACGCAACACCACCATCCTGCGCTCGAACTACAAGACCCCCGAGGGCGCGCGCTTCTACGACGCGGGCATCAAGCTCTACGAGGGGCTGTCCATCGATCTTGGCTGGAACGTCCTCTTCTCGCAGATCGGGCACCTGACGCTGGCGCACGCGGACCGCGCCGTGCTCGTGATGAACGAGCGGGCGGAGGTCAACCGTCTGCTCGGGATCGACTCGCGCGTCATCCAGCCGGAGGAGATCAAGCGGTTGGCGCCGGCGATGCACGTCGGAGCGGACGCCGTGTATCCGATCCAGGCCGCGCTCTATCACCCGCCCGGCGGGGTCATCCGCCACGACGCGGTGGTGTGGGGCTTCGCGCGCGGCGCAGACGCCGGCGGAGCGGAGATCCACCCCTACACCGAGGTCACGGGGATCGAGCGCTCCAATGGCCGGGTGACCGGAGTGAGGACCACTCGCGGGGATGTCCAGGCGGGGGTCGTCGTGTCCTGCACCGCAGGCTGGAGCACGCTCGCGGCGGAGATGGCCGGTGTGCCACTGCCCATCACCACGCACATCCTGCAGGCCTTCGTGACCGAGCCGCTCAAGCCGTTCCTCGACGTCGTGATCGTCTCCTCGCAGATGCACGTCTACATCAGCCAGACGGACCGCGGGGAGGTTCTGATCGGAGCGGAGATCGAACCCTGGACGACGTACCGCCAGAACGGCACGCTCAACTTCCTCCAGGAGTCCTCTCGCCACGCGCTGGAGCTCTTCCCGCAGCTCGAGCAGGCGCGGATGGTCCGCAGTTGGGCCGGCCTGTGCGACATCAGCCCCGACTACAGCCCGATCCTCGGGGTCACCGAGGTCGAGGGCTTCCTGCTCAGCGCGGGCTGGGGGACCTACGGGTTCAAGGCGGCTCCCATCGTCGGCACGACGCTGGCCGACCTCGTCGACACGGGCCGCACGCCCGAGCTGATCGAGCCGTTCCGGCTGGAGCGCTTCTACGAGGACCGGCTGGTCTCCGAGCTCGGGGCCGCAGCGGTGAGCCATTGAGGGGGGCCACGTGAAGAGCAGCCTGGAGATCGCGCAGGCCGCCGAGCTTCGCCCGATCGAGGATCTGGCAGCGGCCAGCGGGCTCGAGCCGGCCGAGGTCGAGCCGTACGGGCGCTCCAAGGCGAAGATCAGCCTGTCGGTGCTCGACCGGCTCGCGGCCGTCGGCGACGGCAGGCTGGTGTGCGTGGCGGGCATGACCCCGACCAAGGCGGGCGAGGGCAAGACGACGACCGCGGTCTCGCTCACCCAGGGCCTGGGTGCCATCGGCAAGAAGCCCGTCCTGTGCCTGCGCGAGCCTTCACTCGGGCCGGTCTTCGGCATCAAGGGCGGCGCGGCGGGCGGCGGCCTCGCCCAGGTCGTGCCGATGGAGGACCTCAACCTCCACTTCACGGGGGACATCCACGCGGTCGGCGCGGCCAACAACCTCCTCGCCGCCCTGCTCGACGCGTCCATCCTCCACGGCAACCCCCACCGGATCGACGCCCTGCGCATCGACTGGAAGCGTGCCGTGGACATGAACGACCGGGCGCTGCGGGAGATCGTGGTCGGGCTCGGTGGCCGCGCGAACGGGTACCCGCGTCAAGCCGGGTTCGACATCACCGCCGCCTCCGAGGTGATGGCCATCCTCGCCGTGGCGCGAGACGTGCAAGACATGCGCCGCCGGCTGGGAGCCATCACCGTGGCGCACGCCTACGATGGCGGCGGGCCCATCACCGCCGAGGACCTCGGCGCGGCCGGCGCGATGACCGTCCTGCTCAAGGAGGCGATCAAGCCGAACCTGATTCAGACCCTGGAGGGCCAGCCGTGCCTGATGCACGCCGGCCCCTTCGCCAACATCGCCCACGGCAACTCGTCTCTCATCGCCGACCTCATCGGCCTGAAGCTGGGCGAGTACGTCGTGACGGAGTCGGGCTTCGGCTCGGACATGGGCATGGAGAAGTTCATGGACATCGTGTGCCGCGTCGGGGGGCTCACGCCGAGCTGCGTCGTGCTCGTCGCCACCGTGCGGGCGCTCAAGCACCACGCCGGCGTGGCCGACGACCCGCGCATCGACCGGCCGCGGGGGCTGGCGGCGATCGTCAGCGGTACCGCGAACCTGCGCCGGCATCTCGGGATCGTGCAGGAGTTCGGAGTGCCGTGCGTCGTGGCCGTCAACCGCCGCCCGGGCGACACCGACGAGGAGGTCGCGCTGGTCCGGACGATGGCCATGGAGCACGGCGCCTTTGCCGCCGAGGTCAACGACGGCTTCGCGGCGGGCGGCCCGGGCGCGACTGACCTCGCCCAGGCGGTCGCCGCCGCGTGCGAGGAGCCGAGCTCGTTCCGCATGCTCTATGCGGACGATGCCGGCATCGTCGAGAAGATCGAGGCGATCGCCACGCGGATCTACGGCGCGTCCGGCATCTACCTCTACGCGGACGCCGAACGCAAGGTCACCCAGTACGACGCCGACGGACTCGACGGACTCCCGATCTGCATGGCCAAGACGCACCTCTCGCTCTCAGCCGACCCGGCCCTGCTCAACGCACCCGAGGACTTCACCTTGGCGGTCCGTGACCTTCGCGCCTACACGGGGGCGGGCTGGTTGGTGCCGCTATGCGGGGACATCCAGCAGATGCCGGGCTTGGGCACGGCTCCCGCCGCGCTCAACGTCGACATCGACGAGACCGGACGGACCGTTGGGCTCTTCTGAGCGATCGCCGGCGGGGCCGAGCGCCCGCAGCTTCTCCACCCAGACGGTGCAGGAGTTTCTCGCCTCGCTCGCGGCGGGCACTCCCGCTCCAGGCGGCGGGGCCGCCATCGCCGTGGCCTGCGCGTTCGCCGCCGCCCTCGTGGAGATGGCCGGGGAGCTGAGCCGGGACCATGACGCCGGCACCCGGATGTCCGAGCTTCGCGAGCGGGCGGCCGCCGCCCGCTCGAAGGTCGCTCGCCTCGCCGACGACGACGCCGTCGCCTACGGGAGGGTGATCGACGCGCAGCGTCTGCCGGCCGAGCATCCGTCGCGGCAGGAGCGCATCGCCGGGGCCCTTTCGGAGGCCGCCGACGTCCCGCTCGCCATCGCGCAGGAGGCGGCTGAGCTGGCCGAGCTGGCCGCCGAGCTCGCCGCCGCCGGCAACCCGAACCTGCGCGGCGACGCGCTCGCCGCTGTGTTCCTGGCCGAGGCCGCGGGCCAGGCGGCCGCTCGCCTGGTGGAGATCAACCTGGCCGCGGCCGACGGCGATGCACGCACCGACCGTGCACGTGCGCTCGCAGAAAGGGCGCTCGCCGCCCGCGAAGAGACGCTCGCGGGCGGCGTCCACCCCGCCGACGCCCTTCGACGCTGAGGACGACCATGACCCCCGACGACAATCGGAACCCGACCCCTCCCCTTCCAGCCTCCGCGCGCATCCTGGTCATCGGAGCGGGCGTCCACGGGCTCTCGACCGCCTGGCACCTCGCGCGTGACCTCGCGGCTCGCGGCGCGGGCCGCGGCGACGACGTCCTGGTCGTCGACAAGACCGGCATCGCGGCCGGAGCCTCGGGGATCGCCTGCGGGGTCGTGCGCAACAACTACTTCCAGCCGGCCATGGCCGAGCTCATGGCCGAGTGCGTGAGCATCTGGGAGGCCCACGCGGACGACCTGTGCTACCACGGGGTGGGCTACGTGGCACTCGGCCCGCCCGCACAGGAGCAGGATCTCGTCGAGGTCCACGAGCGCCAGCAGCGCATCGGCTACCGCTCGGACCTCGTGCTTGGAGAGGACGCCGTCGCGACGCACATGCGAAGCCTGTTCCCCGACTGGCGCGCCCCCGGCCTGACCGTCTGCCTGCACGAGCACCAGGGCGGCTTCGCCCACAACAGGGACTCGATGCACGGCCTCGCCGCCCTGGCGAGAGCGGAGGGCGTCCAGTTCCGCGAAGGCGTCACGGTGACCGGCTTCGAGCGTGACGGCTCCGAGGCGGTGACCAAGGTGCTCACCGACCGTGGCGACGTCGAGGTCGAGCAGGTCGTGGTCGCGGTCGGCCCGTGGATCAGGCAGCTCTGGGAGATGCTCGGGCTCTCGCAGCGCCTCGACGTCCACACCCCGGACGGCCGGGTGGCGGCCGACCAGGAGATGTGGACCTACTGGTACCTGCAGGAGGGCGAGGTCGCAGTCGATCCGCAGGCGTTCCGCACCGCAGCCGGCGCTCTCCCGCCCGTGCTGCACGTCGACAGCGACCAGCCGCTGCATGACGACGCGGGACGCCTCATCGCCGACGAGGCATGGGGCATCTACTTCAAGCGCGACCGTGACGGCGTCCAGGGCGGCGCCTCGCCCGTGCGCCAGGGGCACGAGTTCCAGATCGACCCCTACCCGACATCTACGGTCTCGGAGGACTTCTCGGACATGTGGTCGGCGGCCCTCTCCCACTGCATGGCGAGGTTCGAGGGCGCCCGTGCCAGCTTCCGGCCCGTACGCTCCGGCGGCGTGGGAGCCTTCACGGTCGACAACTTCCCGGTGTTCGACTACATGCGGCCCAACGTCTTCGTCGCGGCCGACTCGAACCACGGCTACAAGATGATCGCCGTCGGCCGTGAGATCGCCCGGGTCCTGCTGGGCGAGCATTCGAGCCTGCTGTATCCGTTCCGCTACGAGCGGTTCGCCACGGGTGACCTGCACCCGGTCTCCAACAGCCCGTATCCCTGGAGCTGAGCGCCGGGGTGGTCGTCCTCCGCGGGTGGCGGAATGGACGCCCGCAGTTGACTCCTATGCAAAGCCGTTGTAGCTTCAGCAACCAAGGTGGCGCAGTCTGCATCGAGCCTAGCGAAGGGACTTGCGCTTCTGACGACGCTGGGAAGTGACGAGGCGATGGCGAGTGGCGGTCTCAGCGTCGTGCAGATCGCCGCACGGGCCGGACGCGAGAAGAGCCAGGTGTCTCGCGTGCTCAAGGTTCTGGCCGAGTGCGGCTTCGTCGAGCGTGATCCCGACACGCTCAAGTACTCGCTGAGCTCGCAGCTGTTCGCTCTCGCGGCTCGGGCCGGTGATCAGCGGCTCCTGACCGCGGCCCCGGCGCTTCTGAGCGAGCTCGTCGACCAGCTGGGAGAGACGGCTCACCTGTCGGTGCTGCGGGGAGGAGACGTCTTGACCCTGTTGTCGGAGCAGCCGCCGCATGCTGTTCGCGCCGTCGGCTGGACAGGACGACGAGTCCCGGCGCACTGCACCGCCTCGGGTCGCGCACTGCTGCTGGATCACGATCGCGCGGCCTTGAAGGACGTGTTCGGCGACGAACCGCTGCCGGCGTCGGCCGCACCGTCCCCGCCGACGCTCGAGGACCTGCACGAGCGGATCCTGGCCTCACGTGCGCTCGGGTGGTGCACGGTGAAAGGCGAGTTCGAGCCCGGGCTCGTCGCTGCGGCCGCTCCTGTCCGCGGCATGCGCGGTCGCATCGTCGCGGCCGTGAACGTGTCCGCCCCCGAGTTCCGCTTCCTCGATCGCCTCGACGAGGCCGGCCCAGCGATCAAGTACGCGGCGGACCGGCTCTCCGCCCGCCTGGGTGCCCCTGTCACTGCGCTTCGCCATCTGCACGTCTCGGGCTGAGGGATCCCGTGGGCAAGTTCCTCGACTACCTGTCCTTCCGCAAGGAGCACCTCATCGAGCTCACGCTCGAGCACGCGCAGGTCGTCGCGGTGGCGCTCGTCATCGCCTCGTTCATCGGAGTCGGCCTGGGCATCGGCACCTACCGGCGTGAGCGCGCCGCCATCGTCGTCCTCGCCGTCGTCGGCACCTTCCTCACCATCCCCTCCTTCGCGCTGCTGGCGCTGTTCATCCCCGTCTTCGGGTTGGGCTACGAACCGACCGTGGTGGCCCTGGTGATGTACGCGCTGCTGCCGATAGTCCGCAACACGGTGACCGGCCTCCGCGCCGTCGATCCGGCGGTCACGGAGTCCGCGCGGGGCATGGGGATGAGCGCGTCCCGTCGTCTCCTGAAGATCGAGCTGCCGCTCGCGTGGCCCGTGATCATCACCGGGATACGGGTGTCGGCGCTGCTGCTGATCGGGATCGCGGCCATCGCGGCAGCGGTCAACGGGCCAGGGCTCGGGCAGGACATCTTCGCGGGGCTCGCCCGCATCGGCAGCGCGACGGCGATCAATCTCGTGCTCGCCGGCACGCTGGGCGTGATCGTGCTCGCCCTGCTCTTCGACCTCTTCTTCCTGGGGCTCGGCAAACTCACCACCTCGAGGGGGATCCGTGGTTGACCGGCCGCATCGCAGCCCGGAGGTCGACGGGCAGAAGATCATGATCAGCCTCGAGGGCCTCGAGAAGCGGTTTCCGGGCCAGGCGAAGCCCGCGGTGGAGGCGCTCTCGATGGACATCCCCGAGGGCGAGATCGTCATCCTCGTCGGGCCGTCGGGCTGCGGGAAGTCGACCACCATGCGCCTCATCAACCGGCTCATCGAGCCGACGGGCGGCAGGATCGTCGTCGACGGCGAGGACGTCACGAACGTCAATTCGGACGAGCTGCGGCGCAGCATCGGCTACGTGATCCAGCAGATCGGGCTCTTCCCCCACATGACGATCGCGGACAACATCGCGACGGTCCCGCGGATGCTCGGGTGGGACAAGAAGCGCATCAGCGCGCGAGTCGACGAGCTCCTCGAGACGGTCAACATGGACCCTGGGACGTTCCGGGGCCGCTACCCCAAGGAGCTGTCGGGCGGTCAGAATCAGCGCATCGGCGTGGCCCGGGCGATGGCCGCCGACCCTCCCATCCTGCTCATGGACGAGCCGTTCGGGGCGATCGATCCGATCACTCGCGACCGGCTCCAGAACGAGTTCCTGCGCCTGCAGTCGGAGATCAAGAAGACGATCGTCTTCGTGACGCACGACATCGACGAGGCGGTCAAGATGGGCGATCGCATCGCGGTCCTCCGGCAGGGCTCGGTCATCGCCCAGTACGACACGCCGGAGCGGATCCTCACCAACCCGGCAGGCTCCTACGTCGAGTCGTTCATCGGCGCCGGCGCGGCGCTGAAGGGGCTCACCCTGTCGCATGTCGCCGACGTCGAGCTCGCGGAGTGGCCGGTGGCGTCGACGGGCACCGGCCGCCAAGCGCTGCAGGAGACGATCCGGAGCTCCGACCAGGGCTGGGTGCTGCTGCTCGACGACGAGCGGCGCCCAGTGCGCTGGTACAACGCCCGCGACCTCGACCGCTCCGAGGCGCTGGAGGAGGTCGGCCTGTCCCCCACCTCGATCGAGGTCAACGCCACCCTCCACGACGCGCTCGACCTGATGATCAGCTCCTATACGGGGTCGGTCATCGTGGTCGACCATCAGGGCGCGTACCAGGGGGTCGTCGAACTGGATGCGATCAGGGCGCGGGTGGACCAGGTCCGGGCGGCCTCACGGGAACGTGCGCTGACCCAGCCCGCGGCCGTCACCCCGGGAGCCGCCCGGACGGAAGACCCGGCGGCCGACGACGCGTCGAGCGCGCCATGAGCGCCGAAGGACCACCCGCCAGCCCGGCCCCCGCCACGCCCTACGGTGACGCCGGGATCGGCACCGCGTCCGCGCGCACGGTGCGCATCGTGCGGTTCCTGGCCATGCCGCTGGTCCTTGCGCTCGCCTGCCTCGCTCTGTTCCTGTGGCTCAGCTCACTCGATCTCGACTCGATCGAGCAGCGCCGCATCAACACCGACTTCGTCATCAACGCGCTCTGGCAGCACGTCAAGCTCACCGCGATCTCGACGCTGTTCGTCGTCGTCATCGCGGTATCGCTCGGCGTGCTGCTCACGCGGCCGGGCGCTCGGCGGCTCGCCCCTGCGGCGCTCACCCTCGCCAACATCGGCCAGGCCGTTCCCTCGATCAGCCTGCTGGTGATCCTCGCGATCGTCTGGGACATCGGCTTCACGCCGGCGATCGTCGCGCTCGTGGCCTACTCCGTGGTTCCCGTGCTGCGGAACACGATGGTCGGCCTGCAGCAGGTGGATCGCTCGTTGATCGAGGCCGGGCGCGGGATGGGCATGACGAAGAGCGCGGTGCTGTTTCGGATCGAGTTGCCCCTGGCCGTCCCGGTCATCCTCGCCGGCGTCCGAACCGCCCTGATCATCAACGTGGGCACGGCGACCCTGGCCACCTTTACGGGGGCCGGTGGCCTGGGAGACCTGATCAACAACGGCCTGCGGCTCGGCCGGCAGACGGTCGTGGTTACGGGCGGCGCGCTTACCGCGGTACTCGCACTCTTCATCGACTGGTTGGCCAGCGTGGCGGAGGAGATCCTGCGCCCGAAGGGGCTCTGACCGAAGGCTCGAGGCACCCGAAACCCACCTGAGGAGGGGGTTGCACCCATGGCAACACGTACACGTACACGCAGGTCTCGCGCGCCCCTCGCGGCGCTGATCGCAGCCCTCGCCGTGGGCCTGATCGCGGGCGGCTGCGGCGACGACGAGGAGTCCGGCGGCGGCGCGACGGGCGGTGGCGGAGCAGCGCTCGAAGGCGCCTCCCTCGCGGTCGGCTCGAAGGAGTTCACCGAGCAGCTCATCCTCGGCAAGATCACCGTCGCGGTGCTCGAGAACGCCGGCGCCGAGGTCAACGACCAGACCGGCCTGGCCGGGAGCGTCGCGGCACGCAAGGCGCTCGAGGCGGGCGAGATCGACATGTACTGGGAGTACACGGGCACGAACTGGCTCACGTACCTCAAGGAGACCAAGCCGATCGCCGACGCCCAGGAGCAGTACGACGCGGTGGCGCAGGCCGAGGTCAAGAACAAGATCAAGCTGCTCGATCCGGCTCCGGCGAACAACACGTACGCGTTCGCCGTCCGCGAGGAAGCCGCCGCCGATCTGGGCGTCGTGAAGATCTCGGACTTCAAGACGCTGGTCGGGGAGCGCCCGGAGGAGGCCAGCCTGTGCGTCGGCGAGGAGTTCACGGCCCGCGACGACGGGCTGCCCGGCGTCGAGAAGACCTACGGGTTCAAGTTCCCGGAGGACGGCGTGATCAAGATCGACGAGGGCATCATCTACACCGAGGTCGACAAGGGCGGCAAGTGCAACTTCGGCGAGGTCTTCATCACCGACGGTCGCATCGCCGCCAACAAGCTCACCGTCGTCGAGGACGACATGAAGTTCTTCCCGGTGTACAACCCCGCCCTCAACGTGCGCCAGGACGCCATCGACAAGTACCCGCCGCTGGCGGAGCTCTTCAACCCGGTCGCCGCCAAGCTCGACAGCGCCACGCTCCAGAAGCTCAACGCACAGGTCGACGTCGACGGGCTGCCCGAGGAGGAGGTCGCCCAGCAGTGGCTGGAGGACAACGACCTCCTGAAGTAGCTCGGGCCGCGGCCCGCCGGCCGGCCCTCCGCGGGAGGGCCGGCCGGCCGCGCGGTCAGGGGGCTCCGTCGGCGAGTCGGTGGAACTCGCGGATGAGCAGGTCGAGACGAGCCTCCTTGACGAGCGGCAGCTGCCGCCGGGCCTGACGTACGGCCGCGAGATCGAGATCGGCGAGCACCAGGGCGGGCTCGCCCCTGGGCGCCTCGGCGACGACGCGGCCCCATGGGTCGACCACGTGTGAGCCACCCCAGAAGGTGACGCCGGCCTCCTCGCCCACACGGTTGACGAAGATGACGTAGGTCTGCAGGAAGCGTGCGTGGAACCGGCACAGGTCGCGCCAGTCGCTCTCGATGAGCGCGGGGTCGGTGCCCGCCTCCGGCGCGAGCGAGCTGCAGGAGGGGACGATCAGGATGCGGGCTCCGTCGTGGACCGCGAGGAAGGTGAGCGGCGCCTGCCAGGCGTCGTTGCAGATGAGCAGCGCGGCGCGCCCCCAGCGGCTGTCGAAGGCGCGCAGGGTCTGCCCGGGGCTGAAGTGCTTGTGCTCCTCGAAGCGTCCGTATGTGGGCAGGTACGCCTTGCGCTGCACGTGCACGGCCGAGCCGCCCTCGAGGTAGATCGCGCTGTTGTACGTGTGGACCGGCCCGTCTTCGACGAAGCCGAGAACGACACCCAGGTCGTTCGCCGCGGCGGCCAGCGCGGTGATCGTCGGATCGTCGGTGCGCAGGGCGACGTCGTCGCGGACGGCCCCCAGCGCATAGCCGGTGAGGCTGAGCTCGGGGAAGATGATCATGTTCGCGCCGCCGGCTCGAGCCTCCTCGATCGCGGCCCGCGCACGGCGGGCGTTCTCCTCGACGTCCCCCAGCGCGCAGTCGACTTGCGCGAGCGCGACCCGCAGCAACTGCTCGTGACCTGCGCTCATCGGGCCCATGTCCGCGAGACTAGCCACGCCGTCGGCGATCCACGAGCCGCGACCGCGGCGGCGCCGGCGGTCATGTCGGGATCTGCCCGCCTTGCCGCACCGCCAGCACCTCCTTGAGCACCTTCCCGCTCGGACTCGTCGGCAGCGCGTCGAGGAAGACGACGCGCCTGGGGCGCTTGAACTCCGCCAGGCGCTCGCTGCCGCGGCAGAAGTCGTCGATCGCCCCGGCCGTCAGGTCGGGTGATCCCTTGACCACGAAGGCGGCGACGATGCTGCCCCAGCGCGCGTCCGGCAGCCCGACGACCGCGGCCTCCCGCACGCCGGGACAGTGGTAGAGGACCTCTTCGATCTCGCGCGGATAGATGTTCTCGCCTCCCGAGACGATCAGGTCGTCCACCCGGCCATGGAAGGCGTAGAAGCCCTCGGCGTCGATGCTGAACAGGTCGCCGGTGTAGAGCCAGCCGTCCTTGATCTTGCGCTCCGTCTCCAGCGCGTCGTTCCAGTAGCCCAGCATGGTCTGCGGGCCGCGCACGATCAGCTGGCCGACCTCGCCGGGCCCGACCGTCTCGCCCGGCTCCCTCAGCTCGTCGGGCTCGACCGTCGCCCCTGGCGCGACGTCGCGTCCCGGCCTGTGCCGGACGATGCGGCACTTGGTGATGAGCGTCGGCTTGCCGCACGAGCCGAGATGGGAGAGCGCCTCCTCGGGATGCAGCAGCAGCGCCAGGCTCGCCTCGGTCATGCCGTAGCCGTTGAAGATGTTCGGGCACAGCTCCCGGATCGCGCGCTCCATGGTGGCGGCGGACATCGCCGCGCCTCCGGTGGTGATCATGCGCAGGCTCGAGACGTCGAACTCAAGGAGACGCGGATGGAACAGCATCTCCTGGATCTGAGTGGGCACCGCGAACAACGTCGTCACCCGCTCCGCCTGGATCGTCTCGAGCGTCGCCAGCGCATCCCAACGGCCGAGCAGGACGTTGGTCGCGCCCACCATCACGTGCGGGATGAAGTACGCCTGCATGCCGCCGACGTGGTAGAGGGGCGCCACATGCAGCGCGGTGTCCCGGCGCGAGAGGCTGTACTCCATCACGCAGTTCATGGCGATCGCCACGTCGTTGCCGTGGCTGTGCATCACGCCCTTGGGGCGCCCGGTCGTGCCGGACGTGTAGACGAGGGCGGAGCGGTGCGCGGGGAAGGGGTCCGGACGCGGCGTCCCCCCGTCGACGGTCCGCTCGGCCAGGGTCTCGAAGTGGTGATGTCCCGGAGGGACCGTCTCGGAAGCGTCCGCGCAGGAGATGTAGTCGTGGATCGTCCGGACGCGCTCCGCCACGTCGAGCACGCTCCCGGTCAGCGGCCCGCCGTAGACGAGCACCCGGGCTCCGGAGTCCAGGAGGATGGCCGCGACCTCCCCGGCCGCCAGCCGGAAGTTGACGGGAACCGCCGCGGCCCCCAGTAGCTGGCAGGCGAAGTAGGTCGTCACGGACGCCTCGGAGGTGTTGACGTAGAAGGCGACGCGGTCGCTCGGCCGCACGCCCAGCGCGGAGAGCGCCTCGGCGAGCCTGCCGATGCGCGCGAACCACTGGGAATAGGTCCAGCCCCGGCCCTCGTACACGAGGGCCGGATGGTGGGGGAAACGCTCGACGGTCCGCTCGAGCAACGTGGGGATGTTCACGTCGAACTCTCCCCCATCACAGGTTCGGCTTCACCGCGGGCAGGTCCGCCGACGCGATCAGGTACCTGGCCATCTCCGACGTGCCGCCGACGATGGGCAGGGCACGAGCATCGCGGAAGATCTGCTCGGCGCGGCCGTACTCCTTGGTGAGTCCGTCGCCGCCCAGGATCTGGACCGTGGCGTCGGCACAGAACGTGGCGGTCTCGGTCGCGACGAGCTTCGCCATGGCCGCAGCTTTCATTAGCGCCTTGCCGCTCGCGCCGTTGTCGTACAGCTTGGCGGCGCGATACGTGAGGAGCTCGGCCGCATCGATGCGCCAGCTCATGTCAGCGAGCCGGCTCCAGATGAGCTGCTTGCAGCCGAGCTTCGCGCCGAACGCCTCGCGTTCCTGGGCGTGTCGCCGGGCTATCTCGAAGGCGCTGCGAGCGACCCCCAGCGCCGAGCCGCCGAGGATCACCCGCTCGAAGTTGAACATGTCGACCATCATCCGCATGGCCGCGTGGCGTTCACCCAGCAGGTGGTTCGCCGGCACCCGGCAGCCCCGGAGCTCCACCTCGCCGACCACGGACCCGCGCCGCCCCATCAAGGTGTACCGGCGCGGGAAGCTGATGCCGGGAGTGTCTGCGGGGACGACGGCTGCGCTCATGCTCGTGCCGGCGGGAGCAGCGGCATCGCTGATGCCGTAGACGATGTAGACGTCGGCGACGGACGCGTTGGAGATGTAGCGCTTGAACCCGTTGACCAGCCACTCGCCACTGGCCGCGTCGAGCTCTATTCGCGTCCGCATCCCCGAGGTGTCGGAGCCGGCGTGCGGCTCGGTCACGCAGATGGCGCCGATCTGCTGCCCGGCGAGGAGGCCGGGAAGGAACCGCTCGCGTACCTCGGGGGCGGCGTAGCGATCCAGAGGGTAGGCACAGCTCAGCGCGGTGGCGATGGTCGTCTCGAAGGCATAGCTGACGAAGGCGGCTTCCTCCGAGAGCAAGGTCGCGTGGGTCAGCCCGGGACGCTCCAGGGAACCGCGGTATACGTCGGGGAACATGAGCGCCAGATAGCCCGCGGCCCCCAGCGCGCTGACGACGTGCCTCACGGCGCTCCAGTCGTCCTCGTCCTCGATCGCAGGGGCGCGTGGCAGCAGCTCGCGCGAGATGACTTCACGCACCTCGGCCCGGAATGCCCGGTCGGCATCCGTAAGAAGGAAGTCGCGCATGACTCCGTCCTCGTGCGCCGTCGGCCTGCGCCTTCCAGGCATGCGCTTGCTTATACAGCCTCGTTGCTCAGAGAGCAACGCAGGTTGCAATTTTCCCGGCTAGCTCTCTTTCCGGGCCCAATGGTGGGCGGCAGGTTTCTCGAGCTCGGGCTTCCAACAGCTGGCGATGGTCAGGGGTAACGGCCTCTTCCGTCATCCCTCAGCAAGGTTCGCGAGCGTTCCGAGCGTGATTCGCTCGCGCTACCTGCCCGGGGTGTAGCGGACGAGGGCCGCGCGGCCGCCGGGGCCGTCGGTGTGCATGCTCAGCAGCGGGCCGACGCCGGGGGCGTAGAACTTCAGCTCCTGGACTTTCGGCTCGAGCGGCACCAGGTCACGGGTCATCAGGACGCCCTTCTTGAAGTAGCCGAAGGGAACGTCCACCTGCTCCTCACCGACGGTGATGACGGCAGCCTTGTCCTCGGCCACGCCCTTGTAGTACTCCTGGCGATAGGACAGCCCGGGCTTCGGGTTCGCAGGCATCGCGATCCCGGCCTGGGCTCCGTCGACGCCGGCCTCGAAGGAGCCGGCGTGGTCGACGACCTTGCCGTCCACGTAGTTCGTGACGTACTCGCCGAGATACCAGATGTTGCCCTTCTTGTCCTGTGCGTACCAGTCGTCGGTGATCTCGACCGCCACACCCTTCTCGGTCACCGTGTCGCGGATCACGCGAGCCTCGATCCCGTTGGCGATCCTCTTCGTCTTGTTGGTGACCTCGACGACGACCTTCTCCACGGTGCCCTCGGTGTCGCTCTCGCGGTAGACCCACCTGCTGCCCGGACGCATCGGCCAGTAGCGGTTGTCGATCTTGGTCGTGAAGTCGGCCGGGTTCAGATTGACCGGCTCGCTTCCCTGCGGGAGCCCCCCGCTCTTGCTCGACTTGCTCGCAGCGGCAACGGCATCGTCGCCGCTGCTCCCGTCGAACCCACCCACTGCCGTGAGGGCAAGCCCCGCGGCGAGGACGCTCAGCGCGCTCGCGATCGTCGTCTTGCTCTTCATCTCGATCTCCTCCGGTCCTCGTCGCCCCCGTGTGGACGCTGTGAGGTCCAGGTCTACGGGCAGCGGCTGAGACGCAGATGAGCCGAGGACGCGCGATGAGCCCAAACCGCAGTGAACCTGCCGCGCGAGCGTCGCTGTCTGAGAGCGCGGGTCGGAACTCCGATCAACATCCTTGCCCGGCGTCGCGGCAACTAACGCACCA
>Ga0136617_10002432_pt1 | contig 16582 bp, 14 predicted proteins | sample AntDrymUQ3222106_2_FD_129672 | JGI IMG/M metagenome (GOLD analysis project Ga0136617, IMG submission 129672) | Polar desert sand microbial communities from Dry Valleys, Antarctica - metaG UQ322 (21.06) | ecosystem: Environmental > Terrestrial > Soil > Desert | place: Antarctica: Dry Valley...
GGTAGTCCGGGTCGCTCGGATCCTCAGCATCGTGTTTCAGCCTGCCTCTCGCGCATGGTGGCGCACCCTGGTGATGACAGGAGAGGTTGCGGGGTGCAGCAACGCTTCGCGCCGGACTGGGGGGCAGGCTAGCGACCCCGAGCGAACCGTGTCGAGACCCTGTCCGGGCAGGCACCACAGCGTTTCCGACCCTGCTCGACCAGCGGGAGGGCGCTGGCCGACCGAGTGGTGGCCGAGACAGACTCGGCCACCCACACACGTCCTAGCGGTTCAGGACGACGTCGGCGGCCCGGACGAAGAACATCCGGTGTCCGAACCACACCTCGTAGTACTTGTCGCGTCCGGTGATGACCGTGTGGTCGTCAGGGAGCGAGTCGTCGAACGTCTTCGCGTAGTAGTAGTCCGCGTCGATCGTCGTGTCGGCTACGACGTACTCCTGGCCAGCCTTGATCGTGTACTGCAGCGGCTCCACCGTCTGGTACGGCACGGCAGTCCCTGCGTACGCCGCCTCCTCCGGGTAGGCCCGCCCGTACACCGGTACTTCGGCCGTCTCGGGCTTGGCCGAGACCGTCATCCCGCGAGACGACACCAGGGTCGGGTCGCTCTTGGGTGAGAACACCCAACCGATCTCGCCGAGGTACCACACACCCACCCAGGTGCCGGTGCGGGTCTTGACCCGACCTACGGTCACGACCTTCTGCCCGGCCGCCAGCCGTGCCCCGTGATCGGACACCTCCGTGGTGGAGTTGGAGCCATCGGGTCGCAGACCTGCGTCCTTGACGAGCGGCGCCGACGCGTTGGGCTGCGTGCGCAGGTAGACGAAGTTGGTGCCTTGAGTCGCACACGGACCGGTGTTCGCGCCTTTGCAGTCGGTGACCAGTTGCTGGTTGTCGTCGAACCCAGGCGCCACCGTCATCACCTTGGTGAACTTCCGGTTCGGCCCGTCAGCCTCGATCGGGGCCTTGAGCAGCTTCATGTAGTGCTCCCAGTCCCAGTACGGACCCGGGTCCCAGTGCATGCCGCGAACGTTGGCGGGCAGGATACCCGGCACCTGGTCGTGGCCGATGACGTGTGCGCGGTCCAGCTTCACCGTGTACTTGTCGGCAAGGTGGCGCACCAGCTTGGCCGAGGCGCGGTACATCGCCTCGGTGTACCAGGTCGCCCCGGTCGCGGCGAAGCCCGTGTGCTCGATGCCGATCGAGTGCATGTTGATATACCAGTTTCCGGCGTGCCAGCCGATGTCCTTCATGTCGAGGTGCTGGGCGATGTGGCCGTTGGCCGAGTTCATCGTGAACTGCCACGACACGTACGTCGGGTCCGTCACCAGCTCGATCGCCGTCGGGTAGTCGCCCTCCGTGTCGTGGATGACGATGTAGTCGATGTCGAGGTCCTGCTCGCGGTTGGCGAGGTCGTGGTTGCCGTAGTCGGCCGGCGTCGGCCCGTACTGCTCGTACGGCGCCTCGATCCACTCGCAGTCGAGACGACGCGGGCAGTCCACCCGCGGGTCACGGGCCTGGTTGCCGGACTTCCCCCGGACGTCCGGAGCGACGCCCGGCTGCGCCTTCAGGGTGAGCCGTTGCCCGTCGTTCGTGGTGCGGGCCCGGCCGTTCTCGAGGACGCGGAACACCCCGGTGGCGAAGGTCGACGCCTCCGTCGGCCCACCCAGGTCGCCGTACCGCGCCACTGCGGAGTACCAACCACGCGCCGACGTCGTGGCGCCGACCCTCTTGTCCAGGCCCTTCTGGTACGACGCCAGCAGGGCAGCGCCGCCGCAGATGTTGGCCGCGTCGTCGTTCTTCAACCGCTGCAGCCCGAGACCCGTCAGGTCGGCGGCCTTCTCCGCGGTGTGGAGCGACGCCGGTCCGTCCGAAGTCGACAGTGCGCGCTCGCCTCGGCTCAACGACGCGTCTGGTACGTCGGCGTCGGTCAGGTGCATCGGCCCGAACCCGCCGGAGGTGCTTGGCGACGAGCCGTGGTCGTCCCAACGCGACTGCATGAACGACACACCCAGCAGCACCGAGACCGGCACCCCGTAGCTACGTGAGGCGCCTGCGAAGCTGCGCTGTCTCGCGGTGTCCGCAGGTCCGGAGCCGACCGCCTGGAGGCAGTCTGCGCCGGTCAGGGTCGCCGGCTTGTCGGTCGGCGACGCGGAGGTCGGTGTCGCGGAGGTCGGTGTCGCGACGGCGAATCCGGCGACGGTGAGGGCGAGAGCGCTCGTGCCGGCAAGCACCGACCACGAACGACGAGGGGAAGAACGCATACGCAACTCCCTGCGGGTGCGGAGGGGAGGGAACACCTCAGGAAACCACGACCCTCCCCAGACTGCAATGACCAAGGCGTGCCCTGGCCATTACAGCCAGCATTCTGCGGGACGTGGTTCGCCGGGGGAACCTTCGTTCTCGCGCGCGGGTTGAGGTCATCGCGGCGGAGCCCGGTGCCCGAGCAGGCACGGCCCGAGCCTTCCCAGCCCTACAGTGTCGGCGTGGATCTGATGGCGATGGTCCTGGCCACCGGTTGGGCGAGCGGTGTCAACGCGTACGCCGCCGTTGCGCTGCTCGGGGTCCTCGGACGCTTTGCCGGGGTGGACGACGTCCCCGAGTCGCTGCAGGGCGGCGACGTGATCGCGCTGTCCGGTGGGATGTACGCCGTCGAGTTCGTCACCGACAAGATCCCGTACGTCGACTCGCTCTGGGACACGGTGTCGACGATCATCCGCCCGACGCTCGGCGCCATGCTCGGCTATCTGATCGCCGGACAGGCCGAATCGACCCAGCAGGCGCTCTACGCAGCCGTCGGTGGCGGGTCCGCGTTGGCCTCGCACGTGGTCAAGGCGGCGATCCGGTTGGGCGTGAACGGTTCACCCGAGCCATTCACCAACGTCACGGTCTCCCTGGGTGAGGACGTGGCGGTGGCCGGCGTCGTCTTGCTCGCCGTGGTCAACCCGTGGCTCGCCCTGGCCGTCGCGGCCGTCTTGTTCCTGGTGGGCGTCAGCCTGTTGGTCGTCTTGTGGAAGCTCGTCCGGCGCGGCTGGCGCCGATGGCAGGCTCGTCGTGACACCCGCGCGGGGCGAGACCCAGCCGACGTTTCCCGACGTACCGACGAGCACGGGCCCTCCCCTGGACCCGACGCGGGTCCTCGGCCGTGAGCGAGCCGCAACCGCCCCTCGACCCGTGGGAGGAGCACCTGAGTGCTCCGGTGCGCGACCGCCAGGTGATCGTCGCGTTCGAGGTGCTCGCGGGGATGACCCGGACGGTCGCCGACTTGGCCCGGTGGGGCGCTCGGCCGCCCTTGCTGGTGAGCGACGCACGTGGTGTCGGCCCGATTCCCGACCCCTTTGCCGCGGATGTGGTGGAGCTGCCCGAGCAGACGTTCCCGACCCTCACCGAGCAGGTACGGGCCCGGATGTCGCCGCAGCAGCGCCTCACTCCCGACGTGGTTGCCGCGATCGATGCGTACGACCCGGATCGGCAGGCGCGTTGGTGGGTGAGCCCGGTCTGCCCGAACGCCGACCTGCTCGGACGGGCTGTGTTGGGTGGACGCCCTCAGCACCAGGCTCGGCTCGAGGACAAGATGCTGCTCGACGACCTGCTGTCACGAGTCGGCGCCCCGACCACCCCGGCCGTGCAGTGCTTGTCCACGTACGACGACCTGATGCCGGCCACCGACGAAGTCGTCCGCGCCACAGGTGACGGCCAGGCGGTGTGGTCCGGCGACGCCCGGGACGGCACCACCGGCGGCGGCGATCTGGTGCGCTGGATCCGCACCGACGGACAGGCCACGATGGCGGCGCACTTCTTTGCCGAGCAGTGCGACCGGGTCCGGGTGGCGGCATTTCTCGACGGGGTGCCGTGCAGCATCCACGCGATGTGCCTGCCGGACGGCGTCGTCGTGTTCAACCCGGTCGAGCTGGCGATTCTGCGCGACGCCGAACGCGGTCGATTCGTCACCGCCGGGATGGGCACGACCTGGTCACCACCGCCGGTCGACGCCCAGCACATGCAGGCGCTGGCTCGTGCGGTCGGGACCGAGCTGGCGAAGAGCTTCGGCTACCGCGGTGGCTTCGGCATCGACGGAGTGCTCACCGCTGACGGTTTCCGCGTCACCGAGATCAACCCGCGGTTCAGTGGCGGGCTCGGCAGACTGGCGCGAGTCGCGCCCTCCGCGCACCTAGCCCTGATCCAGCTGAACGCGCTCATCGGCCGAGACATCGGCAGGCCCGCTGCGCAGGTCGAGCATGAGACGCGGGCCTTGCTGGACCAGCACCTGTTCGTCGACGCGCACGGAGTCTCGGCTGCCCGCACGCTGGACGCGCACACGGAGGTGCCGGTGGTGGCCGGACCGGCGCGCCTCGACGAGGCGGCCGCCATGGAGCCGGAACCGAGCGAGCCAGCCGAGCCAGCAGCTACCCCCGCCGCGCCCGTGCTCGGGTTCGTGTCTGCCGGCCCGTCGCCGCTGGGCACGTTCGTACGCCTGCATCTGGGGGATCAGGTCGTCGGCGCTGGTGACCGGGCTGCCGCGTTCGGTGCTCTGCTGCTCGACTTCGCCGACCGGCATTGGGACACCGGATTCGGACGGGTGCTCATCGCTCCCGACGTACGTGCCGCCTCGATCGGTGCCGACGAATGGGCTCATGGCTGAAGTGGTCGTCGTCGGGGCCGGGCTCGGCGGTCTCGCTGCCGCCGCCCGGCTGGCCAAGCTCGGCCACCGGGTAACGGTCTGCGAACGTCGAGACGTCGCCGGTGGTGCCATCCACGAGGTGCGTCACGAAGGTTTCAGCTGGGACGCGGGCCCAGCCTCGACGACGCTGCCGGCGGTGCTGCGTGACCTCTTCCGCAAGTCGGGTCGCCCGATCGAGCGGTACGTCGACCTGGTGGCGCGCGACGTAGTGCGTCGGCACGTGTTCGCAGACGGCACCAGCGTGGACCTTCCGGCGGGCTCGCGAGCTCGCCAGACCGCGGCGGTAGACACCGGGCTGGGCGCTGGTCTCGGCGAGCGGTGGACGGCCCACGTCGACGCGCAGGCAGCGGTCTGGGACGAGCTGCGGGCACGGGTGCTCGACCTACCCGACGGCGGCGCCGCCTACTCCGAGCGCGCGGTCGCCAGCTCCCTGCGGGCGCGCACGAGCCTGGCCAAGCTGCTGCGCCGGTCATTCAAGGACGAGCGACTTCGCCTGCTGGCCTCCTACCCGTTCACGGTGGGCGGATCCGATCCGCGGGACGTACCGGCGTACGCCGCGGTCGAGTCCTACGTCGAGCGCAGCTTCGGTGTGTGGGAGGTGTCGGACGGCTTCTTCCGCGTCGTCGACGCCCTGGTCACCCGACTCGGCGAGCGTGGCGTCGTCCTGCGTCTAGGCACCGAGGTCACCTCGATCGAGACCGACGAATCTTCCTCAGCAACCGTGACGGGAGTGCGAACGGCAGCGGGGGAAGGCTTGAGCGCCGACGTCGTCGTAACCGACGTCGACCCGCGGATCGTCTTCGGCCGGCTCCTCCTCGATCCGGCTGCGACGGGTGACGCTCACCGCATCTTCGGCACGGCCATGCCGACGATCCCCCCAGCTATGACGCATGTGGGCATCGCCGCCGCACCCGGCGTGCCGTCGGATCTCCCGTCGGAAGTCGTGCTGCACGGCGACCCGCTCCTCGTGCTGACCACGACGGGACGGGCACCGCTGGGGCACCACGCCTGGACCATCCAGACCCGTGGGGCACCGGGCGAGGACGTGCTCGTGGCGCTGGCTCGACGCGGCATCGACGTCCGTGCCCACGAGGTCTGCCGGGTCGAGCGCGACGCCGTCGCGCAACTCGGCGAGACCGGGGGGTCGGCGTACGGCCTGGCTTGGGCCGGACACCGCTCCCACGCCCGCCGGGCCGCGCTCGTCCACCCGCTGCCCGGGGTCTATCTGGTCGGCGCAGGCGTTCATCCCGGCCCCTCGGTGCCCTACGTCGGATGGGGCGCCGCCCATGTGGCCGAACGTCTGGGCACGGCCTGACGGCGCGATCCCGATCGTGGGTCAGGACGTCACGACGTCAGGTTGGCGTAGATCTCGCGGGTCGCCGAGGACCAGTTCAGGGTGTAGACGTGCAGGCCCGCAGCGCCTTGGGATGTCGTGCACGGGCCGCCGGGCGGATCGCCGCGTATCGCTAGCACGGTCCGGATCCCGGCGTCGGCGTAGGCACCGATCACCGTGCGCAGCTCGTCTCTTGTATGACCGACGCAGGGTCGGGTGGGCACGGGGGTCAGGGTCGTCTCCACGGCGATCGGCGGGTGTTCGAGCAGCTCGGACGCATTCGGCGCACGCGGCAGCAGTCGGGCAGAACCGCGTTCGATCACACGACGCCGAAGCCTAGGTGCCGATCCCGTCGTGCCGGCACGTTGTCCGCGCGCCGCGCGCCCGTCGACGATGGTCTGGGTCCCGACTCTTCCCGTCCTCGCAGGGGCGCTGCCTTGTAGGGTCGCTGCGTGACGTCGAAGCCGGGACCTTCGGACCCCAGCGATGTTGTCGAGGTGATCCCGGCGGAGTTCGACGCTGCCGTCTCGGCCCGGCTGGACGCCTTCTTCGAGGCTCGCCGTGAGCAGCTCGCCCTGATCGGTGTACCGCTGGGACGCCTGCTCGAGGCCGCCCGGAGCAGCGTCGAGGGTGGCAAACGACTGCGGCCCGCCTTCGCCTACTGGGGTTGGCGTGCCGCCGGTCGTTCCCCTGACAAGACGACCCCCATCGTGACCGCTGCCGCGGCGATCGAGCTGGTGCACGCCAGTGCGCTCGTCCATGACGACGTGATGGACGACTCGGCGACCCGCCGGGGCAAGCCGTCGGCACATCGGGCCTTTACCGACGATGTCGCGCCTGCGACCCGACCAGACGTCGCCCGCGCGTTCGGAATCTCTGCGGCCATCCTGCTCGGCGACCTGCTGCTGTCGTGGTCGGACGAGCTGTTCGCGGCCGGTGAGCTGAAGCCCAAGATGGCGGCTCGCGGGCGCCTCTACTTCGACCTGCTCCGGACCGAGGTGGTCGCAGGGCAGTACCTCGACGTCCTCGGCCAGGCGACGGGGAGCAGCTCTGCCTCGGACGCGCTGCGCGTCGTTCGGTACAAGTCGGCCAAGTACACCGTCGAACGGCCACTGCAGCTCGGCGCCGCACTCGGCAAGGCCGATCGGCACCTGCTTCGCGCACTGTCGTCGTACGGCATCCCACTGGGCGAGGCGTTCCAGCTCCGAGACGACGTCCTCGGTGTCTTCGGCGAGAGCGGGATGACCGGGAAGCCGAGCGGAGACGACATTCGGGAGGGCAAGCGGACGTTGCTGATGGCGCGGGCGACGAGTCGAGCCACGAGCAAGCAGCAGGCCGTGCTGGACCGCAACTTCGCCAACCCCACGGTGTCGACGGCCGGCATCGAGGCCACCCAGCAGGTGATCCGCGACACCGGGGCACTCGCTGCGGTCGAGACCGTCATCGCCGAACTCACCGAGGCGGCTCTGTCGACCCTCGAGAAGACTCCGATCTCCGACGAGCAGGCTCGCTCGGCGCTTCGACTGCTCGCCGACCGCGCCACCAACCGCGAGGTCTGACGGCGCACGGACCTCGAGTCAGGTACGCCGACCAGGACAGTCAGTCGATCGCCTGCGCCCGCCGCCGGACCTCGGTGCCGCGATCTTGGCGCAGCGCATCGATCGGGCGGCCCGGGAGCGTGTCGTCGGCGGTGAACAGCCAGACCAACGCCCCGGCGTCGTCGAACCCGTGGTCGTCGAGGAGGGTCAACGTCCCACCCAGGCCTTTCACGACTGCACCGTCGGCGATGAAGTCGGCAGGCAGCTCGAGCTCGGGCCTACCGGGACGCTTCATCACGATCAGCTGGTGCTCGCGCGCCAGCTGGCGGACGCGGTTCGGGCTGACGCCGAGTGCGTCGGCTGCCTCGCGCAGGGTCCACCACTGCTCGACCAGGGTGTCCAGCCGGCTCCGGTTGTCGACGATGTCACTCATCAGCCAAGCCTGACATGGCCGCGGACGTGAGCTACCGCCGGTCCGGCCGCGTTTGCAGCCCAGCCCTGCTGACGGCGAGGCATCCCGGGGGGTGCCTACCCGCTCCGTAAACTCGCTCGGGTGGAACCCTCCCTGGCCGCTGATCCTCTCGTCGGGCACCTGCTCGACGGACGGTACCGCGTCGGGGCGAAGATCGCCCGTGGCGGCATGGCCACGGTGTACGAAGCCACCGACCTGAGGCTTGATCGCCGGGTCGCTGTGAAGGTGATGCCGGACCAGCTGACCGAGAGCGACGACTTCGGCCAACGGTTCGTCCGCGAGGCCAGGGCGGCGGCCCGCCTCACGCATCCCAACGTGGTAGCGGTGTACGACCAAGGCGACGACCACGGGACCGTCTTCTTGGTGATGGAGTTCGTCTCGGGACGGCTGACCCTGCGCAATGCGATCCGCGACCACGCGCCGATCCCACCCCGGCGCGCGCTGGCCTTGTTCGAGGAGATCCTCAAGGCGATCGCGGCCGCGCACGAGTCGGGGATCATCCACCGCGACGTCAAGCCCGAGAACGTGCTGATCGACCCGCGCGGGCAGGTGAAGGTGGCCGACTTCGGCCTGGCTCGTGCGATCACCTCGGCCACCACCGCGACGGCCACGGGCGGCGTCTTGATGGGCACCGTGTCGTACATCTCCCCCGAGCAGGTCACCGAGGGCCACGCCGACGCACGCTCCGACGTCTACGCGCTCGGAGTGGTGCTCTACGAGATGCTCACGGGCGAGAAGCCGCACCGGGGCGACAGCCCGATCCAAGTCGCCTACCGGCACGTCCACCACGACGTACCGCTGCCTTCGACACGGGTCGACGGGATTCCGCCGTACCTGGACGCGTTCGTGAGCCGAGCCACATCACGTCATCGCGACCTGCGTCCAGCCGACGGGCACGTGATGCTTCGGCAGCTTCGTCGCGTCCGGCACGCGCTCGAGCAGGGCGTCGTCGACGACGAGGAATTGACGGCCGACCTCACACCGACGGTCACAGCCGTCATCCCCCGCCAGACCGTCGACCAGCGGAACGAAGAGCTCGAGCTGTTGGCCGGAGACGAGCGCGAGCATCGGGTGCCTGCACACCTCGCCCCAGCTCACGATCCGCACGACGATCGCTCGGATTCTGACGACACCGATGCCTCAGCACCCGACGACGACCGGGGGAACGCTGCGCCCACTGCCGACGACCGGGACAGCACAGCGACGCCGGAAACCCGTCGTGACGACGACGTGTTCGACTACTCCGCCTACGACGACTTCGCACCGACTCCACCGGCGCCTGGTCACGGGTACGGCGTGGGTCGATCGGCCGCGGACTCCGGGAACAGCCAGCACGGCCGGCACAGCAACGACGATGCTGATCGAGTCGACCGTACGGCTGTCTTCCCGACCATCGACGAAGACGATGATCGGCAGGGCCGAGTCGTGGCGCAGAGTCACCGCCGCCAGGACGCCTGGCAGGCGTCGGCCGTGCCGCCCTCGAAACGACGCAAGGCCGGCTACATCGCCTTCTTGCTGGTGATCCTGCTCGCCGCCGGGGCTGCTGCGGCCGGCTGGTACTACGGGGTCGCCCGGTACCGCGACACTCCGAACGTCCTTGACCTGAACCAGTCCGACGCCGTCGACGAGATGGCATCGGTGGGGCTCGAGCTCACGATCAGCGGGACTGCCTACTCGGAGTCCGTGCCTTCCGGGTTCGTCATCTCGACCGATCCGGGACCGGGTGAGCGGGTGCTGGACGACGGCGCTGTCGAGGCCTTGGTGTCCAAGGGGCCGGAGCGCCATGACGTCCCGCCGCTGCGAGGTCTCAGCGAGTCGGCGGCGATCGCCGCCATCACCGACAGTTCCCTGACGGTGGGTCGTACCCGCAGGGTGTGGAGCGAGACGGTCACGAAAGGCGACGTCGTCGGGTTCGGCCCCGACGCCGGTACGCCGCTGCGCCGAGACGACGAGGTGCGTCTCGTCATAAGCCGGGGCCCGAAGCCGATCAAGGTCGTCGACTTCACCGGCCAGCCCGCTGACACCGCGGAGTCCGAGCTCGAAGAGGTCGGGTTCGCCGTCGAGGTGCGCGAGCGCTACCACGACACGGTTCCCGATGATGTCGTGATCCGCCAGCAGCCCGACCGTGGGACGGGATTCACCGACGACGAGGTCGTGCTCGTGGTCAGCCTCGGCCCCGAGCTGATTTCTGTCCCCAACGTCGACACCGCCGGAATCGACAGCGCCGAGCAGACCTTGCGAGAGGCAGGTTTCGACGTCAGGGTCGTGAAGCACAACCCCTACTTCGGGTTGGGGTTCGTGGTCGAGCAGAGCCCCGCCGGCGACTCCCTGGCGCCGCGCGGCTCGATCATCGAGATCACCGTCGTCTAAGGAGTCTCCGTCGGTCGAGATCGCCGAGACCAGAAGGTCGAGCGACCGAACAGCAGGCGCGGCCCGTAGGCTCTGGCGGTGACGACCAGGGCCAGGGCAGCTGCGCCGACTCTCGCGTTGGTGGGCGTGACCGCCGTATGGGGCCGACGTTCTTCCTGATCAAGGATCTGCTGGCCGAGATCTCCGTCCGGACTTCTTGTCGATCCGGTTCGCGATCTCCGCCGTCGCTGCACCCGGCATCGGGCATAGCTGCCGCCGGGAACTGCAACCGGACAGTCCGCATGCGAGGGGTGAGGACCGAAGCACCGGTGCTGTCTTGCGATGGTGCGCAGCTGGTGTCGACGTTCGGAGGATGGGTGCCAGATCTAGCCCCGAGCTAGCTCTGCCCTAATCCCGCGGGGATTCGTCGCCGTTATGGACGTGGGCGAGCACCTTCGCCGCCCGCTCGGCGTCGTCGTGCATCACACCGAGGTGCGTCACGAGTCGTACCGTCCGCGGACCGACCGCCGACACCAACACACCCTCCTCACGGCAGCGCGCCACCAGGGCGGAGGCGTCGTGGGTGTCCACGACCACGATGTTGGTCTCGATTTCGGCCGGGTCGACGCCGACGGCGTCGGCGAGCAGCCGCGCCCGAGCGTGGTCTTCCGCCAGACGTTCGACGTGGTGGTCGACGGCGTACAGCCCGGCGGCCGCGAGCACACCTGCCTGCCGCCATCCACCGCCGAGACGTTTGCGCCAGACCCTGGCCTCGGTCACCCGGTCGGCGCTGCCCAGCATCAGCGATCCCACCGGGGCGCCGAGCCCCTTCGACAGGCACACGCCCATCGTGTCGGCGCACGCGCCGAGCTGGTGCAGCGGCGTACCGGTGGCGACATGGGCGTTCCAGATCCGTGCCCCGTCGACGTGGACGGCGAAGCCGCGCTCATCGGCCATCGCCCGCAGGCCGTCCAGGCCCGCAGCCGGCTGGACGGCACCACCCGCGAAGTTGTGAGTGTTCTCGACCGACACCGCCTTGGTCGTGACGAAGAACGGGCCGAGGTCCGGTGCGGCCAGCGCGGCTACGGCGTCCAAATCGACATGGCCCCGCGGATCGGTCCAGGTACGCATCGTGAGGCCGGTGACCGCGCCGTGGGCCCCCAGCTCGGCGCGCGCGATGTGCGCCGACGACTCGCAGAGCACCTCCTCGCCGACTCCGACCAGCGCGCGTACGGCGAGCACGTTCGCGAGCGAGCCCGTGACCGTGAACAACGCCGCCTCGAACCCGAACAGCTCCGCGACCCGCTCTTCGAGACGTCGTACCGTCGGGTCCTCCCCGTACACGTCGTCGCCGACCGGCGCGGCCGACATCGCGGCCCGCATCGCGTCGGTAGGCGCGGTGACGGTGTCGCTGCGCAGGTCGATCACGTGCGGCACCGGGAGGATTTCATCGGCTCGCACGCAGCATCTCGGCGACCAAGAAGGCCAGCTCGAGCGACTGCGTGCGGTTGAGTCGCGGGTCGCACACGGACTCGTACCGGTGCTTCAGACCTGCTTCGTCGAGCGCCTCGCCACCACCGATGCACTCGGTGACGTCGCCGCCGGTGAGCTCGACGTGCAGGCCACCCGGCCAGGTGCCGAGCGCGCGGTGCACCTCGAAGAAGCCGCTCACCTCGTCGATGACGTCGTCGAAGCGGCGAGTCTTGTAGCCGGTCGACGTCTCGAAACCGTTGCCGTGCATGGGATCGCTGACCCATGCGACCCCGACGCCGGCCGCGGTCACCTTCTCGACCAGCGTAGGCAGCACGTCCCGCACCTTGGCCGCACCCATCCGGGTGATGAAGGTCAGCCGGCCCGGCTCGTTGTCGGGGTTGAGCTTCTCGGCGTACGCGACGGCCTCGTCGGACGTCGTCGTCGGCCCGAGCTTGACCCCGATCGGGTTCTGCACCCGCGAGAGCAGCTCCATATGGGCGCCGGCCAACTGGCGGGTGCGCTCGCCGATCCAGAGGAAGTGGCCACTGACGTCGTACGGCAGCTGCGTCCGCGAGTCGACCCGCGTCATGGCGTGCTCGTACTCGAGGATGAGCGCCTCGTGGCTCGAGTGGAACGCCACCCGATGCAGCTCGTCTGACTCGGCGCCGATCGCCCGCATAAAGCTCAGCGCCCGGTCGATCTCTGCGGCCAGCCGCTCGTACTTCGCCCCGACCGGACTGGTACGGACGAAGTCGGTGTTCCACTGGTGCATCTGCCGCAGGTCGGCATAACCACCTTGGAGGAAAGCGCGAGACAGGTTCAGCGTCGCCGCCGACGCGTGGTACGTACGCACCAGGCGATCGGGGTCCGGCACGCGACTGTCTTCCGTGAACGGGTACGCGTTCACTGCGTCGCCGCGGTAGGCGGGGAGCGTCGTGCCGTCACGGGTCTCGGTGTCGCTGCTGCGCGGCTTCGCGTACTGGCCTGCGATCCGCCCCAGCTTCACCACCGGCACCGATGCGGCATACGTCAGCACGACCGCCATCTGCAGCAGCACCTGTAGCTTCGCCCGGACGTTCTCCGCGCTCAACTGGTCGAAGGTCTCCGCGCAGTCACCGCCCTGGAGCAGAAACGCCCGGCCAGCAGACACCTCGGCCAGCTTGCCCTTCAAGTCGTCGCACTCACCGGCGAACACCAGCGGTGGCATGGCGCGCAACGTCGTCACGGCCCGCTCGGTGGCGGCGGCGTCTGGCCACTGCGGCTGCTGCGCCGCGCCGAGGGCCTTGAGCTCGTCGAGGGTGGGAATGCTCACGCATCCAGGGTAGACGCCAGGCACCGCCGCCCCGGCGGGCCTGTCCCCGCCGGTGCCTTCCGTCAGGCGACCCGCATCGCCTGCATGTTCTTCGGCAGGTCGAGGAGCAGACCGTCATCGGTCGTCGCGTCGGTGAAGGAGAACGGCAGACCTGCCGCCAGGTAAGGGTTCGGATGATCCATCAACTGCACGTGGACATGCGGTTCGCTCGTGTTCCCGGTGTTGCCGCACTCGGCCAACTGGTCGCCGGCACTGACCCGCTGCCCGGGTCGTACCGTCACAGAGCGTCGGCGCAGATGCGCCACCATGACGTACCCGTCGCCGACATCGAGCACGACATGGTTACCGATCACTCGTCCGGTCAGCTCGCGCAGCGCCCCGTCGACCATCATCAGCGCCAGACCGAGGTACGAGGTGCGCGCGGGATGGTCACGTGCGTGCTCACGGACCCTGACCACGGTCCCGTCGGCCGGCGCCAGGACCGGCTGCCCGAACGCCGGATACTCGTCGGCCGGCCGCTGGTGGGGTCCGGCCCAGCCGAAGGCGAGGCTCCAGTCTCCCTCCGGCACGTGCACCAGATCGACGGCGTACGTCTGCCCGTATGCGTGCAACCCGTGGCTCGGCACCCCGTCGACCGGACTGTTGATCGCGAACCAACGCCCCCGCACCGGGGAGCCCAGTGGTCTGGTCGGCGCGTGGACGCGACCCAGCCTGAAGTAGCCGGCGAACCCCAGCACAAGGATCACCACGCCGCCGATGGCAAGCCAGCGCCAGGTGAAGACGCCCGCGACGATCAGGACGAGGCCGAGCACCGGGGCGGAGATTCGCGTTCGGGCGACCAACACCCCCCAGGCGGGGCCAGGACGGCCACCGCGCGGACGACTGGCGTCTCGGGACACGTCCACGATCAGCCGAAAAGGACTTCGGCCTCGGAGTACAACGCCGGGTCGACGGTCTTCAGTTCTCGGGTTCCCTCGAGCAGGTCGACGCGCACGATGTCCGTGCCACGCAGCGCGACCATCTTGCCGAAGTCGCCGTCTCGGACGGCTGCGATGGCATGGAGCCCGAAGCGAGTGGCGAGCCAGCGGTCGAAGGCGGTCGGCGTGCCGCCGCGCTGGATGTGGCCGAGCACCACCGCCCGCGCCTCCTTGCCGGTTCGAGCCTCGATCTCCGCGGCCAGCCGGTCGCCGATACCGCCGAGCCGGACATGGCCGAACGAGTCGACCGTGCCGCTGACGGTCTCCATCGCGCCTTCGGCGGGGACGGCACCTTCGGCCACGACGATGATCGGGGCGTACTGCAACCGGAAGCGTTGCTCGACCAGGGCGCACACGCGTTCGATGTCGAACGGCTGCTCCGGGATCAAGATGATGTTGGCGCCACCTGCCAACCCGGAGTGCAACGCGATCCAGCCGGCGTGGCGGCCCATCACCTCGACCACGAGCACGCGATGGTGCGACTCCGCAGTCGTGTGCAGCCGGTCGATCGCCTCGGTCGCGATGTTGACCGCGGTGTCGAAACCGAACGTGAAGTCGGTGCCGCTGAGGTCGTTGTCGATGGTCTTCGGTACGCCGACCACGTTGACGCCGAGATCGGCAAGCCGGGTGGCGACGCCGAGGGTGTCCTCGCCACCGATGGCGACCAGCGCGTCGACCCCGTGGGACTCCAGGTTCTCCTTGATCCGCTCGACGCCACCGTCGACCTGGAACGGGTTGGTACGCGACGAGCCGAGGATGGTGCCGCCGCGCGGCAAGATGCCACGAACCTGAGGGATGCCCAGCTCGCAGGTGACGTTCTCGAGGGGTCCGCGCCAACCGTCACGGAAGCCGATGAACTCGTAGCCGAACTCGCCGACGCCGCGCCGTACGACGGCGCGAATCACTGCGTTCAGGCCGGGACAGTCCCCGCCTCCGGTGAGGACTCCGACGCGCATGCTGGCTCCTTGAGTGTGATCGATCGGGGTGGGAAGGGACATCGCCGACGAGGCACGGATGAGGCTCCAGCCCGGTCAACCAAACCCTAGTGTCGAGGCTCTGTGCAGCTTCAAGCCGACGAGGCTCGTGTCCGGATGCTGGGCAGTCGGTCAAAGCCCGTCGAGGTGTCTGTCAGCGCAGATGCTCGGCCAGGAACGCGTGGATCCTCCCCCAGGCATCGCGAGCCGACTCCGGCTCCGGTCCGACGTTGGTGACCCGGAAGATCGGCTGCATCCAGCCCGGCCCGACCGGACCGTCGTTCAGGAACGAGTGCCCGGCGGCCGGGTACTCCTTGACGTCGTGCGGGATGCCCTGTCGCTCCAGCCCGGCCTCGAGCTTGTCGGCGGCGCCGCGCATGCTGCGGTCGTTGCCGCCGTACGACGCCACGACCGGACACGCCCCGGCCAGTTGCCCGTCCAGGTCGGCCGGCAGCACGCCGTAGTTGACCGCGCTCGCGTCGAAGCCGGCACCGGAGGCGGTCATCAAGGCGAAGCCACCCCCCATGCAGAACCCGACGACGCCCACCGTGCCGGTGCAGTCGTCCTGCGCCGCGAGCCACCACCGAGCCGCCTCGATGTCGCGGTAGGCGCGACCGTGACCAGACCGCAACGCCTTGAAGGTGCCCACCAGGCAGCGTCGCGCACCGCCCTGGGAGAACAGGTCGGGTGCCGCGACCAGGTATCCGGCGGTTGCGATCCGGTCGACCTGGCGGCGCATCACGTCATCGACGCCGAACGCCTCGTGCACCACGACCACGCCCGGCCACGGGCCGGTTGCCGCCGGCCGGGCCACATACGCCGTGAGCCCGACGGACACTCCGCTGACGTCGGTCTGGGCCTGCAGGTCGATCGTGGCCATCGCACCCCCCACACCGCGTCCAGAGGCCCTCGACGCTAGTCGACGGCGGGATCGCACACCGAAGGGGCGCGCCACCGGCGAAGAGGGACAGCACTGGGTGCCAGCGCGGGACAGAATGCGGGAGTGTTGCAGAACTTCGGGTACGTACTCGACGCGAAGCTGGCCGGGCTCGCCCATCCCGGCCGGCGAGCAGAACTCGACGCGAACCTCGCCGCCCTCCGGGACCTCGGCGTCACCGCCTTGGTCTCCCTCGACCGGCGCGGCGTCGACCCGGACCGGGTGCGCGCCGCGGGCCTCAGCCACCTGCACCTGCCGATCCGAGACTTTCGGGCACCCACGCTCGATCAAGCCGATGCGTTCGTCCGCCTCGTCGACCAGACCATCGAGCAGAAGGGCCAGGTCGCTGTGCACTGCGGTGCGGGCATCGGACGGACGGGCACCATGATCGCTGCCTACCTCATCGCCACCGGCGCGACCACCGACGAAGCCGTCGAGCACGTGCGCCGACGACGTAGCAAGGCCAACGAGACGCGGACCCAACGGGCGTTCCTGGCGCTCTTCGAGGCGCACCGGCGCGGGACGCAGAGTTGATGCAGA
>Ga0136617_10002433_pt1 | contig 16582 bp, 14 predicted proteins | sample AntDrymUQ3222106_2_FD_129672 | JGI IMG/M metagenome (GOLD analysis project Ga0136617, IMG submission 129672) | Polar desert sand microbial communities from Dry Valleys, Antarctica - metaG UQ322 (21.06) | ecosystem: Environmental > Terrestrial > Soil > Desert | place: Antarctica: Dry Valley...
GGCCAAGCGGATGGGCAAGAAACGGATCATCGCCGAGACCGGCGCGGGCCAGCACGGCGTCGCGACGGCGACCGCGTGCGCCTACCTCGACATCGAGTGCGTGGTCTACATGGGCGAGGAGGACACCCAGCGGCAGGCCCTCAACGTCGCGCGGATGCGGATGCTGGGCGCGACCGTCGTCCCGGTGCTGACCGGCTCACGCACCCTCAAGGACGCGATCAACGAGGCGATGCGCGACTGGGTGACCAATGTGGAGACCACCCACTACGTCATCGGCTCGGTCATGGGCCCGCACCCGTTCCCGATGATCGTCCGCGACTTCCAGCGCATCATCGGCGTCGAGGCCCGCGGCCAGTGCCTGGAACTGACCGGCCGACTGCCCGACGTCGTCGCTGCCTGCGTCGGCGGTGGGTCCAATGCTATGGGGATCTTCTCCGCCTTCATCCCCGACGAGGGAGTGCGCCTGATTGGCTACGAGGCCGGCGGCGAAGGTATCGAGAGCGGCCGGCACGCTGCCACCGTGGCCGGTGGCCGACCTGGCGTGCTGCACGGCATGCGTACGTACCTGCTGCAGGACGAAGACGGGCAGACCGAGCCGACACACTCGATCTCAGCCGGCCTCGACTATCCCGGCGTCGGCCCCGAGCACGCCTGGCTGTCCGACAGCGGTCGCGCGGAGTACCACGCGGTCACCGACAGCCAGGCGATGGACGCGATGGCTCTGGTCGCCCACCGTGAAGGCATCCTCGTCGCGATTGAGACCGCGCATGCCTTTGCGGGGGTGCTGCCGCTGGCCCGCGAGCTAGGTCCCGACGCTGTGATTCTCGTGTGCTGCTCGGGCCGTGGCGACAAGGACATGGACACGGCGGCCCGCTGGTTCGACCTTGCCTGAACTGACCCGGGCGAGCGAGCTCACCGACGCGTTCGCCCGCGGCCGTGCCGAGAGCCGCGGGCTGCTCATCGGCTACCTGCCGGCCGGATACCCGAGCGTCGCCGGTGGTATCGCGGCATTGACCGCGATGGTCGACGGAGGAGTCGACGTCATCGAGGTCGGGCTGGCCTACAGCGACCCGTTGATGGACGGGCCGACGATCCAGGCGGCTGTCGACCGGGCGCTGGCCGGCGGCGTGCGCACCAAGGACGTCCTGAGCACCGTCGAGGCGGTGGCGCGCACGGGCGTTCCCACCATGGTCATGTCGTACTGGAATCCCGTCGATGCCTACGGTGTCGGCCGGTTCGCGCATGATCTGGCCGCCGCCGGGGGAGCGGGGATGATCACGCCGGACCTGATCCCCGAGGAGGCGTCGGACTGGCTCGCGGCCGCGGACTCGGCGGGGCTCGACCGGGTGTTCCTCGTGGCACCGTCGTCCACCGATGAGCGTATCTCGATGACCGCCAGCCACTGTCGCGGCTTTGTCTACGCCACTGCCGTCATGGGCGTGACCGGGGCACGCGAGGCATCGAGCGTACGAGCGCCGGATCTGGTCAGACGGGTCCGGGCGGCCACTGACCTGCCGGTGGGAGTCGGCCTCGGTGTCAGCAACGGCAAGCAGGCCGCCGAGGTCGCCGCCTATGCCGACGGCGTCATCGTCGGGGCGGCGTTCGTGCGTCGCCTGCTCGACGCCGACTCCGACCTCGACGGGCAGCGGGCAGTCGCAGACCTGGCCCGGGAGCTGTCCGCAGGGGTCAGAGCACCCCGAAAATGATCAACAGGATGACTGTCACGGCGATAGATATGAGCAGCGACCCGAGGCAGCCGACGCGGTTGGAAAAGAAGAAGAACATCGCGCGCTCCTACCCCGCTCCCGGGGTTCCACGCCAGCGGCAAGCGCACCGCTGCCTCGCAGGCGTACGAATTCTGCTAGCCGGGGCGGACGACGTCCTTGACCACACCTGAATGGCCGGCCGCACTATCGCCAACCACGATCGAGACTGACGGTGTGGTGGGCGAGGGCAGCGCACTGGGATCGTGCCAGCCCAGGGCGGCGACCTTGCTCGGGAGGTTGACGACGGCCTCGCCGCCGACGACCTGGCAGCGGAAGGCGTAGGTGAGCTGGTCGGGCAGCGAGGTGGCGCCGCCGCAGAGGTGATAGAGGCCGACCAGGTCCGTGACCTCGGTCTCCAGCCCGGTTTCCACTCGGATCTCGCGGATCACGGCATGGACCGGTGTCTCGCCCACGTTGATGCGGCCACCCGGTAGACCCCAGCGTCGCTGCCCGTAGTTCTGCCGGATCAGCAGCACTCGGCCCTCAGAGTCATGGATCACCGCGGCAGCGACGGTGAGCAGCCCAGCCGACGAGTCGTTCATGTCCAGCGACCCTAGTCCCCACCTCGCTCCGCGCCTTGCTGAGTGGATACCGTGAGCGGGTGAACCTCGCCTCGATCCCGTCACCGGCCAACGGCGTCTGGCACCTCGGTCCCGTACCGATCCGGGCGTACGCCTTGTGCATCATCGCCGGTGTCATCGCCGCCGTCATCATCGGCGAGCGCCGCTGGCGCGCCCGTGGTGGCAACAAGGGCACCGTGACCGATGTGGCGGCCGTGGCGGTGCCGTTCGGCCTGATCGGTGGCCGCATCTACCACGTGATCACCAGCCCGGAGGCCTACTTCGGCGACGGCGGCGAGCCGATCAAGGTCTTCTACATTTGGGAGGGTGGCCTGGGCATCTACGGGGCCATCTTCCTCGGCGCGGTCGGAGCCTGGCTGGTCTGCCGGTCCCGGGCGATCAGACTCCCCGCTTTCGGTGACGCCGTGGCCCCCGGCATCGCCGTCGCCCAGGGAATCGGCCGCTTCGGAAACTACTTCAACCAGGAGTTGTTCGGCCGACCGACGAACCTGCCCTGGGGCTTGAAGATCGATCCAGGCCGTGATGGCACTGTGCCGGGGCGTGACACCTACCATCCGACCTTCCTGTACGAATCCCTGTGGTGTTTCGGCACCGCTGCCGTCGTCATCTGGGCCGACCGCCGGTTCAAGCTCGGCCATGGCCGTGCCTTCGCCCTCTACCTCGCGCTGTACGCGGCTGGCCGGCTCTGGATCGAGGCCCTGCGGACCGACGCCGCAAACGAGCTGTTCGGATTGCGGGTCAATATCTGGACCTGCCTGGTGGTGTTTCTCGGCGCGGTGCTGTGGATGGTGACCCACCGTGGGCCGCGCGAGCAGGATGTCGAGCCGGCGGCCGATGAGCCCGACGACGAAGCCGACACCAGCACAGCCGACGCCACCACAGGCGAATCAGTCGCAGACGCCGTCGACACGAAGGCCGGCAAGCATGCCGTGTCAGCCAAGAAGGCGGCAACAGCCGCGAACGATGACCCTGTCCGTGACGTAGACGTACCCTCGACAGGTGATCCAGCCCCCTGAGCATGCCCGGCCGACCCGGGTTGTCCCCGAGGCACATCACGAGCACCGTGACGTCACCGGCGGCCCACTGCGCCCGGCGGTCTTCGGGGCAATGGACGGCCTGGTCTCCAACTTTGCGTTGATCTCAGGCGTCGCCGGCAGTAGTGCGCGCCCCGGAACAGTCGCCCTGGCCGGTGTCGCCGGTCTGGTCGCGGGCGCCTTCTCGATGGCGGTGGGCGAATACACCTCCGTTGCCTCACAGAGTGAGCTCGCCCGGGCCGAGATCGACATCGAGCGCACCGAGATTCGCCGTAACCCGGAAGCCGAGCAGGCGGAGCTCGCCCAGATGTACATCCAGCGCGGCATCGATCCCGACCTGGCTCGGCAGGTCGCAGCTCAGCTGTCTATGGATCCGGAGCAGGTCTGGCGGATACATGCTCGTGAGGAACTAGGCGTGGATCCTGATGACCTGCCGTCGCCGTGGACAGCCGCGAGCGCATCCTTCTTCTCGTTCACTATCGGGGCGTTCGTGCCACTGCTGCCCTATTTGCTCGGTGCGACCTCGTTGCTGGTCTCTCTCATCCTCTCCGTGATCGGGTTGTTCGGCGTGGGCGCGGTCACGTCGCGGTTCACGAATCGAGGCTGGGTCTACAGCGGGCTACGGCAACTCGTGCTCGGTGGCCTGGCGGCCGCGGTCACCTTCGGCGTCGGGTCCGCAGTCGGTACGAGTCTGGGTTGACGCTGGTGGGCCCCCTGCTTCCAGCCGACATCGGGTCGCCCGCAGCGCTGGCGGCCCGGCTCGCCGAGCATTCGTACCTCGCTGACGAGGGGCTGGCCACCGCTGCCTACCTGGGGCTGAAACTGTCCCGGCCGTTGTTCTGCGAAGGGGAGGCAGGTGTCGGCAAGACCGAGCTGGCCAAGGCGCTGGCGGGCCTGCTCGGAGCGCCGCTGATCCGGCTGCAGTGTTACGAGGGAATCGATGCCAGCCAGGCCCTCTACGACTGGGACTTTCCACGGCAGCTGCTGCATCTGCGAGCCGCTGAAGCGGTGGGCGTTGCCGATGTCGAGATGTTGGAGCGTGATCTGTACTCGCGCCGGTTCCTGGTGACCCGGCCATTGCTCGCCGCTCTGGAGACTTCACCCGCGGTGCTGCTGATCGACGAGGTGGATCGCGCCGACGACGAGTTTGAGGCCTTCCTCCTCGAGGTGCTCAGCGACTTCTCGGTGACGGTCCCCGAGCTTGGCACGCTGCGGGCGCAGACGCCTCCTGCGGTCGTCATCACCTCCAACCGCACGCGTGACGTCCACGATGCGCTGAAGCGCCGCTGCTACTACCACTGGATCGAGCACCCGTCCTTCGCGCGCGAGGTGGAGATCGTGCGGCTGCGGGTTCCCGACGCCACAGACCAGCTCGTCCGGCAAGTGACGGCGACGGTGCAGGTGCTGCGGGCAGAGCCGCTGCTCAAGCGACCGGGGGTGGCCGAGACCATCGACTGGGTTCAGGCGCTGACGGCTCTTGGCGCGCAGCACCTCGATCCGGCGCTCGCGGCGGCGACTCTTGGCGCGGTGCTGAAATACCGCGAGGACGCCGAACGCGCCGGTGCCCTCGACCTGGGCGCGCTCGTCGCCCGCGCGGTGGCCGGAGGCCAGCCGTGACCGCCGACGCTCTCACCGTTGTCGTCGCCCTGTCGCGGGCGCTGCAATCTGCCGGAGTGCCGACGGGCCCGAACCGGGTGGTCGAGACGGTCCGGGCACTCGCCGTCCTCGATCCCACCCGCCGCGAGGACGTTTACTGGGCCGGCCGGCTGACCCTCTGTCAGGGTCCGGATCACGTGCGGCGCTACGACCGGGTGTTCGCCGCACTGTTTGCTGGTGACCTGCCGCGCACCGGGCCGCGCCCGGCGCCATCGCCGCGAGCCGTGCCACTGCCCGAGCCGGCAGAGCGGCCAGCGGGCTGGCCGGGCGTTGATGAAGATGATGACGACGTTCGAATGCTCCGTGCATCGGCAAGCCGCACCGAATTGCTGCGGCACCGCGACGTGTCAACGCTGTCGGCCGACGAGCGTCACGTGCTGCACGACGCGCTGGCGGCCCTGACGCTGCCCGGTCAGACTCGCCGGTCCCGGCGTTTTCGGCCCGCCGCTCGTGGCCTGGTCGACCCACGGCGCACCGCCCGTGACTTGCTGCACGATGGCGGCGAGGTGGCCGTGCTCCGGCGTCGCCGGCACACTGTCCGCCCCCGGCCGGTGGTCGTCCTCGTCGACGTCAGCGGCTCGATGTCGCCGTACGCCGATGCGTTGTTGCGTTTCGCGCATGCGGCCACCCGCCGGCGCGGTGTCCGTACCGAGGTGTTCACCGTCGGCACCCGCCTCACCCGAGTGTCCCGCGAGATGTCTACGCCGGATTCGGAGACAGCGATGGCCGCGGTGGCCGCCGCGGTGCCCGACTGGAGCGGCGGCACCCGACTCGGCGACCTGCTCAGGGACTTCCTTGACCGCTGGGGCCAGCGGGGGACCGCTCGCGGTGCGGTGGTCGTGGTGCTGTCCGATGGTTGGGAGCGGGGAGACGCGGCGCTGCTGGGGGAGCAGATGGCGCGCCTCCGCCGGCTCGCCTACCGGGTGGTGTGGGCCAATCCTCGCAAGGCCGTGCCCGGCTACGCCCCTGTCGCGGCGGGGATGGCCGCTGCCCTGCCGTATGTCGATGACTTCGTCGAAGGGCACAGCCTCGCGGCACTCGAGCGGCTCGCGCGGGTCGTTGCCGGCCATCCCGCCGGCCATCCCGCCGGCCATCTCCCAGCCCGGTCCATAGGGGTGTGGCTCGATGCGTGACATCCTCGGCTCGCTGCGCGATGCCTACGACTCCGGGCAACGGTTCGGACTTGCCACCGTGGTGGGGGTGAGCCGGAGCGCGCCGCGCCAACCGGGGGCAGCGATGGCGGTCTTCGCCGACGGCGAGGTCGTCGGCAGTGTCTCTGGTGGCTGCGTCGAGGGCGCGGTCTATGACCTCGCCACGGAGGTCATCAGCAGCGGCGGGCCCGTGCTGCACACGTTCGGCTACAGCGACGATGACGCGTTTGCCGTGGGATTGACCTGCGGTGGGGTGATCACGATGTTCGTCCAGGCGGTCGACCGGGAGTCGGCTCCCGAGCTGGCCGACGTCCTGCCAGACATCGACTCCGGGCGGCCGGTCGCGGTGGCTACCGTGCTGGCCGGCGGAACACCCGGCCGGCGGCTGGCGGTGTGGCCGGACCGGGTGTCCGGCACGCTCGGCAATCCCGGGCTCGACGCGGGGGGCACCGACGACGCACGGGGGATGCTCGAGCAAGGGGCGACGGGTCAACGCCACTACGGCCCGCACGGCGAACGTCGGCGCGACGACGTGACGGTCTTCGTCGAGTCCTTCGCTCCGGCGCCCCGGATGCTCGTCTTCGGAGCTATCGACTTCGCCGCCGCCGTCGCGCGCATCGGCGCCTTCCTGGGCCATCGCGTCACCGTGTGTGATGCGCGGGCAGTGTTCGCCACGGCTAAGCGCTTTCCGGAAGCGCACGAGGTTGTCGTCGAATGGCCACATCGCTACCTCACGCGCACCCACGTTGATTCCCGTACCGTGATCTGCGTCCTGACCCACGATCCGAAGTTTGACGTGCCGTTGCTGGAGGTCGCTCTGCGGACACCGGCGCGCTACGTCGGTGCGATGGGCAGCCGGCGTACCCACGACAAGCGATTGGCGCAGTTGCGCGAGGCCGGGCTCACCGAGACCGAGTTGAGCCGGCTTCGATCGCCCATCGGGCTCGACCTCGGTGCCCGTACGCCCGAGGAGACGGCGGTATCCATCGCGTCGGAGATCGTCGCGCTGCGCTGGAACGGCTCTGGCCGGCCGCTCACAATGACCGACGACGACATCCACCCCAAGTCTCACGGATGAAGCTGGCCGGGCTGGTGCTCGCAGCGGGCGCGGGGATCCGCTTCGGGCAACCCAAGGCACTGGTGCCTTTCGGTGGGGAGCCGTTGGTGAGTCGGGCGCTGCACATGCTGTCCGAAGCTGGGTGCGCGCCTGTCGTGGTCGTCATCGGTGCGGCGGCTGAGAAGGTGTTGGCGGCCGTGGATCTGCCCCACGTCGTCGTCAACCCAGACTGGGCGCAGGGGATGGGCTCATCACTAGCTTGTGGCCTGGCTGCTCTGCCGCTAGAGGTGGATGCCGTGGTCGTGGCGCTGGCCGACCAGCCGTTGGTCGGCAAAGACTCGGTCGTCAGACTCGCTGCGGCCGGGCGCCATGGCGCCGTCGCGGCGGTCGCAACGTACGACGGCCAGCCACGCAACCCCGTGTTGTTGGCGCGCTCTGTTTGGCTTGCCGTCACCAACTCGTTGGCCGGTGACGTGGGTGCCGGGCCGTGGCTGCGGGCACATCCGGAGCAGGTCACCTTGGTGAACTGTGACGGCACGGGATCTCCGTACGACATCGACACCCCCGACGACTTGCTGACCGCGACGAAGATGGAGGACTGAATCAATGCGCCTCGACCACGAGTTCACCGTGCCGGTTCCCGCCGAGCAGGCGTGGACCGTGTTGCGCGACATCGAACGAATCGCGCCCTGCCTGCCTGGCGCCGTGATCGAGAGTGTCAGCGATGACGTCTTCACCGGCCGGGTCAAGGTGAGGGTCGGGCCTATCAGCGTGGCGTACACCGGGACCGGCCACGTGCTGGAGGCCGATCGGGCGGCCGGCCGGGTGCTGATCGGAGCCATGGGCAAGGAAACGCGGGGGAGCGGCACCGCCAAGGCCACGATCACGGCGCAACTGCACGACGAGGGACCGTTCACCCGGGTGGCGGTGCGGACTGAGCTGAACGTCACCGGCAAGCCCGCGCAGTTTGGTCCCGGGGTGATGGGCGATGTCGGCAACAAGCTGCTGGGCCAGTTCGCTACCTGCCTGGCCGAGCGCGTCGGCACGGAGCCGGCTGCTCCGGCAGGTCGGCCTCCGGTACGACAGGCCGCAGTGGCGCCCGACGGGAGCGAGGAACCTTCGCCGATCGACCTGCCAGGGACCGCCGGCCCTCCGGTGCTCAAGCGCATTGCCCCCGTTGGCGGCGCCGTAGCTCTCCTCGTACTCCTGATCGCTGTGCGGCGCCGCCGCCGCTAGAGCGGCGTCAGGTTGAGCCCCGCAGCAGCTTGGCGGCGGCCCCCGTCGCCATCTGGGCTGCCGTACGGCCGTCGTCGGCCGGCCGATCGGGATCGGCTCCGTACCCCAGCAGCAGGGCGGCTGTCTCGGCGTCGCCGTTCAGGGCAGCCGCGTGCAGAGGTGTGAAGCCACCCTCCTGTGGCAGATGCGGGTCGGCTCCGTTGGCGAGCAGCAGGGTCACGACCTGGCGGCCGGCGCCCGGCGGCGGCACTGTGGAGCGGAGTGACGCGCATGGTGTTGGTGGACCGTACGTCGACCGCGGCGCCGGCCGAGATCAGAATCGACGCGGCGGCAGGCTGGCCGAAGAAGGCCGCGAGGTGCAGTGCTGTGAAGCCGTCCGGCGTCCACGCTGTCACCGCCCTCGGGTCTTCGGTGAGCACGTCGGTGAGCTGGCTGGTCTTGCCGAGGGCGGTGGCCTCGAAGACATCGAGCGTCCCGGCCGCGCGTGCCACGTGCTCGGCGAGTACGGGCTCGCCGACGTACACCGCCCAGAGGATGGCCGAGATGCCGTCGTCCGTACGCTCCCGGGCGAGGTGCGGTGACGCGGCGAGCAGCCGGCGTACCGCCGCCTTGTCCCCAGAGCGGAGCGCATCGAACAGCTCGGCCATGCTGAGACGATAGGGCCGCTGGAGCCCCTTGCTAAGTCGTGATCCGATCGAAGTCGATGTACAGCCGGGCGCTGGCGTTGTTCCCAAGGGCTGAGAGCGTCTCCAGCTCGCGCAGCCGCAGGAGGGCGGGATGGTCGGCATAGGCCGATGCAGCCTCGGCCCGGCGGCGCAGTGCGTCGACGTCGGCATCGGCCCGGATGCGCAGCGCCTCGGCATCGCCCTGCGCGGTGAGCATCGCGGACTCCCGGCGCGCCTGCTCCTCGAGCTGCTCTGTCTCAGCCCGCGCTGCCGCCTCGATCCGGCTCTGCTCTGCCTTGGTGCGCGATTCCACCAGCGCGGCCTCGGACAGCCGCTCGGTCGCGAGCACCCGGTTCATGATCTCTTGCAGGTTTCCGGGGAAGACCAGGTCCTTGACGTCGGCGCGAGAGATCGCGACGCCGTAGCCCGCCGCCGCGTCGGTGACATCGCTCAGAATGTCCTCCGACAGCTGGTTGCGGTTGGTCAGGATGTCGGTGAGTTGCATGCTGGCCAAGGATCGGCGGGCGGCGAGCTGGACGTCGCTGTAGAGGCGGTTCTCGTAGTCGGCGACGGATTCCAGGGCGGCGACCGGGTCGGTCACCCGGAACTGGGTGATCACGCTGACCCGCAACGCGACCTTGTCGGCGGTGAGGATCTCCTGGCCCTTGATGGTGATCTCCCGTTCGCGCATGTCCACCTGCACGACGTCGACGACGGGAGCACGCCGACTCCACCTGGACGCCCTGGGCAGTCGGTACCGGCCTGGTTCGAGGACCTCCGACAGCCGTCCGTCTTCGTAACGGAGACCACGATGAGTGCTGCGGATGATCACCTCGTCGGGACGTATCGGGCGCGTGGCCATCGCGATCGCCTCGCCTCCTGTCTGGATGCTTCGCCTGAAGGGCGGGTCTCCCGGGACTCGATCCGATGTGCAGGACGAGCTTGGTGATAGACGGCCATCAGCTGAGGACGATTGAGTCCAATTGCACAACCGCCGGGATGTCGCTCGCTACTGAGCCGAGCCGGGAGACCCTTGGCCGCGGAGCCTACCTCAGCGACTATCAGCCCGCGATCAGCTTTCCGGCCCACCGGTTGGCCGGTCGGCGCACGCTCAATTGCTAACAAATGGCGCCCGGGCTGTACGCTGAGAGATTCCCGGGCCGACGGCGTCCCGCCCGCTCCCAAAGATCTCTGCTGACCGAGCGACCTCGATTGGCTCACGACGAAGGGTGGCCCGGGCGTGGCATTTTCAGCTACCCCAAAAGCGCAAGGTCTGTATGACCCCATCGAGCGTGACGCCTGTGGCGTCGCGTTCGTCGTTGACGCGCGCGGCCGGCGTTCCCACAAGATCATCGAGCAAGGCCTGACCGCACTGCACAACATGGAGCACCGGGGTGCGGCGGGCAGCGATCCGAGCTCCGGCGACGGTGCCGGCCTGCTCTCCCAGATTCCCGACGAATTCCTGCGAGCGGTGTCGGGCTTTGCGTTGCCCGAGCCGGCGACTGACGGCGAGCCGGTCTACGCGGTCGGCAACGTCTTCCTCCCGCTCGACGATCAGGACTGCGCCCGGGCGGTCGGCCTGGTCGAACGCATCGCGATCGAGGAGGGCCTCGACGTACTCGGTTGGCGAGAGCTACCCATCAACCCGGCCGGTGTGGGCCAGAGCTCCCTGGCCGTCATGCCGAGGTTCCGGCAGGTGTTCGTGGGCGGAGCCAGCGGGATGTCACTCGAGCAGCGGGCGTACGTCCTGCGCAAGCGGGCCGAGCATGCCGCCCGCGACGCCGACCTCGAGCTGTACTTCCCGTCGCTGTCCGGTCGGACGCTGGTCTACAAGGGAATGCTGACCACCGACCAGTTGGCGACGTTCTTCCCGGATCTGTCCGACCCGCGTTTCACCTCGGCTCTCGTCCTGGTGCACAGCCGGTTCAGCACCAACACGTTCCCGTCCTGGGCTCTGGCGCACCCGTACCGCTTCCTGGCCCACAACGGCGAGATCAATACGATCAAAGGAAATCGCAACTGGATGCGGGCCCGCGAGGCACTGCTCGCCAGTGGCGTCATCGAGGGCGACATCTCGCGGCTATATCCCATCTGCACGCCAGACGCCAGCGACTCGGCGACCTTCGACGAGGTGCTCGAACTGCTCCATCTGGCCGGCCGCTCGCTGCCGCACGCGGTGCTGATGATGGTTCCCGAAGCTTGGGAGAACGCCGACGCGATGGATCCGGCCCGGCGCGCCTTCTACCGGTTCCACGCGACGCTGATGGAGCCCTGGGACGGCCCGGCCAGTGTCACCTTCACCGACGGCACTGTCATCGGTGCGGTGCTCGACCGCAACGGCCTGCGTCCGGCCCGCTGGTGGCGTACCGCCGATGACCTCGTCGTGCTGGCGAGCGAAGTGGGCGTACTCGACCTCGACCCGGCGACGGTGGTGCAGAAGGGCCGGCTGCAGCCAGGTCGCATGTTCCTGGTGGACACTTCTCTCGGCCGGATCGTCGACGATGACGAGATCAAGTCGGCGCTCGCTGCCGAGCATCCCTACGACGAGTGGCTGCACGCGGGGCTCATGGAGCTCGACCACCTTCCCGAGCGCGAGCACATCGTCTATTCACACGAGTCGGTGCTGCGCCGGCAACAGACCTTCGGCTACACCGAGGAGGAGCTCAAGCTCATCGTCGGGCCGATGGCCACCAATGCCCTCGAGCCGCTCGGCTCCATGGGTACGGACACGCCGGTCGCGGTGCTCTCGACGCGGCCACGCCTGCTGTTCGACTACTTCACCCAGCTCTTCGCCCAGGTGACCAACCCGCCCCTTGATGCCATCAGGGAAGAGATCGTCACCTCGGTCGGCAGCACCATCGGCGCCGAGCAGAACTTGCTGGAGCCGCAGCCGGCGTCCTGCCGGCAGATCGTGCTGCCTTTCCCGGTCATCGACAACGACGAGCTCGCCAAGATCATCCACGTCGATGACGACGGCGACATGCCAGGCTTCAAGGCCGTGACCGTCTCCGGCCTCTATCGCGTGGCCAAGGGCGGCGAGGGGATGCGGCGTCGACTGGCAGAGATCTGCCAGCACGTGTCGGAGGCCATTGAGGACGGCGTGCGCATCGTTGTACTGTCTGACCGCGACTCGACAGCCGATCTCGCGCCGATCCCCTCGCTGCTCCTGACCGCGACTGTCCACAATGCACTGATCCGTGAACGGACGCGCACACAGGTTGGCCTCGTCGTCGAAGCCGGCGACTGCCGCGAGGTGCACCATCTGGCCCTGCTGATCGGCTACGGCGCCGCGGCGGTGAATCCGTACCTCGCCTTCGAGTCCATCGAAGACCTGTGCGCGACCGGTCATTTGACCGGGATCGATCCCGCCAAGGCGCTGCGCAACTACGTCAAGGCCATGGGCAAGGGCGTGCTGAAGGTGATGTCCAAGATGGGTATCAGCACGGTCGCCTCCTACACCGGAGCGCAGGTCTTCGAGGCCATCGGGCTGGCGCCCGACCTGGTCGCGGAGTACTTCCGCGGCACCGTCTCGCGGGTGGGAGGCATCGGCCTCGACGTGATCGCCGCCGAGGTGGCTGCCCGCCACCGTACCGCGTGGCCGCGCAACGCCACCGACGCTGCCCACCGGCGGCTGGACATCGGCGGCGAGTACCAATGGAAGCGCGAGGGCGAGGTGCACCTGTTCAACCCGGAGACGGTGTTCCTGCTCCAGCACGCCACCCGGTCGCGCCACTACGACGTCTTCCGCCGCTACACCTCGACCGTCGACCGGCTCGCGGCCGAGTCGGGCAGCCTGCGCGGCCTGTTCAAGTTCGCCGAGGGTCGCCAGCCAGTGCCGCTCAACGAGGTGGAGCCCGTGTCGTCGATCGTGCGTCGCTTCTCAACCGGCGCCATGTCGTACGGCTCCATTTCTGGGGAAGCTCATGAGGCGCTCGCCATTGCGATGAATAGCCTGGGGGCAAGATCCAACACCGGCGAGGGTGGCGAGGACACCGACCGCCTGCACGACCCGAGGCGGCGCAGCGCGGTGAAGCAGGTGGCCAGCGGCCGCTTCGGCGTCACCAGCGAATACCTGGTCAACGCCGACGACATCCAGATCAAGATGGCCCAAGGTGCCAAGCCGGGGGAGGGTGGGCAGCTTCCCGGCTTCAAGGTCTGGCCATGGATCGCGCGGACCCGGCACTCCACGCCCGGTGTCGGGCTGATCAGCCCGCCGCCACATCACGACATCTATTCGATCGAGGACCTCGCCCAGCTCATCCACGACCTCAAGAACGCCAACCCGCAAGCGCGTGTGCACGTCAAGCTCACTGCCGAGTCCGGCGTGGGCACGGTCGCCGCCGGTGTGGTCAAGGCACACGCCGACGTGGTGCTGATCTCCGGCCACGACGGTGGCACCGGCGCATCACCACTCACCTCACTCAAGCACGCCGGCAGCCCGTGGGAGCTCGGCCTGGCCGAGACCCAGCAGACGCTGCTGATCAACGGCCTGCGCGACCGGGTCACGGTCCAGGTCGACGGCCAGCTCAGGACCGGCCGCGATGTCGTCGTGGCTGCGCTGCTCGGCGCCGAGGAGTACGGCTTCGCCACCGCACCGCTCATCGTCTCCGGTTGCATCATGATGCGGGTCTGCCACCTCGACACCTGCCCGGTCGGCATCGCGACGCAGAATCCCGAGTTGCGCAAGAAGTTCACGGGTACGCCGGAATTTGTCGTCACCTTCTTCGAGTACCTCGCCGAGGAGGTACGTGAGCTGCTGGCCGAGATGGGATTCCGCAGCCTCGACGAGGCCATTGGGCATGCCGAGATGCTCGAGATGCGTCCGGCCATCGAGCACTGGAAGGCCGCCGGGCTCGACCTGTCCGCTGTGCTGCATGTGCCGGAGCTCCCACCGGGAGCCGCTCTGACCCGCACCACCGGGCAGGATCACAGCCTCGAGCTCGCACTCGACAACACGCTCATCGAGTTGTGTGTCGGTGCGCTGCTCGACGCCTCGCCGGTGACTCTCGAGCTGCCGGTGCGCAACGTCAACCGCACCGTCGGCACCATGCTCGGCTCGTTCGTCACCCGTCGCTTCGGTGGGGAGGGGCTGCCAGACGACACCATCGACATCACCTTCACGGGCTCGGCCGGGCAGTCTTTCGGGGCGTTCCTGCCGCGAGGCATCACGCTGCGGCTCGAAGGCGACGCCAATGACTACGTCGGCAAGGGCCTCTCCGGTGGCCGTATCACGGTTCGGCCCCACCGCCTGGCGCCCTTCGTCGCCGAGGACAACGTGATCGCCGGTAACACCCTGCTGTACGGGGCGACCGGTGGCCGGTTGCTGGTCCGCGGCCGGGTCGGCGAGCGGTTCGGCGTACGCAATAGCGGCGCCGACACCGTGGTGGAGGGTACCGGTGACCACGCCTGCGAGTACATGACCGGCGGTGTGGTCGTCATCCTTGGCAGCACCGGCCGCAACCTTGCCGCGGGCATGTCCGGCGGCTGTGCGTACGTCCTCGATCTCGACCCGAGCCTGGTCAACCACGGCGGCGTCGACCTGGTCGCCCTGGACGCCGGCGACGAAGCGATCGTGCGCGAGCTGGTGGAGGCGCATGCGGCAGAAACCGGCTCCGAGGTCGCCCGCCGGCTGCTCGCCGACTGGCCGACAATGCTCCGCCGGCTGACCAAGGTGCTGCCCAGGGAGTACGCGCGGGTGCTGGCGGCCCGCGCCGAGGCGGCGCGCACGGGACGGCCGGAGGACGACGTGGTCATGGAGATGGCCCGTGGCTGATCCGACCGGCTTTATGAAGCACGGCCGAGCGGTGGCCCGCCGCCGGCCGGTCGACGTACGAATCTCCGACTGGCGTGAGGTCTACGAACGGCTGCCGGCCGACAGCACCCAGGAGCAGGCCACCCGGTGCATGGACTGCGGCATCCCCTTCTGCCATGACGGCTGCCCGCTGGGCAACCGGATCCCGGAGTGGAACGACCTGGTCCGCCGCGACGACTGGCGCTTGGCGATCGAGCAGCTGCACGCCACGAACAACTTCCCGGAGTTCACCGGCCGGCTGTGCCCGGCACCGTGCGAAGCCGCTTGCGTGCTGGCGATCTCCGATGATGCGGTCTCGATCAAGCAGATCGAGGTCGAGATCATTGACCGAGCCTTCGACGAGGGCTGGGTGACGCCGCAGCGGCCGGTCGAGTTGACCGGCCGGCGGGTCGCCGTCGTCGGATCGGGGCCGGCCGGTATGGCCGCCGCCCAGCAGCTCACCCGGGCCGGTCACGAGGTCACCGTCTATGAGCGCGACGACGCGCTGGGTGGGCTGTGCCGCTACGGCATTCCGGACTTCAAGATGGAGAAGCGCCACGTCGACCGGCGAATCGAGCAGATGGTTGCCGAAGGGACGCAGTTCGTCGTCTCGTGCGAGGTCGGCGTTGATATCTCCGTCGAGGAGCTGCGGGCCCGCGCCGACGCCATCGTGCTGACAGCCGGCGCGCCGGTGGGTCGTGAGATGGCGGTGCCGGGCCGCCAGCTGGCCGGCGTACACCTGGCCATGGATCACCTGGTGCCTGCCAACCGGGTGGTCGCCGGCACACTCGACACCACACCGATAGACGCCAAGGGACGCCACGTGGTGATCATCGGCGGCGGCGACACGGCAGCAGACTGCCTGGGCACGGCCCACCGGCAGGGTGCCGCCAGCGTCACGCAACTCGACATCTACCCGGAGCCGCCGGCCGTCCGCGACGCCGCCCGGTCGCCATGGCCGACCTGGCCCTGGTTGCTACGGACTTATCCCGCTCACGAGGAAGGCGGCGAACGCGTCTTCGCGGTGCAGGTACAGGCCTTCCTGGGCGACGAGCAGGGGCGGCTGCGCTCCCTGAAATTGCGTGAGGTCGAGGTCGTCAAGGACGCGTCAGGCCGGCGCAATGTCACCCACGTCGGTGAGGAGATCCGGGAGCTGTCTTGCGACCTGGCGTTGCTGGCCATCGGATTCGCTGGCGCGGAGCCCAGCCCGATGTTGAGCGAGCTCGGGGTCGACCTCACACCTGCGGGCACCGTCGGCTGCGATCCGTCCTGGCAGACCAGCGCTCCGGGCGTGTTCGTCGCCGGCGACATGAAGCGGGGGGCATCGCTCATCGTGTGGGCGATCGCGGAGGGCCGCGCAGCTGCCGGCGCCGTCGACGCATACCTCACCGGTGACTCAACACTGCCCGCCCCGGTGGCCGCCAGCGCCATCCCCCTCTCCTAACCCCCACCAGCCCCCACCGCCCGGCTGGCGCACCCATCGTGATCGAGCCTGTTGCGCAAACGCGACCAGCAAAGACGATCATGGTGTTCGCCTCGGACAAAACGGGCAGAACATCCGCGTACGCAAGGCAAACGTCATGATCGCGCCCCGTCGGCGGATCTTTGTGCGACAGGCTCGATCATGAAGGTTTGCAGCACGACA
>Ga0136617_10002435_pt1 | contig 16572 bp, 7 predicted proteins | sample AntDrymUQ3222106_2_FD_129672 | JGI IMG/M metagenome (GOLD analysis project Ga0136617, IMG submission 129672) | Polar desert sand microbial communities from Dry Valleys, Antarctica - metaG UQ322 (21.06) | ecosystem: Environmental > Terrestrial > Soil > Desert | place: Antarctica: Dry Valley...
AACTTCGGCCGCAGCACCGCGGACATCACCGATGCCGAAGAATGGCTCGGATCTCTCGATCGGTTCGGCATCGTTACGGATCGCGGGGTCTTGCTCGAGGCCGCAACGCTGGCTCAGAATCTGGCCCTGCCATTCGGCCTGGACATCGACCCGATTCCGGCCCAGGTGCAGGCGCAGGTTGCCGCGCTCGCCTTGGAGTGCGGGATTGCGCCGGAATGGCTGGAGCAGCCGGCCGGGGGGGTCCCGCCGGTCGTGAAGGCGCGCACCCATCTCGCGCGCGCCGTGGCGCTGGGGCCGTCGCTGCTGGGGCAGCTCGCGCCGGAGTTCCACGCGGCCCTGTTCACCCGGCCGGTGCTGGGCGAGTTCTGCACCCGGCTGACCATCGGCGCGAGCGGGGCGAGTAACGCGCCATCCGACGAGGCCAACCCGGGCCGCGTGACCGCCGATCCCGAGCACGCTCACGAGCCGTTCCCAGCCACCGATGTGCAGCGGGCGTACTGGGTGGGCCGCCAGCAGGAGCTCGCCCTCGGCGGCGTCGGGGCGCACTACTACAGCGAGTTCGACGGCGCGGACGTCGACCTGGCCCGGCTCGAGCACGCCTGGAACCTGCTCATCGCCCGGCACCCCGAGCTCCGTTCGGTCTTCACCGACGAGGGGCAACAGCGGATCCTGCCGGCCGCCGACGTCCCCCGCCTGATCATCCCCACCCGCGCGGCGCGGGACGACGCCGAGGCCGAGGCTGCCCTCGCGGACCTCCGCGAGCAGATGTCCCACCAGGTGCTCGACCCGGCCCACTGGCCGCTCTTCGACGTCCGTGCCGTCCGCTATCACAAGGACGGCCGGCCGCGGACCCGCATCGGGGTAAGCCTGGACAACCTCGTGCTGGACGGGCTCAGCATGATGATCGTCTTCTCGGAAATCGAGGCGCTCTATGCCGACCTCGGCGCGGTGTTGCCGCCCCGCGAGGTCACCTTCCGCGACTACCAAACCCAGCTGCTGCCGGACCCGGCCGCGGCGCGGGCCGCGCGGGAGTATTGGCTCGGGCGGCTGGACGACCTGCCGCCGGGCCCGCAGCTCCCGCTGAGCACCGACCCGGCAACCGTGCAGCGGCCCCGGTTCGTCCGGCGGCAGACCCGGATCCCCGCCGCCACCTGGAGCGCCGCCAAGGACCGGGCTCGGACGCACGACCTGACCCCATCGGTGCTGCTGCTGTCCTGCTACGCCGAGGTGCTGTCCCGGTGGAGCGCGCAGCCGGACCTGACGGTCAACCTCACGCTGTTCGACCGCCGCGACGTGCACCCCGACATCGGCAACATCCTCGGCGACTTCACCTCGCTGCTCCTCACCGCCCACCTGACCGAACCCGGCGACACCCGGCTGGACCGGGCCCGCCGGCTGCGCAACCAGCTCGCCCGCGACCTGGGCCACCGGGAGGTGTCGGCGGTCCGGGTGCTGCGCGAGCTGGCCCGCCGCGGCGGCGGCCTGGACGCCTGGGCGCCGGTGGTGTTCACCAGCGGGTTGGGCATCGGCGGTGGCCGGTCGGTCGACCCGCCGGCGTGGTTCCCGCAACGTGTCTGGGGCGTGTCGCAGACCCCCCAGGTGTGGCTCGACCAGCAGGTGTCCGAGGCGGCCACGGGCGAGCTGGTGCTGAACTGGGACGCCGTCGCCGAACTGTTCCCCGCCGCGCTGCTGGACGCGATGTTCGCCGCCAACCGGGAGCTGATCGAGCTCGCCGCGACCGCGGACTGGGCCGGCTCCACGCCGGGCGCTCAGGTCGGCCCTGCCCGGCTCGCGGCGTCCGCCCGGCTCGCGCCCGTGCCGGCCCGCGAACCGGCGCCCCGTCCGGAAGCCGAACTCGATGCCGAGCCGGTCAACGATCTGGAACGTGCTATCGCCGGCATCTGGGCCGAGCTGCTCGGCCGGTCCACGGTCGGTCGACGTCGCGATTTCTTCGAACTTGGCGGTGACTCGCTGCTGGCCACCCGGCTGGTCGCCGCGGTCCGCACCCGGCTCGGCTGCGAGCTGACACTGCGCCAGTTCTTCACCGCGCCGACTGTAGCCGGCACCGCCGGCTGCTGCGCCACTACGGGAGCCGCCGGCGACTACGCGGACTTCGAGGAGGGCGAGCTGTGAGCGACCGGCCGGCCAATCGGATCGTCACGGAGCTGGAGCATGCTGGCGTACGCCTGTGGGTCGAGGGAGACCGGCTGCGCTTCCGTGCCCCGAGGGGCGTGCTGACCGAGGAGCTCCGCGGCGTCCTCCGCCGCAACCGCGACGAACTGCTCGCCCACCTGCGCCGCGACGAACTGCCGGCCGTCACTCCCGACCCGGGATCCCGGCTCGAGCCGTTCCCGCTGACAGATGTCCAAGCGGCGTACCTGCTCGGCCGGCACGACACGTTTGACCTCGGCGGCGTCGGCTGTCACAGCTACTTCGAGCTGGCGTTCGACAGCATCGACGCGGCCCGCCTGGCGGCGGCATGGCGGCGGGTCGTCAACCGCCACGACATGCTCCGGGCCGTGATGCACCACGACGGTCACCAACGGGTGCTGGCCGACGTGCCGGCTTACCGCATCCCGGTAGTCGACCAGCGGTCGGACCCGCAAGCCGCCCAGTCGGCCGTCCTGCGCACCAGGTCCGAGCTCGACCACACCGTGTACGACCCCAGCCGGTGGCCGCTGTTCGAGCTGCGGCTCACCCTCTGCCCGAGCCGCGCCATCCTGCACCTGTCGCTCGACATGCTGATCGCCGACTTCACCAGCATTCAGGTGCTGCTCGCGGACCTGAATCGGTATTACACCGACCCCGACGTCGAGCGGCCGGCGTTGGAGATCGGATTCCGGGACTGCGTGCTCGCCGAGCGCCGGCTGCGGCACAGCGGCCGCTACGAGCTCGACCGTGCCTACTGGTGGGAGCGGGTCGACACGCTGCCGCCGTGCCCCGAGCTCCCGCTGACCGGCGACGGCGCTCCGGTGCCGGAGCGGCCGACCCCGGGCGAACGCACACCGGCCGAACGCACACCGGCCGAAGGTGCGCCGGGCGAACGTGCGCCGGGCAAGCACGTACCGGCCCAGGCGCGGCCGCGGTTCCGCCGCCATGCTGCCGGCCTCCCGCCGGCCGCCTGGCAGACGCTGCGGGCCAACGCCCGGCGGCACGGGATCACGCCGTCCACCGTCGTACTGGGCGCGTTCGCCGAGGTCCTGAGCTTGTGGAGTCGCCGTACCCGTTTCACGGTGAACGTCACGCTCGACGGCCGGCGACCGCTGCACCCCCAGGTGACCGACCTGGTCGGCGACTTCACCACCGTCGTGCCACTGGACATCGACAGCCTGGTCGGCGACACGTTCGCGGCCCGGGTCTGGGCGCTGTCGGCCCAGCTGTTCGCCGACCTCGACCACCGCACGTGCTCCGGCGTCGAGGTGCTGCGCGAGGTTGCCCGGCGCCGCGGCGCGGCGGAGGCGCTGATGCCGGTGGTGTTCACCAGCGCCATCGGCCTGACCGACAGCGGCGCGGAGCATGGGGCACTCACCGACGGTATCGAGCTGGTGTACGGCATCAGCCAGACGCCACAGGTGTGGCTGGACTGTCAGGTCCTGGAGCACCGCGGCGCGCTGGTCGTCAACTGGGACGTCCGGGACGGGGTTTTCCCGGACGGCCTGGTCGAGGACGCATTCACCGCGTTCAGCGGGCTGCTGACCGACCTCGCCGCTCTGCCCGGATCAGCTCCACCCGGATCAGCTCTGCCCGGATCAGCTCCAGCCGGCACCGTGGCTGGATGGGAGACGCGCCGGCCCATCCAGCTGCCGGACGCGCAGACCCGTCGGCGGGCCGAAGTCAACGACACCGCCATGCCACGGCTCGACGGCGCCCTGCACGACCCGGTCCTCGCGCAAGCGCGGCGCACGCCGGACCGGCCCGCGGTGATCACCGACACCGCCGTGACGACCTATCGGCAGCTGCTCGACCGGGCCGAGGCGGTAGCCGCCGACCTGCGCGCCACCGGTGGCGCGCCGGGTCCTGGCGCGCCACCGGTGGCCGTGCTGATGAGCAAGGGCCCGGACCAGATCGGCGCGGTGCTCGGCGTGCTACTGGCCGGCCGGGCCTACCTGCCTGTCGACGCCGGCCAGCCCCCGGTGCGGCGAGACGCGATCCTCGCCGACGCCGGGGTGCGCACGGTGCTCGTCGACCAGGGCCGTGGCGGAACGCCGCTGCCGGCCGGCATCCGGGCCATCATCGGTGGCGAGCTGACCAGTGACGAGCTGCCCGGCGAGTCGACCGGTGGCCGGGCACGGCGGCCGGCGAGCACCGTGAGCGCGTCAAGCGCCGGCGCGGACGAGCCCGCATACGTCATCTACACCTCCGGCTCCACCGGGGCTCCCAAGGGCGTGGTGATCAGCCATCGCGGCGCGCGCGTCACCATCGACGACATCCTTGGCCGGTTCGGCATCGGGCCTGCGGACCGCGTACTCGGGCTGGCCAACCTCGACTTCGACCTGTCGGTCTTCGACATCTTCGGCACGCTGGCCACCGGGGCCGGCCTCGTGCTGCCCGATCCCGCGCGGCGCGGCGACCCCGCGCACTGGGCCGAGCTTGCCGCTCGGCACGGCGTGACGGTGTGGAACTCGGTGCCGGCCCAGCTGCAGATGCTCGTGCAGTACCTGCGGGCCAACGACCCCGAGGCCGCGCCCGATCTGGTCCAGCTGCGGCTGGCGATGCTCAGCGGGGACTGGATTCCGGTGACCCTGCCCGGTCACGTCCGGGCGCTGCTGCCCGGCGTCGCGCTGCACAGCCTGGGCGGCGCCACGGAGGCTTCCATCTGGTCGATCCACTACCCCATAGACCAGGTACCCGATGGCTGGCGGAGCATCCCGTACGGCATGCCGCTGGCCAACCAGCGCTGGCACGTACGTGACGAGCTGGGCCGGGATCGTCCGGACTGGGTGCCGGGCGAGCTGTATATCGGCGGGGCCGGCGTCGCGCTCGGCTACCTCGGCGATCCGGCCCGGACGGCCGAGCGCTTCAGCACCGATCCGGACACCGGAGAGCGGCTGTACCGGACCGGGGACCTCGGCCGCTACCTGCCGGGAGGGGTGATCGAATTCCTCGGCCGCGAGGACCTGCAGGTAAAGATCCGGGGACACCGGATCGAGCTGGCCGAGGTGGAAGCGGCGCTGGCCGGTCACGCGGAGGTCGGCGCGGCCGCCGTGACCGTGGCTGGCGACCGCGGGCTGGACCGCCGGCTGGTCGCATTCGTCACGCCCACGACCGGGACGGCCGCCCCACCGATGCCCAGCGGGCCACTGGAGCTGGAGTCCGCCGCCGCCGCCGCAGCAGCGCAAACCGTCCGGCACACCGACACCGCCCGGATCACCCGGTTCGCCGACGAGATGGACGAGGTCGCCCTGCTGGCCATGGCGCGCGCGCTCGGTGCCCTCGGCCTGTTCGCCGCGGTCCACGTCGGCTCCACCGAGGGCGAGTTGCTGGCAGCCTCGGGTGCGGTGGCTCGCAACCACCGGCTGCTGCGCCGCTGGCTGCACGTGCTCGAGGAGCGTGGGCGGCTGCGCCGTGACGCGGACGGGCGGCTGCGCGGGCTCGAGCAGGTCGACGAGGCGACGCTCAGGGTCGCCTGGGCGCGGTTGGAAGACAGTCACCGTGGCCTGGACGACGGCGCCGAGCTGATCCGGTTCCTGCGCCGCTGCCATGAGCGACTGCCGCTACTGGTCCGGGGCCAGGACAGCGCTCTCGCGCTGCTCTTCCCGGAAGGCGGGATGCACACCGCCGAGGCCGCCTACCGCGACAACCTGATCAGCCGTTACGTCAACCGGGCCGCGGCCACCGTGCTCGCCGAGATCGCACATGCGCATCCGGGCCCGGGCCCGCTCCGCGTCCTCGAGGTCGGCGCCGGAGTCGGCGGCACGACGAGTGAGGTGGTGCCCGCCATTGCCGGGTTCGAGGTCGACTACCTGTTCACCGACCTTTCCCGGTTCTTCCTGACCGAGGCCCGGCAGCGTTTCGGTGACCACCGGTGGGTCCGTTACGGGCTGTTCGACCTGAACGCCGACCCCGCTGCGCAGGGCATGCGCCCGGGATCCTTCGATGTCGTGCTCTGCGCGAACGTGCTGCACAACGCCCTGTCGGCCGGCCGGGTGGTCCGGGCGCTGCGCGCCCTGCTCACTCCCGGCGGCCGGCTCGTCGTCATCGAGACGACGCGCGAGAACTACCAGGTGATGACGTCGATGGAGTTCCTGATGACCTTCGACGAGGCCGCCCGCCCCGACTTCGACGACGCCCGCCGGGGCCGGGACCGGATCTTCCTCGACCGGGCGGAATGGCTCGAGGTGCTCGACCAGGCGGGCGGCACGGCCGAGGTGTGCCTGCCGCCCGCGGACGACCCGCTCGACCGGTTCGGGCAGGTGCTGTTCACCGCCCGCTTCGGCACTGTCAACAACGATGCCGGCAGCCCCGCGAGCGGCGGCGCGGTCGCCCGTCGGCCCGGGTCGCCCGACCCCGCGGCGCTGCGCGCGTACCTGTCCGAACTGCTGCCGGAGTACATGGTGCCGGCCCGCATCGAGGTCGACGCCGCGCTGCCGTTGACCGCCAACGGCAAGGTCGACCGGGCCGCGTTGCACGCGAGGACAGCGCGGCCCGGCGCTTCCGCGCTCTCCCGCGGTGAACCACCCCGGGACGATCTGGAACGCCGGATCGCCCGGCTGTGGGCGCAGCTGTTGGGCACGGCAGCGGTGAGCCGAGAAGATGACTTCTTCCAGCTGGGCGGCGACTCGCTGCTGCTGTCCCAGCTCGCCGGCCGGCTGCGCTCCGAACTGCCGGAATCCGCTGGGCTGGAGTGGGAGGACCTCGTGCCCGCGCTGCTGGCACAGCCCACGGTGGCCGGGCTCGCCGCTCGCCTGCGCCGTTCTGCGGCAGCGCAGGCGGCACCCGCCTCGCCACTGCTCCGGCTTGGCGATCGGCAAGCGGCCGCAGACGGCAGCGCCTGCCTGCTGGTGCACGACGGAAGCGGCACGCTGCTGCCCTACCAGCCCCTCGTCCAGGAGCTTGCCGCGCACGAAGTGCCACTGCTCGGGCTGGCGGTGGCCGACGTGGACGGCTACCTGCGCCGGCCACGCGCCAGCCTGATCGACGACCTCGCCGCCGAGTACGCAGACGTCCTCGCCGCCGCGGGCACGGGCCGCCTCGACGTCGTCGGCTACTGCATGGGTGGCATGATCGCCACCGAGCTGGCCCGCCGGCTGCCGGACTGCGGGGTCGTGGTGGCTTCGCTCACGGTGATCAGCAGTCACCGGGTGCCCTACCTCGTCGAGGACGAGCTGCTGGTGGAGTACGGCTTCGCCCGCATCATGGGCCTTGACCCCGCCCGGCTCGGGCTGCCGGCGAACCCGGCGGCGCTGGGCCGCGCGATCCGGGCAGTGCTGGACGAGCACGGCGGCCGGGTGCCCGCCGGCGCGCTGGCTGACCTGACCGGCACCGGTGCGACGGCAGCGGCCGCCGCCGCAATGCGCGAGTATGGCGCCCGGCCACGCGCCGACCGCCTCGCGGCCTTGACGCGGGAACTGGTGACGGCGCTCCCGCGGGCCGCAGAGGCCGGTGCGCTCGCCGAGGCGGACCCGGAGCGGGCGATCGAGCGCAGCACGCGCCTGCTAGACGTCTTCACGCACAGCATCAACGGCGTCGCCGGCTGGACGGCCGCGCCGTACCCGGGAGAGATCCGGCTCGTCCAGGAGCGCTCGCGGATGCCGTTCCTGCCGGACGTGGCAGACGGCGACCACACCGTGTTCTGGCGCGAGTTGTGCGCCGAGGGCGTGTCCGTGGTGGAGGTTCCCGGCGACCACACGAGCTGCATGCGTGCCCCGCAGGTCACCGATGTCGCGGCGGCCGTCATGGCAGCGCGGGCCGACTCACAGTGATCGGCATTCTGGGCGCGGCCGGTGCCGTCGGTCGCGCCGTCACAGCGCAACTGGGCGCGCAGTTGACCGGGCAGTTGGGCGGGCAGTTGGGCGCGCCGTTGCGTGCGGCCGGGATGCCGCTGCGGCTCGGTGCCCGTGACCCGCGCCGGTTGCGCTGCGCGGGTCAGTTCGGCGAATTCTCCGACGGGCCCGCCGGTGTCGAGGTCCGTGCCGTCGACCTGCACGACCCTGCCGGGCTGGCGGCGTTCTGCGCCGGCTGCCAGGTGGTGGTGAACTGCGCCGGGCCGTCCTACCGGGTGCTGGCGGTCGTCGCACGTGCCGCCCTGGCCGCCGGAGCCGACTACGTCGACCCGGCCGGCGACGACCCGGTGCACGATCTGCTCCGCCCGGCCGACCCGGCCGCGCTGGGACGGCGCGTGGTGCTCTCGGCCGGGCTGCTGCCCGGGTTGAGCGGGCTGCTCCCGCGGCTGCTGGCCGCGGACCTCGACACGGTCGACTGCCTGCAGGCGTACGCCGGCGGTCTCGCCGCGCTCACCCCGGTCGCGGCGCGCGACTTCCTGCTCAGCGACTCGGCCGGGATCGGTGAGCCCCTGGCGGCGTGGTGCGACGGCCGCCGGCGAGCCCGGGCGCTCCGGCCGCTGCGCGACGCGGTGCTGCCGTTCTTCCCGGATCGGGTGGCGGTATATCCGTACCTGCCGACCGAGATCGAACGGATCGCCGCCCGGATCGGCGCCCGCCAGGCGCGCTGGTACAACGTGTTTCCCGCCGGCCGCGCCGAAGGCGTGCTGCGGGGGCTGTGGGCTGCCGCTGCGCCCGACGGTGCCACCGCTTCACGCCTGGACACGCCGGCGAGCCTCGACGCCGCGGCGGAGGCGCTCATCGCCGGCGTCCGGCTCGACCTGGCGGGCCGGACTCCGTACCACCGACTGGTCGTCCAGGTGGCCGGCCGACGCGCCGGCCGGGCACGTGTGCGCACCCTCGTGGTCGGCTCTGCCGACGGGTATCAGCCGACCGCGGCCATGACCGTTGCCGCCGTCGATGCGGTCGTGCGCGGCGCCGTGCCGCCGGGCCTGCACTATGCCGCCGAGGTGCTCGCGGCGGATGCGGTCCGGGTGCGCCTCGCCGAGTTGCCTGGCGCCACCGTGACCGGCATCGACAACGGCCTGCCAGTCGTCGACCTGGGCGGCAACGCGGAACCGGCGTGCAACGCGCCGGCGCTGCACGAGAATCTTGCGCGCAGTTCGGCGGCGCTGCACGAGGAGGGCGAGCTGTGAATCCGACGGTGCCGCGCTGGCTGCGGATCTACCAACCCCGCCCGCAGGCCGCGCTTCGGCTGCTCTGCCTGCCGCACGCCGGCGGCGCCGCAAGCTTCTTCCGGGAGTGGCCGGCGCTGATGCCGGACCAGATCGAGCTCGTTGCCGTGCAGTATCCGGGCCGAGAGGACCGATTCGGCGACGCCATGGTCGACGACATGGCCACGCTCTGCGACGAGTTGGCGGTAGTGGTGCGGCGCCACGTCCGGCCACCGTACGCACTGTTCGGTCACAGCCTTGGCGCTGCTGTCTCGTTCGAGACGGCGCGCCTGCTCGAGGACAGCGCGGCGGGTGCGGCCTGGCTGTTCGCATCGGGGCGGCACGCTCCGCAGGATGTGCGGGGCGGGACCGTGCACCTGGGCGACGACGAGGGTCTGGTGGGCGAGCTACGACGGCTCGGGGGCACCTCGTCGGAGCTACTGGCTGACCCCGGGGTTCGCGAGATCGTGCTGTCGTCGCTGCGCAACGACTACCGGTTGGCCGAGACGTACCGTTGCCGGAACCAGCGGCCGCTGGCGTGCCCGCTGACCGCGATCGTGGGCGACGTCGACCCCGAGGTCGACCCGGCCGAAGCCGGGCGCTGGGCGGCCCTGACTAGGGCGGCGTTCCAGCTCGCCGTGCTGCCGGGAGATCACTTCTACCTGATCCGGCAGCGCCGCGCCGTGACCACCGTGATCGCCCGTGCCCTGATAGCCGGGTCAACCGCCCAGTTGGCTGACCGGTCAGCTGCCCGCTCAGCCGCCAGGTCGTGCTGGCCCTCGACACCATGACGACACCATGACCGAGCCGGGTCCGTTGCCTTCCGGGCTTACCCCGTGGCCAGCCGGCCTGGCCGAGCGTTACCGCGCCGAGGGGTACTGGGAGGGCCGAACGCTGGGTGCCAGGCTGCGGGACTGGGCGAGCCGGCACCCCGGCCGGACAGCGCTGGTCGCCGGGCCGGACCGGCTGACCTACGCCGAGCTCGACCGTCGGGTCGACCGGATGGCGGCGGGGATACGCGAGCGCGGGATCGGCGCCGGGGACCGGGTCGTGGTGCAGTTGCCCAACGTCGCCGCGTTCGTGGTGGCGTTCTTCGCGCTGGTCCGGGCCGGAGCAATCCCGGTACTCACCTTGCCGGCGCACCGGATCGCCGAAGTCGGGGCGCTGACCCGGCTGTCGGAGGCGGTCGCCTACCTGACGGTTGACTGGCACGCCGGCTTCGACTATCGGCCGCTTGCGGCCGCGGTGCTGGCGGCGGCACCCAGCCTGCGCGATGTGCTGATCGTCGGCGATGCTGGGCCCTACACACCGCTGGCCGAGGTCGACGCCGAGCCCGTCGACCTCGCGGAGCCAGACCCGGCGGAGATCGCGCTGCTGCTGATCTCCGGCGGGACGACCGGGGTGCCGAAGCTGATACCGCGCACTCACGACGACTACGGCTACAACGCCCGCGCCAGCTCGGCCGTCTGCGGGCTCACCGCCGAGTCGGTCTACCTCGGCGCGTTGCCCATCGCCCACAACTTCGCGCTGGCGTGTCCCGGCGTGCTCGGCACGCTGGGCGTCGGCGGCAGGGTGGTGCTGTCGCCGTCCGCGGCGCCGGACGATGCGTTCCCGCTCGTCGAGGCCGAGCGGGTGACCATGACCGCGGTGGTCCCGCCGCTGCTGCCGGTGTGGCTGGACGCCGCCCAGTGGAATCCAGCCGACCTGTCCAGCCTCACCTTGTTGCAGGTCGGCGGATCGAAGCTCTCGGCCGAGGTGGCCCGCGCCGTGCCCGCCGGCCTGGGCTGCGCGGTTCAGCAGGTCTACGGGATGGCCGAGGGCCTGCTCAACTATACCCGGGCCGAGGATGACGCGCGGACCGTGGCCACCACCCAGGGCCGCCCGCTGTGCGCCGCCGACGAGCTGCGCATCGTTGACGGGAACGGTGCCGACGGGGACGGTGCCGATGTCGTGCCCGGCACGGTCGGGCAGTTGCTGGTACGAGGTCCGTACACGGTGCGCGGCTACTACCGTGCCTGCGAGCACAACCTGCGCGCGTTCACCGCCGACGGTTACTACCGGACCGGAGACCTGGTGCGCGCGCTGCCATCCGGGCACCTGATCGTCGAGGGCCGGGTGAAGGACACCATCGACCGGGGCGGCGAGAGCGTGTCGGCGGAGGAGGTCGAGGGATACGTCGGCGCGCACCCGGCCGTGTTGCGCTGCGCGGCATTCGGACTGGCCGGTGGTAGTCAGGGCGAGCGGATCTGCGTGATCGTGGTGCCCGCCGGCGAGCCGCCGACGCTGCACGAGCTGCGGTCGTTCCTCACCGCGCGCGGAGTCGCGGCGTTCAAGCTTCCGGACCGGATCGAGACGGCCACCGATCTTCCGCTGACCGCCGTCGGCAAGGTGGACAAGCGGGCACTGGTGCGGGAATACGGACCGAGCGATCCCGGACCGCCGTCCTGAGCTTCCACGCCGGTCAGAGTTCGTCGGAACAGCCGCTTGCCGCCGGGTCGGTGCATCAGGCCGCTGAGACGATATCGTGCGGGTGCCAATGGCACGTCTCGGCGCTATGGAGGCCCGATCGTGAGTTACCCTCCGGGAAGCGCCGAAAGTCAGCCCCCGCAGAACCGCCCGGGCGAGGTTCGGTCAAACTGGCCGAATAACCCGCCGCCGCCACCGCCCACCGCGCCGGCCCGCCTTCGGTGGGCTCCACAAGGCCAAGGTCCTCCCCCACAAGGTCCTCCCCCACAACGCTCGAAGTCCCGTGGCCGTGGCGTCCTCCTCGCCTGGATCGCCGGCATAGCTGCCATGGTGCTACTCGGCGGCGCGGCGGTCGTAGGCGTCGTCGCGTACGCCCCCGGCAGGCCGCAGCCTGCACCGGGGTCTCAGAAGCCCGCCCCCGTCAATCCGGCCATCACCCAGACCCGGGTCGCGGCCCTGGATCTCGCCCGCCAGCCCGGCGCGCGCTACCTGGGCCAGCTGACGAAAGCCGACGACAGCCGGGTGCCAGTCGACCTGACGGTCACCAGCACCGGCACCACCAGGGGCAAGGTGGGCTCTGTCACAGACAAGTTCGAGATACTGGTCATGGGCGGCAAGACGTTCTTGTACGCCAACGCCGCCTTCTGGAAGGACGCCGGCGCCGACCCGGGCAGGGCGGCCCGGTATGCCAGGCGCTGGGTACGGATCGAGAGCGGCTACATCGGCATCGACCCCGAACAGCGGCTGGCGCCGAGCATCCTGAGCGCCGAGCTGCTCAGGGCCGCCGACGCGGGGAAAACCACCGCGTCGCCGACCGCCAAGAACGGCGTCAACGCTCGCCCGGTCACCATTCCTCAGGGCACCGTCTACATCAGCACTGACGCCCCCTACCGTGTCGTGCACATCGACACGGAGACCACCCAGGACGTCGGAGGCGGTCTCACTCCGGCGACTCACGCCGAAACCAGCGAACAGACCAGCGACGAGGCCAGTTTCGACCTCGACGTCTCGTACCTGTCCGAAGTCGTCGCCGCCGGTCTCTTCGTGGGTCTCAAGGCCAACGTGGCACGACTGATCGACGCCATCGACTCGCAGGTGGACTTCGACCTGGACGGCAGTGTCGCGCTCTCGCCCTGCACGGCGCGTAGATGCACGGCGCAGGCCACGTTGAGCAACGAGCTGCGTGGATCCGACTCCTATGTGCGGACGGATCAGCCTATCCTCGTCGAGGTGGTCATCGTCTTTACCTTGGACGGCGCGCCGATCCGCTCCTGCACAGATGTCGTCACGATGACAGCCAACGGCAGGACCACCACATCCTGCGGCGTGTCGTACTGGTTGCCGGCGGACGGAGGCAGACACACGATCCAGGCAGAGGTGAGCGGGTTCGCGAAGGCGATGTCCAAGGCCGACGTGGCAGGGCTGTCGGCCGACCTCGTCCAGCAGACGATCGGCTGGCGAATCCGGCAGGCAGGTGATTCAGGGCTGCCTGATGCGTCCATCCGGCACGGCAGGTTCCAGTTCCGTCCGCCGGCTGCCTACAACCCGATGACCACCAGGTTGACCGAGACGGGTGCTGGCTATCAGGACGCCGCAGGAAACCTGTGGACTCAGGCCCCCGCGAAAGGCCTCGCGAGCAAGGGGGGCTTCACCCGCGAGTGGCGCGTCAAGTTGTCCGAGCAGGGGCTGGTGAGGTGGAAGGCCTGGGCGAAGGAGGGCGTCACCAAGCACGGCGAGAGCAAGGACGACTGGTATCTGAACGTCACTCCGCACGGCGACATCTCTCACTAACAGGCTGCTCAGCGCACGCGAGCCGAGTCCTAGCTCGGGTGAACGGCGGGATGAAGCGTTCCGCCACGGCGCGGCAGGGGCGGCGCGAGGGGATGGACACTCGCCAACGGCGTGACATCGACATAACCGCGTACAGCGCTCGTGATGGCGTCCTCGACTGGCATCGGACGGGAGAGCAGATATCCCTGAGCGAGCCGACAACCGAGGTCGCGAACGATGGCGGCGGTAGCCCAGTCCTCGATCCCCTCCGCGATGACCTTCACTCCCATGGCGTAGGCCATCGCGACAATGCCCTGGACGAGGGTCCGGGTGCGCTCGTCCTGTAGTCCCTGGATGAACGACTTGTCGATCTTGACGATTTCGACCGGCAGTCGGTGCAAGTATCCGACGGAGGCGTAGCCCACGCCGAAGTCGTCAACGGCCAGTGATGCGCCAGCACGCTGCAGGGCGAGGAGTGCCCGTGAGGTGTGGACGTCGTCAGCCAGCAGCGTGCCTTCGGTGAGCTCGAGAACGATATGAATCTCGGGTGCGATGGCCGTCAGGCGGCGAACCTGGTCGCAGAGTCCGCGATCGGTCACCTGAGCCGCCGAGACGTTGACCCCGATCGTCATGGGCCGACCGCACCGCTCGCGCATCAGCACAGCGGTAGCGTGTGCCTGTTCGAGGATCTGGCCGCCCAACCGACCGATGAGCCCCAGTCGCTCCGCCATCGGGATGAAGACGTCGGGAGCTATCGCGCCGAGGCCGGGATGGCTCCATCGGGCCAGCGCCTCGACACCGTCGATCCGGCCGGTATCCAGGTCGACGACCGGTTGATAGGCCACCTGGAGACTTCCCGCGTCGATAGCCTGCCGCAGTGCCTCTTCCAGCTCGATCTGCGCCAGGTTCGCCGACCGCATGCCCGGGTTGAACACCTCGGCCCGGTCCTTGCCCAGGGTCTTGGCGCGGTACATCGCGGTGTCGGCGTTGCGGATCAGGTCGACGCCGAGGCGTTCGTCGGTGCTGTACGCGATGCCGACGCTGACCCGGACCCGGATCTCCCGCTCGACCAGCGTGAACGGGCGCCGGAACTCCTCGAGCACGCGCTCGGCCAGGCTTTCGGCGCCCTGCGGCTCGACGATTCCCTCGAGCAGGATGGCGAACTCGTCCCCACCCAGCCTGGCCGCGGTGTCGCCGGTCCGAAGGCATGCCTCTAGTCGGGCCGCCACGGCCACGAGAAGCTGGTCGCCCGCCTCGTGACCCAGCCGGTCATTGATCGTCTTGAACCCGTCGAGGTCGCAGTAGAGGACAGCGAGGTCGCCCGGGCGCCGGCGCACGGCGAGTGCATGATCCAGCCGGTCGGCGAACATGGCCCGGTTCACCAGTCCGGTCAGCGCGTCGTGTCGGGCCAGAAATGTCATGTCGTCGGCCTGGCGTCGGCGGTTCAGCGCGGCGGCGCCGATGGCGGTGAGCATCTCGAGCGCCTTGCGATCGTCGACGTCGTACGCCTCACGGCTACCCGCCCGGCTCGCCACCAAATATCGCGTCGGGTAACCGGGATCGGTCAGTGTCGTGGCGATCTGGGCAGTTGTGTCCTGCCCGCTCGGAGCCTCCCCACACAACTCGGCTCTCGTGTGTTGCAACATGCGCTGGGCGTGATGAACCAGAGCAATCCCGAGCTCCGCATCATCGGCCCAGTCCGGTGCCTGTGCGGACGCCTCGAACAGACCACTGAGCCGTTGATGGGCGACACCAGCCTCGCTGACCGACCCGGCCGCCACCAGGATGGTGGCGATGGGCACCAGCAGCAAGGCAAGGGCCCAATCGGGCTGGGTGCGGTGAAGTGTCGCCCCCAGATAGCCCAGGCTGACCACCCCGACGAAACACAGCAGTCCGAGCAACACCGATCTCCATCGCAGCGTGGAACGTGCGAGCTCGTGGTCCCGGATCTTGGGAGGGACCGCGGCGATCAGCTGGCCGCACATGAAGTACGCACACCCACCCACGATCACCACCACGACTTCCAGCGCGCCGGTATACCCCAGACGTCCACCGAGGGTCACCACGGCGATCAGCAGGCTGCCGCCGCCGATGGTGGCGCCGATGTTCACCAGCCGGACTCGCAGTGGCCGCCGCAGCAGCGCGTGGGTCAGCACCATCCCGATCGACCAGAGAGCCAGTGCCTCGACCGGCGGGCGGGTGAGCGCGAGGAACACCAACACGCAGGCCTCGATCCCCACCACGTCGCCGTCCCGGCGGGTGAGAACGAGCGGAAACCGCGACATCAGCATGCACAGCGGCACTGCCAACACCGCCGCTACCGCAAGGTGCGGGCCGCTGCGCAACCACAGCGACACGCTGATGACCGCTATGAAGGCACCCGCACCGAAGACGATCGCGTCAACGGCCGGGCCGGCCGGGACACGTCGGAGCCTTGTCCGCATCGCTCCCCCCCGTAGTCAGCCGGCCGACCGGGGTGGTGGTGGATCAGATCCGGTATGCGTTTGGTCAGCCTACGCCGCCGGGCAGCCGCTTGGAGCCCATTTCGATCATCGGGCGTAGGCAGCGCGATTCGGCACCGAAGACGCTGATACCGGCTGGAGCCGTCCGTCAGTCGCGGATGCGGCGGACGATCTTCAACGCCATCAACGCCATCAGAAGTCCTGCCGCGCCTCCGAGGACGGCTCGGCCGCGGGTCGAGCCGAGCACCGCGGAGACACTGCGGGAGGCGGCCCGCTTGGGGCTAGCCCGCTCGGCGAGGGCGTCCAGGGTGCCGGCCAGTTGCGCCCGGGTCTGTTCGATCTCGCGCTGGATCGTCTCTGGGTCGCGCGACTGGGTCACGTGCCCTCCTCACCGCGGCAGGAGCCGCCTGGTTGGTTGCGACGCAGCACGCACATGCTGCCACGTGTGGCTTTGCCCGCTAGTCCAGGCGAGCCTATTCGCTGTCTCGTGGGGTGAGGTTGGCCGGGCGCTGGAGTCTGGTCGGGGAAAGTTCGATGGAGGCGATCGCCTGGGGTCGGGCGCTGGGAACTGACCGCACGGAGGCCAGGGATCTAGGGGTCTGCGAGACTGCTCCGCGGGGCCGTAGCCCAACGGCAGAGGCACACGGTTTAGGTCCGTGC
>Ga0136617_10002436_pt1 | contig 16571 bp, 15 predicted proteins | sample AntDrymUQ3222106_2_FD_129672 | JGI IMG/M metagenome (GOLD analysis project Ga0136617, IMG submission 129672) | Polar desert sand microbial communities from Dry Valleys, Antarctica - metaG UQ322 (21.06) | ecosystem: Environmental > Terrestrial > Soil > Desert | place: Antarctica: Dry Valley...
GCACGGGCACGGCGCGAGCATAATCGGCTCATGCCGTCCGCGCTGTACGTCCTGAGCGGGGGGAATCCGAGGCGCAGGGCCGATGCGGGCACGGCCACGCGGCCTCGTTCGTGGCGCTGCTGCGCCCGCGGAGCGGGATGGCCGGTCCGTTCAAGTAGTCCTGCTCGGCGCTCCGTACCTTTGCGGCATGCGCGAGCGCGACCGATTCCAGCCCGGCGGGCCCTGAGCCGTGAGGCCGTCCGACGCCGATTGGCGCGCGCTGCAGCACGCCGTCGCGGGCGAGGTGATCCTCCCGAACTCGCCCGGCTACGAGTCGGCGCGCAAGCCGGCGATCGCCAACTTCCACGACGTCCGGCCGGCAGCGGTGCTGCGCTGCCGGACGGCCACGGACGTGGGCGAGGGACTGCGGTTCGCCGCCCGCACCGGGCTGGCCACGGCGGCCCGGAGCGGGGGACACTGCTTCGCGGGCCGGTCGTCCACCGCGGGGCTCGTCATCGACGTCGCGCCGCTGCGCTCGCTGACCGTCGCGGGCGAGCTGGCGACGGTGGGGGCCGGGACGCAGCTCGGCGCGCTCTACGACGCGCTCGCCGAGCACGGCGTCACCCTGCCGGCCGGCTGCGGGGACGACGTGGGGATCGCCGGCCTCACGCTCGGCGGCGGGCTCGGGCTCCTCGGCCGCCAGTACGGGTTGACGTGCGACCGGCTGGTGTCCGCGCAGGTCGTGCTCGCGGACGGCCGCGTCGTGGAGTGCGGCGAGCACCATCACGAGGACCTGCTCTGGGCGCTGCGCGGCGCGGGCGGCGGCCGGTTCGGCGTCGTGACGTCGTTGCGCTTGCGCACGGTGGCGCTGCCGGCGGACGCCACGAGCCTGCACGTCGAGTGGCCCTACGCAGCGGCGGCCGCGGTGATCGCGGCCTGGCAGGCCTGGGCGCCGGACGGCCCCGACGCACTGGCCGCCAGCCTGCTCGTCACCGCCGCGGGCGGGCTCGACCGTCCGCCCAGGGTCGACCTGCTCGGGGCCATGTTCGGCGCCCGCTCCGACGCGGCCGAGCAGCTCGATGAACTCGTCGCCCGGGTGGGCGTGGAGCCCGCCGCCGCAACGCTGGCCCCCGGCTCGCTTGCGGACGTCAAGCGCGCGCTGGGCGACGCGACGGACGCAGAAGACGCGGGGGACGCGCCGCAGGAGCCCGGTCACGTCCACCACCGGTCGGAGTTCTTCGCGCGGCCGCTGCCTCGCGACGCCATTGCGGCGCTGGTCGAGGGCTTCACGGCGGGGCGCGCGGCGGGCGAGTCGCGCACGCTGGACTTCACGCCCTGGGGCGGCGCCTACAACCGGGTACCCGCCGGCGCCACCGCGTTCGTCCACCGCGCCGCGCGCTTCCTGCTCAAGCACGAGGTCGTCCTGGACCGCGGCGCCGGGCCGGGCGGCGGCTGGCCGGCCCGGTCATGGGCGACGGTGCACCCCTGGGGCACCGGCGGCGTGTACCCGAACTTCCCCGAGCCGGCGCGCGACGCCTGGGACGCCGCCTACCACGGGGCGAATCGCGAGTGGCTGCAGCGGGTGCAGGCGGCCTACGACCCCGACGGCGCCTTCCGGCTCTCCGGCGGGGCTGGGGCTGGCGGCGATCCTGAAGCCGGGGCTTAAGCGGCCGTGGCATCCTTGCTCCCATGACCACGTCACCCCGTCCGCGGTCCAGCCGCCTGCGCGATCGCAGCTCCGCCGTCTCCGGCCTGATCGTGCTCGTGGCCATGAGCGCCGTCATGTGGCTCTCCGAGCTGGTCGACCGCGTGGCGGGCGGCAGCCTGGACGGCTACGGCATCCGCCCGCGCGACGCGGACGGGCTGGGCGGCATCGCCGCGGCGCCGTTCCTGCACGGTGGCTGGGACCACCTGATCGGCAACACCGTCCCCTTCCTCGTGCTCGGCGCGGTGATCGCGCTGGGCGGCGCGCTGCGCGTGCTGGGCGTCACGCTAATCGTCGCCGTCGTCGGCGGCCTGGGCACGTGGCTGATCGCGCCGGAGAACACCATCCACATCGGCGCCAGCGGGATCGTGTTCGGCTACGCCGCCTACCTCGTCGCACGCGGGCTGTTCACCCGCGCGCTGTGGCAGATCGGCCTCGGCCTGATCGTGCTGGCGGTGTGGGGCACGACGCTGCTGCAGGGGATCGTCCCCGAGGACGGGATCTCCTGGCAGGGGCACCTGTTCGGCGCGGTCGGCGGCGTGGTCGCCGCGCGGACGATCCACCGCCGCCGCGACGCGAAGCCGCGCCCCGCCGGCGATCCGCTCGCCGGGCAGCTCGCCCGGCCGTGACGCGAGCCGCGTGCGTGTGGTCGCCCGCCGCCACCGGGCGGCCGGTCAGGCCGTGACGCGGGCGGAGCGGTTCCCGGTGGGTGCCGCCGTCACGCTCGCCGAGCTGGAAGCCGACCCGCATCCGGCGCTCGCGCGCCTGCGTGCCGCCGAGCCGGTCTCCTGGCTGCCCGCTCTGGACGGCTGGCTGGTCACCCGGCGCGACCTCGCCCTGGAGGCCATGCGCGACGCCGGGCGCTTCACCGTCGAGGACCCGCGTTTCTCCACCGGCCGGGTGGTCGGACCGAGCATGCTCACCCTCGACGGGGACGAGCACGCCCGCCACCGCGCGCCGTTCGCGCCGCCCTTCAAACTCGCCGCCGTGCGCGAGCGCTTCGGCGCGCTGGTGCGGGAGGAGACCGACCGCCTGATCGACGCCTTCGCGGCGGACGGCGCCGCCGAGCTGCGCCGCGGCCTCGCCGGTCCGCTCGCCGCCACCGCCACCGCCGCCGCGCTCGGGTTCTCGCAGGCTCGGGCCGACGAGGTCCTCGCCTGGTACGACGCGATCGTCGCCTCGGTCACGGCCATCACCGCCGGCGCGGATCCGACGCCGGAGGGCGCCGCCGGCTTCACCGCCCTGCGCGCGGCGCTGCGGCCTGCGCTGGCGGGCGACGCCGTGGACTCGCTGGTCGCCGCCGCGGCCGGGCACGCCGGCGGCCTCGAGCACGAGCAGGTGGTGGCCAACGCCGCCGTGCTGCTGTTCGGCGGAATCGAGACGACCGAGGGGATGATCGCCAGCGCGGTGCTGCACCTGCTCGAGCGCCCCGCGCTGCTGGCCGCGGCCCGTGACGACCCGGCGCTGCTGCCCGCGGTGGTCGAGGAGTCGCTGCGCCTGGAGCCCGCCGCCGCCGTGATCGACCGCTACGCCACGCGCGACACCACGCTGGGCGGTGCGGAGATCGGCGAGCGCGAGCTGGTCGTGCTCTCGATCGCCGGCGCCAACCGCGACCCGGTCGCCTTCCCCGACCCCGACACGTTCGACCCGCACCGGCCCGACCTGCGCCGGCACCTGGCCTTCGCGGCCGGCCCCCACGTGTGCATCGGGATGCACCTCGCGCGGCTGGAGGCGCACGCCGTGTTGGCGCGGCTGCTGGACCGGCTGCCGGGCCTGCGGCTGGATCCCGACCGCCCGGCGGAGATCCGCGGGCTCGTGTTCCGCAAGCCCGTGGCGTTGCACGTGCGCTGGTGACCATTGTCACCGCCGGTCGCGCAGGCGCGCGGCCCACGGCCCGGCCAGCGCCGAGCCGTCGAAGTGCCCGCGCCGGGCCAGCCGCCGCAGGACGGCGAGCGTCGCGCGGTCCACCAGCCGCCGCGGCAGCCGGCGGACGACCGCGAACAGCAGCGCGCCGCCGCGCGAGGTGGCCAGGTCGCGCGCCGGCGGTCCCAGCACCGACCGCGCGATGGTCCGGGCCACGGCGGCGAGCGGCTCGGCCGGCACCGTCCCCTCCAGCGCCATGCCGGCCGCGCGCGAGACGTCGTGGATCGGCGTGCGCACGTAGCCCGGATAGACCGTGGTGACGGTGATGGCGTCGCCGTGCTCCAGCCGCAGGGAGTCGGCGTAGGCCACCAGCCCGCGCTTGGAGATGATGTAGGCGGGCGCGAAGGGCAGCGTGACGTGGGCGAGGCCGGACGCGACGTTCACCACGCGCCCGCGGCTGGCTCGCAGTGCGGGCAGCGCCGCGGCGGTCACGCGCCAGGGCGCCAGCAGGTTGACGTCGAGCACGGCGAGCGCGGCGGCGTCGGGCGGCTCGCCGGCGCTCTGCGGGTCACCCAGGCCGGCGTTGTTGACGAGCACGTCGAGCCCGCCGAGCTGCGCGATCGCCGCCGCCACGCCGCGCGGCACCGCCTCGGGGTCGCGCAGGTCGCAGCCGATGATGCCGGCCGCAGGGTCGGCGACGAGATCGAGGCCCACGACCTGCGCCCCGCGGGCGCGCAGCAGCGCCGCGCTGGCCGCGCCGATCCCGCCCGCCGCGCCGGTGATGAGCACCCGCGGCGGGCTCACGCGAAGATAAAGGGGTCTGACCCCATCTAGGTGAGCCGCCAGGCGGCGGGGTCGAAGCGCCGCGTGCGGTGCCTGAAGCGCCACGTGAAGTCGGGCCAGAGCATCGTGTTGCGCCCCGTCGCGTCCAGGTACCAGCTCGCGCACCCCGTGCTCCACACGGTCTTCTCCATCCGACGGTCGACCTCGGCGTTGAACGCCGCCTGCGCCTCCGGGCGCACCTCGGCCACCGCGGCGCCGCGCGCGTCCATGACCGCCAGGGCGTCGGTCAGGTGCGCCAGCTGGGACTCGACCATGTAGACCATCGAGCTGTGGCCCAGCCCGGTGTTGGGGCCGAGCAGGAGGAAGAGGTTGGGGAAGCCGGCCACCGCCGTGCCCAGGTGCGCGCGCGGGCTGCCGGCCCAGGCGTCGGCCAGGTGGCGCCCGTCGCGCCCGCGCACCCAGCGCCCGACCGGCATGTCGGTGACCCGGAAGCCGGTGCCGAGGATCAGCGCGTCGACCTCACGCACGGCGCCGTCGGCGGTCACGACTGCGCCGGGCCGCACCGACGCGATCGGCGCGGTCACCAGCTCCACGTTGTCCCGGCAGAGCGCCGGATACCAGCGGTTGGAAGGCAGGATGCGCTTGCAGCCGATCGTGTAGTCGGGCTCCAGGCGCGCACGCAGCACCGGATCGCGGACCTGCGCGCGCAGGTGGCGCCGCGCGCCCAGCTCCACCACCCGCATCAGCCCGGGGCGGCGTGTGAAGCCGGGCACCAGCAGCTCGCGACCCACGTAGACGCCCGCCCGCACCGCGCGCTGCGCGGCCGGGACGCGGCGGAACAGGGCCCGCTCGGCCCCCGACACCCGGCGGCCGGAGTGCGGCAGCACCCAGGCCGGCGTGCGCTGGAACACGTGCAGCTTCCGCACGCGCGGTGCGATCTCGGGCACGAACTGGATCGCCGAGGCGCCCGTGCCGACCGCCGCCACGCGCTTGCCGTCCAGCTCGACGGAGTGGTCCCAGCGGGCGGAGTGGAACACCGGCCCGCCGAAGTCGGCCAGGCCGGGCAGGTCGGGCAGCCGCGGCTCGGCCAGCGGGCCCATGGCCGCCACCAGCACGCGCGCCGTCATCACCCCGCGCGAGGTCGTCAGCGTCCAGCGTCCCGCCGCCGCGTCCCACGCCGCGTCGGTGACCTCGGTGCTCAGCCGCAGGTGCGCGGCCAGCCCGAAGTCGTCCACGAGGCGCTCGAGGTAGGCGCGGATCTCGGGCTGGCACGAGTACGTGCGGCTCCAGCCCGGGTTGGGCGCGAACGAGAAGGAGTACAGGTGCGAGGGCACGTCACACGAGCAGCCCGGGTAGGTGTTGGCCCACCACGTGCCGCCCACGCCCGCCGCACGGTCGAGCACCACGAGGTCGCGCCGGCCCTGCCGCCGCAGCGCGATCGCCGCGCCCAGACCGGAGAAGCCGGCGCCGACGATCGCCACGTCCACGTCCATATCCACGTCGCGCCCGTGCGGCGGGCTCACTTCACCGCCACGGGCGCCGACGTGCCGAGCACCGCGCCCGCCGCGTCGCGCGCCCGGACGGCCACGAAGGCGGTGCGCGCGGGCGCGATCAGCCGCGTCTCGAAGCCCGCCCGCGGCGCGCCGAGCAGCGGCGCCAGCGCGTCGGCGCCGGGCCCGCCCAGCAGCTCCCATGTCGCCACCTCGGTGGCGCCGTTCCAGCTCGCGTACACGTGCATGCCGGCGCCGGCCACCGCGGCGGCGAGGGTAGGCGCGGTGCGCGGCAGCCCGACCCACGGCATGCGGTAGGCGCGGTAGCTCTCGAAGCCGATGGAGACGCGGGCGTCCCACAGCAGCTCGCCCGTCGGCGAGTGCTCGGTGAAGCGGCGCTGCGAGCCCCAGCCCACCAGCCGGTTGCCGTTCGGCAGCCGCTGGACGTTGCCCTGCGTGGCCGACAGCAGGCCCTTGGGGTGCGTGAAGACCGAATCCAGCGTGGCCCGCCGCTTGCGCATGTCGAGGCGCAGTGTGAGCGCCCGCGAGCGCTTGCGCACGGCCGGGACGGCCGAGTTGTCGAACAGGCTGATGGTGCCGTCGGGCAGCCGCCGGGCGTCGTGCTGCCACGCGAAGGCCGTCCCGGGACCCATCCGGAACGAGCTGCGCTTGCCGCCCAGCCGCCAGCGGATCCGGCCCGTCTCGCGGTCGATCTTGTAGACCGCCCAGGTCGTGCGGCCCGACATCAGCAGGTCGCCGTCGGCGTCGAGCCCGACCGAGTTGGCGTGCACGTAGTCCCACGGCACGCCCGGTCCGAGCGGGCGGTTGTAGGCCTCGTCGAGCCGGATGTGGTCCAGCGCGTGCCACTCGAACGTCACCAGCCCCGTGCGCAGGTCGACCTCCTGGATGACCGAGTCGACCGCCAGGCCGTCCTGCGCGCCGCCCACCGCGCGCAGGTCCGCGCGCAGCACGGGGTAGGAGATCAGCAGCGCCGTGTCCTGCGGCGTGATGAGGAACTCGTGCAGGTCGGGGCGGATCCCGTTGGGCAGCCGGATGCGCTTGATCTCGCGGTAGGCCTGGTCGAGCATGACGAGGTCGCCCACGCCGATGCCCTGGCGTGAGGTCCCCTCCCAGTACGTCAGCACCGGCTTGCCGCGGTAGGTCTGGGCGCGGAAGTCGGTGGCCGCGGTGATGCCCGGCAGCGGCTTGAACCAGTACGGCTGGCCGGCGTCGTCGACGATCATCGGGCCGGCCTGCTTGAGGTCCTTCTTGGACTTCGGGGTGATGAACACGGCGCCGGGCGCGGTCGGCTTGGCGCCCGGGGTGACGGTCACCTTGGCCGGCTGCAGGTCGGGGCGCGAGCGGAAGGCGAACAGGCGCCCGGGGTCGACCGGGTCGAGGTAGCGGTTCTGGATCGTCACGCGCTCGGGCGCGCGTGCCACGTGGAAGGAGAAGTCCCCGGCGCGCGCCCCGCGGATCCGCAACCGCGTCGTCACCCGCACGCGCTCGGCGGGCTTGAAGCGCCGGGCCGGGATCCAGCTCGCCCCCTTGCCGTCGGAGTGCGCCCGCACTCGCCCGGAGACGCTGCCGCTGCGCGACCCGCGCACCCGGATCGTGCCGAGCCGCGCGGCGGCCACGCCGCGGAACGAGAGCTGCGTCGCGCGCGAGGCCGTCGCAGTGCCGGGCGAGGGGTAGGCCGAGACGGGAGGGGCGGCCTGGGCGCCCAGGCCCGGAGCGAGGGCGGCGACGGCGAGGACGAGGAGCACGGTGAGCACGGGGAGAGACTAGATCGCGTCCCGGCGCGGGCGGGTCATCCGCCGCACCATCAGGGGCGCCAGCAGCACCATGGCCAGCAGTCGCAGCCCCTGGGCGGCGAGGATGAAGCCGGCGTCGGCATCGGACCCCAGCGTCACCGCCAGCACCGCGTAGAGCCCGCCGGGCGTGGTGGCCAGGTAGGCGTCGCGCAGGCCGATCGCGGTGCTGACGTCGAGCACGACGGCCAGCAGCGCGCTCGCCACCAGCAGCCCGAGCACGGCCACCAGCACGGGCGCGAGCAGGCGGCCCAGCTCGCGCAGCGTGGCCACGGTGAAGCGCAGCCCGACCTGCAGCCCGATCAGCGCGAACGCCACGTCCTGGGCCAGCGCCGGGACAACGAAGGCTCCGCCGGGCACGGCGAGGCAGACCACCGCGGCGGCGACCATCGGCACCAGCAGCGCTCCGCCCGGGAGCCGCGAGCGCGCGCCCGCCACCGCGCCGGCGCCCGCGATCGCGACGGTCAGCAGCCACGCCCGCGCGTCGCCCAGGAGCGCCGGCTCGGCCATGCCGGCGCCGGCCGCCTCGCCGGGGAAGGCCAGCGCCACCAGCACGGGCGTGAGCGCGACGATGATCAGCACGCGCAGGTACTGCATGAACGCCACCAGCCGGTCGTCGGCGCCGAGCTCGCCTGCCACGCCGACGATGCCCGACGCCCCGCCCGCCACCATGCCGAGCAGCGCGGTCGGTCCGTCGAGCCCGGTGGCGCGGGCCAGCAGGACGCCGGCGACGAGCGAGATGGCCAGCGTGGCCGCCGTGACCAGCGCCAGCGCGAGCCAGCCGCCCGCGATCGCGTCGAGCGAGTCGGAGTCCAGCAGCGTGCCCAGCGCCACGCCGGCCCCGGCCTGCCCGGCCGTGAAGGCCCGCGGTGGCAGACGCAGGCGGCTCGGAGCCAGCAGCGCGGCGGCCAGGCCGGCCAGCAGCGCGCCGAACAGGTAGGAGGAGGGCAGGCCGGCGGCCGCCAACCCCCAGCCGGTGCCGGCGGTCGCCGCGGCGAGAGCGGCCCATCGCGCCGCGGTGCGGAGGCGCGCGCTCAGAGGGCGGCCCCACCCGCCGCGGTGCCGGGGCGCGCGCTCAGGTGCGGTGGGCCAGCACCTGGTAGACGGAGGTGAACCCGGTCTCGAAGCCGCGCCGCGCGGCGCGCAGGTAGAGCTGCCACACGCGCGTGCGCTCCGCCCCGGCCAGGCGGATCGCGGCCGGCAGGTCGGATTCCAGGCGCGCGGTCCACTCGCGCAGCGTGCGAACGTAGTCGGCCCGCAGGCCCTCGACGTGGCGGGTCTCCAAGCCGGCCGCCTCCAGCGCAGATTGGACGCGCGAGAGGTGCAGCGGCGCGGCGTCGGGGAACACGAAGCGCTCGGAGAACGGGCCCGCCTCGGCCTCGCCGTGGCGCAGGCGGGCGATGCCGTGGTTGAGCAGCCGCCCGCCGGGCGCCAGCCGGGCCGCGAGGCTGCGGGCGTAGCCGTCGATGTTCACGCTGCCGACGTGCTCGACCATCCCGATCGAGGCGATCGCGTCGAACGTCTCGCCGTGCAGCTCGCGGTAGTCCATCACCCGGATCTCCACCCGGTCGGCCACGCCGGCCTCCCGGGCCCGCAGCCGCGCCGCCTCGGCCTGCGGCGCCGACAGCGTGATCCCGGTGACGTGCACCCCGTGCTCGCGCGCCGCGTGCACGGCGAAGGAACCCCAGCCGCAGCCCACGTCGAGCACCCGCTCGCCTTCACGCAGCCCGAGCTTGGTGCAGACCAGCTCGAGCTTGGCCGCCTGCGCTTCCTCCAGCGTCTCGGCGCCGCGCGACCACAGCGCGCACGAGTAGGTCATCGAGGCGTCGAGGAAGAGGGCGAAGTACGCGTTGGAGACGTCGTAGTGGTGGGTGACGGCGCGCTTGTCGCGGGCGATTGAGTGGCGCGCGCCGCGCGGGCGCAGCTCGGCGGCGGGCACGTGCGGGATCCGGCGCAGGGCGCCGGCGCGCACCGCCGCGGCGGCCAGCCGGGCACGGGCTCGCGCGTCGATCGGCGGCGGCGCGTAGCCGTCGAGCAGGGCCAGCGCGGCGTCGAGGTCGTCGACCACGATCGAGCCGTCGACGTAGGCGCGCCCCAGGCCCAGCTGCCCGGGCGCACGCAGCAGGTGGCCGAGCGCGGTGGGGGACGTCGCCGTGAACGTCGGGCCGCCGCCGCCGTTGGTCGACGGCAGCTCGGCGCCGTCCCAGAGCCGGAGGCGGAAGGGCCGCTCCGGCAGGCCGGCCCCGAGCGCGTCGCGCAGCGGGGCGGTGCTCACGCCTCGGCCAGCTTGGACTGCTGGCGCTCGGGGGACACGCGGACGACGTCCCACGCCAGCCCGGTCTTCTCCAGCCCGTGGATCACCCAGGCGGACGGGTCGAGCTCCCACCCGCGCAGGCCGTGCGCAGCCGAGGTCGGGAAGGCGTGGTGGTTGTTGTGCCAGGCCTCGCCGAAGGTCGGCAGCGCCAGCCAGAGCAGGTTGCGCGACTCGTCCTTGGTCTTGAACTTCCTGCGGCCGAAGAAGTGGCACAGCGAGTTGATCGAGTAGGTCATGTGGTGCAGCACCATCATCCGCACCGCGCCGCCCCACAGCAGGCCGGTGAGCCCGGTGGTGATGGTGCCGCCGATGGCGACGCCGAGCCCGAAGGCGGCGCCCATCCCGCCCATCGCGAAGAGGATGAACCAGCGGTCGACCCAGCGGACGACGGGGTCGGCGATCAGGTCCGGCGCGTAGCGGCTGCGCCGGCCGCGCGTGCCATGGAAGAAGAGCCAGCCGAGGTGCGCGTGCGCGAGCCCGCGCAGGGCGCCGCGGACGCCAGAGCCGTGATCGACGTGCGGCGAGTGCGGGTCGCCGGGGCGGTCCGAGAACGCATGGTGCTTGCGGTGGTCGGCGACCCAGGAGATGACCGGCCCCTCGATCGCCGCCGAGCCGAGCCCGGCCAGGATGCCGCGCACCCACGCCGTGGTCTTGAACGCGCGGTGCGTCAGCAGCCGGTGGAAGCCGACGGTGATGCCGAAGCCGGTGCCGAGGTAGAGGACCGCGAACACGATCACGTCGCTCCAGCCCAGCAGCGACTGCCACAGCTGCCATGCGACGATGCCCAGGCAGAGGAAGGGCAGGACGGTGATCGTCCCGGTGATGATCCGGTCGCGGGTCTCGTTGAGGCAGGGCTCGACGTCGTCGATGCCCGGGGCGTCCGGCTCCAGTGTTGCGGTCATGGGCCGGGAACATAGCGCCGCGCGCCGCACGCGTCCCCCCAGCCGACCCCCGGGATTCCTCTAGAGGCGCTTGCGCAGCATCCCGAAGATGCCGCGTACGACCTGGCGCGAGAGCGCCTTGCCCTCGCGCGACCGCAGGAAGTCGCCGACCCCGTCGGGACTGGACTCGCGCGGCGCCGGAGCCCGGCGCCGACGCGGCAGCGGGACGTGCACCATCGGCGCGCGCGCATCGCCCGCGGGCGCCGGCTCGGCCAGCCGCCCGGCCAGCAGCTCGCCCTCGTGGACCGCGCGCCCGAGGTCGATCGCCGCCCCCTCGGTGGCGTACGCGCCGCCGATCGCGGCGGCGAAGCTCACGCCGCGCCGGCCCGCGCGCGGCGCGCCGACTTCACGCGCGCGACCTTCTCCAGATCCAGCTTGCGCAGCCGCACCGCGCCAGGGGTGACCTCCACGCACTCGTCCTCGCGCAGGAACTCCAGCGCCTGGTCGAGCGAGAGGCGGCGGTGCGGGACCAGTCGGACGAGCACGTCGGAGGTGGAGGAGCGGATGTTGGTGAGGTGCTTCTCCTTCGTGGCGTTCACGTCGAGGTCGTCCGCGCGCGCGTTCTCGCCCACGATCATCCCCTCGTAGACCGGCTCGCCGGGCCCGACGAACAGCGTCCCGCGCTCCTGCAGGTTCATCAGCGCGAACTGCGCGGCGTCGCCGCGGCGGTCGGAGACCAGCGCGCCGCTGGGCCGGGTGCGCAGCTCGCCCGCCCACGGCTCCCAGCGGTCGAACACGTGGTGGAGCAGGCCGGTGCCGCGCGTCTCGGTGAGGAACTCGGTGCGGAAGCCGATCAGGCCACGGGCCGGGATGCGGTAGTCCATCCGCACCCAGCCGGTCCCGTGGTTCACCATCTGCTCCAGGCGGCCCTTGCGCAGGGCCAGCAGCTGGGTGACGACGCCGACGAAGTCCTCCGGCACGTCGACCGAGAGGTGCTCGACCGGCTCGTGCACCTTGCCGTCGATCTCGCGGATGAGCACCTGCGGCTGGCCGACGGTGAGCTCGAAGCCCTCGCGCCGCATGAGCTCGACCAGCACGGCGAGCTGCAGCTCGCCGCGGCCCTGCACCTCCCAGGCGTCGGGCCGCTCGGTGTCCGACACGCGCAGCGAGACGTTGCCGACGAGCTCCTGGTCCAGGCGCGCACGGACCTGGCGGGCGGTCAGCTTGGAGCCCTCGCGGCCCGCGAGCGGCGAGGTGTTGATCCCGATCACGACCGAGAGCGACGGCTCGTCGACGCTGATCACGGGCAGTGGGCGCGGATCGTCGCGCTCGGCCAGCGTCTCGCCGATCGTGACCTCGCCGATGCCGGCCACGGCGATGATCTCGCCCGGCCCGGCCGCCTCGGCCTCCACCCGGTCGAGCGCCTCCGTGACGTAGAGCTCGGCCACGGTGGCGTTGGCGACCGTGCCGTCGGCGCGGCACCAGGCGATCGGGCCACGCCGGATCGTCCCGTTGCGCACGCGGCAGAGCGCGAGCCGGCCGACGTAGGGCGAGGCGTCCAGGTTGGTGACGTGGGCCTGCAGCGGGTGGTCCTCCTCGAACTCGGGCGCGGGGATGCGCTCGAGCAGGAGGTCCATCAGCGGCGCCAGGTCCTCGGCGAGGTCGTCCTCCTCCAGCCCGGCCCGGCCGGCGCGCGCGTTGCAGTAGACGATCGGGAACTCGATCTGCTCCTCGTCGGCGTCGAGGTCGAGGAACAGGTCGTAGACCTCGTCGACCACCTCGGCGCTGCGCGCGTCCGGCCGGTCGACCTTGTTGACCACGAGGATCACCGGCAGGCGCGACTCGAGCGCCTTGCGCAGCACGAAGCGCGTCTGCGGCAGCGGCCCCTCGGAGGCGTCGACCAGCAGCAGCACGCCGTCGACCATGGTCAGCCCGCGCTCCACCTCACCGCCGAAGTCGGCGTGCCCGGGCGTGTCGACGATGTTGAGCTTGACGCCGCGGTAGCGGACCGCGGTGTTCTTGGCGAGGATGGTGATGCCCTTCTCGCGCTCGAGGTCCATCGAGTCCATGACGCGCTCGTTGACGTCCTGGTTGGCGCGGAAGGCGCCCGACTGCCAGAGCATGGCGTCCACCAGCGTGGTCTTGCCGTGGTCGACGTGGGCCACGATGGCCACGTTGCGCAGGTCATCGCGGGTGCGCGTCATCGCGGCAGAGACCCTAGCTGCCGCGGCTGTCTCCTAGAGTCGCAGGCGATGGCCACTGAACCGCCCAGCCTGCGCCCGATGCGCCCGGATGAGGCCGTGGCGGTCCGCGCGCTGGCCAAGGCCGCGTTCGAGGATCTCGCCCGGCGCAACGACGTGACACTGGGGGAGGAGGACGCGTACGACGCCGAGGGCGCGCGGGCCGAGCACATCGCCCGCACCCATCCGGCGGGCGCCTGGGTGGAGGAGAGTGGCGGCGGGCTCGGGGGTGCCGCGCTCGCCGTGCGCCAGGAGGGCGTCTGGGGGCTCGCCCTGCTGGTCGTGCGGCCCGACCGGCAGTCCGCGGGCGTTGGGCGGGCGCTGCTGACGCAGGCGCTGGCCAGCGCCGAGGGCGCTGCGGGCGCGATCATCCTCGCCTCCCGCGACTGGCGCGGGGTGCGGCTCTACGCGCAGGCCGGCTTCACCCTGGAGCCGTCGATGGCGGCCGAGGGCATCCCGCGCGACGTGGTCGCGCCGCGCTCGGTGCGGGAGGGCTCGGCCGCGGACCTCGAGCTGACCGCCGCCGTCGACCGGGTGGCGCGCGGCGGCGCGCGCGCCGCGGACCTGGCGGTCGAGCTGGCGAACGGCGGGCGCCTGCTGGTCTGCGAGGAGCGCGGCTACGTCGTGGTGGAGGGCAACCGCGTGGAGACGCTGGCCGCGCTCGACGAGGCGGCGGCTGCCGACCTGCTGCGCGCCGCGATGGCCGGGGCGACCGGCAACTTCGAGCTCGAGGGGCTCACCGCCCGCCAGCCCTGGGCCGTGCGAGAGGTGCTCGCAGCCGGGCTGCGGATCGCGCCGCAAGGGCCGCACCTGCTGCGCGGGGACCTCGGTCCCTTCGCCCCGTACCTGCCGAGCGGCACCTGGCTCTAGCCCGCGGCCCGCTAGCCTCGTCTCCATGTCCGACATCGAGCCTCGCCGCCGCGGCGGCATGTCGCGCCGCGCGCGCGAGAAGCGCGCCTACCAGCTCGTGCTGGCCACGGGCGGGTTCGCGGTGCTCACCGCGGTGTTCTTCGTGCTCGCCGTGCTGGGCATCCTCAGCGGCAGCCCCGCGGTGCTGGCGGCGGTCGCCGCGGTCGGCAGCGGCCTGCTGCTGCGCCGCACGCTCAAGCCGTAGTCAGCGCGCGCCCGTCTGCGCCACCGCCCTGGCGGCGAGGGCGCAGCCCGCGCGCAGCTGCGCTTCCGGGTCGGCACCATTCACCCTGGCGTGCAGCAGCCCGGCGGTGAAAGCGTCGCCCGCCCCCGTGGTGTCGACCACGCCCGAGGCGGCCGCGGCCGGGACCTGCACCGAGTGCGTGCCGTCGGTCCACCTCGCGCCGCCGGCCCCGAGCGTCACCACGACCTCGCGCGCCGCGCCGCCCGCCACCAGCACGGTCGCGCCGCCCAGCACCCGCGCTTCCTCGTGGTTGGGCAGGAGCAGGTCGACGGCGCCGGCCCAGCCCAGAAAGGCCGCCGCGCCAACCCGGTCCAGCGGCGCCGCCGAGGACGGGTCGACCGACACAGAGGCGCCGGCCTCGCGTGCGAGCGCCAGCATGGCCCGGGCGCCCGGCCGTGACCCGGGATGCAGCAGCGCGTAGCCGGCGACGTGGACGTGCGCGGCGTCCGGCGGCAGCGCGGCCGGCTGCAGCCGCGCGTTGGCGCCGGGATCGGGCAGCATCGAGCGCTCGCCGTCTGGCGCCACCAGCACGACGCAGGTGCCGGTCGGCTGCTCGGGATCGACCTGCAGCCGGGCGTCGACGCCGGCGCCGGCCAGCTCGCCCGCGAGCGCGGCGCCCGCCGCGTCGTCGCCCACCCGGCCGACCAGCGTAACCGCGGCGCCCGCGCGGGCCAGCCACACCGCCACGTTGGCCGCCGCGCCGCCGCCGCGCTGCGCGATCCGCGCCGGCGTGTCCGAGCCGAAGGCGATCGGGCCGTCCAACCGCGCGACCACGTCGGCCATCACGTCCCCGACGACCACGATCCGACGGCTCATGCCGTCCACCGGGCCGCTGCGACCGCAGCGGCCACGACGACGTGCCGGCTCATGCCGCGCTCAGCGCGGCCGCGACCTCCGCGGCCAGTGCGGCGTTGCGGCGCACGAGCGCCACGTTGGCCTCCAGCGTGGCCCCGCCGCTCTCCCGGTGCAGGCGCTCGAGCAGGAAGGGGGTGATGGCGCCGCCGCGCACGCCTTCGCGCTCCGCCGCCGCCAGCCCCTCGGCCAGTATGCGGTCGTGCAGCGCCGGATCGACCTGCTCGGCCGCCGGCAGGGGATTGGCCACCACCACGGCCCGGCCGGCCAGCCCGAGCGCGGCCTGGGCCTGCAGCACGGCCGCGACCTCCTCGGGCACGTCCACGCGCCAGGGCGCCGGGAAGCCGGAGTCGGCCAGGTAGAAGCCCGCGAAGCGGTCGGTGCCGTAGCCCAGCACGGTCACGTTCAGCGTCTCCAGGCGCTCCAGCGTGGCGCCCACGTCGAGGATCGACTTCACGCCCGAGCACACGACGGCCAGGCCGGTGCGGGCCAGCTCGACCAGGTCGGCCGACTCGTCCCAGCTCTCGCGCGCACAGCGGTGCACGCCGCCGAGCCCGCCCGTGGCGAACACGCGCAGGCCGGCCCGGGCGGCGAGGTGGGCGGTGGAGGCCACCGTGGTGGCCGCCGAGCCGCCCCGGGCCAGCACCGGCGCCAGGTCGCGCACGCCCGCCTTGGCAAAGCCGCCGCCGAGCGCCAAGGCCTCCAGGGCGGACGCGTCGAGCCCGATCCGGGCCGTGCCGGAGACGACCGCGACGGTGGCCGGCACGGCGCCGCCCGCCCGCACGACGCCCTCGAGCTCGCGGGCCACCTCGAGGTTGCGCCCCGGCGGGAGGCCGTGGGCGATCAACGTGCTCTCGAGCGCCACCACCGGTCGCCCGGCGCCCAGCGCCGCGGCGACCTCGGGGGCGATCCGGATCGGCTCGGCCATGCTGGACGGCCATCCTAGGCGCCTCGATGCGCCGATTCCCTCCGCGCCTCCACGATGATCGGTGGATCGAGGCCGAGGACGGCGCTGGGCCCCCGCGATCCACCTGAAACCGGTGTCCCAATCGGCCGTGGGCGGCCATTTCAGGCGCCCAAGCGATCCACCTGAAACCGGTGTCCCTGGCCACACTGGTCTTCAGTTGCAGGCGTTCTTTCGGTCCCGCCGCGCACGGTTGCCGGTCGTCCATCCGGCCAGCCGACGTTGAGCCACCCGCCCACACGGGCTAGGCTGACCGGGTTGCGCTTGACTGCAGCGGCCGTCTCCCCAGGATCATCGAGCCGCCGGCGGGATGTCGTACTTCTCGCGGGCCAGTTCGTCCTGCTCGCATGCGCGCTGGCCGGCGCGGTGCTCGGGACGGACGCCGCCGACTGGCGCCCGACCGAGCTGCTGGTCTCGCTGCTCGCCCTCGCGGTGGTCGGGCAATTCCTCTCCTTCCGCACCGGCAACGTCCAGATCGGGCCAGCCTTCATCGCCACCGCACTGGCCATGGCGCTGCTCGGTCCCGGCCCCGCGGC
>Ga0136617_10002437_pt1 | contig 16559 bp, 13 predicted proteins | sample AntDrymUQ3222106_2_FD_129672 | JGI IMG/M metagenome (GOLD analysis project Ga0136617, IMG submission 129672) | Polar desert sand microbial communities from Dry Valleys, Antarctica - metaG UQ322 (21.06) | ecosystem: Environmental > Terrestrial > Soil > Desert | place: Antarctica: Dry Valley...
AGCTCGTCATGCACGGTGTAGAAGAAGGTGCCGGAGTCCGCGCTCCACGCACCGCCGTAGCTGCTCCGCGGCACCTCGTCGGGCAGGTCGAGGCCGGTCCCCAGGTCCCGGAAGCGCAAGACGTAGACCTCGTCCCCGGACCGGTCCACCGAGTAGGCGAGCAGTGCCTCGTCGGGGCTCACCTCGCGGACGCCGAGCTCGACGTACGACGACCCCTCCGCAAGCTCCGCCACATCGAGCAGCACCTGCTCCGACCCCGAAAATCCTTCGTCTGGAGCGGGATCTGCTTCGAAATCAGTCGCCGAGGAGCCGTCTAGCTTGTGAAAACTTCGACACAATGCGCCGTACTCACTACCGGATGGCGTCCGGGTGTAATAGGAATACTGTGGCAGCCTCCAACTGGCATCTCGCTCAGTCGGCGGCACCCGAGAAGACATCTCGCTTGCGAGGGTCGTAGCCAAGGGACGTAGATGCACGGTAGCCGCGTCGTAGAAAGCACGCTCGGCCTGCAGATGCGCGAGCACGGCCGGGTCCTCCACCTCGCGCAACCAGGCGTAGTCGTCGACGCGCTTCACCCCGTGCAGGTCGCGCACGGTCGGCTCGCGCCGTGCCGCGGGCGGTTCCTCGACCCGGTCGACCATGCGCGACAACCTACTCCGGCCCCCGAGCGGGAGCCGGCTCGGAGGCAGGCATGAAGCACCCCGTTGACAGGCGCACCCGATGGAGCGCCCTGGCCGCGTCAACAGCACTGATCGCTCTCGGGCTCGCGGGGTCCGCGACTCTCTCGCCACCGGCTGCCGGCTCGACCGGCAGCGAAGCCGAGGAGAAGGTGACCTTCACCGTCGGCCTGACCAACCAGCCCGACTCGCTCAACCCGTTCCTCGGCATCGAGGCGGAGTCATACGAGATGACCGCGCTCGTCTACGACTACCTGATCACCTACAAGGCCGAGGACATGTCCCCGCAGCCTGGGGTGGCGAAGTCGTGGGAGACCTCACCGGACGGGCGCACCTGGACCTTCGACATCCGCGACGACGTGATGTGGTCCGACGGCGAGCAGCTCACCGCAGCCGACGTCGCCTTCACCTACAACAGGATCCTCGACGGCGGCCCGGAAGCGTCGAGCTGGGGCAGCTACCTCAACTCCGTCGAGAAGATCACCGCGCCCGACGACGTCACCTTGGTGCTCGAGCTCTCCGAGCCGAACGCCGTGCTCCCCCTGCTGCCGATGCCGATCATTCCCGAGCACGTCTGGTCGGAGATCAGCGAGGAGGAGGTCAAGAGCTACGACAACGAGCCGCCCGACGTGGTCGGGTCCGGCCCCTTCCGGATCATCGAGGGCTCCGCCGACGGCTCGACCCTGCGGTTCGCGGCCAACCCGGACTACTGGCGCGGCGCACCCCACATCGACGAGCTGATCTTCCGGATCTTCAAGGCCACCGACCCCGCGGTGCAGGCCTTGCAGAAGGGCGAGATCGACTTCGTCGAGGACATCAGCGCGACGCAGGTCGACGCGCTGGAGGGTGAGGACGGGATCACCGCGATCACCGGCGACTCACCCGGCTTCGACGAGATCGCGTTCAACACCGGGTCGGTCGACCTGGAGACCAACGAGCCGATCGGCGACCCGAACCCCGCCGTGCTCGACGCGAAGTTCCGCTACGCGCTCGGCTCCGCCATCGACCGCGAGGCCATCAAGGAGCGCGTCTACCAGGGCGACGGGACGGTCGGATCGACGATCGTGCCACCGCTCTACGACACCTACCACTGGGCTCCTCCCGAGGACGTGGCGTTCAGCTACGACCCGGAGCGTGCCGGTGAGCTGCTCGACGAGGCGGGCTACGAGATGGGCGAGGACGGCGTACGCACGATGCCCGACGGGTCGCCGATCAGCGAGCTGCGGCTCTACGCACGCAGCGACTCGGAGACCTCGGTCGACGTGATGGCGTTCTTCCAGGAGTGGCTCGCCGACGTCGGCGTGCCGGGCGAGGTGCTCACCGCCGAGAGCAGCAAGCTCACCAACATCATCCTCGACGGCGAGTTCGACGCCTTCGAGTGGGGTTGGTACGTCGAGCCCGACCCGGACACGATGCTCAGCTACATGACCTGCGGGCAACGCGGCAACTGGTCGGACTCCTGGTACTGCAACGAGGAGTACGACGCCCTCTACGACGAGCAGCACTCTGCCGTGGACGATGCCGAACGCGCCGAGACGATTCAGGCGATGCAGGAGATGCTCTACCTCGACGCGCCGTACCTCGTGACGATGTACAGCACCATCGGCGAGGCCTGGCGCAGCGACCGCTTCGAGGGCTTCACCCCGCAGCCGAACCCCGGCGGCATCATGCTGCTCCAGTACGGCGTGCAGAACTACCTCGACGTACGACCGGTGGCTGGCAGCTCGCTGGGCGACTCCGGCATCAACGGCGCGCTTGTCGGCGGCGCCGTGGCCGGCGGTGTGGCACTCGCCGCGGTTGCCGTCGTGGTGGTCATGCGTAGGCGCGACCGCGTCACCGCAGACGACCGGGAATGAGCAACCGCCGCAGCCTCGGGGGACGCTACATCCTGGGCAAGGTCGCGGGTTCGCTCGGCAGCCTCGCGTTCATGCTGGTGCTCAACTTCTTCCTCTTCCGGGTGCTGCCCGGGGACCCGGTGCGCACCCTGGCCAGGAACCGGCTGGTGAGCGAGAAGCAGATCGCCGAGCTCACCGCCACCCTCGGCCTCGACCAGTCGCTGCCGCAACAGTTCGTGACCTACCTGCAGAACACCTTCACCGGTGAACTCGGGCTCTCCTTCAAGTACCGCCAGCCGGTTGCCGACCTGATCGGGGACCGGATCTGGCCGACCCTGGTGCTGGTCGGGACCGGCACCCTGCTCGCCACGCTCATCGGCCTCTGGATCGGGGTTCGCTCCGCCTGGAACCGCGGCTCCCGCTTCGACAAACTCTCGACCGGCAGCTCGCTGACCGTCTACGCGATGCCCGAGTGGTGGCTCGGGCTGATCCTCCTCGCCGTCTTCTCCGTCGGCGTGGGACCCATCCCGGGGATCTTCCCGACCGGCGGGCTGATCTCGCCGGGGGTGGATCCGACCTCTATCGAGGGAGTCTTCGACCAGGCCTGGCACCTGACCCTGCCGATCATCACGGTGACGCTGGCCTACCTCGCGGACTACTCGCTGATCATGCGCTCCTCACTGCTCGACGAGATGGGCCAGGACTACCTGGTGACTGCGCGCGCCAAGGGACTGCGCGACGTGATGGTGCGCCGTCAGCACGCCGTACCGAACGCGATGTTGCCCTCGGTGACGCTGATCGCCCTCAACCTCGGCTTCGTGGTCACCGGCGCGATCACCATCGAGACGGTCTTCTCCATCCCTGGGCTCGGATTGCTGAGCACTGAGGCGCTCGAGGTGCCCGACTTCCCGCTGCTGCAAGGCACGTTCCTGGTGTTCTCGGCGGCGGTGATCTTCGCCAACCTGGTGGCGAACCTGCTCTACGCCTGGCTCGACCCGCGGGTGCGAGCATGAGTACGTCGGAGGTCCCGCTCACCGCACGACAGGTCACCCGGCGACGCCGCCGCAGGGCAGCTGCCCAGACCTGGGCGGAGTTCCGCAGCCACCGGTCCGGCGTTGTAGGACTCGGCATCTTGGTGGTCTTCGCCGCGATCTCCGTCGGTGCCCCGCTGCTCGCCGACGAAAGCGGCCTGCTCGTCACCCAGGCCACCGGCGGCGTGCTCGAGTCGCCTTCAGGGGAGTACTGGCTGGGCACCGACGACAACGGCCGCTCGGTGCTCACCCTGCTGATCTGGGGGTCGCGGGTCTCGCTGTTCGTCGGCCTGATGGCCACCGCCATCTCGATGGTGATCGGCACGCTGGTCGGGATCGCCGCAGGGCACTACAAGGGCTGGCGCAGCACCGTGCTGTTCCGGCTGACCGAGTGGGTCCTGGTGATTCCGTTCCTGCCGCTGGCGATCGTGCTCGCGACCGTGCTCGGCGCCTCGTTGTTCAACATCGCCCTGGTCATCGGGATCACCTCGTGGCCGGGCACGGCACTGCTCATCCGCGCGCAGACGCTCTCGATCGAGGAGCGGCCGTTCCTGGAGCGAGCACGCGTGCTGGGCGCGAGCGACTGGCACCAGATGACCCGGCACGTGCTGCCGAACGTGATGCCGATGGTGTTCGCGAACACCACCCTGACGGTGGCCATCGCCATCCTCACCGAGACCACGCTGTCCTTCCTCGGGCTCGGCGACCCGCTGCGTGTCTCGTGGGGGTCGATGCTCGACGACGCCTTCGGCGCGGGCGCTATCACCACCGGCGCATGGTGGTACATCATCCCGCCGGGCGTCTGCGTGATCCTCGTCGTGCTCTCCTTCACGCTGATCGGGCGGGCGCTGGAGGAGATTTTCAACCCCCGGCTCAAGGAGCGCCGGTGAGCCTCCTGCAGATCCGCGACCTCGAGGTCGCCTACCGCACGGCGAGCGGACCGTTGCCCGCCGTACGCGGAGTGGACCTCGACGTGGCGGAGGGTCAGAGCCTCGGCATCGCCGGGGAGTCCGGATGCGGCAAGTCGACGCTGGCCTCCACCGTGCTGCGGCTGCAGCCGCCCTCGGCCATCGTCAGCGGGTCCGTGGTCGTCGACGGTCAGGACGTGCTCACGATGCGGTGGGGACCGCTGCGCACGCTGCGCTGGGCAGGAGCCTCGATGGTCTTCCAGGGCGCGCTGCACTCCCTCAACCCGGTGCGCACGATCGGCACCCAGATCGCCGAGCCGATCCGGCTGCACGAGCCGTCGGTGTCGGCGAGCGACGCGACGCGGCGGGTCGGTGAGCTGCTGGAGCAGGTGGGCCTGCCCACCTCCCGCACGAGTGCCTACCCGCACCAGCTCTCCGGCGGGCAGCGGCAGCGCGTAATGATCGCGATGGCGCTGGCCTGCCGGCCACGGCTGGTGATAGCCGACGAGCCAACGACGGCACTCGACGTCATGGTGCAGGCGCAGGTCCTCCTGCTGCTGCGTGACCTGGTCCGCGACCTCGACATCGGGCTGCTCCTGATCAGCCACGACCTGTCCGTGCTCGCCACGACCTGTGACCGGGTCGCAGTGATGTACGGCGGGCGCATCATCGAGACCGGAGCAGCCGGCGAGGTGTTCACGGACCCGAAGCACCCCTACTCCTCCGCGCTGGCCGCGGCGTTCCCGCGCATCGGCGACCCCCAGGCGCGGTTCGGGCCCGCCGGGCTGCCGGGAGACGCGCCGGACCCGAGGCAGATCCCGCCCGGGTGCTCGTTCCACCCTCGCTGCCCGGTCGCCGAGTCCCGCTGCGCCGAGATCGACCCTCCGATCAGGGCGACCGGTCCAGGACGCACCGCCGCCTGCCTGCTCGTCGGCGACCCCGAGACGGTGCAGGCGTGATGGCCGCCGCCGGTCCTCTCCTCGAGGCCCGCGAGCTCTGCGTGCGCTTCCCGTCCGGACGCACCGGTCCGCCGGTGCGCGCAGTGGACGGCGTCGAGCTGGCCGTGCAGCGCGGCGAGATCCTGGCGCTCGTCGGAGAGACCGGCTCCGGGAAGACGACGTTGGCCCGGACACTGCTCGGTCTCGAGCGACCCAGCGAGGGCGCCGTACTGTTCGATGGCGCGGAGCTCGGCTACGGCTCCGGCGACCTGCGCGCCTATCGCAGGCGGGCTCAGCTGATCCTGCAGGACCCGACCGGAGCCCTGAACCCGCGTCAGACCGTCTACGAGTCGGTGGCCGAGGGACTCCGCATCCACCGGACGGTGTCGCGCAAGCAGTCCGCGGGCACCACGACCACCGAGACCGACCTGGTCTCCGACGCGTTGGCGAAGGCCGGGTTGCGGCCACCGGAGAACTTCTTTCTCTCCTATCCCCGCGAGCTCTCCGGTGGGCAGCGGCAGCGGGTGGTCATCGCCGGCGCGCTCGCGCTGGAGCCCCAGCTGCTCATCGCGGACGAGCCGGTCTCCAGCCTCGACGCGTCGATCCGCGGGGAGATCCTCGCCCTGCTGCTCCGGCTGCGCGACGAGCTCGGCCTGACGATCCTGGTGGTCACCCACGACCTGGGACTGGCCTGGAACATCGCGGACCGGATCGCGGTGATGTACCTCGGCCGGATCGTCGAGGCGGGCACCACCGAGCAGGTGCTGCTGGCACCCGTGCATCCCTACACCCAAGCGCTGCTCTCGGTGGTCCCCGAGATCGAGGAGGTCGAGCCGGTGGTGCTCACCGGCGAGACCCCGGACCCGAGCAGGGTCCCCAGGGGGTGCCGCTTCCACCCCCGCTGCCAGTCCCTCGCCGACGGGACGGCGGAGTCCGCCGGTGTCGCGGACCGCTGCACACACGAGCCGCTCCCGGTGATCACCACCGGTGACGGTCACCGCGCCGCGTGCTGGCTCTCCGATCGGTCGTAGCGGGAACCGCCCCTGACCCGGATCCGCACTCGCACGCCAGAGTCGATGCATGCCATCCTGGGCCGGTGATCGACACCACTGCAAAGGCTAGTGAGCTGCTCCGGCTGCACCACGCTGGCACCACGCTCGTGTTGCCGACCGTTTGGGACGCTTGGTCGGCGCGCACCGTCGTCGATGCCGGCTTCCCTGCGCTCAGCATCGGCAGCCACCCGCTTGCCGACTCCCGCGGGCAGCAGGACAACGAGGGCATGACACTCGGTGACGCGCTCGACGGCATCCGCCGGGTCACCGCAGCGGTCGACGTCCCCGTCACCGCCGACGTGGAGTCGGGCTACGACACCCCGGCGGCCGAACTGGTCGAGCGAGTGCTGGACGCCGGGTCGGTCGGCATCAACATCGAGGACACGGTGCACAGCGAGGGCCGACTGCGGGAGGTGCAGGAGCAAGCCGACTATGTCGGGGCCCTGCGCAGCGCCGCCGACCAAGCCGGCGTCGAGCTGCTCATCAACGCGCGCACCGACGCCTTCATGGGCGAAGTCGTGACCTTCGAGGACCCGCTGGCCGAGGCGGTGCGGCGACTGCAGGCTTGCGAGGTCGCGGGCGCACGCTGCGTCTACCCGGTTCGCGTGCCCGACGCCGAGACGCTCCGGACCCTGCTTGCCGAGATGTCCGGGCCCGTCAACATCACCGCTCACCCGGTCCACGGCGCGCCGTCGGGGTCCTTCGAGGAACTGAAGGCTGCCGGCGTCCAGCGCATCACCTTCGGGCCGCTGCTCATGGCGGCGCTCACCGACAAGGTCATCGAACTGGTCACACCGTGGCGCTGAGCGACCGGTGCAACCGCAGCGAGCCGCTACCCCTGATCACCACGTGTGACGGTCACCGCGCGGCATGCTGGCTGTCCGATCGGCTGCCGGCGACGACCTGACTGTCGAGTTGCGGGCGAGACTGCACCCTGCTCAGCAGCAGTTGCTTGCGGTCTCCCGGGTGGGCTCCTGGGTCGTTTGGGCGGTTCCGGAGCAGCAGCCGCTGGCCTCGCTCGGGCCGCCGGTCGGGCTGTCGGCCAGGACGGTGTAGATCTCCCACCGTTCGCCGTTGGGCGCGCCCTGTACCCAGAACTTGTCCTGCTTGGCGTAACAGCAGGTGACGCCGCGCTCGTCGAGAGATGAGAAGCCGGACTCAGCGAGGCGGGTCTGCTCTGCGTCGACGGTGTCGGTGTCCGCGACCTCGACACCGAGGTGGTTGATCGAGCCACCCTTGCCGGGGTTCTCCACGAGCACGAGCTTCAGCGACGGCTCCGCAACCGCGAAGTTGGCGTAACCGGGGCGCACCTTTGCCGGCTCGGTGTTGAACAGCTTCGAGTAGAACGCGATCGAGGTGTCGAGGTCATCGACGTTGAGGGCGAGCTGGACGCGGGACATGGTCTCTCCTGAGATATCGATGAGGGTCAATGTGCTCTCCTAGTCTGGACCCAGATATAGGGATGTGTCAATATTGATGCATGTCTAAGTCTTTGCTCCAGCTGACGCCCGTCGAGGCGGTCGCCTGCTGCTCGCCGGTAACCCGCGAACAGCTGTCCGCGGATGCGGCCGAGCGCATCGCCCCGCTCGTGAAGGCACTCGCAGAGCCGGTGCGGCTGCGGCTTCTCTCGCTGTTCGCCTCCCACGCTGACGGCGAGGCATGTGTCTGCGAGCTCAATGGCGCCTTCGACCTTTCGCAGCCAACGATCAGCCACCATCTCAAGGTGCTGCACGAGGCCGGGCTGCTGGACCGGGACAAGCGCGGGGTATGGGTCTACTACCGGGTCAATGCCGCGGCGCTCGGCGACCTGGCGACCCTCCTCGGAGGCGTCAGCGCGTGACCGCCACCCTCGGCCGCCGCGCGCTGGCTGAGCTGCTCGGTACGGCTTTCCTCGTGGCCGCCGTGATCGGCTCCGGGATCGCCGCCCAGCGGCTCTCGCCGGACGATGTCGGACTACAGCTGCTCGAGAACAGCCTTGCGACCGGCGCCGTCTTGGTCGCGCTGATCATCGCGTTGCAGCCGGTGTCCGCGTCGTTCAACCCCGTCGTGACCCTGGTCGAGCGGATGCTCGGCCGGATCACCACCCGGGCCTCCGGTGCCCTGATCGTGGCGCAGTTGCTCGGCGGCCTCGTGGGAGCCGTCATCGCCAACCTGATGTTCGATCTCGATGCAGTCTCGGTCTCGGGTCGCGAGCGCAGCGGGGGTGGCCTGCTGCTCGGGGAGGTGGTCGCCACCCTGGGCCTGGTCCTGGTCGTCTTCGGCGCACTGCGCTCGGAGCGTGTCGAGACGGTGGCATTCGCCGTTGGCGGCTACATCGCGGCGGCGTACTGGTTCACCAGCTCCACCAGTTTCGCCAACCCCGCGGTCACCATCGCCCGCTCCCTGTCGGACACCTTCGCCGGCATCGCGCCCGGCTCGGTTGCCTTGTTCGTCCTGATGCAATTCGTCGGTGGGGCTCTCGGCGGCGCACTCGTCTGGCTGCTCTACTCCCAGCCACAGCCTCAGGAGGTGTCATGACAACTCGGCCCACCGTCCTCTTCGTGTGCGTCCACAACGCAGGCCGCTCACAGATGGCCGCGGGCTACCTCCAGCATCTCGCCGGCGACCGGATCGAGGTCCTCTCGGCCGGCTCCCAACCGGCGGACCAGATCAACCCCGCCGCCGTCGCCGCGATGGCCGAGGAAGGAGTCGACATCTCCGCCGAGACACCCAATGTCCTCACCGACTCCGCGGTCCGAGAGGCCGACGTGGTGATCACGATGGGCTGCGGCGACGAGTGCCCGTTCTTCCCCGGCAAACGCTACGAGGACTGGGAGCTCGACGACCCGGCCGGCCAGGGCATCGACGCCGTCCGTCCCATCCGCGACGAGATCCGCGAACGCGTCGAAGCATTGATCCACGAGCTCGTGCCGTGATCGTCGCCCTTGCGCCGATGGCCGTCCAGCACTGGCCGAAGGTCGAGTCAATGGAACCATGGCAGGCTGGTTCCTGACCCTAGAGCCAGGAAGCGAGCGACGATGTCAGTCCAGCAGTACCGCCTCGACACCGAGCTGCTCGGCTTCGACGGGCAGGGCGCGCTGGACCGGTCGCTGCATCCGTTCGGCGAGTCCACGATGCTCCCGGCTGCCGCCTACACCTCGGGCGACGTGCTGGCCTGGGAGCGGCGGCATCTCTTCGCCGGCACCTGGGTCTGCGTCGGCCGCCAACGCGACCTCGACGGACGACAGGACGGGTCGCCGGTGACCCAGCGCGCGGTCATGGTCGGTGACGTCCCGGTGCTGCTCACCTTCGCTGCCGACGGCACCCCGCGAGCCTTTGCGAACACGTGCCGCCACCGCGGTCACGAGCTGGTCGCGACCGACGACTCCTCGCGGACGCGGTCGGTGGTGTGCCCCTACCACGGGTGGAGCTACCGGCTCGACGGCAGCCTGCAGGCGGCTCCGGAGTTCCGCGACGCCGCGGGCTTCCGCGCCGAGGAGCACCACCTCGCGGAGCTCCCCCTCGAGCTGTGGCACGGCTGGTTGTTCGTGCACGCGGCCCACGACGTCGACTCCGGTCCGGTCACGACGTGGGCCGACCATGTCGGGGCGCTCGAGGGCATCGTGGCGGCGTACTCCCCCGCCGACCTCGCACTCGGCGACCGGCACGCCTACGTCGTGCAGGCGAACTGGAAGGTCATCACCGAGAACTTCCACGAGTGCTACCACTGCCCGCTGATCCACCCCGAGCTGTGCCAGGTCTCGCCGCCGGCGTCCGGCGAGAACTACGCGCTGCCCGGCGCCTGGGTGGGTGGCTCGATGGACCTACGCGAGGGCATGGCGACCATGTCGGTCACCGGGAGCTCGTCGGCTCCCACCATCCCGTGCGTGGACCCCGCGCGGGTGGAGTACCTCGGGCTGTTCCCGAACCTGCTGATCTCCCCGCATCCGGACTACGTGATGACCCACCGGCTCTTGCCCCAGGCGCCGGACCGGACCTGGGTGGAGTGCTCGTGGTACTTCGTGGCCGCCGACCCGCCCGTCGACCCCTCCTTCGCGGTGGAGTTCTGGGACCTCACCAACCGACAGGACTGGTCGGCGTGCGAGTCGGTGCAGCGCGGGGTGTCCTCGCCGCACTTCCGGCCGGGCCCCCTGGCCCCCAGCGAGGACGCCGTGCACCAGTTCGTCACGATGGTCGGTCGTGCCTACCGGGGCGAGCCACTGGGCTAGCCGACTTGTCAGGCGCTGAGGTTGCTAGGGCGACGCCACCGCCTGACAACTCGGTGCGCTACTGGAGGTGGCGCGGGAAGCTCCGCTCCCAGGTACGACGGGCGACCTGCCGGTCCCCCTCGCGCGCGTCGAGCTCCACCGACACGTGGTACGCATGCGCATCGGCCCGCAGCTCGAGCGTGCTGCGAGTCGCGACGGTCGCCTCCGGCCAGGACACCTCGTAGGCAGCCTCCGCGTGAGCCCACTGCTCGAAGCTGCGACGATCCACGCCGACCCGACCGGCGTACTGCTCGCTCGCCCGGCCGCCGTGACCCGTGTCGTGGACAGCTGCGTGCTCCACCACGCACTCGGTGGTCCTGCGCAGCACGTCGCGCTCCACGCGCCACACCACCCCGTCCGGATCCTCGCCCGACGTCGGCTCGCCCGAGGTGAGCTCCGGCGCCTGGTGAGGTGAGCCGCCCGACCACAGCGGCAGCTCGAGGTAACCGCCGTGCACCGTCAGCGTGACGGGCTCGGGTGGCGCGGCGGTGTTGGGCCAGTCCGCCCCCGCGACCGAGAGCCGAACGCGCTGTCGTCGCGCGAACGCGTAGGCGCACGCGTCGAGGACCACCTCGACGTCGTAGACATGACCGGGCACCAGCGGCGCTGGGTCGGTGTGACCGTCGCGGTGGGTCAGGTTCAGCGACCCACGGGCGACCAGGGCGGAGACCCCGTCGGGGAACACGTCGCACAGCTTCACCGAGCAGAACGCGACCGGTCGGTCCGCGCTGACCCGCAGGAGCGCGACCGGGTGACCGAGGACCCGCTCCCCTCGCGAGGTCCACTCCCAGGTCATCGACTCGGCGTCGTCGTGCCGCTGGTCCCCGCTCTGCCCCCAGGGCAGGTGCCCGGCGCAGTCGATCCACGCGTCCACACCGACGTCCGGCCGCACCGGGTGCGCGGCGCGCGGTCCCAGGTCAAGACGTTGCCTGGTCACGCGCGGGCTCGGCCACTCCTCCCGTGTCCAGTGACCCTCGTGCTCGTCGAGGTCCGGCGCCGGCCGGGTCGACGTACGCACGAAGACGTCCGCCGGCGACCGGGAACTCTCCTCGTCCACGTCGTCACGTCCGCGCAGCCACCTGTCCCACCAGGCCACCATCTCCGGCAGCAGGTCGATCCGCGGGCCGGGTGCGGCCGTCTCCGGGGACGCGTGCGCCCACGGACCGGCGAGCAGCCGATGCGGCACGCCGTTCGCGCGCAGCGCCTCGACCGCCCGGAAGGCGATGTTGCGGTAGCCGTCGGCCCAGCCCGCGACCAGCATCACCGGAGTGCGGATCCGGTCGTACGACGGGCGCACCGACCCCTGCCGCCAGTAGGACCCGTCCACCTGCTCCTCCAGCCACCGGAACACCCACGGCTCGAGTGTCTCGACCCGCCGCAGCCACTCCTCCCGCCAGCCGTCTCCCCACATCGCGGGCACCGGCGGTAGCGCGCACATCGGCGTCATGTAGTGGCAGTAGTCGACCAGGTCGACCAGCCGCAGCATCCCGCCGCGATAGTGCACGTCGTCGGTGTAGCGGTCGTCGGAGGCGTAGATGGAGACCACCGCACGCAGCGCCTCGGGCCGCTCGCACGCCATCTGCAAGGAGTTGAAGCCCGAGTACGACGTGCCGTACATCCCGACCGCCCCGTCGCACCATTCCTGCCGCGCGAGCCAGGCGATGACGCTCGCCAGGTCCTCCTGCTCCTGCGGGGGGTACTCGTCGACCGCGAGCCCTCCCGAGCTCCCGGTGCCTCGCAGGTCGAGCCGGCACACGGCGTACCCGTGCTCGTCGCGCAGCCGCAGGTACTCGCTCTCGTACGAGGAGGTGAGGTCGTCCTTGCGGTAGGGCAGCGCCTCGAGCAGGCACGGCTGCGGACCACGATCCGCGTCGGGCAGGTAGAGCGTCGCCGCGAGCGAGACCCCGTCCTGCATCGGGATCCAGGCGTCGTGCCGCTGCCCCTCCGGGTGGTCGAGCTTGTCGAGACCACTGACCGGTCCCGACACCTCAGAGCCGCCCGTGCGCGCGCAGCAGCGCCACCACCGCGTCCGGGTCGAGGCCCTCGCTGCTGTTGCCGGATCGGCCGGTCGTCGTGGGCGACATCAGCATGGAGTTGAGGGCCGCTTCCTCGCTCGCCTCGACCACGGCCGCGAACAACGGGTCGAGCGTCCGACCGGACACCGCGGCCGGGCCCTCGAAACGACCGTCGCGGTCCATCCGCAGGCCGGTCGAGCTGGCCATGAAGATCTCTCCGCTGCCGTGGTAGGCCACCGAGCCGGTGCGTGCCAGGCCCAGTCCCACCCGGCGCGCGAGCCGGGCGCATCCCGCGCCGTCGACAGCCGCATCGGTGACCACGACCCCGATGCACGACCCCGCCGGCGGCCCCGCGCCCTCGGGTGGTCGAGCCCACAGCCGTCCCACGGGCACGCCGTCGACGGTCAGCCGTGCACGGTCGCCATAGTTGGTCATCAGCAGCACGCCCACGGTGTGCCCCTCAGCGGTGACCCGCGACGAGGTGCCGATGCCGCCCTTGAAGCCCAGGCACGACATGCCGGTGCCCGAGCCGACGCTTCCCTCGGCCGGCGGCGCGATCGCTCCGCGCGACGCCAGCGCGTCGGCCCAGGCGCGCGCAACGTCGTCCCGTTGCACCTGCATCACCCGGGCGTCGTTGAGGAACGAGTCGTCACACTCCGCGACGACGGGGATGATGAACTCCTCCGCGACCCGCGGCTCCTTCTCGAGCATGAGCTCGCAGGCGGCGTCGTACACCCGGCCGAGCTGGAGCGTGGAAGTCAGGAAGACCGGCGTCTCGAGGCTCCCCCACTCCGCGGCGGTGATGAACCCCGTGCACTCGCCGGCTCCGTTGAGTACGGCGCCCCCGGCCGGCGCCGGACGCTCGAACGCATCGTCGGCCACGACGAGGACGGTGACCCCCGTGCGGGCCTTGCCGCGGCCCTCCGGCGGGTCGGACTCGTCGCGCAGCACCGTGGCGTGGCCGAGGCCGACACCCTCGACGTCGAGCACGGAGTTGGTCGGACCACGCGGCAGCAGGCCGATCGTGACTCCCAGGTCGGCGGCGCGAGGCATGGCGCCGATCCTGCCCGAAACACCCGCACTCTGACGAGTGAGCCTTCGGCACCCGACAAGACCGGCTGGTGACAGCGCGCATGACGTGGCCCAGAATGGGGCTCACCTGGCCCTCCGGAGGACCGCGGATGACTGATCTGCCCAGAGATCTGCCCAGCGGGACCGTCACCCTGCTGTTCTCTGACATCGAGGGGTCGACGCGGCTCTCCCGGCAGCTGGGCGCAGGCTTCGCCGAGACCATCGAGGACCATCGACGGCTCATGCGCGAGGTGTTCGCCCGCCACTCGGGGGTCGAGGTCAGCACCGAGGGCGACTCCTTCTTCGTCGCCTTCGCGGAGGCTGCGCAGGCGATCGGAGCATCGGTCGAGGCGCAGCGGCAGCTGGACGCGCACCCGTGGCGAGCAGACGCACCGGTCAAGGTCCGCATCGGGCTGCACACCGGGTCCCCGGACGTCGTGGCCGGTGACTACCTGGGCTATGACGTGCACCGAGCCGCGCGCATCGCCTCCGCCGCACACGGCGGTCAGGTGGTGGTCTCCGCCGCGACCCGACACGTGGCCGGCGCGACCGGTGACGAGATCTCGTTCCTCGACCTGGGCGAGCACGAGCTGAAGGACCTGGACCGTCCCGAGCACCTCTACCAGGTCGCCGCCGACGGTCTGCCCACCGAGTTCCCGCCGCTGCGCTCCCTGTCTCCCGTGCGCAACAACCTCCCCGGCAGCCTGTCCAGCTTCGTGGGCCGCGACCGGCAGCTGACCAGGCTCGGCGACCTCGTCGAGCATCACCGGCTCGTGACAGTGACCGGGCCGGGCGGCACCGGGAAGACCCGGCTCGCGCTCGAGGCCGCGCGGAACCTCGTGGGGCGCTACCCCGACGGCATCTGGTTCGTGGCGCTCGCAGCGGTCGGCGACCCGCGGCTCGTCGCGCAGTCCGCGGCGCTGACCATCGGGCTGCGCGACATCACCGGTCGGCAGCCGGTCGAGGCGATCGCGGAGTACGCCGAGGGAAGGCGGATGCTGCTCGTCCTCGACAACTTCGAGCACGTCATGAGTGCCGCGCCGGTCGTCAGCGACCTGATCCGGGCGACGTCCGGACTCGACGTCATGGTCACCAGCCGTGAGGTGCTGCACCTCCGGGGCGAGCGGGAGCTCCGCGTCCCACCGATGATGATGCCCGCCGCACCGGCCCGCTCCCTCGCGGAGCTCGAGCGCTACGAGGCGGTCCGGCTGTTTATCGAGCGGACGCGCGAGACCGTCTCCGACTTCTCGCTGACCGAGGACAATGCGGCGGCCATCGCGGAGATCTGCCGACGCCTGGATGGTCTGCCGCTGGCGATCGAGCTGGTTGTCGCGCGGATCAAGGTGCAGTCCCCGCGCGAGCTGCTGCGCAGGCTCGACCGGGCCCTGGCCCTGCTCACGTCGGGGTCACGCGACCTTCCCGAGCGACAGCGCAACCTGCGCTCCACCATCGAGTGGAGCTTCGACCTGCTGGACGCGGACGAGCAGAGGCTGCTGGCCGGGCTCTCGGTGTTCCACGGACGGGTCGACATGGCCACCATCGAGGCGGTGTGCGCCGACCCCGACATCACTAGCGATACCGACACGGTGTCCGTGCTCTCCTCGCTGGTCGACAAGAGTCTCGTGCAGCACGGCCCCGGCCAGGGCGCGGCGGCGTTCTGGATGCTGGAGACGGTCAAGGAGTTCGCCCGCGAGAAGCTGGTCGAGGGCGACGAGGAGGAACGCCTGCTCACCGTGCACGCCGAGCACTACCGAGACGTCGCGACGCGGGCTTCGCGCGAGATGTTCGGGCAGGACCAGGTGGCCTCGCTGAACCGGGTCGATCGTGATTGCGACGACGTCCAGGCCGCCATCCGGTGGTCGCTGCAGACCGGCGCGACCGAGCGGGCCGCGGTCATCGCCGAGGGGGTGCACGCCTACTGGTGGATCCGCGGCAACTACGGCAGCGGACGGTACTGGCTCGGGGAGGTGCTGGCCGCCGGTGTCGACGACACGCTGCTGCGGGCGAGAGTGCTCGTCGCCAACGCCCGACTGGCGACGCAGCAGGGCGCGTTCGAGGAGGCGAACCGTGGTCTCGTGGAAGCCTACGAGACCGCACAGGAGCACGGGGACGAGTTACTTGCCGCCCGCGCTCTCTCCGAGCGGTTCGCGTTGCGGATCAAGGCCGTGGACTTCGGCGTGGAGGACCCACCGACGCAGGCGCTCGAGGCGTTCCGACGTGCCGGCGACGCCTCGTCGGAGGGAGAGGTGCTGATCCGGACCGGCGGTGCGGAGGCACAGGCGGGGGGGCTGCCGGAGGCGATCTCGACGTTCGAACGCGCAGCCGTGCTGCTGCGGTCGTCGGGCAACCTGTGGGGGGCCGCGGCGGCGTTGAACAACATCGCCTTCCTGACCGCCCTCGAGGGCCGGTTCAGCGAGGCGCTCCCGCTCTTGCACGAGGCCCGGGAGATGTATCGCGTCGTGGGGACCAAGGACGGCTTGGCGACGGTGAGCGACAGCATGGCGTTGGTGATGACGGGCCTCGGCGAGTACGACGAGGCTTTCGTGCACTACGAGCAAGCCCTCGACCTGTTCCGCGAGATGGGCAACCGGCGAGAGGTGGCCTCCGTGCTCGCGCACATGGGGAGGGCACGGGTCGAGCAAGGAGACCTCGACCGCGCGCAGTCGTGCCTGCGCGAGGCCCTCGAGACCGCTCTGGCCCTCAACCTGCCCGAGGTGCAGGCGTTCGCGATCGACGGCATCGCCGCTCTGTTGCTGCGCCGGGGGCGGCTGGAGGTCTCCGCGCG
>Ga0136617_10002438_pt1 | contig 16548 bp, 20 predicted proteins | sample AntDrymUQ3222106_2_FD_129672 | JGI IMG/M metagenome (GOLD analysis project Ga0136617, IMG submission 129672) | Polar desert sand microbial communities from Dry Valleys, Antarctica - metaG UQ322 (21.06) | ecosystem: Environmental > Terrestrial > Soil > Desert | place: Antarctica: Dry Valley...
CGTTCGGCACGACCAGCCATTCTTCGTCCGAGATCCGATAGCAAAAGACGTCGTCGATGCAGCCCCCGTCCTCGGCGAGGACGAGTGCGTACTTGGCCTGCCCGGGCTCGAGGGCGGTGGCGTCGAGGGTGAGCGCACGCTGCAGGGCAGGGCCGGCGCCGTCGCCGACGAGGCGCAGCTTACCCAGGTGCGAGACATCGAAGATCCCCGTAGACGTTCTGACCGCGTTGTGCTCGGCTATGACGCCGCTGTAGTGGAGCGGCATGTCCCAGCCGCCGAACTCGGTGAGCCTGGCCCCCAGCTCCTTGTGCTTTGCCAGCAGTGGTGTGCCGCGTTCATGACCGGTCATCCAACCATTATGCGAGCCAACCTCGCCCCGCCGGTGCTTGAATGCTTAGCCCGCAAGAAAGGAGGCGTAGTTGGGCCGACGGTCCTCGGAGGCCGCCGGGAGCAGGGGCCCCTGAGAGGGCTCTTCCAGCCCGTATTTGATCAAGAGGTGAAGATAGTCGCGCTGGTAGAGGATCTTGCACCTGACGTCGGGGTAGAGGTCCATCAGCCTCCTGGCCTTCCGGTTCTTCTTCGTTACGAGCTTTTGATTGAGCGTCGTGATTTCGATGTAGATGTCGAAGGCGGGAAGGTAGAAGTCTGGAGAGAACCTTTGCGTCGCCGCCCCGCCGCCGTCCCACGCAATCTCGAACGTCGTCGGCTCATATTCCCAATCAATCACGTAGAAATCGAGGAGCCTCGCGAACTGGCGCTCGCTGTTGTGGGCGAAGGCTACGCTTTCGTGAGGCAAGAGCCCGGTGTGACAGGTTGGGCCGAGTACGTCTCCGATGACTAGCTCTCCTTTGCACTGACTACGGGCACAGCCCCGACGACCTCGTGACCACCGTTTCTTGCCGCCGAGCGAAGCTGCCCCAGAGTTCCCCTGAGCTGATCGCGAACCTTATCGACGGCCACGACCGCCCCGAGCACGCCCTGGCCCGAGCGCAGCAGATCGATGACCTCGGCGTCGGAAGTGCATGCGTACACGCCTGCACCGTCGGTGACGATCGTCAACTTCGTCCAATCCCCCTTCAGCTCGTCGCGTACGTAATCGAGCGCCTGGCGGACCTTCTGCAGGCTCGCCCCAGCATCGGTCAAACTCTTGATGACCTTGAGCTGCAGGAGGTCGTTGAACGCGTACATTCGCTGAGTTCCCGACCCCTTGGCCGCCTGAACCGTCGGCACGACGAGGCCGGTGCGCGTCCAGTAGTCGAGCTGGCGGTAGGTGATACCCACGATCTTGCAGGTCTGAGGACCTCGATAGCCGCTCTCGTCCATCTTCACCCTCTGCTCTCTTTTTCCGGCCGTGGCCTGGAGGCACGACCGACGGCGCCGCTCGCCCACAAGGCCACTGATTCACAAGGCCCTACTTATCCCAAAGGCCCCACTCATCCCGAAGGCCTACTGCGAGATGACAAGCACAAAAGTACAACAGCGTAACTCGAACAGATTACGGAAAATGTCCACAGGTTGTCAACGATGCCGAGCCATCTCGAACCCGGTAGTTGAGGGTTGGAACGAGCGTGTCTGGTTGGGGGGCCGGCGATGCAGGATTGCGGATGGGTCGTGGGCCCGGTGCCCTAGCGGCCCCCGCCGAAGTCCTCCGGATCGACCTGGTCGAGGAACTCCCTGAACTTCTCGACCTCGGTCTCCTCGTCCTCTTTGAGCTCGATGCCCGCCTGCTCGAGTACCTCTTCAGCGGCGTAGATCGGCGCGTTGATCCGAACCGCCAAGGCGATGGCATCGCTTGGACGGGACGAGACCTCGGCCACCTTCCCATCGCTGTGCATCCTGATGGTCGCAAAGAAGGTTTGGTCAACGAGCTCGCTCACGAGGATGCGCTCGACCTCGACCGCGGTCTCGGTCAGGATGTTGCGCAGCAGGTCGTGCGTCATGGGCCGCGGCGTTTGGATTCCCTGCAGCGCGAACGCGATTGCGGTGGCCTCGACGGCTCCTATCCAGATGGGAAGGTAGCGTTCACCGCCGGCCTCCTTGAGCAACACGATCGGCTGGTTCGAGGGCAGCTCCACTCTCACACCGATCAGCGACAGCTCAATCATTGCGACGCGAGGCTACCACCGCATCCGTCGCTAATCGCCAGGGAACAGCGAGCCGACCAGGAGCCTGGGGTTCTCGACCAGCCGCGCGACATCCCTTACGGCAATGATGTCGGGCACATTCCTGTAGTTGCCCTGGAAATCGAGGCCGTATCCGACGACGAAGACATCGGGGGCGTCGAAGCCCACATACTCGAGCGGGACGGGGACGATGCGGCGCACCGACTTGTTCAGGAGCGTCACAGCCCTCACAGACCTCGGGCCTCGCTGAAGGATCGTCTGCCTGAGGTAGTTGAGCGTGAGACCGGTGTCGACGATATCTTCCACGATGACGACATCTCGGTCCGTCACGTCGGAGTCGAGGTCCTTGATAATGCGCACACTTCCAGGCTGAGCCACGGTCGAACGGTAGGAGGAGATGGACATGAAGTCGACGGCGACGTCAATGTCCATCGCGCGTACGAGGTCGGACAGAAACAGGGTCGAGCCCTTGAGAACGCCGACGAGGATCGGCGGCCCGGCGGCGGTGGCCAGATCCGCCTGGAGCTGCGCTGCGAGCTCGTGGACTCGCCGGCTAATGTCGTGCCGCCCTATGAGGATCTCGGCGGCCCCCGGGCCGCTTCTGGACGCCATCTACCCTCCGGTAAAGCCGAGCATACGAGCCGCGGCTCCAAGCACCCCAGCAAGCGCTCCTGCGGTCCACCCCGCCCGAGCGCCGCGACCCCCTGTGCTCAGCCCAGAGCCTGCGATCGCAGGCACGGTGGCGACGTGGCGATCCGACGCCGTGACCACGAAGATGCCGACCTGCTCCCCCGAGTGAAAGGGAGGGGATACCCGGGCGGAGGGAGACAGCGCGATCTTGACGTCGGAGGGTCTCGCAGAGCCGGTGACCGCATGTGCTGCCGTGGCCGCGATCGCTCCCGCAGGGTCGAACACGAGCGCGCCTGCCGGGTTACTCGCATCGAGCAGGACCGTCTCTGCGAGCTGCCGGAAGCCGTGATCGAGCAGCCGCCTGGCATCCGCAGCGGCGTCGTCTGAGCCCATCGCCACGGCCATCAGGCGCCGTCCCTTTCTCTCGGCGGCGGCCACGAGCACCTCTCCGGCGGCGGCCGTGTAACCGGTCTTGACTCCTACGGCCCCCGGATAAGTGTCGATAAGAGGATTAGTGTTCTCCACTCGCTGGCCACCGAACCGGCCGACCGTCGTAACCGAGGTCCCCACGATGCGAGCCAGAAGAGGACGCTCGAGCAAAGCATCGCCAATGCGGGCGAGGTCCGAAGCCGATGCGTGATGCCCAGGCTCGTCGAGGCCGTGAGCGGTGACGAAGTGCGTGTGCTTGGCCCCCAGCCGATCGACGGTGAGGTTTAGCCTTTTGACAAAGGCCGCTTCTGAGCCTGCCACATATTCGGCGAGCGCCACGGCGGCGTCGTTCGAGGACGACAGCAGCAGCGCATGGAGCAGCTCGGCGACCGAGTAGCGGTCCCCCGCCGCAAGATCGAAGCCGCCGACGCCCGTTGAGGCCGCGCCGGCCGACACCGTCACGGCGGCATGGGCCTCGACGCGGCTCAGCGTAAGTATGGCGGTGGCCATCTTCGTTGTGCTGGCATTGGGAAGCGGCAGGTTTTCGTCACGTCCCCAGATCGTGCGTCCCTCTTCGTCCACGAGCACACACGCCCGGCAGGTCACCCTTGGCCCCCCCGCCTGCGCCGGCCCGCCGGGGCCGAGGCCAAGGAAGACCGAGGTGCACAAGACTACAAAGCGATAAATCGATAAATGCATTCAGCTACGAGTGCCCCGCTCTATCTGAGTCCCCGCAGACTGGAGCGCAGCGCCGCCTCTCGCATCTGCCGGGACAGCTCGAGGAGCTCCTGCAGCGACCTGTAGGCCAGGCTGCGCGCATCGGGGTCGCGACGGTGGGCGATCGGAGACACGATCTGCTCGTAGAAAGCCGCCTCCCGGTCGGCGAACTGCCTGTACATCCGGAGGTGCCTGGGTTCGAGGCCGTGCTCGAGAAGGCCACGGGCGGCCCGCCCCACCATCAGGTCGTTCTCGTCGTAGGAGCCCCCTTCGGCCCTTGCCAGAAGCCCAAACTCCTCCAAGCCCGTCAGCTGCTCCTCGGTGAGCCCGGTGGCCTCGGTGAGCTCCCTGCGGCTCAGCTGAGTCCCTGTGAGATCGACGTCGTAGTGCTCCGCGGTCCCGCGCGGCCGCTCCGGAGCGGCCGTCGGGGGCTCTCCTGCCTCAACGAGGCTCACGTCGTAGCCTGAGCTCCCTGCGTCGAGGGCCTCGAGGCGCTCGCGAATGACCTTGAGCGGCAGGAAATGATCACGCTGCAGCGACAGGATGTAACGCAGTCTGTCCACGTCCCCAGCGAAGAACTTCCGGTAGCCGGACGGCGTGCGGGGGGGCGCCACGAGGTTCTCGGACTCCAGGAAGCGCAGCTTCGACACGCTCACATCGGGAAAGTCCTTTTTCAACAGCTCGAGGACCTCCCCGATACTCAGGTAGTCGCGCGACTTCGACAACGGCACGCTCTCAGCTCCCGGTGAGAAAGATGATCTTGAATTTGCCTATCTGGATCTCATCCCCCGACCGCAGCTCGGCCTCTTCGACCCGCTCGCGATTGATGTAGGTCCCATTGAGGCTTCCAACATCCTTAAGGGTAAATGACTCCCCCGGCCTTGTGATCTCGACGTGGCGGCGGGACACCGTGATGTCATCGAGGAAGATGTCGTTGTCGGGGCTTCGTCCAAGGGCGGCCCCTGCGCTGTCGACGAAGAACTTGCTGCCCGCATTGGGCCCTCGCTTGACGATGAGGACTCCCCTGCCGCCCTCGAGCTCGTCGGGGGAGATGTGCACCTCTTCGTCGAGGTCGGACTCGAGCTCTGCGGGAAGGAAATTGACCGTGGTGTCAGGTCCCGCGCCTTCGGCAAGCGGGGTTCCGCAGGACGCGCAGAAGTTGGAGCCTTCAGGGTTCTTGTGGCCGCAGTTAGTGCAGAACATCTCAGCCGACCCTATAGCGAAACTTTAGGGTTGGGAAGCCTCGGCGCGCACATTTAGGAGCCCTCCCCGATCTGCCGCTCGTAGGCCGAAGGGTCCATGAGCGCATCGAGCGACTGCCCGTCTGCCGGTTCGATGACGACGAGCCATCCGTCGCCGTATGGGTCGGAGTTGATGAGCTCGGGGTTGGACTCGACCGCCCCGTTGGTCGTGACCACGACTCCCGACACCGGGCTGTAGATGTCGGACACGGACTTGGTCGACTCGACCTCGCCGAACGGCTGGCCGGCGTGAACCTCGGCGCCGTCGTCGGGGAGCCCGACATAGACGACGTCGCCGAGCTGGTCCTGGGCGTAGTCGGTGATACCCACGACGATACGACCCCCATTTTCCTGCGCCCACTCGTGCTCGCTCGAGTACCGGCGATCCTTTGGTAGCTCCACCCTCTTTCCCTCCCCCACCCTTTCCCCTCCTCCACAAGTATATTTGTTGACTTGTCGGCAAATATCTAAGTAACGAATCTACGGACCAAAGGCCCTGCGTGCGTAGGCTGCTCCGACGACCCAATACAGAGCAGTCCCGATCAGCACGAGGATCAGGCCGGCCGTGCGCCAGGACTCACCAAACCCCCAGCTCGTGGCCGCTACGGCCATCAGAGTAAGCCCTGTAAGGAGCGCCGCGGTGGCGACCTTGCCCGGCAGGCTGACGGGTATCGCCCTGCTGCCCCGCCCTTCGAGCAGCAGCCAGCCCCCCACGAGCAGAGCGTCGCGTGCGACGAGCGCAGCGGCGACCGCGAGGGGAAGCTCACCAGCGCCAACGAGGGCCACAGCAAGGGCGGCGATAAAGATCCGGTCCGCCACGGGGTCGAGCAGGCGGCCGAGCTCGGACACCGCATCCATCCGGCGCGCGAGATAGCCGTCGAGCCAGTCTGTGCTCGCTCCCACCGCATACAGGATCACGGCCGCCTCGGTCCTCCCCGACACGAACAACCACACGAAGATGGGCACGGTGCCAAGGCGCACGAACGACAGCACATTGGGGACCGTGAGCACGCGCCGAGTGGCCGCTCCGGGAGTCGAGGTCACCTTCGCCCTCCCTCTAGTGGGTGGAGAACAACACGATCTGGTCGGGACGGCCGGATTTGAACCGGCGACCCCTGGTCCCCCAGACCAGTGCGCTAACCAAGCTGCGCCACGTCCCGTGAGGTAATCATACCCCCGGGCCTCACCACGGCTCAGGGAGCGCGGAGACCTGGCGTCGCGGCGGGTCCCACCACGGGTCACGGAGCGCGGAGACCTGGCGTCGCGGCCGGGCCTCAGGGCCGGCGCGGCGTGTCCCCTGAGGCTCTTTGCCTGACCCTGATGGCGATCGGGCTCCCGGCAAATGCCCCCGTGGCCCTGATCTGGTGCTCGATGTAGCGCACATAGGCGGTCTCGATCGCTCCCGTGGTGAAGAGCACAACCGTCGGCGGGGACACACGTGCCTGGACCGCGTACAAGATCCGGATTGCCCGCCCTCCGGTCCTTGAGTGCGGGCGACGCTCCTGTGCATCGCGCACAAGGCGGTTGAGCTCAGCCGTAGCGAGACGGTACCGGTGCGAAGCGATCGCCTCGTCGACGGCGGGCAGCAGCCGGGCCATCCCCCGCTTGGTAACGGCGGACGTCCGCACAACGACCGCCCAGTCGAGAAAGCGCATACGCGCGGTCAGGTCGCGCTCGAGTCGATCCACCTCGAGCTCATCGGAGGGAATGAGATCCCACTTGTTGAACACGAGGACGCAGGAGCGGCCCTCGGCCACGATCTCCTGAGCAATGCGCTGATCGTGAGCGGTGATCCCGGTCGAGGCGTCGGCCACGAGCACGACCACGTCGACGCGCCGAAGCGTCGCCCTCGAGCGGAGCCAGCTGAAGTACTCGATGGGATCCTCGATGCGCACGCGCCTTCGCATCCCCGCGGTGTCCGCTATGCGAAGGACACGCCCGTCGGGCATGGCGAGGTGAGAGTCAACGGGGTCGCGGGTCGTGCCGGGGGAGGCGTCGACGATCGAGCGCTCGGCGCCGAGGAGGGCGTTGAGGATGGACGACTTGCCGACGTTGGGCCGGCCCACGATGGCCGCCGCCGCCCACTCCCGGGAGGGGCTTGGGTCGCCGGGAGCGAGTCGGCCGATGACGGCTTCGAGAAGGTCTCCCGAGCCCCGTCCGTGCACCGCCGATACGGCAACGGGGTCCCCGAGCCCGAGCCGGTAGAAGTCCGCCGCCCCCGGCTCATCGGCCGCGCCGTCGACCTTGTTGGCGGCCACGATCACGGGTTTGCCCGAGCGCCTCAGAAGATCGGCGACGCGCAGGTCGTCCTCCGCGGGACCTGCGACTGCGTCGACGACGAAGAGGATGAGGTCTGCGACCGCGATCGCTATGTGAGCTTGCTCTGCGACCTGCGCTTCGAGTCCCTCTACCCCCGCCTCGAGCCCACCCGTGTCGATGATCTCGAAGCGCCGCCCCGCCCACTCAGCGTTGAAGGCTCGGCGATCGCGCGTGACGCCGGGGGAGGCCTCGACGATCGCCTCGCGCCGCCCGATGATGCGGTTGACAAGCGACGACTTGCCGACGTTGGGACGTCCCACCACCGCCACTACCGGCACCCCGCCTCCGGCGTTTCCGCTCTCGCCGGGGCGAGCCTGGGCCACGCTCACCCCTCTGGTTGCACTGTGATGAGGCCGGGCACAGCACGGGTGATGATGGCAAGCACCTGGTCGACGACCTCACGGACGTCTTTGCCCGTGGAATCGACCACGACGGCGTCCGGGGCCCGCACGAGGGGCGACTCCGTCCGTCCGGCATCGGCGGCATCGCGTGTCGCGATCGCCGCCGCCGTCTCGTCGAGCGAGGACTCAGCGCCTGCGGGAAGCTCCTCGAGGCGCCGGCGGGCGCGCTCCTCGATGGCCGCGGTGAGATAGAGCTTGACGGCAGCGTCTGGGAACACCACAGAGCCGATATCCCGGCCCTCCATCACGACGCCGTCGCCGGCAGCGAGACGGCGCTGGCGATCGGCAAGATGCCGGCGCACGCCGGGCCGGGCGGCCACAGCGGACACGACGCCGTTCACCTCGGCCCCTCTTATGCGCGCACTCGCTTCGACGCCGTCGATCCAGACCCTGTTCCCATCCACCTCGATGTCAAGCGTGGACGCAAGCTCCTCGATGGCCGTGCCCGACTCGCCCTCGAGGCCCCGATCGAGCACGCCGAGGGCGACGGCTCTGTACATGGCGCCAGTGTCTACGTGCTTGAAGCCGAGCGCGCGGGCGACCTCACGTGCGATCGTGCTCTTCCCCGCTCCGGCGGGCCCGTCCATCGCGATTATCACCGTCATCGGGGACTGCCTCCCCTGCCGACCCGGTCGAGGAGGCCAAGAAACTCAGGGAAGGATGAGTCGACGGCGTGCCAACCTTCGACCTCAACTTTGCCTTTGGCAATCAGCCCCGCAACCGCAAAGGCCAGCGCCACCCGGTGGTCGCCGTGCGAGTCGACGACCCCTCCGCGCAAGGCACAGGGGCCCCTTATCACCAACCCGTCATCGAGGGCGTCGACGTCGGCACCCAAAACCTTCAAGCCCTGGACGACGGTTGCGATCCGATCCGACTCCTTGACCCTTAGCTCCGCTGCGCCGCTGATCACCGTCTCACCGGTCGCTTGCGTTGCAGCGATCGCGAGGATCGGAAGCTCGTCGACGAGCCTCGGGACGATGGCGGCGTCGATGGCGGCTGCACCGAGCTCACCGGCCCGCACCCTGATGCAGCCGGCGGGCTCCCCGCCCAGATCCACGGGCGAGCCGACCTCGATCCGGGCACCCATGGCCTCGAGCACCTCGAGGGCCCCGGTCCGGGTGGGATTGAGGCCAACCCCCGTGACGGTCACATCGGAGCCCGGCACAAGCGTTGCGGCGACGACGAGGAACATCGCCGAGGAGATGTCGCCGGGGATCCTCCTGGCGACGGGCGCGAGGTCCTCATGGCGGCCCGCCACCGAGCTCCATTGCCCCCGCCGTTCGATGGGAACACCGACCGCAGCAAGCATCCGCTCGGTATGGTCACGGCTGGCCGCAGGCTCGGTGACCGTGGTGCGTCCGTTGGCCCGCAACCCCGCAAGGAGCAAGGCGCTTTTCACCTGAGCGCTCGCTACGGGAAGGACGTGGTCGACCCCTGTGAGCTCCGAGCCCCTGACCAGGAGCGGGGTTCTGTCGCCCCCTGCGCGCCCGTCGATGGTGGCGCCCATGGCCCTGAGGGGTGCCACGATCCGCCCCATCGGCCGTCCCCCGAGCGAAGCGTCACCCGACAGAAAGAAGGCGCCTCGAGCGGCCGCCAAGACCCCAAGCATGAGTCGCAGCGTGGTCCCCGAGTTGCCTGCATCGAGCACGTCTGTGCTCTCGGTCAGGCCGGACCATCCACAACCCTCAACTTCAAGCTGAGACTTTGCAGGGTCGCCGGCAACGGCGGCCCCCACGGAGCCGAGGATGCGCGCGGTTGCCGCGACATCGAGGCCGCGGCCCACCCCGGTCACAACCGAGCGGCCGCGCGCCAGCGCCGCCAGGATCAGGGCGCGGTGCGTGATCGACTTGTCTCCGGGGACGCCAAGCTCCCCCACCAGGGGGCCGAGGGAGGTGAAGGATTGGCGATCCGACGATTTATTCATTAGGGGCTTCATCGCCTAGTTATTTAGTTACCTAGTCGCTAAGTCGACTAGTGGTCATGTCTCCGGACCCCGCCGACCTTTCGACTCGGTAGCCGAGGATCGTTAGCGCCTCCGTCAGCTCGTCCGCCCTGTCCTCGCCCGTGATGACCAACTCCAGGCGGCCGCCCCCACCCTCCGTCGAATGCACAACCCTGAGGTCCTCGATGTTCGCGCCGAGCTCGCCTGCCGCAGTCGTCACCTGGGCGAACACGCCGGGCCGGTCCGGCACCATGAAGCTCAGGGTCACAGGCGGGCCGCCGTACTCGGGTTTGGCGAAGAGGCCGAGTCGCGCTCTGCGCGACGACTCCAAGAAGGCGCGCAGCTCGGCCCAGTGCTCCTCCGCGATCATCCCGGCGATGCGATGGAGGCGCCCCCGCAGTCCGTCCAAAGCCTCAAGTACCGCCTCGCGGTTGGATCGCAATATCGCGATCCAGAGGTCGGGGCTGCTCGCTGCGATCCTGGTGACGTCCCTGAACCCGGGCCCAGCAAGTTCGAGCAGGGCGTCTCGGTCCCCCGTCGCCGCCGCGACGTCGACCAGGGCGCTTGCGGTTAGCTGCGGGACATGGCTGAGCCGCGCGACGAGGGCGTCGTGCACGACGGCATCCACCGCCACCGGCTTGGCGCCGAGCCCCGATGCGAGCCGCGCCACCCTCGAGTAGGCGTCTGCAGACGTCGTGGAGGTCGGCGTGAGGATCCACCACGCCGCATCGAACAGCCCGGCGTCGGCGGCCCCGACGCCGTGTCGCTCGGAACCGGCCATGGGATGCCCTCCCACGAAGCGATCGCCGAAGACGTCCTCACCATTCGCCACCGCCTCCCGTTTTGCGCTGCCGACGTCCGTGATCACCGCCTCAGGCGATACCGCTCCGGCGAGGTCGCGGCACACGTCGGCGATCGCATCCACGGGAGTCGCGACTACCACAAGCCCTGCCCCTTTCACCGCCGAGGCCGCCGAGGGCGCCGGCCGGCCGATTGCGCCACAGGCCACCGCCGCCGCCAGAGCATCGGGGTCGGCGTCATAGCCGGACACAAGCAGCTCAGGCTGCCCGGAGCGCAGACCGAGCGCGATCGAGCCGCCGATCAGCCCTGTACCAATTACTGCTACCTGCTCGGTCACACCTCAACCTTTACTTGAGGGATCATTCGCTCAGATCGGTGCGTAGCCGGCGGGCCTCGCCCAGGTACACATGGCGGAGCTCGGCCCGCTCTCGATCGCTGTAGAGGTGGACGAGCACCCGGATGCAGCGCGCCACGGCGCCGGGAACCTCGATCTCGCGGGCGCAAAGCAACGGCACCTCGGAGATGCCGATCTTTCTCGCAGCGGCCGCTGGGAACTCTGCGGAGAGATCGGGAGTCGCAGTGAAAACCAGGCTCACGAGGTCGTCGTGCCTCACGCCGTTGCGATCGAAAAGGGTCTCGAGCAACTCAACCGTGGCGTCAACGATGGCGGCCGCTTCGTCGCCAACCACGGTCGTTGCCCCCCTCAACGCCGTGAGGCGGCCGCTCAACGAGCCCTCCCCGGCCTACTTATCAACTCGTTCCCTTATCTATGAGTGGATTGATCGATATGTCTATAGATCGCAGGAGCGGTAAAGAGCACGCACATCCGCCATTGATAACCGACGCACGGTGCCGGGCTTGAGGCGGCCCAAGCTCACGGGCCCGACTCCGATCCGCACCAACCTCGTCACCGGGTGGCCGACGGCATCGAACATGCGCTTCACCTGGTGGTTGCGACCCTCGGTGATCGTAAGCCGGACGAGGCTCCCCCCGGTCGAGCGCTCGATCAGCGTCGCCTCGGCGGGCTTCGTCATACCGTCCTCAAGCGGCACACCCCTCGACAGCTCCTTGACGGCCCGCGCGCCGAGCGCGCCCGACACATCGGCAAGGTAGGTCTTTGGTACCTCATAGCTTGGATGGGTCAACCTGAACGTGAGCTCGCCGTCGTTGGTCAGCAGGAGCGCCCCTTCTGTGTCGATGTCGAGACGGCCGACGGGCCACACGCGCACCGGTATGTCGACGATGTCGAGCACCGTGCGCCTCCCCTCGGGGTCGGCCGCTGAGGTGACGACGCCGGGGGGCTTGTTGAGCAAGTAGTGGACGAGCTCGGCCCCAAGCGGCACGCGTGAACCGTCAAGCTCGACCACGTCGCTCGCGGGGTCGATCCTTTGCCCGAGGCGGGCGGTGCTCCCGTTGACGCTTATCCTTCCCGCCGATATCCACTCTTCGACCGTGCGCCTCGAGCCCACTCCGGCGCGTGCGAGCACCTTCTGGAGACGTTGCCCCTCACCGCTCACGCCCCCGGAGACAGCCTCGCCTCCATTGCCTCGATCGCTTCGGCATCGGGCATGAACCCGGCGAGCGGAGGGAGCGCTTCGATCGAACTGAGCCCCATCTTCTCGAGAAAGTCATCGCTAACAACGAGCAGGCTCGGACCCCCCTGACCCTGAGCGCGCGCGGTGTCGACGACAAGGCCCCTGTGAACGAGCGTCCTCACCACCCCATCCGAGTCGACACCCCGTAACTCGGCGATCTGCGATCTGGCGATCGGCCCCCGGTAAGCAATGATCGCAAGCACCTCGAGGGCGGGGCCCGACAGTCTGCCGGCCCGGTCGCCGAGCACGAAGCGCTCGAGCCACGGGGCCGAGTCGGGGTGGGTGTAGAGCCTCCAACCGGTCGCCGTCTCCCTCAGAACGAATCCGCGCTCGGCGGACTCATAGTCGGCGGCCAGGTCACTCAGCAAAACCTCGACCTCGGCTTTAGGCTTCTCGAGCACCTCCCCGATCGCCCCTGCGGGCACCGGGTCACCCGCGAGCAGCAGGATCGACTCCACGATCTTGCGGTCCGGCACGGTCATGCGCCCTCCTCTCTCATCCAGGTAAATCGTCCAAGTGGACATGGCCAACGGCGACCGACCCCGTCCACGCCGCCCGGATGTCGCCGAAGCGCCCCTGCTGTGTGAGCTCGACCGCGCCCGACTTGTAGAGCTCGAGCAGAGCGAGAAACCTCACCACAACCTCGTCCCGTCCTGCTGCGCGCCCGCACAGCTCCTCGAGGGTTGCGCCATCACGCCCCGCCAGGGAGCGCGCCAGCTCGGCTATGACCTCGGGCAGAGAAGCCCGCGCCGGGGCAACGTAGGAGGTATCAAGCTCGTGGCGGGGCCGGGGGATGAGCGCTGCAGCGGCCGCCAGCGCGAGGTCGGCGACCGACGTCGTCGCCAGGGGGTCGGGTCCGAGGTGAGCGTAGCGCTCCTCGAGGCCCACCACCCGTGGGTGCCACCCCTCGCCGCGCTGCAGGGCGGCAGCGATGAACGCCCCCGCCTCCCTATACGTTGCCGTCTCAACCACCCTGGCAAGCAGCAGGTCCCGCTGCTCGAGGAGCGTGGGATCCACCGCCCCCTCGGCCGCCTGGGTGGGCAGCAGGCGCGCAGCCTTGAGCTCGAGTAACGCGGCGGCCACAACCAGGAAGCCGGTGGCGGTCTCGAGGTCGAGCTCCGGCATGTCGTCGAGGACCGCCATGTACTCGTCGGTTATGGCCGACAACGAGACCTCGTAGATGTCCACCCGCCTGCGGGTGATCAGGTTCAAAAGGAGGTCGATGGGCCCCTCGAAGGCCCCCGCCTTGACCTCGTAGGTCATGTCGCGCTCAGGTCGTGGCGGGGTCCCATGCGCGCACTCACTGTCGCCAAGTGTGACGACTTGTCTGCTTGTCGACTTAGCAACTTCACCACTACTTTTGGGGGTTCATCGCATCGCCGAGCATCGCTCAAGCCTATGTCCGCCGCCGCCGGAGAAAACGTCTTTAGGCGATCACGAAGGCACGGCGCGCTCGGGCAGCCCGACGCGCGCCCTGACGTCACGCATGGTCGTCTCCGCCACCTCGGCCGCCGCCGCTGCCCCAGAGCCGAGCAACCGCTCGGTCTCGGCCCGATCGGAGATGAGCTCGTCGTAGCGCTGCCGGATGGGCGCAAGGGTGGCGACGAGCAGATCCGCGAGGGCGTTCTTGAACTCGCCGTAGCCCGCCGAGGAGAACCGCTCTTCGACTGCGGCAACACTCGAGCCCTCGGCAAGCGCATAGAGCGTTATCAGGTTCGTGAGCGCCGGCTTTCCCTCCCCCGCTGCCACCCGGCGCCCCGAGTCCGTGACCGCCGAGCGGATCTTCTTGGTGATCGCCTCGGGTGGATCGATGAGCAGGACCTTAGAGCCGGGCCCCCCCACGGACTTGCTCATCTTCTGGGTCGGGTCGTCGAGCGACATGATGCGAGCGCCCGAGGCAGCGATCTCGGCGTGGGGGGCCACGAAGGTGTCACCGAAACGCCTGTTGAAACGGACGGCGAGATCCCTCATCAGCTCGATGTGCTGCCGCTGATCCTCTCCCACGGGAACGCCCGACGCCCTGTAAAGGAGCACGTCTGCCGCCTGGAGCACGGGATAGGTGAACAGCCCGACCCCGACCGACTCCGAGGCGCCCATGGATTTCTCCTTGAACTGCACCATCCGCCTGAGCTCACCCATGCGGGCGACGCAGCTCAGGATCCACGACAGCTCGGCGTGGGCGGGGACCTGCGATTGAACGAACAGCCCGGAACGCTTCGGATCGAGCCCGCAAGCGATCAACAGGGCACCCGTCTCGACCGTGCGGGCCCTCAGCTCGGCCGGCTCCCATGGAAGGCTCATGGCATGCAGATCGACGATGCAGTAAAAGGCGTCTCGAGCTTCCTGAGCGGTGACCCAGTGGCGCACGGCCCCAAGGTAGTTCCCAAGGTGAAGCTCACCGCTCGGTTGAATGCCGCTAAAGACCCGCCCACTTCGGGCCTCCCGTTGGGCCATACCTAAAGCTCTCCTTTATCTAGAGGATCGGGTCGATAGGTTGTCTGGATCTACCAATGCCCAAGCAGTGATGTTCGGGCAGCCTGGCCCTAGACTACAAAGCAATCATGGGACTAATCTCGCTGCTCCGATCCGAGCCCCTCACGTTCGTGCTGCTAGCGATCTCCCTGGTTGGGGCGATCAGCCTTCACGAGTTCGGCCACGCCTACGCTGCGGACCTGCAGGGCGATCGCCTGCCCCGCGCCATGGGCAGGGTCAGCCTCAACCCGGCCCGCCACCTCGACCCCCTTGGGACCATCGCCATCCTGCTCGTCGGCTTCGGCTGGGGCAAGCCCGTCGAGTTCCGCGCCGAAGCACTCGCATCCCGGCGCTTCGGAGCCGCCATAGTTGCCCTCGCAGGGCCCGGCATGAACCTCGTGCTCGCGGTCATCGGGGCGTTCGGCTTGACCCTGTTGGGGGGCTCCCAGCTCGCGGCAGAGTTCCTCAGCCGCTTCGTGTCGATCAACGTCCTGCTCGCCGTCTTCAACCTGATTCCACTGCCGCCGCTCGATGGCTCGAGGCTGCTCACGATCTTCCTGCCGCCCTCGCAGCAGAAGGTCATCTTCTGGCTCGACCGCTACGGCTTCGTCGTGCTCCTCGTGCTGCTGTTCTTCACGGGCTTCGAGTTCCTGTTCCCCGTGATCGTCGCGGTTCAGGGCTGGATCCTCACCCTTACGGGCGCTGTGTAGGGTTCTCGGCGGCCGCACCAAACGGGTAAACGCTCCCAGGGCCGGCCGGGCACCCGCCGGCTTCAGCGGGGCTCGTCGTTCAGGCGACGCACGAGGACGGAGTCTGAGCGCCTCGCTTCGAAGTCCTCGAGCACGTAGGCAAGTGCGGCTCGAACGATACGGCCCCTGTCGGCGGCGACGCCGTGATCCGCCCTCAACCCGAGGCGTGCGCGTTCCAAGGCCATGAGATCACTAGCCGTACAGTAGAAGGTTATCTTTTCCTCGTGCTTCGGGGCTTTGCGCCCGCCGGCCGGCTCGTCCGTCGTTGTCTCTTCGGCTACTTGTAGATTTGACGCGTTGTCGTCTTGTCGCTCCCGAGACACCTTGCGGCGCCCGGGACCGCCCTCCTCCGAGGTTCGGCGAAACAGCTCGTCAGCTCCTGGCAGGCTCGCGCGGCGAGACACGCTCCATCACCTCCTGGGCAAGCTTCCTGTAGGCGACCGCCCCGGTCGAGGTCGGCGCGTAGGTCAAGATCGGCTCCCCCGCTACGGGGGCCTCGGCAAACCGGATGGTCTTGCGGATCACCGTGTCGAAGAGGTAACGGCCGAACGCCTCCTTGACCCTGTCGAGAACTTCCCTGCCGTGGAGGGTCCTGCCGTCGAACATGGTGGCGACGATGCCATCCACCTCCAGTTTAGGGTTAAGCAATTCGGTGACTCGTTCGATCGACTGCATCAGGTTCGCCATTCCCCTCAGCGCGTAGTACTCACATTCGAGCGGCACGATGACGCCGTCGGCGGCGGTGAGCGCGTTGACGGTCAAGAGCCCAAGCGAAGGAGGACAGTCGACGAGGAAGAGGTCGTAGCGCGGCCTCAGCGGCGCGAGGGCACGCGCAAGCGCCTGCTCGCGCGCCACCTGTTGCACCAACGTGAGCTCGGCCGCCGCAAGGTCGATGTTGGAGGGAAGAAGGTCGAGGCCCTCGACCGAGGTCGGCAGCACAACGTCGGTGACATTCACGGTGCTGTCGAGGAGCACGTCGTAGACGGTGAGATCGAGGGCGCCGGGATCGATGCCGAAACCGAGGGCGCAGCCCCCCTGAGGGTCGAAGTCGACAAGAAGCACCTTTTGACCAAGCTCCGCGAGGGCGGCGGACAGGTTGACGGCGGTGGTTGTCTTTCCCACGCCGCCC